>Ga0182748_1003894_pt1 | contig 12245 bp, 10 predicted proteins | sample eDN3rd37CKraftOP_FD_128877 | JGI IMG/M metagenome (GOLD analysis project Ga0182748, IMG submission 128877) | Enriched Organic Plus compost microbial communities from Emeryville, California, USA - eDNA 3rd pass 37_C Kraft OP (version 2) (version 2) ...
CGCCGATTTCTTCGGCACGCCCGAGCGGCCCAAGGAAGTCATGCGCGCGCTCAAGGGCCGCGGCTTCAAATGGCAGGCCGGCGTCACCTCCAAGCTGGCGCAGGACGACCGCATGCTGGAACTGGCGGCCGAGAGCGGCTGCACCATGCTGAGCATCGGCTTCGAGTCGATCTCGCGCGCGACGCTCAAGAGCGTGCACAAACACGTCAACCGGCCGGAGAATTTCGCCGCCTTGGTCGAGAAGATCCACTCCTACGGGATCATGGTGTTCGGCCTGTTCATGTTCGGCTTCGACGGCGACGAGCCTTCCGTGTTCGACGAGACGGTGCGGTTCAACATCGACGCCAGTTACGACGCCTGCGCCTATTCGACGCTGACGCCCTATCCCGGCACGCTCACTTGGTACGAAATGAAGCGCGCCGGCCGGATCGTCTCGTTCGACTGGAGCATGTACGACCAGGCGCACGTCGTTTATCGGCCGGCGCAGATGTCCGGCGACGCGCTTCGTCTGGGACAGCGCGGCGCTTATACGGGTTTTTACGCAGCGCCCTCGCTCGCCCGCCGCTTTCCGCTGCGCGGCAAACGCAATCGCGCGCAATGGCTGATCTACAACCTGTTCATGCGCAAGGCCGCGCGCGGCGAGAACATCACCTCGGTCGCCGCGCCGACCGCCGCGCCGGAGGTCGCGCCGATGCCGCCGATCCTGCCGCTCAAGCGCGAATGGCGCGCCGCCATTCTCGAGTCCGGCAACGGGCCGGGACCTCATTTCATCTGACCGCCGCCGATTGATGCGCGCGCGGCGCCGCAAAGCGCCGGCGGCGGCCTTGCGCCGGCGCGTGATCGTTACAATTTTAAGTACTTGTCCGCAGCGAAAGCGGTTCCACGCTGGCCGCGCACGCGCGCGCCGCCTATGATGCTTAACATGAGCCTAACGATGCCCGCCCCCTTCGCCGTCTACGTGCATTGGCCGTTCTGCCTGTCGAAGTGCCCCTATTGCGACTTCAACAGCCATGTCCGCCACGGCGGCTATGACGAGGCGCGCTATGTGCGCGCGGTCGAAGCCGAGCTTGCCGCCAATGCCGTGCGCGTGCCCGGCCGCACGGTATCGACCGTGTTCTTCGGCGGCGGCACGCCGTCGCTGATGCAGCCGTCGTCGGTCGCGGCGATCCTCGACGCCATCGCCCGGCACTGGAGCGTCGCGCCCGATGTCGAGGTGACGCTCGAAGCCAACCCGACCAGCGTGGAGGCGACCCGCTTTCGCGGCTACCGCACCGCCGGCGTCAACCGCGTCTCGCTCGGCGTGCAGGCGCTCGACGATGCCGCGTTGAAAGAACTCGGGCGCCTGCACACGGCGCAAGAGGCGCTCGCCGCGGTCGCGGTCGCGCGCTCGATCTTCACGCGCTATTCCTTCGACCTCATTTACGCGCGCCCGCGCCAGACGCTGGCCGCCTGGGAGGCCGAGCTCAAGCGCGCCATCGCCGAGGCGGCCGAGCATCTCTCGCTCTATCAGCTCACCATCGAGCCGGGCACGCCGTTCTTCGGCCTGCACAAGGCCGGCAAGCTCGTGGTGCCCGGCGAGGACTTGGGGCGCGATCTCTACGATCTCACGCAGAGCGTCTGCGCGGATGCCGGCCTGCCGGCCTACGAGATTTCCAACCACGCGCGGCCGGGCGCCGAGTGCCGGCACAATCTGGTTTACTGGCGCGGCCACGATTACGTCGGCGTGGGACCCGGCGCGCACGGACGTCTCACGATCGACGGATGCCGCCACGCCACCGAGACCGAGAAGCGCCCCGAGGCCTGGCTCACGCGCGTGGAGGAAACGGGCAACGGGCTGATCGTGGACGAGAAGCTCACGCGCGGCGAAACCGCCGACGAATATCTGCTGATGGGTCTGCGCCTTGCCGAGGGCATCGAGCCCGCGCGCTTCCAGGCGCTCGCCGGGCGCACGCTCGATCCCAAACGCATTTCGATCCTGCAAGGGGAAGGCGCGGTGGAAACCACCGCCGACGGCCGCCTGCGCGTCACGCAATCGGGTTTTCCGGTGCTCGACGCGGTGGTGGCGGACTTGGCGGCATAGGGCGATCCGTCATCCTGAGGTGGCCGCGCAGCGGCCCTCGAAGGATGACGGGCACCGGTCTTGCCGCCGTCACCCTTCGAGGCTCGCTTGGCTCGCCCCTCGGGGTGACGGAGACAGGCTGTGCCGCAGCGCCTTCACGTCCCCGACGCGAACGATGTCGGCGCCGGACTGACGACCTGGCCGCCGCCGGGGGCCACCCGCAATACCGACAGGCCGCGCTCGTTGGTGCCGTCGGGGCGGAAACGGAACACGCCGTCGATGCCGGCGAAGCCCGACGAATTGGTCAGCACCTGTTCGGTGAAACGCTGCGTGCCTTGCGTCTTGACCAGCGCCGCCACCAGCGCCACCGCGTCATAAGCGAGCGTCGCCGTGCGCACCGGGTCCTGACCGTAACGGGCGCGATAGCGGGCGGCGAAATTGCGGAAGCCGGCCGACTCCGGTGCGGCGTACCAGCCGCCCTGAAGTTGCGGATTCGTGGCGATGCGCGGATCGTCCCACAGGCCGGTGCCGAGCAACTGCACGCGCTTGAGATTCACGCCATTGGCGGCGAGCGCCTGCACGACCTGCGGCAGCGCGTCGGCGCCGTCGGGAATGAAGATGCTGTCGACATGCGACGCCGCTTGCGCGACACGGCGCGCCGCCTCGTTCAGCCGGTTGGGATCGGTCGAATATTTCTCGAGCGCCAGCACGCGGCCGCCGCGGCGCGCCACCTCCTGCTGAAACGCCGCCTCCACCACAGTGCCATAGGCATTGTCGGGCAGAAGCGCGGCGAAGGAACGCTTGCCGCGCGAGATCGCGTAATCGACGATGCGCTTCACGTCGCTCTCCGGCAGGAAGCTCAAGAGATAGACGCCGCGCGCGGCCACGCTGGTATCGGTCGAGAAGGCGATCACCGGAATGCCGCGCTGGCGCGCGACCTGGCCGACCGCGCTCACCGACTGCGCGAACAGCGGCCCGACGATGATCTCGGCGCCTTCGGCGACCGCCTGCTGGGCCGCGGCCTGCGCGCCCTGCGGCGTGCCGCCGTCGTCCTTCACCAGCAATTGGATGTTCGGCTGCTTGAATTCGGCGAGCGCCATGTCGGCCGCGTCCTTCATCGAACCGGCGGCGACGCTGGCATTGCCCCAGGCGGTCAACGGCAGGATCAGGCCGACGCGGATTTCACCTTGGCCAATCGTTGTCGATGCGGCCGGCGGCGCGGCGGCCGTTTCCGGGGCCGGCGAAGAATCGGGCGAAAGAAAATTGCCGCCACCGGCGCAGGCAGCGAGCGCCAGCGCGCCCAAGCCAACGCCCAGGATCGTGCGTATCCGTCCCATCACAGCGTAAGCACGCAGCAAAACCCGGTCCCCAATCCCCGCCATATTCGCTCCACCAGACGCGTATCTTGCCGGTCCTGCCGATCCACGCGGGAATTGCCCCCCAAAGGTCAGGACGGTGAAAAGCCGAAGGAATTTGTCGCAGACATGACGGGCCCCCGGCAAGCCTTTAGAGTGCCGGGCCATGGTCAGCGATGAGAAAACCGGAACCGAGGCGCGCCTGCGCCGCTATTCGCCGTTCGGCGCGGCCATCGAGGCGCCGCGACCGGAGCCCGGGCTCTATCTGGTCGCCACGCCGATCGGGAACCTTTCCGACATCACCTTGCGCGCGCTCGAAGTGCTGGCGGGCGCCGACGTGATTGCCTGCGAAGATACCCGCGTAACGCGCAAGCTCACCGACCGCTACGGAATTTCGACCCCGCTGACGCCCTATCACGAGCACAATGCCGCCGAGGCGCGTCCGAAACTGCTGGCGCGGCTCGCCGCGGGCCAGGCGGTGGCGCTGGTGTCGGATGCGGGGACCCCGCTGATTTCCGATCCCGGCTACAAGCTGGCGCTCGCGGCGCGCGCGGCCGGCCATGCGGTCAGCGCGCTGCCCGGCGCCTCCGCGGTCCTGGCCGCGCTCAATGTCGCGGGCCTGCCGACCGACCGCTTCTTCTTCGAGGGGTTTCTGCCGCCCAAGCAAGGCGCACGTCAGAAGCGGATCGCGGCCTTGGCGGCGATACCGGCGACACTGGTATTTTTCGAGAGCGGACCGCGGCTCGCCGCGGCGCTGGCCGATCTCGCGGACGGATTGGGACGACGCGCGGCGGCGGTGTGCCGCGAGCTCACCAAGCTGCACGAGGAAGTGCGCCGCGCATCGCTCGATGCGCTCGCCCGGGCCTATGCGGAAGGCGCGGAGACGCGCGGAGAGATCGTGATCGTGGTGGCGCCGCCGTCGGAGCCCGAGACGGCGGACGCCGATATCGATGCGCTGCTGCGCCAGGCGCTGGCGCGGGTTTCGGTCAAGGACGCGGTCGACGAAGTCGCGGTCATGACCGGCCGGCCGCGCCGCGACATCTATCGGCGCGCGCTCGAACTGGTGAAAGAGGACGACGATGGCGGAGAATAGATTCAGAGCGCCCGGCCTGCGGCCGAAGCCCGCCGCCAAGGCCGAAGCCGACCCGGAACGGCAGATTGCTTTTCAGACCGGGATTTCCGCCGAAAGCCGCGGCGCCGCGCTGCTGGTCGCGAAGGGCTTTCGCATTCTCGCGCGGCGCTGGAAGAGCCCGGTCGGCGAGATCGACATCGTCGCGCGGCGGCGGCACCTGCTGCTGTTCGTCGAGGTCAAGGCGCGCCACAATCTCGACCAGGCGGCGGAGGCGGTGACGGAGCGCCAGCGCCAGCGCATCATCGCGGCGGCGGACGCGTTCCTTGCGACCTATCCCGACCCGTCGGTACACGATATCCGCTTCGACGCCATCTTGGTCGCGCCCGGCAAGACGCCGCAGCATATCGAAGGTGCGTTCGAGGCGTGAGCCGCCACCGGCACACGAGCTTTCGCTTGCCGTCATCCCGGCCGAGCGGGCGCCGGCGGGCGCGTGCGGGGATCCAATCCTCCGTGTCTTCTTGATAGGCTGCGGCGCACCCGGTCCCCGCCTGCGCGGGGACGGCAGGGAATCAAGCGCTCAACCGGTCGAAGAACACGTCCACCTGCGCGCGGATGCGGCCGGCGACATGGCCGAGATCGTCGGCGACCACTTTGACCGCGTTGGCGCTCGCGCGCGTGTCTTCCGTCGCGGTCCCGACCCGATTGACCTCGCTGGCGGTCTCTTCCGTGCGCTTCGCGGCGACCTCGACGCTGCGCGCGATCTCCTGGGTCGCAGCGCCCTGCTCGGTCACCGCGGCGGCGATGGCGGCGCTGATATTGCCGATCTCGCGGATCGTGTGCTCGATCGCGGTGATCGCCTGGATCGAGCGCATCGTTGCGCGTTGCATGCCGGCGATCTGCGCGCTGATTTCTTCCGTCGCGCGGCTGGTCTGCCCGGCCAGCGCCTTCACTTCGCCGGCCACCACGGCGAAACCGCGCCCGGCCTCGCCCGCGCGCGCCGCCTCGATGGTGGCATTGAGCGCGAGCAGATTGGTCTGCTCGGCGATGTCGGTGATCAGCTTGACCACGTCGCCGATCCGCGCGGCCGCATCGCCCAGCTCCTTCACGGCCACATTGGTGGCTTCCGCCTCGTTCACGGCTTTGGTGGCGATTTCGTTCGATTGCGCGACCTGGCGGTCGATTTCGTTGACCGACGCCGACAATTCGTCTGCCGCCGACGCGATGTCGCGCACATTGGACGAGGCCTCCGCCGAGGCCGCCTCGGCCCGCGTCGTCTTCGCCGAAGCCTCGTCGGCGGCGCCGGCCAGCTTGGTCGAGGCCGCCAGCATCTGATCGGCGATGCGCCCGAGATCGGACAGCGTCGCCTCGACCTCGGCCGAGAAGCGCGCGATCTCATCCGACATGCGCGCCCGGTTGCGCTTCTGCGAGTCGGCATCCTCGGCGATGGTGCCGCTCAGTTCTTTGACGTGCCGCATGGCCTGCTTGAACACGCCGATCGAGCGCGCCAGCGCGCCGATTTCGTCGCTGCGTTCGCTGAACGGCACCTCGACCGCGCCATCGCCATCCGCCACCGCGACGGTGACCCGCGTGATCGCGGCCAGCGGGCGCGCCACGTTGCGCATGATCGTGTAGGCGCCGGCGAACGCCAGCAGCACGGCGAAACCGGCCAGACCGCTGAGCGCCAGCGCCGTGTGGTCGATTTCATTGCGAATGGCGAAATAGGCGAGCCGGGCGCGCTCCAGGTAGGTGTGACTGAGGCTTTCGATGTCCTTGCCGAGCGCTTCCTGGGTCTCCAGAGGTTTCTTCTGCGCAATCCAATCGCGCGCGGCGGCCAGCCCCTGACTTTCCGCGATGCGGATGAGCTCGGACATCTCGCTGCGGAAAACCGCGATATGCCCCGATATTCGGCTGAAGTCGCGGGTGTCCTGCTCGCGCATCGACAGCCGCCAGTTGGCCAGCACGGCGCCCATCTTCTCGTTGAGATCGGCGAGTTCATTGGCATCTTCGGCGGCTTCGGTATTGTCCTGCGCGGTCGCGATCTCGCGCACTTCCAGCAGCGCGGCGTGGAGCAGCGCGTTGAGGCGCTCCAGGTTCCAGCTGGCGGTGTTGTCCAGTTCGAAGTCGGCGGTCACCTTGGCGTGATGGCGGGCGGTCGACACCGCCACCATCGACAGCGCGATGGTGATGGTGGCCATCAATGCGAAGATCGCATAGAGCTTGGTGGCGATGGAAAGCTTCGGAATAGTCACGACGGCCCCGCCCGTTCAGCCAGGTTCCTTGCCGGGCTATACTGGCGGTAATGTATTAACGCTTTGTTTTCCTTGAATCTCCGGTTCTCGAACCGGCCTGCCCGGAAAGTCGCTCATGAGCCTGAAAGTCGCGGTGCAGATGGATCCGATCCAGCGGATCAACATCAAGGGCGATTCGACCTTCGCCCTGTTGCTGGAAGCGCAACGGCGCGGCCACGCGCTCAGCTATTACACGCCGGACCGGCTGGCGCTCTACCAGGGCCGCGTCTTCGCCACGGTCGAGCCGCTCGCGGTGCGCGACCAGATCGGCGATCATTTCACGCTGGCGACCGCGCACCGCGTGGACCTGTCCGAATTCGACGTGGTGCTGCTGCGCCAGGACCCGCCCTTCGATCTCGCTTATGTGACCACCACCCATCTGCTCGAGCGTATCCACCCGAAGACCCTGGTGGTCAACGATCCCGCCAGCGTGCGCAATGCGCCGGAGAAGGTGCTGGTCACCGAATTTCCGCAATTGATGCCACCGACGCTGATCACGCGCGACCTCACCGAGATCAAGGCCTTCCGCGCCGAGCACGGCGACATCGTGATGAAGCCGCTCTACGGGCACGGCGGCGGCGCGGTGTTCCGCGTCACCCGCGACGATCTCAATTTCGGCTCGCTCTACGACATGTTCGCAGTCACCTTCCGCGAGCAATGGGTGGTGCAGGCCTTCCTGCCCAACGTCAAGCACGGCGACAAGCGCATCATCCTGGTCGACGGCGACTGTGCCGGCGCGGTCAACCGCATCCCGGCCGCCGACGATCTGCGCTCCAACATGGTGCGCGGCGGCGCGGCGGCGGCGACCGATCTGACGCCGCGCGAGCGCGAGATCTGCGCGACCATCGGCCCGGTGCTGCGCGAGCGCGGCCTGCTGTTCGTCGGCATCGACGTGATCGACGGTTACCTGACCGAGATCAACGTCACCTCGCCCACCGGCATCCGCGCCATCAAGAATCTGGGCGGACCCGACATCGCGGCGCAAATCTGGGATAAGATCGAGGCGAAGCGGCGCGGCGCGTGACCGTCCGCGCGGCCTGGCACCGGGAGATCATCGACATGCTCACGATCGCAATTCTGCTGGCCATCCATATCGTCAGCGTCGTGTTCTGGGTCGGCGGCATGGCCTTCGCCTACACGATCTTGCGGCCTGCCGCCGGGCCGATGGAAGCGCCGGTGCGGCTGGCCATGTGGGCGCGCGTGTTCGCGCGCTTCCTGCCCTGGGTCGGCGTCAGCGCGGCCGCGCTGCTGATCACCGGCTTCGCCATGATCTTCATGCTGTTCGGCGGCATGGCGACCACGCCGATCTATGTGCACCTGATGCTCGGGCTCGGCATCGTGATGATGCTGATCTACCTGCACCTCGTGTTCGCGCCCTTCAAGCGGCTGCGCGACGCGGTCGAGCGCGGCGCCTTCCCGGAAGCCGGGAAGGCCCTGCATCAGATCCGCCTGCTGGTCGGCATCAACCTGATCATCGGCACCATCACCGTGATCGTCGGCGGCACCGGCCGCTACTGGTGAGGCTTCGCCTGTTCCGCGCGCTTGAGCTTGGCGATCGCCGCGCGGATCGGCGCGAACGGCCCGTATTTGTGCTGGCGCTCGCTGAACTTGTCGGCATAGGGGCCGTAGGCCGCGTCCACCGGCTTCAGGAGCAGATCGGGGAAGTCCTTGCTCAGATCCGCCTTGTGCGGGCGCGGCCGTGACAGCACATAGGCGGCCACGTCCCAGGCATCCGCGACGCTCAGCTGCGGGTTCAGATAGTCGGTGCCGTGCGGCATGTTGAAATGCACGAAATTGGCGAAGTTGGTGAGCCGCGCCATGCCGGCGCCGTCATTGAAACTGTCGGGCCCCCATAGCGGCGGCATCATGTAGCCGAGGTCGGTATTGGGCGCGCTGTTGCGGATGCCCGAGCCGTCGGTGTTGTGGCAGGCGACACAGGCGCGCGCATAGACGCGCTCGCCGCGCTTGGGATTGGCCGCGCGCTCGAGCTCGCGCATATGGCCCGCGCCCATGCCCGGCAGCCGCTGTTCCGGCGCGACCCCGGTACCGAGGAATTTCACATAGGACACGATCGCCTGCATTTCCGGCGCATCGGCCGGCATCGGCCGACCGTTCATGCTGCGCGTCATGCAGGAATTGATGCGGTCCTCGATGCTGATCGGGGCGCCGATGCGCGCGCTGTATTGCGGGAAGTCGCCCCACAGGCCGAACAATGACAGGCCGAATTTCTTGGTTCCGGCCTGCAGATGGCAATTGGTGCAGGCGAGATTATTGCCGGCATAGCGCTTGGAGGCATCCGCCACGTTGGGACCGATATAGGCATAGGTCGCGGTCACGAGATCGCGGCCTTCGCGCACCTGCATCCCATGCGCATCGCGCGGCAAGGCGCCGACCTCGGGCACGGTCCAGAAAGCCGGCTTCGACTGAGCCAAGGCCGGCGACGCGGCGACGCCAATCGCTCCGGCCAACAGGAAAGCCATTGAGGTAGGCAACAGACTCATGATCGCGACCCTTCTCGTTCCGCCGCACCCGCGTCCGCGGCGGATCATCTAACGTCGCGATCATGAACAGGCGGTAACGTCAGCCCGCCAGCGCCGCTTCCTGCTCGAAGCCCGCGATCGAGAACACGATGCGCTGGCGGCCGAGCCGCACATGCTGGAGTTCCCAGATCAATTCCTCGACGTCGCTGTTGGCGGCCTCGGCATCGAGCCGCGCCTGGCGGGCCTGCCGCAGCTCGTTTTCCATCGCTTGGCGATCGATCATGATGTCCGTCCCCATCCTGGGTTCGTTCGTAGTGTAGATGAATCGTTTTGTTCTGCAAATGTTCTTGATGCTCTCCACAACTTGGGATACTACTCTGAGTAGCCGGATAGGGGCAATGTATGGTCCAGCGCGTCACCACGGTGGCATTCGAGGGCATCGAGGCCCGCGCGGTCGATGTGCAGGTGCAGGTCGCCCCCGGCCTGCCCGCCTTCACCATCGTCGGCCTGCCCGACAAGGCCGTTTCGGAAGCCAAGGAGCGCGTGCGCGCCGCGCTGGTCGCTTCCGGCCTGGCGCTGCCGGCGCGGCGCATCACCGTCAATCTGGCCCCGGCCGACCTGCCCAAGGAGGGCAGCCATTACGACCTGCCGATCGCGCTCGGCCTGATGGCGGCGATCGGCGCCCTTCCGTCCGATGCGCTTGCGGGCTTCACCGTGCTGGGCGAACTGAGCCTCGACGGCTCGATCACCCCCGTGGCCGGCGTGCTGCCGGCCGCTATCGGCGCCAATGCGCGCGGACAGGGCCTCATTTGCCCGGAAGCCTGCGGGCCGGAGGCGGCCTGGGCGAGCCCCGAAATCGAGATCGTGGCGGCGCGGTCGCTCATCCAGCTCGCCAACCATTTCAAGGGCACGCAGGTGTTAGGGCGCCCGCAGCCCAAGATCCGCGAACTGGAGGGCGCCCCGCTCGATCTGTCCGACATCAAGGGGCAGGAGAGCGCCAAGCGGGCGCTCGAGGTGGCGGCCGCCGGCGGCCATAACCTGTTGATGGTCGGCCCGCCCGGTTCGGGCAAGTCGATGCTGGCGGCGCGCCTGCCCTCGATCCTGCCGCCGCTTTCGCCGGCCGAACTGCTGGAAGTGTCGATGATCGCGTCGATCGCCGGCGAGATCGAAGGCGGCGCGCTCACCAACCGGCGGCCGTTCCGCGCGCCGCATCATTCCGCCTCGATGCCGGCGCTGGTCGGCGGCGGCCTGCGGGCGCGGCCGGGCGAAATCTCGCTCGCGCATAACGGCGTTCTGTTCCTCGATGAATTGCCGGAATTCACGCCCCAGGTGCTCGACTCGCTGCGCCAGCCGCTCGAAACCGGCGAGGTGGCGATCGCCCGCGCCAATCACCGCACCACCTATCCGGCGCGCTTCATGCTGGTGGCGGCGATGAATCCGTGCCGCTGCGGCCATGCCAGCGATCCCGGCTTCGCCTGCCGGCGCGGTCCCAACAGCCGCTGCGCCGGCGACTATCAGGGCCGGCTGTCCGGCCCGCTCGTCGACCGCATCGACCTGCATATCGAAGTGCCGGCGGTGACCGCCGCCGACCTCATCCTGCCGCCGCCCACCGAAGGCAGCCGCGAGGTCGCCGCGCGCGTCGCGCGCGCCCGCGACATTCAGGCCGAACGCTACGCGGCGCTCGGTTTGCAACAGGTGCGCACCAATGGGCAGGCGAGCGGCGCGGCGCTGGAAGAAGTGGCGCGCGCGGACAATGCCGGTCTGGCGCTGCTGCGCGATGCCGCCGACGCCATGCGGCTGTCGGCGCGCGGCTATCACCGCGTGCTGCGGGTCGCGCGCACGCTCGCCGACCTCGACGGCGCCGAGAAAGTGGGCCGCGTGCATCTGGCCGAGGCGCTGTCCTACCGCGCGCTCACCGACGAGATGCGCCGGGCGGCGTGAGCGCACGGCAACGACACCGTGCCGTGCCAGTTTTCGATCCGCGCAATGCTAACGGTCTCGTTAACGCCTCCTTCACCATAATCGCGCGAACGGCCCGCCCCCGATTACCGTTGAAAGGAATATCAAGATTGACCACGCCAAATGGTCTCCTGCGGCGGCGCGCGCCGGCGCGCGGACAATTTGGCCATGCGATCGGACACGAAGATCACCGAGGCTCCGCCTCCGACCAACGGAGAGCGCAACAAGGCGGCGCTGCTGCTGTTCGGGCGCGCCGTCATCGTCACCACGGCGGTCATCTGCGGCGCGCTCGGCTTCCTCGCCGGCATCGCCATCCAGCGCGACACCTATAACCCGCACGACTACGCCACCGGCGTCGGTGTGCTGTTCGCCACGGCCTGCGTGGTGATCGTCTTCCTGTTGAAGCGCAGGCGCAACCTGCGCGCCAAATTGCGCGCGCTGGAAGCGCGCATCGAAGAACTCACCGACAGCAATTGGGAACTGCGCGAGACGGAAGAACGCGCGCGCAGCCTGCTCGAGGCGCAAGGCGATCTGATCGTGCGGCGCGACGCGCAAGGCCGCGTCAGCTATGCCAACGAGGCCTTCTGCGCGCTCGCCGGCAGCAGCCGCGAGGCTTTGCTCGGACAGCCGGTCGCGCTGCCCGTGCTCGAACAGAGCGAGGCCACCGCGCTCGCCGACGGCACCCGCGTCTACGATCAACAGATCGCCCATGGCGCCGCCACCCGGTGGATCTCATGGCGCGACGTGGTCGTGCGCGGCGAGCAGGGCACCGAAGTTCAAAGCGTCGGACGCGACATCACCGACCGCGTCGAGGCCGAGCGCGCGCTGCAGACCGCGCGCGACCAGGCGGAAAGCGCCAACCGCGCCAAGTCGCGCTTCCTCGCGATGGTCAGTCACGAAGTTCGCACGCCGCTCAACGGCCTGCTCGGCATGGCCGACCTCTTGCTCGACACGCCGCTGTCGCCGGAACAGCTCACTTACGCCAAGGCGGCCAAGACTTCCGGCGAAACGCTGCTGTCGCTGATCGAGGAA
>Ga0182748_1003897_pt1 | contig 12242 bp, 9 predicted proteins | sample eDN3rd37CKraftOP_FD_128877 | JGI IMG/M metagenome (GOLD analysis project Ga0182748, IMG submission 128877) | Enriched Organic Plus compost microbial communities from Emeryville, California, USA - eDNA 3rd pass 37_C Kraft OP (version 2) (version 2) ...
GAGGTCCGCGACGGTCTTCTCGACCTGCGGCGTCCACGCGCGCACGGCGAACGCGACCGGCCACAGGTCGCCGTCGTCGAGCTGGGCGCGGTCCTCGAAGCCGATCGTTGCGTACCGGGCCTTGAACTTCCCCGCCGGCTGGAGGAAGACGACGATCTTGCCCTCGGCGTTCGCGAAGCCCGGCATCCCGTAATAGGTCTTCGGCACGAGGTGTGGCGCGACCTCCGTGACGACCTTGTAGAAGCCCTCGCCGAGCGCCCTGTCCGCATCGTCGAGCGCGGCGATCGCCTCGCGGACCGCCTTGTCGCCCGCCTCGCGGTTCTTGCCCGCCTTCTCCTGCTCGCGCAGCTCCTTCGCGCGCTGCTTGACGGCTTCGCGCTCTTCCGCGGTCAGGCCCGTCGAGGTCTCGGTCTTCGCCATGTGTCGCTCTCCCTGCTCTCGTGTGGTGTGTCTTCGAGAGTAGGGAGGCGCTTCGGGGCGCGCTTCTCCGATCCTGCTCGATCCGAGCGGCGCGCCCCGACCGCGTCAGTCCTGGTCGATCGTGGCGAGATCGAGGACGAACCGGTAGCGCACGTCGGAGGCGACGACGCGGTCGTACGCCTCGTTGACCTGCGAGAACGGGATGAGCTCGATCTCGGGCTGGATGCCGTGCTCGGCGCAGAAGTCGAGCATCTCCTGCGTCTCGGGGATGCCGCCGATGCTCGATCCCGCGAAGGACCGCCAGCGGGTGAGCGAGAACGCCCGCACCGAGAGCTTCTCCGGCGGGAGGCCGACCGTCACGAACGTGCCGCCGACGCGGAGAAGCCCGAGGTAGGCGTCGACGTCGAACGGCGCACTGATCGTGGAGATGATGAGGTCGAACGAGCCGCGCAGGGCGCGGAAGGTCTCGGGGTCGCTGGTCGCGTGGTAGGCGGAGGCGCCGAAGGCGAGTCCGTCGTCCTTCTTGCTCAGCGTGTGGGAGAGCACCGTCACGTCGGCGCCCATGGCGGCGGCGAGCTTGACGCCCATGTGGCCGAGGCCGCCCATGCCGACGATGGCGACCCGCATGCCGGGGCCGGCGCTCCAGTGCCGCAGCGGCGAGTACAGCGTGATGCCCGCGCACAGGAGCGGGGCGGCCGCCTCGTACGGGATCGACTCCGGCACCTTCAGGACGAACGACTCCGTCACGACGATGTGGGTCGAGTACCCGCCCTGCGTGATGGTGCCGTCGATCGGGTCGACGTTGCCGTACGTGCCGGTGGCGCCCGGGATGCAGTACTGCTCGTGCCCCTCGAGGCACTGCTCGCACTCGCCGCACGAGTTGACGAGGCATCCGACGCCGACGCGGTCTCCGACCTTGTGCTTCGTGACCTCCGCACCGACCGCCTCGACCTCGCCGACGATCTCGTGTCCGACCACGAGCGGGTAGGTGACGTCGCCCCACTCGCCGCGGATGGTGTGGATGTCCGAGTGGCAGATGCCCGCGTAGCGGATGGCGATCAGCACATCGTGGGGTCCGAGCTCGCGGCGCTCGATCTCGAGGGGGACGAGGGGAGTGGTGCCGGAGTGGGCACCGTAGGCCTTCACACTGCGCATGGCGTGAGTCTATCCATCCGGATAGGTCCCCGATGACGCTCGTCCCCCTCACCGGAGCCACCCCGCTCTCCGCGCGTCACAATGGAATGCGTGAGCCCTCTCTCCGATCTCACCGATGTCCCCGACCCCGTCTTCGTCATGGCGAGTGACAGATCCCGCATCGCCACCTACTCGTGGGGGGATGACAGCGAGCCGACCGTCGTCGTCGTGCACGGGTTCGCGTCCAACGCCCGCGACAACTGGGTCAGCACCGGCTGGGTCCGCGATCTGCGGCGTGCCGGATTCCGTGTCCTGGCGATCGACCAGCGCGGGCACGGCGCGAGCGACAAGCCCCACGACGTCTCGGCGTACCGCATGCGGCAGCTGGCCGGCGACGTCGAGACCGTCCTCGACACCTATCTCGTCGACACCGCGCACTACCTCGGGTACTCGCTCGGCGGCCGCGTGGGCTGGGATGTCGCGCGCGACCTGCCGGACCGGATCGAGCGCGTCGTGCTCGGCGGCGTGCCCGACGGCGTCCCGCTCGCGCGCCTCGACCTCGCGCAGGTGCGCGCCTACATCGCGGACGGGACGCCGGTGACGGACCGCGTCACGTCGAACTACATCCAGCTCACCGAGCGGGTGAGGGGGAACGATCCGCGGGCGCTCCTCGCCCTCGCGGAGGGCCTGCGCGAGACGCACGCGATCGCCCCGGACCCGCACGACGCACCCCCACAGCCGACGCTGTTCGCGACCGGCTCCCTCGACGCCAACATCGCCGGATCACGGGCGCTCGCCGCGGCGACGCCGCGGGGGAGGTTCGTGGAGATCCCCGATCGGCACCACTTCAACGCGCCCGGCTCGCGCGTCTTCCATCAGGCGGGCGTCGCCTTCCTCTCCGGGCTCGAGGATGTCGACGAGGCCGCCACGGCCGAGGGTGCCGTCACGTCGTGACGGCGCGCCGTCCGGCGGCCCGCTCGAGCCCGAGCAGCACGAGCGCGGTGAGGCACAGCAGACCGAGGACGGGGGCGACGATCTCGACGGCCTCCGCCAGGCCGACCGCGGTCGCGAGTCCGCCGGCGCCGATCGCGACGACCGCCTGGACGAGGTAGGAGAAGAGATAGACGAGCGACAGCGTGGCGCCGCGGTGCTCGGCCGGCGCGGCGCGGTTGACGAGCGCGAGCCCGCCCGTGAACGCGAACGAGTACGCGATGCCGCCGACCACGCACCAGGCCAGCAGCAGGGCGAGGGAGCCGGTCGCGCTCGCGGCCGCCATGAGCCCGAGGCCGACCAGCGACAGCACCGCGCCGACGAGGATCGACGCGTGCGCGTGCACGCGCCCGAGGAACAGCGCCGTGACGCCGACCGCGGCGGACGAGATGGCCAGGAGCCCGCCGATGACGAAGAAGTCGGTCGTGCCGGTGATGTCGCGCGCCATGTTGGCGCCGAGCGCCAGGTAGATCGCGCCGACGGCGTAGGCGACCGACACGGAGAGGGTGGCGAGGATGAACGGGCGTCGGATCCCGGGAGCGGGGCGGGGCAGGCGGAAGCGCCACCGATCACCGGGTCGCTCGTCTCCGGGGGTGAACAGGACCAGCACGAAGGCCACGGCGGCCACGAGGAAGAGGATGCCGAAGCTCAGCACAGAGGGAAGCGGGGCGAACTGCGCGAGCGCTCCCGCCACCACGGGGGCGAGGGTGAGTCCGAGCGAGGTCGAGATCGTGGTCATGGAGCTGGCGAAGCGCGGATTCGCGCTGATGTTGTTCTCCACGAGTGCGGCGCTCGCGGCGCCGAGGGCGAAGCCGGTGCCGACGCCCTGCAGCACGCGCCCGAGGAAGAGGAAGCCCACGTTCGGCGCCACCGCGAACACGACGGCGGATGCCGTGATGAGGCCGATGCCGATCAGCATCGCCCGGCGGCGGCCGATCGTGTCGGAGATGCTGCCGAAGAACAGGAGGACGGCGAGGAGGGCGAGCGGGTAGATGCCGAAGACCGACGTCGTCACGACGGGGGTGAGGTGCCACTCGGCGGCGTAGACGGGGTAGAGCACACTGGGCGCGCCGCTGGCCCAGAGACAGAGCGCGAGGACGAGGGATGCGGACCAGAACGTTCCACGGATGCCGAAAGTCTTCATTCGCCCCAGTGTAGCTTGGAAAATCAAAGTCAAGTACAATCGAAGCGTGCCCGCCTCAGATTCCACCTGCCAGATCGTGCGCACGCTCGACGTGATCGGCGAGAAGTGGTCGCTGCTCATCGTGCGCAACGCCCTGCGCGGGCAGACGCGGTTCTCGGAGTTCCGCGACTCCCTCGGTGCGCCCACCGACATCCTCAGCAACCGTCTGGCGAAGCTCGTCGATGCCGGCATCCTCGAGAAGCGGCCCTACCGCGAGGCGGGTGACCGCGCCCGCTTCAGCTACCACCTCACGCCCCGCGGCGAGGCGCTGCGCATCGTCATGGCCGCCATGGTCCAGTGGGGCGACGAGTTCAACCCCTGCCCCGCAGGTCCGGCCTCGCGCATCGTGGACGCGTCCGACGACCGCGCCCTGCGACTGGGCTTCCTCGACGAGGAGGGCCGTGAGGTCGAGCTCGACGACGTCGCCCTCGCCCCCGGACCGGCCGCGCGCACTCCGTGGGAGTACCGGCGCTGACCTCCTAGCGGGCGTCGACGATCTCCCCCTCCGCCGGCATCCACGCCCCCGCATCGCCGGGGCGGCGGAAGAGCATCGGCACGCCGACGGCCTGCGCCTGATCCGCGGCATCCGTCACCTGCACGTGCACATGCGGCTGCGTGCTGTTCCCCGAGTTGCCGCACCGACCGATCGGGTCCCCGGATGCCACGTGGTCGCCCGCCCTCACCCGCACACTGCCGTGCTGCAGATGCGCCAGCAGGACGAACCGGTCGCCGGAGGCGATGACGACGTGGTTGCCGGCCAGGGCGGTCCCGCCGACCCGGGCCCTGCCGGCCTGCCCCAGCGCGTAGCGGAGGAGGGGGAACGGTGAGCGGCGGGCGACATGGTCCGCGATCCCGTCGACCGCGGTCACGACACGTCCCGTGGCCGGGGCGAGGATGTCGGCCCCGAAACCGACGAACCGCTCCGGCGCCTCCGTCGCGACGGCGGTCCGCCACGTGATCCGGGCGGACCGCCCGCGCTCGTCGACGGCGAGGAAGTCGATCGCGTAGGTCGTGCCGAAAAGATGCGTGCCGTGGCTCGGGACGCGCCGCGCCGGGCTGTTGCGGGCGAGCCACCGCCCGCGGAAGGGCAGGTCCAGCACGACAGGGGCGGCGGTGCGCGCCGCGCGCGGGGAGAGATCGTCGGTCACGGTGGCCCGCCTCCCTCTGATCCGCGCCACGATACCCCCACCGCGCGCCTGTCAGGAGGCCGTGACCCGGTCCGCCTCCCGCTCGCCCGCCTCGGCGAGCGCCTGCGCGACGGCCTCCTGCACGCGGGCCTCCTCGCGCGCCTGCGCCGCCGCGCGGCGGCGACGCCGCAGCCGGAGGCCCAGGACGACGAGCGCCGCGGCCACGAGGACGATCAGGACCAGGACCCAGGGCACCGCGGCGCCGACCGCCATGGCGGTGACGGCGTCCAGAGGCGTGATCGAGCCCGAGGCATCCGTCACGAGGGGGACGACGGCGGCCGTCCCGGTCAGCCACAGCAGCCCCGGAACGTCGGGCACGGGCACGGAGATCGTCCACGACTCGCCGGGGAGGAGCGCCGGCGGCGCCTCGACATCGTCCGCGTGCGTCGCGAACCAGCCGAACGGGCCGGCCACGGTCGCCGTCTGCCGCGCGGACAGAGTCGTGTTGCCCGTGTTGTGCAGCGTGTACCGGAGGGTCGCGTCGCCCGTGCCGAAGAGCGCGAGGCCGCCGTCCCACGTGACCTGGGCGTCCTCGATCGCGAGGCGGGGGGAGAGCGCGCCGGCCACACGCAGGGAGATGCGGATGCCCAGACGTCGATCGACGCTGACGTCCTCGGCGTCCTCCTGCGCACCGAGCGAGGTCACGATGCCGCCCGCGTAGTCGCCGGGGGTGGCGTTCTCCGGGACGGCGACGGTGAACGGGACCGTCGCCGTCTCACCCGCGGGGATCGAGACGGCGCGGGTCGGTGTGGTGACCCACGCTCCCACGCCGACGGATGTCGCGCCGGCGACGAGCAGGTCGAGGCTGCCGGTGTCGGCGGTGTAGCCGTCCGCCGCGTACACGGTGAGGTCGAGGGCCTCGTCGCCGTGATTGGCGATCACGAGGCCGTCGTCGACGCTCGATCCCGGGTCGACCGTGTAGGCGTAGCTCGTGCGGTCCGCGCCGAACTCGTTGGAGGCGGTGCGCACCGTCCAGGTGACCTCGTCCGCGGCGTGCGCGGCAGGGGTCGGCGCGAGGGCAGTGACCAGAGCGGAGACGAGGAGCGCGACGAGGACGGTGGTGACGGTGCGCGGAGAGCGCGCGGATGGGCGCGCGGCGGGAGCGGTAGTGGTCATGCGGGATCCTTCGGGTGACGTGCGGATGCCGGTGGTGCGGACGCCGTCGGGCATCCGCACCACCGGCGCGGAACGGTCGGCTCAGCCGGCCAGCGCGGTGATCGTGAGGGTGGCGCGGTAGCTGCCCTTCGCGACCTCGAGCGGGATCTTCAGGTCGAGGTCCGCACCGAGCGTCGCCGCCCCGCGGTCGTGACCCTGGGTCGCCGAGCCGAGCACGCGCGAGCTCGCGAGACCCTCACCGCCGCTGAAGCCGGACTCGACGCTCGCGCCTGCCGTGGCTCCGGCACCGGCCTTGAGGACCCTCGGGGTCCAGCCGAGGTTCTTGCCCGAGAACGTCACGTCGCCGCCGCGGAAGTCGCTCGACGAGGCCGAGATGGACCACGGCGCGAGGGACATGCGGGTGTCGGACACGGCGATGGGGTTGATGGCGCCCGTCGCCTCGAAGTACCCGCCGTCCTTCTCCTCGGCGGTGCCGAGGTCGACGAGGCCGTTGTGACCGTCGATCGTCCAGCCGAACTCGCCCGGCGCCGGCGTCGGGACGGTGACCTCGAGCTCCTGGCCTTCGCCGTGGTTCGGGTGGATCGTGACCTGGTCGACGATCGAGCCGACCGGCTGCGCGGCCGAGGCGCCGCTGTCCGGGCCACACCACGCGACCTTGTTCAACTCGACGGCGGCGTTCGGCGCGGCGCACGTGCCGCTGCGGATGTTCTGCACGACGAGCTGGTCCTTCTCGACCTTGACCTTGACGTACGTGCGCACGTGCTCCTGGTTCTGCACCGAGTTGTACCAGTAGCTGTTCGGGTTGAGGGGGTCCGCCCCGTTGCCCGCACCGCTGGTGCCGCTGGAGTCCGGCTTGGTGATGTCGTAGTACTTCGAGCCGGATGCGGAGTTCGCCGTGACGTAGATGACGCCGCCGGGACCGGTGAAGACCTCGTCCTGACCGGGCTTCTCATCGGTGTTCGCCTTCGACCCGTTCTTGATCTCGTAGCTGCGCGTGTACACGTGGTCGTGGCCCTGCAGGACCAGGTCCACTCCGAGCTTCGAGAACGCGGCGGGGAAGTCCACGCGGCGGACCTTCGCGTCGTTGTCCTTCGCGTGCGAGGCGGCCGAGTAGATGGCGTGGTGGTACACGAGCACGGTGTACTTCGCGTCGGCGCCGTGGTTCTTGATGACATCCGACACGTACGCGAGGTGCGCCTCATCGCCGCCCCCGCCCTGCGAGGTGGCGTAGCTGTTGCTGTTCAGGTCGATGAACAGCACGTCCTTGTACATGTACCAGTAGTCGCCGCCGGAGGTGTTCGACGTCGGCTGTCCGTTCGCGTAGTACGCGGCCGAGCGGTCGGTGTTGGGGGTGAAGAAGTGCTGCTCGTACGCCTTGCCGCCCACATCGTGGTTTCCGATGGTCGCCGCCCACGGGTACTGGCGCAGCTTGTCCGGCGCGAGGAACGCATCCCACTGTGTCTCGTTGTTGGCGGACTCGACCTGGTCGCCGCCGGAGACGAGCAGCTCGGCGTCCGGGTTGGCCGCGAGCGAGACGTTGAGCGTGTCGGCCCAGCCGGCGCCGTCCTTCTCCACGTTCCCCGACGAGCCGATCTGCGGGTCGCCGAAGAAGAGGAAGTCGAACGGTCCGTCGAACGACTGCGTGCGGAAGGCATAGGTCTTCGACCAGCCTTCGGCCGAGCCCACCCGGTACGAATAGGCGGTGTCCTCCTTCAGGCCCGTGATCGTGGCGTGACGGTTGAAGCCGCCGCTGGAGGTGATGTTGGCCGAGCCGAGTGCGGAGAACGTCTGCGCGTCGGCGGGGAACTCGCCGTCCACGAGGGAGGCGGTCGGCGCGACCTGCACCACCTGGTCGACGTCGGCCGACGAGTACCAGGTGACGATGCGCTGCGCCTCGGTGGCGCCGACACCGAGGACGAGTCCGGTGAGGTTCACGGAGTCCGCGGCCATCGCCGGGGCGGCGAGCGCGCCGCCGAGCGCCAGCGTGGCGCCGACCGCTGCCGCGGTCAGCCACGCAGACGTGCGGCGCACCGCGGATGGCCGCGAGTGTGCGGATGCACGGAGGTAGGGCATGGGGGTGTCCTTCTTCTCAAGGGGGTGAACCCGGCGTCGGCCGGGCGGGTCCCAACATCCGCCCGCTCCGTGAACCGCTGCTGAACGGAGATGACCGCGCGGGTAGCCGGGCCGCGAAGACTCAGCCTGCGCCGACGATGCGCTCCACGAACCACACCAGTCCGAACAAGGACACGCTCACGGCGAGGGCCCCGGTGGCCCACAGTCCGAGCCGGGGCACGCGGGTGCGCAGCAGCGCCAACAGGGGGAACAGGAGCGCGATGATGACGAGCTGGACCGCCTCGATGCCGAGGTTGAAGACGAGGAGGGACCACAGCAGCGTCCACGACCACGGCTCGTCGATGCCGAGCGCCCCCGCGAAGCCCACGCCGTGCACGAGGCCGAAGGCGAACACCACGCCCAGACGCAGCCATCCCGCGCGATCGAGGCCGAGCGGACCGCTGTCGCGGGTGAGGGTCGAGGCGGCGTCGCCGCGTCGCCACAGCTGCCAGAGATGCCAGGCGCCCACGATCGCGATCGAGAGTGCGATCACCGGCTCCACGAACCAGGCCGGCACCGAGACGACTCCGGTCGCGGCGAGGATGAAGGTGATCGAGTGCGCCACGGTGAACGAGGTCGCCGCCAGCACGATCTCGCGCAGGCGCCGTGAGCCGGCGATGAGCGCGAGCAGGAACAGGATGTGGTCGATCCCGGTGAGCAGGTGCTCGGCGCCGAGGTGGAAGAACTCCCAGAATCGTTCCCCGATGCTCTGCTCGGTCGAGAAGTCGGGCTGGGCGGCGTCGAGCGCGGCGCTGCCGACGTGTCCGTCGAGGTCGTAGGTCAGCACGACCTTCGTCCCCGTGACGTAGCCCTCGTCGTCGGCGAACAGGGTGCTCGTGATCACATGACCGTCGCCCGGCGCGGGGCACACGCTCTCGAGGGGAAGCTCGGCGTAGGGGACGCTGTCGCGCTCGATCATGCGGATGTCGCCGCCCAGCGTCGTGGGGCAGTCGTCTCCGCCGGACGACACCCGGAACCGCTGCGAGACGTACGCCTGGACGGTCTCGGCGTGTGCGCGGAGGGCCGCGGCCTGCTCCTCGGCGTCACCGCCCTCGAACGCGGCCGTGCCGTCCTGGAACAGCGCGTCGTCCCGCTCGGCGTCCGCCGCCGAGACGACCAGGAGGTCGTACTCGAGCTCCAGCTGCGTCCGCACTGCGCCGTCGTCCGCCGCGGCGACGTCGGCGTAGACGACGGAGGTGAAGCCATGGGCGGACGCAGGCGCGGCGACCGCCGCGAGGGTCGCGAGGGCGGCGACAGCCGTGAACAGGCGGACGAGGGGACGTGTGCGGGACGGCATGGAGCTCCTTGACGACGGTTCCGGGCAGGATCGCCGCCGCCGGTGAACGGGAGGCGGAGCGTGGGCGAACAGAGCGCGAACTTCTCCGCATCCGTCTCATCGGCGCCTCGCCCGTGGCGCACAGTGGGAGGGACCCGTCCCCTGCCCCACGAGGATGAACCCGTTGTCCCGTCGTCGCCCGGCGCTCGCGTGCGCCGCCTCGCTCCTGTCCGTCCTCCTGCTCGCCGGATGCGCCTCCGACTGGTCGCAGCCCCACGACGCCCCCACGCCCGTGGGCACGCCTGCCCCGGGCTTCCTTCCGACCACGTCACCGAGCCCGGAGGCGACGCTGACACCACCGGCCGGCAGCTGGGACGACGTCCATGCCTCTGCAGGCATGCGCGTCGTCCTCCTCGTGGCGGGTGATGACATGCCGACCCGCACGCTCGCGCAGGCGGTGCGGGAGTGGGCGGAGGCCGACCACGTGGACCTGCGCGCGGTCGTGGCCGACGACGATCACGTCGCGGGCATCGTCGAGGCGATCGAGATGCAGCCCGACCTCATCGTGAGCGTCGGCGACGAGCTCATCGACGCCCTCACGCTCGTGAGCGCGAGTCATCTCGATCAGCACTTCCTCGTCGTCGGGGCGGAACTCGCCGAGCCCACCGCGAACGTCACGGCCGTCGCCTGGGACGGCGCGTCGTTCCGCGGTGCGGGTCTGCCCGCCTCCTCGGACGACGACCCGGCCACCTTCACCCCGGAGCGGTGCGCAGCGGCGGTGCGCGCCGGCGTCGCCGCCGTCCTGCACGAGCTCACCGGCGTCGTCCTCTGGATCGACTGACCACTGACCGCCGGGGGCGCGCCCGCCGTCGATGGCGATCAGGCGCCCACGTAGCGCGCCAGGTGCTCGCCGGTGAGCGTCGACCGCGCCGCCACGAGGTCGGCCGGCGTGCCCTCGAAGACGACGCGACCGCCGTCGTGGCCGGCGCCCGGACCGAGGTCGATGATCCAGTCGGCGTGCGCCATGACGGCCTGGTGGTGCTCGATCACGATGACGCTGTTGCCGGCATCCACGAGGCGGTCCAGAAGCGCGAGCAGGTTGTCGACGTCGGCGAGGTGCAACCCCGTCGTCGGCTCGTCGAGCACGTAGATCGCGCCCTTCTTCGCCATCGAGATCGCCAGCTTGAGCCGCTGACGCTCGCCTCCGGACAGCGTGTTGAGCGCCTGCCCGAGCGTGAGGTACCCGAGGCCGACGTCCACCATGCGCTCGAGGGTCGTGTGCGCGGGACCCTTCGTGAAGAACTCGGCGGCCTCGGCGGCGGTCATGGCGAGCACCTCGGCGATGTTCTTGCCGTCGAGGCGGTACTCCAGCACCTCGTCGCTGAAGCCGGAGCCCTCGCACAGCTCGCACAGGGTCTCGACGGTCTGCGTGAAGCCGAGGTTGGTGATGATGACCCCGAGGCCCTTGCACGCGGGACACGCGCCCTCCGAGTTCGCGCTGAACAGGCCGGGCTTGACGCCGTTGGCCTTCGCGAACGCGGTGCGGACGGTGTCGAGGATGCCGGTGTAGGTGGCCGGGCTGCTGCGCCGGTTGCCCTTGATGGGGGACTGGTCGACGACGATGACGTCGTCGAAGGCGGGCACGTTGCCGTGGATGAGGGACGACTTGCCGGAGCCGGCGACGCCCGTCACGACGGTGAGGATGCCGAGCGGGATGTCGACGGAGACGTCCCGGAGATTGTGCTGGGCGGCACCGCGGATCTCGAGCGCGCCGCGCGGTGTGCGCGTCGACTCCTTGAGCCGTGCGCGATGGTCGAAGAAGCGGCCCGTGATCGTGTCGGAGGCGCGCAGCCCCGCGACATCCCCCTCGAACATGATCCGACCGCCGGCGCGACCTGCGCCCGGGCCGAGGTCGACGACGTGGTCGGCGATCGCGATCACCTCGGGCTTGTGCTCCACGACGAGCACCGTGTTGCCCTTGTCGCGCAGCAGCTGGAGAAGGTCGTTCATGCGCTGGATGTCGTGGGGGTGCAGCCCCGCGGTCGGCTCGTCGAAGACGTAGGTGATGTCGGTGAGCGCGGAGCCGAGGTGGCGGATCATCTTGATGCGCTGCGACTCACCGCCGGACAGCGTTCCCGACGCCCGCTCGAGGGAGAGGTAGCCGAGCCCGATGTCGAGGAACGACCCGACGGTCTGGCGGAGGCCGGCCATGAGCAGTGCGACCGACGGGTCGTCGATCGTCTCGAGCCACGCCGCGAGGTCGGAGATCTGCATGGCGGCCGCGTCGGCGATGCTGACCCCGCCGATCTTCGAGGACCGGGCCGCCTCGTTGAGCCGCGTGCCGCCGCATTCCGGGCACGGCATGAACTTGACGGCGCGCTCGACGAAGGCGCGGATGTGCGGCTGCAGGGAGTCGCGGTCCTTCTGCAGCATCGACTTCGTGAGCTTGGGGATCAGGCCCTCGTAGGTCATGTTGATGTTCTGGATCTTGACCTTGGTGGGCTCCTTGTAGAGGAAGTCCTCGAGCTCCTGCGCGGTGTACTCCGCGATGGGCTTGTCGGGATCGACGAAGCCGGACTCGGTGAAGCCGCGCACCATCCATCCGTCCGCGTTGTACCCGGGGATCGTGAGCGCGCCCTCCGCGAGCGACTTGCGGCGGTCGAAGAGCTCGTCGAGGTCGATGTCGCTCACCTCGCCGAGCCCCTCGCACTTCGGGCACATCCCGCCGGTGACCTCGAAGGAGCGGCGCTCCTTGACCTTCTTGCCGCCCTTCTCGAACGTGACCGCGCCGGCACCCGAGACCGACGGCACATTGAACGAGAAC
>Ga0182748_1003905_pt1 | contig 12224 bp, 9 predicted proteins | sample eDN3rd37CKraftOP_FD_128877 | JGI IMG/M metagenome (GOLD analysis project Ga0182748, IMG submission 128877) | Enriched Organic Plus compost microbial communities from Emeryville, California, USA - eDNA 3rd pass 37_C Kraft OP (version 2) (version 2) ...
AGCGGCGTCGTAACGGACATAGCCGGATATGCGCATGCAGGTCTCGGTGCCCGGGATATAGAAATAGCCAGCACCATAGGCGTCGCAAACGCGAACATATTCTACAGATTCTGGCTCGGGCGCTACAACGGCATCCGCAGCATATGCCCCGGTGGTTGCAGCCAGCGCTGCGACCGAGCCGAACAATACGCTCTTGATCTTCATTTTTCATTGCCTCCAGAAATATTCAGACGAGACCAGATAGAATGAATTAATCAAACACATCAATTCCAATTTCAAAACAGAATAGAGATATCAAAGCATATGTGTCAATTATAGCACTAATTATAAACTTCTTTACTTACTAACTATAAACAATTTATAAGATATACCTCATTTAAACTTGCTAATATGTTCAAACTAGCAATTTTTATATAATTTCTTTATGTTATTTCACGCATTAGAAACGAAAACGGGGCCCGAAGGCCCCGTTTACAAGCGTTTCGCATCCCGAGCGCGTTTCAATCCGGTTGAACCGGACCGGCGCCCTATCCCTGCGGTGGCTACTTGCCCGCCGCCTGCTGCGCATAGACGTAGCTGTCATAGGTGTATTCCGCGACGCGGAACCATTCGAAGCCCTCGTCACGGAATTTCTTCCACGACGGATAGATCTTCGCCCAGGCCGGATTCTTCTCGTTGTATTCCGCATAAAGTTCGAACGTGACCTTGTAGGCAGCATCGAGAACGTCACGCGGCAACGGCTGAAGCTTCACGCCCTTGGATACCAGAGAGCGAATCGCAGCGGTGTTCTTCACATCGTAAAGCGAGATCATATTCTGGGTCGCAGCTTCTGCGGCCGTATTGAGCGCAACCTTGTACGCTTCCGGCAGGCCTTCATACTGCTGCTTGTTGATGAAGAAGTGCACCGAGGCACCGCCTTCCCAGAAGGCCGGGTAATAGTAATAGGGCGCGATCTGATAGAAGCCGAGCTTTTCGTCATCATAAGGACCGACCCATTCAGCGGCATCGATCGTGCCGCGCTCCAGCGACGGATAGATGTCGCCGCCTGGAAGCTGCTGCGGAACGACGCCAAGACGCGACATGACTTCACCGGCAACCCCGGCGATGCGCATCTTCAAGCCCTTGAGGTCCTCAAGGCTCTTGATTTCCTTGCGATACCAGCCGCCCATCTGGGCAGCGGTGTTGCCGCCGACAATGCCGACAATGCCGTAATCGGCGAGGAACGCATTATAAAGCTCGTTGCCGCCGCCGTGATAGAGCCATGCATTCTGCAGACGGGTGTTCATACCGAAAGGAATGGCCGTGCCGATGGCAAAGGCCGGGTTCTTGCCGGTGAAATAATAGCCGCAGGTATGCGCCATTTCGACGGTATTGGCCTGAACCGCGTCGATGGCCTGCGGGCCCGGCACGATTTCACCGGCCTGAAAGACCTGAATTTGGAACTTGCCCTCGGTCATCTTCGACACGGCATCGGCCATGAAGACTGCGCCGCCATAGATGGTATCCAGGTTGTTCGGAAAGCCCGAAGTCAGACGCCAGCGCAGGGTGGGCAATTCCTGCGCGATTGCGGGAGTTGCAAGTGCTGCTCCGCTTGTAGCGGCGGCGGCGCCGATTGCGGCCCCCTTGGTCAGAAATGTGCGACGGCTCAAATCCTGTTTCATGTGTCTCCTCCTAAGATTGTTCCGGTTTTATCAGGGCCTGCGCAATGCTCGTCTCCCCCTATTGCGCAGGTTTTTGCTGTTGGTCCTTGTCCTGTCCGAAGCTTGGCTGCGGTGAACCGAAGGACGGTGCAGGCAAGGGTTCGCTCGACGGCGACGGCGCTCCAAAAGGTGCCGGTGCCGCGCCGAACGGGTTGCCGCCGCCCGCATCAGGCATCGGCACATTGATCTGGATAGAGGCCGGATCTGCCTGCGGATGCCCGCTCTTGTAGTGGGTCACGATGCCGGGGAAGGTGATGATGATGCCAACCATGACCAGCTGGATTAACAGGAACGGGATCGACCCCAAGTAAATCTGGCTCGACGTCACTGGCTGGATGGTCGCGCCCATCACCTTGTCCTTGTAAGGCCGGGACGGCGCCACCGACCGCAGATAGAAAAGCGAGAAGCCGAACGGCGGATGCATGAACGATGTCTGCATGTTGACGGCCAGCATGACGCCGAACCAGACGAGATCGATACCGAGACTGTCGGCCACCGGCGCCAGAAGCGGGATAATGATGAAGGCCAGCTCGAAATAATCGAGAAAGAAGGCCAGAAAAAACACCAGAATATTGGCGACGATCAGGAACCCGACCTCGCCGCCGGGAATGGAGGTCATCAGATGCTCGACCCAGACGTGTCCGTTGACGCCATAGAAGGTAAGCGAGAACACCCGGGCACCGAGCAGAATAAAGATGACGAAGGACGACAGCTTCGCCGTGGCATAAAGCGCTGAAGTCAGCATCGTCATGTTGAGGCGGCGATTGATGATGGCAAGAAGCAGGGCACCGACCGCGCCCATGGCCCCGCCTTCCGTCGGCGTTGCAACGCCGAGAAAGATCGTTCCCAGCACGAGGAAGATCAGCACAAGCGGCGGCACGAGCGAGATCACCACACGCTGCAGCAGCTTCCAGCCTCTCAAGGTGCGTGCCTGCGGCGGCAGGGCGGGTACCGAGTCGGGCCGCAGGATCGCCATGCCAATGATGAAGGCGCAGTAAAAGCCCACGAGCAGCAGTCCGGGCACCAGCGCGCCCTTATACATATCGCCCACCGAACGGCCCAGTTGATCGGCAAGCACGATCAGAACGAGGCTTGGCGGAATGATCTGTGCCAGCGTGCCGGAGGCGGCAATCGTGCCGCTCGCCACTTTACGGTCATAGCCATAGCGCAGCATGATCGGGAGCGAGATCAGTCCCATCGAAATGACGGATGCGGCGACAACACCTGTCGTAGCCGCGAGAAGCGCGCCGACGATGATAACGGCAAAGGCGAGGCCGCCGCGCACTGGTCCGAAAAGCTGTCCGATCGTATCGAGCAGATCTTCCGCCATGCCGCTTCGCTCCAATATCAACCCCATGAAGGTGAAGAAAGGAATGGCGAGCAGGGTTTCGTTCGACATCTGTCCGAAGATGCGGTCGGGAATGGCCCCAAACAGATTGACGGGCAAAAGCCCCATTTCGATGCCGACGAAACCGAAAGCAAAGCCGACAAAGGCGAGCGCAAAAGCCACCGGATAGCCGAGCAAAAGCACGACGATCAGCGAGAGGAACATCAGCGGCGCGAGATTTTCCGCGATAAAAGCAACCATATCCGTTCCCCCTCAGAGCGCCTTGGCTTCAGCATCTTCAATCGCGACCATGTCCGGTATGCGGCCTTGAAGAATGGCGATACGCTTGATGAGTTCGGAAATGCCCTGCAAGGCGAGCAGTCCGAAGCCGATGGGTATCAGCCCCCAGACCGGCCAGAGAACCAGCCCGCCGGTGTTGTTGGAGGTTTCACCGCTGGCAATCTTGGCTTCCACGATGGGCCAGGAGAGATAGATGGTGATGAGGCAGAAAGGCAGGAGGAAAAAGATCGTGCCGAAAATTTCGACGAGGAGCTGTGTCCTTCGCGAATAGCGGCTGTAGAGAAGGTCGACCTTCACATGTTCGCTATGCAGCAGCGTATATCCGGCTGCGATCAGAAAGACCGCCGAGAACAGATACCATTGCGCTTCCAGCCATGCATTCGAGCTGACATTGAACAGCTTGCGCGAAATCGCGTTGATGGCGCTGATGAGCACGGCTACCAATATCAGCCACGATACGGATTTTCCGATGAAATTATTGGCCGCGTCGATAGCGCGCGACAACGCCAGCAAGACTGACATCGCTCCTCCCCTTGTGTTCCGCCTCCTCAAGCGGTTTTGGAGCGAATGATAAGACTGGCGAATCCGCGTCGCAAGCGGACGAAAGTTCTAAGGAACAAAGAGCTACCCATTAGTGGGTAAGAAAAATCAGGAGCCGTGGCCTGATGCGGGTTACTGCGAAGACAGGCGCAACCGGTTTTCTATGGCGTAACGCGTAAGCCCGGCAGTGCTGGCAATTCCAAGTTTCTTCTTGATGTTCTTGCGGTGGGTTTCGACGGTCGCTTCCGAAATGCCGAGCGTGGAAGCAATCTCGCGGTTGCTGCCGCCCTCGGCCACCAGCACCAGCACATCGTTTTCGCGAACGGACAAACCTTCCGACTTCCTCTCGCTACTGTCGAGCAGTGCTTCCGAAACGCCGGAAGAGAAATACGTCCCGCCTGACGCAACCGCATGAATTGCTGCAACGATTTCTGCCGTGGACACATCCTTCAAAACATAGCCGGAAGCGCCGCGCATGATCGATGTCGAGATATATTCCCGGCTGTCATGCATGGACAGCATGAGGATACGAATGCCGGGAAACTGCTTCTTGAACAGCTCGATGGCGTCTATGCCGTTGAGAAGCGGCATATTGATATCCATCAGGACCACATCCGGATTGACGGCAAGCGCCAGTTCGAGGGCGGCCCGCGCATTGGAAGCAGCCCCCGCGACATCAATATCGTCATAGGTTTCGAGTACAGCCCGCAGACCATCCAGCACCAGCGGATGATTGTCCACGAGCAATACGCGAATCTTGCATTCTTTCGTCATGCGACTTCCGGTTCCCGCTTTCTTTCTGTTGCCGACTTTGGCAGGCGCGCGGTGAGTTGCGTACCATCTGCGCTGGTTTCAACCAAGAGCACCCCGCCGAAATGTGCCATCCGTTCCTGCATATTTCGCAGGCCAAGCCCGGAAAGCGGGTCCTTCAAATCACGCGCGGTGAAACCGTTGCCGTCATCGGCAACCGTCATCGTAACCTTGCCATTGGCACCCCATAGACGGATGTTCACATGGCTAGCACCGGAATGACGCTCGACATTGGTGAGCGCTTCCTGCACGACGCGATAAAGCGCGGTGCTCGCTTCCGGCTTCAGCGTCTCGCTCAATCCGCTAGCTTCCAGCCGCGTTTCAATGCCGGTCCGTTCCGAAAAATGCTCGCACAGCGCCTTGAGCGCGACCGTCAGACCAAGGTCGTCGAGAATGCGCGGACGCAAATCGTGCGAAAGCCGCCGCACTTCCTTGATCGCACCATTGAGCGCATCGGACGCTTTCTCGATGGCAAGCGGCGCGCCTCCACTGCCCATTCTCACCTGACGGCTCGCAAGGTCGATGGCATAGCGGACGCCGACAAGATTTTGGGAAATGCCGTCGTGAAGCTCCCGCGCCAGCCGCGCCCGTTCCTCCTCCTGCGTATCGATGATGCGCTGCGCCAGTTCCTTGAGCTTGCTATCGGCCATGCGCCGCTCACGCAGATTGAGCAGCATACAGGTTGCGAAGACGAGCATCACAGCCGGCACGGCGATCAGACTGACAATGAGGAAGGTCGTGCGGATGTTTGCGCGGAAATCGGCGTTGGCGGCAGCGGTCTGTGCGTAGACATCATCGAGATAGACACCCGTACCGAGCATCCATTTCCATTTATCGAGACCGACCGCGAAGGAAAGCTTGTCAGCCATTTCGCCGCTTGACGGTTTCTCCCATTTATACTGATGCAGCCCCCCACCTTCCTTGGCCTTGTCTATGAGGTTGGCGATAACGCGGTCACCATCGGGATCGACGAGATCGAGCCAGTTGCGGCCCGGACGAAAGGTCTGGCGCGGATGAACGACATTGTTGCCATCATAATCGTAGACGAAGAAATAGCCGTCACGGCCATAGTCCAGAGACGTCAGTATCTCCCTCACCTTTTCCATCGCGGCCGTATCGTCAGGCGCGGCCTCCTCATAGATTTTCTGAATGGAGGAAAGAGCGAGATTTGTCAGATTGAGCAACTCCGTTTCCTTCGCCTTGAGCATGTTCTTCTCGAAGGTGGCGATGCTGCTCTGCACCAGATTGGCAGACTGCCAGGTAATGAAGGCCGTGACCGTCAGAATGGCCACGATAAGCGGCACAATTGCCAGTGCGACGATCTGATAGCGTAGCGTCAAGTCCCAACCTCCAGCCTCCAACTATGGCGGTGACTTTAACGCGCATGCCAAGAAGTGCGAAACGGTTTTCGGACGGAAGCAGGCAGCCATGCATAATACAAACCGGGACCCGAATTGTTGGGAGTATTCACACCGCAAGATTCCATATACTTAAGTAATAGCGGCCTTCTGGTGCGCTTTTTATATTCATAATTTGCAGGACATTTAAGAATGACGCATGATAATTCCAAAGCCCGGGCTTTCTCGATGAATAGTTTCACCAAGATTGCTTGCCTGGCATCGGCAGTGACATTGCTCTCTTTCCCGTTGCAAGCAAAAGAACCTAATTCCGGCAAAGCCGCCACCGTGACCCCCATTTTGAAGACCGACCGCACCTTTAGCGGCACCAAGATTTCCCTGCCGCAAGGAGACGTTGAAGTCGTGGTTTCTCAGTACGAAATCGCACCGGGAGCAAGTCTGCCGATCCACAAGCATCCTTATCCCAGATATGCTTATGTATTTTCCGGCACGTTGGAAGTATTCAACGAAGTGACGGGGAAAACCACGACGCTCAAGGCCGGCGACTTTGGTGTTGAATCCGTCAATCAATGGCACAAGGGTACCAATACAGGCTCAGAGCCTTTAAAACTGCTCGTCATTGACCAGGTCAAGAAGGGCGAGAATAACGTCATATTGAAGAAATAGAGCATGGTCTGACCGGAATGAAACGGGAGGCGACAAGAAGATGCTTCCGATAAGGAGGCATGACACCAATATCGGAGCCAGCGGGTTAAGGCGGGCGACCGAGGGCATTCCGGTCAGAATTACTCGTTTCATAATATTTTATATTTATAGAATATTCTTAATGAACTCGATAAAATAATGATATTGATTTCAAAAATAAATTTCTCTAAGAAAACGTATTACATATAGAATAAATGCAATAGTTTTAGAGAGAACTTATTTATGAAGACTCACCGCGCAATCGGCCTCGCCTTCACCTTTGCCTCCATTTTCAGCGTACCGGCGCTCGCCGCGCCGCTTCCCGGAGGGGCGAGCACGTTGCAGGAAACCTATCAGGACTGGACTGTTTCGTGCCAGACCCAGAAGGAAGCGACCATCTGCGCAATCCGCCAGGAACAAAGCAGCTCCCAGACCGGCCAGCGCGTGCTGACGGCAGAGCTTCGCAATGTGGGAGGAAAGGTCGACGGCGTATTGCTGATGCCATTCGGTCTCGATCTCGCCAAAGGCGCTTCGCTCAAGATCGATGAGGCTGCCGGCCCCAATCTTGCTTTTTCGACCTGCCTTCCGCAGGGATGCCTGGCGCCGGTAAGCTTCGACGCGAAGCAGGTTGCAGCCCTCAAGGCGGGCACCAATATCAACATCACCACGACGGCATTGAGCCCGAGCCAGCCCGTCGCCTTCAAGATTTCCCTGAAGGGTTTTGGCGCCGCTCTCGACCGCATTTCCGCGCTGACGAAGTGATCGCCATCGAATCCGGCGGCCGTGCCGCAGATGATTGCCATTTCCAGGCCGGCATGGTGACTTTTGATGCTGGCACTGAAAGTCATGCGATCACATGATCGCATGGCTTTGTTTAGAGCGCGTTCCGATCTGATTCAATCGGATCGGCGCTCTAACTCTTTGTTTTATCGCGCATCTTTTCCGAAAACCGTTTCACACTTTTCGGGATGCGCTCTATTCAGGCCGGATGCAGAGCCGAAATATGCGCCAGATGCTTGCGCCAGCGCAGGGTCATCAGCACCGCAACGATACCAAGCCCAGCCGCGAGGCCAAGCCAGATACCCTGACCGCCCATTCCAAATTTGAACGCAAGCAAGGCACCCAGCGGCAGACCAACGCCCCAGTAACCGAGCAGGGCAAGATACATGGGGATACGCGTGTCGCGCAAACCGCGCAACATACCCGCAGCGACAGCCTGGGCACCGTCGACCGTCTGGAACAAAGCTGCCAGTGCAAGGAAGCTGACCGCCAGTTCCATCACAGGCAGGTTCTGCGGATCATGCAGGTCCAGGAAAACGCCAATAAACAGGCGTGGTATGAGAACCATCAAAAGCCCCATCACCGCCATGAAGCCGACGCCCAGCGCATAGGCGCTCCAGCCCGCATAGCCGATTGCCCTGGCATTTCCTGCTCCGTAGGCACGCCCCACGCGCACGGTCGCCACCTGCCCGAAACCGAGCGGCACCATGAAGCTGAGCGAGGCAATCTGGATTGCAACGGCGTGAGCGGCCATGGCGGTCGGGCCAATCCGCCCCATCATCACCACGGCGGCGTAGAAGATGGAGGTTTCGAAGACGAAGGTTAGCGCCATCGGAAAACCGATGCGCCATAGTTCGCGCAGACGCGGCCAGTCCGGACGCCAGAAGCGCCCAAACAGACGATAGCGGCGAAAACGGCGATGCCGCAATGTGATCACCGCAAGGCCGAGGAACATCATTGTGCTCGACAGGGTCGTGGCGATACCAGCGCCGTGCAGTTCCATGCGCGGAAAGCCGAAATGTCCGAAAATGAGCGTCCATCCGGCAAGCGCGTTGAAACCGATGGCAAGAGCGGCCACCAGCAAGGTCCACATCGGCTTTTCCATCGCCGCGAAGAAGGATCGCAGGATGATGTAGAAAAGGTATGGCAAAAGCGCCCATTGCAGCGTGTGCATGAAATCGGTCGAGCGGGCGGCAATATCAGGCCGTTGACCGAGGAAAAGGAAAATTTCCTCGCAATGCCAAAGCACGATCCAGACCGGAATCGAGATCATGATTGCCGTCCAGAAACCCTGACGTACGGTGCGGCGCACATCACGCACCGAATGGCGGTTCTTGCCGAGCGCGATAGCGATCATCGGCATGACGGCCGAGACAAGCCCCATCGAGAAAATCATCAGCGTATGATAGAAGCTCGTCGCGAGCAAAGCGGAGGCAAGCGTATCGGCTCCGAGACGACCGATGAAAATAACATCGGTTGCCGTCAATGCCGCCTGCGAGAGATTGGTGAAGATCAGCGGCCAACCGAGTTTCAGCGCCGCTGACATCTCCCTGCCCCAGCGCTGCGCGCCGGTTTCGTGGGGCTCAAGAAAGCCCGCATCGATTGTCCTGTCCATAACTCGCTCCCAAACATCCCGGCCCGCCGGCCCGTCGGATGCTCCATGTGGTTGAGGCCACGTCCCGGAACGTCAGAGACCATGTCAATCTGAGAAGAGACGTAGGATACGATCATCGACCGTCCCATGCCGGCTAAGAGCATTCATCGTTCCGAGAACGAAAACGCCCCAACTTTTCGGGTTGCTCAATTCCTATCGGGAACGTTGTGTATGTTCCAGGAATTGATCCGGAGCCAAGCGGGCTGCGCATCGATTTGCACAAAATTCGAGCACAATGGATACCAGACTTGTTGAAAGAAGCAACACACGGCGAAAGGGATTTTTCATCTCCCGGCACGAGAAGAAATGAAATTCTCCTTCTGGCGCGAAAGCGCAAATCATCGTCCGATAAAGGATTGACGATGACACCCTAACCGATAGGAATGAGTGCGTTAGAGCGCGTTTTGATCTGATTGGATCAGATCGGCCCTCTATCGCTTTGTTCCGACGCGCATCTATTCCGAGAACCGTTTCACACCTTTCGGGATGCGCTCTAATTGCAGGAGACGTCATGCGCAGCACCAAGATCATTCATATTGTCGGCTGTCATGCGGAAGGCGAAGTCGGGGACGTCATAGTCGGCGGTGTCGCACCGCCTCCGGGTGAAACGGTATGGGAACAGTCGCGCTTCATCGCCAGCGACGAGACCCTGCGCAATTTCGTGCTGAACGAACCGCGTGGCGGCGTGTTCCGCCATGTCAATCTGCTGGTGCCGCCCAAAGACCCGCGCGCGCAGATGGGCTTCATCATCATGGAGCCCGCCGATACGCCGCCAATGTCGGGTTCCAATTCGATCTGCGTCTCCACCGTTTTGCTGGATAGCGGCATCATCCCGATGCAGGAACCGGTGACGCGTATGGTGCTGGAAGCCCCTGGCGGGCTTATCGAAGTGGAAGCCGAGTGCCGCAACGGCAAGGCCGAGCGTATCAGCGTGCGCAATGTGCCGTCTTTCGCGGACCGGCTGGATGCATCGTTGGAAGTTGAAGGGCTTGGGACCATTACGGTCGATACCGCCTATGGCGGCGACAGTTTTGTGATTGTGGATGCGGCTGAGATCAGCATGAAGATCGAGCCGGGCCAGGCGCGCGAACTGGCGGAGATTGGCGTGAAGATCACCAAGGCCGCAAATGAGCAGCTTGGCTTCCGCCATCCGGAGAAAGACTGGGACCACATTTCGTTTTGCCAAATTACCGAACCGGTGACACGCGAAGGCGATGTGCTGACCGGCGCGAATACGGTTGCCATTCGCCCCGCCAAGCTGGATCGCTCACCGACCGGCACCGGCTGTTCGGCGCGCATGGCCGTGCTGCACGCCAAGGGCCAGATGAAGGCGGGCGAGCGCTATATCGGCAAGTCCGTGCTTGGCACCGAATTTCATTGTCGGCTCGACAAGGTTCTCGACCTCGGCGGCAAGCCCGCGATCAGCCCGATCATTTCCGGTCGCGCATGGGTGACCGGCACGTCGCAGCTCATGCTCGACCCGAGCGATCCGTTTCCCGGGGGATATCGGTTGTCGGATACCTGGCCCCGAGGCGAATGATATTCGGGCGCTGACGGCCTGCAAATGGCGCTTTTCTGCGCTTCTATCTTCGGCTCGTCATCACCAGAATCTCAACCTCCCCGCACCTTCTTGCCGCAGCTCGTCTGACCTCTTTATCGAGCGCCACCCCTCACCCTGAGGTGCGGAGCGAAGCGAAGCCTCGAAGGGCGAGATCCAGATAGAACGAGCAACGCTGATCTCCCACGCCGCTATTTCCACGCCCCTCGATCCTTCGATCCTTCGAGACGGCCCTGCGGTCCTCCTCAGGATGAGGATCGAGAAAATAAAAAACCCCGCCGAAGCGGGGTCTTTCGATAGCTTAAAGCTATAACCTCACGCGAAATCAAGCGGACGGTCGCCGTTCTCATCCTTGATGCGGGATGGCAGGCCGATCTGGTTCAGGATGTGGAGGAAAGGCTTTGGATTAAGCTCTTCCACATTGACCATCTTCTTCACGTCCCATTCGCCTGACGCGATCAGGATTGCAGCTGCAACCGGCGGAACGCCAGCCGTGTAGGAAATGCCCTGCGAACCCACTTCGTTGTAAGCGTCCTTATGGTCGGCAACGTTGTAAATGAAGACTTCCTTTTCCTTGCCGTCCTTGGTGCCCTTGACGAAATCGCCGATGCAGGTCTTGCCGGTGTAATCAGGCGCCAGTGACGATGGATCAGGCAACACGGCCTTGACCACTTTCAGCGGCACGACTTCCAGCCCCTCAGCAGTCTTGACCGGCTGTTCTGACAGGAGGCCCAGATTGTTCAGCACCGTGAAGACATTGATGTAGTGATCGCCGAAGCCCATCCAGAAGCGGACATCCGCATTCGGATAGTTCTTGGAGAGCGAGTGCACTTCGTCATGGCCGGTCATGTAGGCCTTGCTCGGGCCGACCACAGGCAGGTCGAACGTGTGGCCGACTTCGAACATCTTGTTCGACTGCCAAGCGCCATTTTGCCAGGAATAGACCGTGCCGGTGAACTCACGGAAATTGATTTCCGGGTCGAAATTGGTCGAGAACCAGCGGCCATGCGAACCGGCATTGATGTCGACAATGTCGATGGATTTGACTTCATCCAGATAATCGTCGGCTGCCAGACGCGCATAGGCATTGACCACGCCCGGATCGAAGCCGATGCCGAGAATGGCGGTGATGCCCTTCTCTTCGCATTCCTTGAGATGCTTCCATTCGTAATTGCCATACCATGGCGGCGTCTCGCAGATCTTCTTCGGATCTTCATGGATCGCGGTGTCCATGTAAGCCACGCCCGTATCGATACAGGCGCGAAGGACCGACATATTGAGGAAGGCCGAGCCGACATTGATGACGATCTGAACGCCCGTCTTCTGGATCAGAGCCTTGGTGGCCTCAATATCCATTGCGTCCAGCGCATGCGCTTCCAGCTTCACCTCCGTCTTGAGGCTCTTCTTTTCATGCACGCTATCGATAATCTTGCGGCATTTCTCAACCGTGCGGGACGCAATATGGATATCGCCCAATATGTCAGAGTTTTGCGCACATTTATGTGCAACAACC
>Ga0182748_1003906_pt1 | contig 12219 bp, 12 predicted proteins | sample eDN3rd37CKraftOP_FD_128877 | JGI IMG/M metagenome (GOLD analysis project Ga0182748, IMG submission 128877) | Enriched Organic Plus compost microbial communities from Emeryville, California, USA - eDNA 3rd pass 37_C Kraft OP (version 2) (version 2) ...
ACCCTCAAGCTCGTGCTCGACATCGGGCCGCTGGTGCTGTTCTTCGCGGCGAACGCGAAATTCGGCATCTATGTCGCCACCGGCGCCTTCATGGTGGCGGTGCTGGTCGCGCTCGGCGTCGCCTATGCGCTGGCGAAGCGCATCGAGGTGATGCCGCTGGTCACCGCCGTGATCGTCTTCATCTTCGGCGGGCTCACGCTGGTGCTGCACGACGAACTGTTCATCAAGCTCAAGCCCACCATCATCTACGTTCTGTTCGGCGGCACCCTGGTCGGCGGGCTTGTGCTCGGCAAGCCGCTGCTCGGCATGCTGTTTAATTCCGTGTTCGATCTCACCGAGGAAGGCTGGCGCAAGCTGACCTGGCGCTGGGCCTTGTTCTTCTTCGCATTGGCGATCCTGAACGAGGTCGTCTGGCGCAATTTCTCGACCGATTTCTGGGTCAGCTTCAAGCTGTTCGGCGTGGTGCCGCTGACTTTCATCTTCGGCGCGCTGCAATATCCGCTGTTGATGAAGTATCAGGCGGAGAAGCAATGATTGCCGTCATGCCCGCGAAAGCGGGCATCCGGTACGCCGCAGCCTCGCATTCGATTGACGCCGGTGGTTACCGGATCATCCGCTTTCGCGGATGACGACGCTCAAAGGGCGCCGCGCGCGGTGTACTACCGCATCTTCGACTTCAGCGTGATCGTCCGCCCGTCCACCACGAACTTGCCGTAGCCGACGTGGTGCAGGGTCTTCGGGTTCTTCTGCTTCGGATCGGTCCAGGCTTTCACCACTTCCAGCACGAACATGTTGTAGCGGGCCACCATCCGCTTATCGATCACCTTGCATTCCAGATTGGCGAAGCATTCCTCGATGAGCGGCGCCTTGACGTTCTCCGCCGGCAAGGGCGTCAGGCCGAACTTCCGGAATTTATCGATCTCCTTGCCGTGCGCATTGCCGACCTTGACCACCTGCGCCGCCAGCTTGCGCGCGGGGATGGCGATCACGCATTCACCGGTCGCGCGCAGCGCCGCGAAACTGTCATTGGCCTCGCTGCAGATGCAGGCGACGAGCGGCGGTTCGAATTCCACCATCATGTGCCATGACATGGTCATGACATTGGCGCGGCCCTTGCGCGCCGTGCTGAGCAGCACCACCGGCCCCGGTTCGAGCAGTCGATAGACATGCTCGAGGGCCAGAGGTTTCATGGCTTCAGTGCTTTTGCGATTTCCGGCATCAATGTGCCGGTCAGATTTTGCGCCGTGATCGGCCCCACCAGCTTGTAGGCGATCTTGCCGTCGCGCCCGACCAGGAAGGTCTCGGGCACGCCGTAGACGCCCCAGTCGATGGAGGCGCGGCCGTTGTCGTCGCGGCCGGCGGCGACGAACGGGTTACCGTAGCGGTTGAGGAAGCGCCGCGCATTGTCGGGCGTGTCCTTGTAGTTGATGCCGACCAGCTGGATACGCTTGTCCTTCGACAACTGCTCCAGGAACGGCACCTCGTCGTGGCAGGGCACGCACCACGAGGCCCAGACGTTCACCAGCGTCACCGCGCCCGCGAAGGTCGCGTTGTTCAGGCCGGGCACCGGCTTGCCGTCACGCGTGAGGCCTTCGAGCGGCGGCAGATCGGTCTTCGGTATGGGATGGCCGATCAGCGCCGAAGGGATCAGCGAAGGATCGCCGGCGCCGAGCCGATAGAGGAACAAGGCGGCCAGCGCGAGAAAGACCACGAGCGGCAGCAGCACGAACAGATTGCGCCGTTTGGGAGCGGCGCCTGCATTGCCGGCTTCGGTCATGGCGCGTCCTTCGTCCGGCGCGAACGGCGCGTGACGCCGCGATCCTCGAGATTGCCGAGGATGCGCCGCTGAGCGGCGTAGTCGAGCAGCACCCAGGCGATGAGCGCCGCGACGACGAACGTCGTCACCGCATAGGACGCCACGATGAAATCGGCATGCGGTCCCAAATTCATATGTGGGCCTCCGCCAGTTCCTGCGCCTGCATCAGCCGCATCGTGCGCACGCGCCGGCGCAGGATCTCGTTGCGCATGGCGGCCAGATGCAGCGTGAAGAACAGTAGCGTGAAGGCTCCGGCCATGATCATGAGCGGGGTCAGGATCGACGGGTCGATGGTCGAGCCGCCCATGCGGAACACCGAGGCCGGCTGGTGCAGCGTGTTCCACCAGTCGACCGAGAACTTGATGATCGGAAGATTGACGGCGCCGACCAGCGACAGGATGGCCGCCGCGCGCGAGCCGCGGCTGGGATCCTCGGCGGTCCAATAGAGCGCCATCACGCCGAGATAGAGCAGGAACAGCACCAGCATCGAGGTCAGCCGCGCGTCCCAGACCCAATAGGTTCCCCAGGTCGGGCGGCCCCAGAGCGAGCCGGTGACGAGGCAGATGAAGGTGAAGGCCGCGCCGATCGGGGCGGCCGCCTTGCCGGCGACGTCGGCGAGCGGGTGGCGCCAGACCAGGGTGCCGAGCGCGGCCACGCTCATCAGGCCCCAGCCCATCATGCCGAGCCAGGCGGTCGGCACATGCAGGAACATGATCTTGACCGTGGCGCCCTGCTGGTAGTCGTCCGGCGCGTTGAGCGCGCGGGCCAGGCCAAGCGCGAACAGCAGCACCGTTACCGCCGTGAGCCACGGCAGCACGCGATTGACGAGATTCAAGAACCGGGTCGGGTTGGCGAGGTCGATGACGGCCATTTGCAGGCTATTTAGTCGTACCGGTAGTTGCGGGCAACAAGGTCACTCCAGTCCGTGGCGCAGTGCCGCGGCGGCGGCCACGGGTCCGAGCACCAGGGAGGCCAAGGATAGCGCGCAAAGAATGGTGAAAGGGGGGCCGAAGGGCGCGGGCCCGGTGATGGCGGCATTGGCGGCCGCCACCCCGAAAATCAGCACCGGGATGGTCAACGGCAACACCAGGACGGCGAGCAGCAGGCCGCCGCGCCGCAGGGCCACCGACAGCGCGGCCCCCACCAGGCCGATGAAGGTCAGAGCCGGCGTGCCGGCGAGCAAGGTCAGCGCCACCACGCCCATCGCCCGCAATTCGACATTGAGCATCAGCCCGAGCACCGGCGAGATCACAATCAGCGGCAGGCCGGTGGTCAGCCAATGCGCGATGGCCTTGGCCGCGACCGCCACTTCGAGCGGGAGCGGGCCCATCATCAGCACGTCGAGCGAGCCGTCCTCATGATCCGTGGCGAACAGCCGGTCGAGCGCCAGCAGGCTCGCCAGCAGCGCGCCCAGCCAAAGGATCGCCGGGCCGATGCGCGCCAGCAGATTGAGGTCCGGTCCGAGCGCGAAGGGCATCATCACGACGACGATCAGGAAGAACAGCGCGCCCATCAGCGCGCCGCCGCCGACGCGCATGGCAAGCCGCATGTCGCGTATCAAGAGGGCAAAGAAGGCGTTCATGCCGATGCCCTCGATCGCCGGGCGCGCCGCTCTCCGCGCCGCTTCGCGGGGGGTGCGAGGAAGCATGTGGCAAAGGTCGACGCGCCCATTACGCACGCCCCATTTTCAATTCGCGCGGCGCGTCGAGCCCGATCGGGCCATGGGTGGCGGCCACGATGATGCCGCCGCCAGCGAGGTGGTCGCGCATCAGCTCGGCGAGCCGTGCTTGCGAGGGCGCATCGAGTGCCGAGGTTGGCTCGTCGAGCAGCCAGACCGGGCGTTTCACGGCGATCAGGCGGGCAATCGATAGCCGCCGGCGCTGCCCGGCCGACAGATAGCCCGCGGGTAACCCGGCGAGCGGGGCAAGCCCGACCGCCTGCAGGGCCTGCTCGACCATTTCGTGGGCGCCGCCCAGATAGTCGGTCCAGAACTGTAGATTTTCACCGACCGAAAGCGACGGCTTCAGCGCATCGTGGTGGCCCAGATAATGCGCCTGTTCGGCCAGGGTCGCCTCGCCATCGCCGCCGGCGAATTCGATCCTTCCGCCCGCGATACGGATCAGCCCGGCAATCATGCGCAGGAGCGAGGACTTGCCGGCGCCGTTGCGCCCGGTCACGATCATGGCCTCGCCGCCCGACAGGCTGAAACTCAGCCCCGTGAATACGGTGCGCCCGCCGCGGCTGCAGGCCAGCTGGTCCACTGCAAGCCGCATCAGGCTGCCTTCGCCTGACCGGCCGGCCGGTAGCCCGCGATGGGTCGGGGGGCATACAACGAAAGTCTGCGCATCGTGGAGAGTTGTTCCGGTAAATCTGGCGTCCGCTGCAAAAAGACCTTATAAGCCCGCATCTGCGGCGTTACGAACTGAAATTCGGGCGCTGGTCGCCGGACCGGGATCCCCCGGTCGGAGCCCAGGCGTGACCGAACCCATGCCGATGTCCCGGGCCGGGAATGGAACACTCAAAATGACGTCTCTCGACAGCTTCAAATGCTGCAAGACCCTGAAGGTCGGCAGCAAGACTTATGCTTATTACAGCCTCCCCACCGCCGAGAAGAACGGGCTCAAAGGCATCTCCCGCCTGCCGTTCTCGATGAAGGTGCTCCTGGAAAACCTGCTGCGCAATGAAGACGGGCGCACGGTGACCAAGGACGACATCAAGGCGGTCGCCGAATGGTTGAAGACCAAATCATCGCAGCACGAAATCGCGTTCCGCCCGGCGCGCGTGCTGATGCAGGACTTCACCGGCGTGCCCGCGGTGGTCGATCTTGCCGCCATGCGCGACGCGATGGAACACCTCGGCGGCGATCCCAAGAAGATCAACCCGCTCATTCCGGTCGATCTGGTGGTCGACCATTCGGTCGCGGTCACCTATTTCGGCAGCAACCAGGCGTTCAAGAAGAACGTCGAGGAGGAGTACCGGCAGAACCAGGAACGCTACAAGTTCCTGAAATGGGCGCAGCGCTCGTTCGACAATTTCCGCGTGGTGCCGCCCGGCACCGGCATCTGCCACCAGGTCAATCTCGAATACCTGTCGCGCGTGGTCTGGACCAAGAAGGACAAGGTGACGATTGCCGGTAAGGCCGCCACCATGGAAGTCGCCTATCCCGACACGCTGGTCGGCACCGACTCGCACACCACCATGGTCAATGGCCTGTCGGTGCTGGGCTGGGGCGTCGGTGGCATCGAGGCGGAAGCCGCGATGCTGGGCCAGCCGCAGTCGATGGTGCTGCCCGAGGTGATCGGCTTCAAGCTCACCGGGCGCATGAAGGAAGGCGTCACCGCCACCGACCTCGTGCTTACCGCGACCGAGATGCTGCGCAAGCGCGGCGTGGTCGGCAAGTTCGTGGAGTTCTTCGGCCCGGGCCTCACCCATCTTACGCTCGCGGACCGCGCCACGCTCGGCAACATGGCGCCGGAATACGGCGCCACCTGCGGATTCTCGCCGATCGACGACGACACGCTGGTCTATCTCAAGACCACCGGCCGTCCCGCGGAAGTGATCAAGCTGGTGGCGGCCTATGCCAAGGCGCAGGGCATGTTCCGCACGGCGAAGACGCCGGACCCCTATTTCACCGACGTGCTCAAGCTCGATCTTTCCACCGTCGAGCCGTCGCTCGCCGGCCCCAAGCGTCCGCAGGACCGTATCGCGCTGAAGGACGTCAAGAACGGCTTTATCGGCTCCATGGACAAGGAGTTCCACAAGGCCGACGAACTGACCAAGCGCGTGCCGGTCGCGGGCAAGAACTACGATCTCGGCCACGGCGACGTGACGATCGCCGCCATCACTTCCTGCACCAACACGTCCAATCCGAACGTGATGATCGGCGCCGGGCTGCTCGCCCGCAAAGCCGCGGCCAAGGGTCTGACGTCCAAGCCCTGGGTGAAGACCTCGCTCGCGCCCGGCTCGCAGGTGGTCGGCGAATATCTCGCCAAGTCCGGCCTGCAGAAGGATCTCGACAAGCTCGGGTTCAATCTGGTCGGCTATGGCTGCACCACCTGCATCGGCAATTCCGGGCCGCTGCCGGAGGAGATCTCGCAGACCATCAACGACAACGATCTGGTGGCGGCCGCCGTGCTGTCCGGCAACCGCAATTTCGAAGGCCGCGTCAATGCCGACGTGCGCGCCAACTATCTGGCGTCGCCGCCGCTGGTGGTGGCCTATGCGATCGCCGGCTCCATGCAGGTGGACGTGGCGAAAGACCCGCTGGGTGTCGATCAGAAGGGCAAGAAGGTCTTCCTCAAGGACATCTGGCCGTCCAACAAGGAGATCGGGAGCTTCGTCGCGAAGAACGTCACCAAGTCGATTTTTGCCAAGAAATACGCCGACGTTTTCAAGGGCGACGCCAACTGGCGCAAGATCGCGGTCAAGGGCGGCCTGACCTACGCCTGGGACGACCGTTCGACCTATGTGCAGAACCCGCCCTATTTCGAGGGCATGGAAAAGCGTCAGAAACCGCTCGAGGATGTCGTCGAAGCGCGCGTGCTGGCGCTCTTGCTCGACTCGATCACCACCGACCACATCTCTCCGGCGGGTTCGATCAAGCAGGAGAGCCCGGCCGGCGAATATCTTCGGGACCATCAGGTGCGCCCGAAGGACTTCAACCAGTACGGCACGCGCCGCGGCAATCATCAGGTCATGATGCGCGGAACCTTCGCCAACATCCGGTTGAAGAACCAGATGGTGCCGGGAGTGGAAGGCGGATACACGATCCACTATCCGTCGAAGCAGCGTATGACCATGTACGACGCGGCGATGAAGTACAAAAACGAGAACGTCCCGCTCGTCATCTTCGCCGGCAAGGAATATGGCACCGGCTCCTCGCGCGACTGGGCGGCCAAAGGCACGGTCCTGCTCGGCGTGCGCGCGGTGGTTGCTCAGTCCTTCGAGCGCATCCACCGGTCCAATCTGATCGGCATGGGCGTCATGCCGCTGGTGTTCGAGGAAGGCACGTCCTGGCAATCGCTCGGACTGAAGGGCGACGAGCAGGTCACGATCCGTGGCCTCGCCGGCGAGCTGAAGCCGCGCCAGAAGCTGATGGCCGAAATCGTCATGGGCGACGGCACGCTCAAGCGCGTGCCGCTGATCTGCCGCATCGATACCCTCGACGAACTCGACTACTTCAAGAACGGGGGCATTCTGCAATACGTGCTGCGGCAGTTGGCGAGCTGACCGGTCGGTTCCGGCCAGCTGCCCATCAGCATGACGCCACTCACCGCGAAGTGAGTGGCGAGTGATCGGCAAGCCGCCTTATAAGGCGGCTTGCGGGCAGGGGATTGTGGGACCGTTATGAATTATCGCCACATCGCCTTCGCGGCTTCACTCGTCGTCGGCGCCGCGACCATGACAGCATCGGCTCCTGCGGCCGAATTGCGAGCCGTTGTCGAACTGTTTACCAGTCAAGGCTGCTCGTCCTGTCCCGCCGCGGACAGGCTCATGAGCAAGCTCGCCGCCGATCCCACGCTGGTGACGTTGAGTCTGCCGGTCGATTACTGGGACTATCTCGGCTGGAAGGATACGCTCGCTCTGCACGGCCACTCCGAACGGCAGCGCGCCTATGCGGATGCGCGGGGCGACCGGGCGGTCTATACGCCGCAGGTCGTGGTAAACGGCGTCATGCACGTGCTCGGCAGCGACCATGAGGCGATCGAGGAAGCGATCGCCAAGACCGACGGCACGGCCGTGCCGCTCACCTTGCCGGTCGAAGTGTCGGTCGCCGACGGAAACGTGACGGTCAACGTTCCCGACGCCAAGGACGAACACCGAAAGGGCGAAGTCTGGCTCTGCCCCATCAGCAAGAAGGTGAGCGTCACCATCCAGCGCGGCGAAAATCACGGCCGCACCCTGACCTATACCAATGTGGTGCGCCGCTGGGTGAAGCTCGGCGACTGGAACGGCAAGGCCGCGAGCTTCACGGAGCCGGTTTCAAGTCTCGCCGGCGATCATTATTCGCTCAAGGACATCGACCACGTGGCCGTCCTTCTGCAGAGCGGTCCCGTCGCCAAGCCCGGCGTGATGCTGGGTGCCGCGACCGCCAAGTTGCACTGATTGTCCCCTTCAGCCGCCACAGCTTTGATCCGTCATCCTGACGGGCTCGGCGCGTTTTTCGCCGAGCCGCGAAGCATGATGAGCCGCATGGGCGCCCGTCATCCGTAGACGTCTGCCTGAGAGATGCGCGCAAGAGCGCGCATGTCGGGATGATGGTTGGCCGCCAAAAAAAAACGGGCCGGCGATGAGCCGGCCCGAAGGCTTAGGGGATTGAACCGTACGCGGAACTCAACTGGCCCGGTCGGCGGACCCCCGGGGGGCTGGGGGGCTGAGGAATCCGGAGATCGAACCGGACCGGGCCATGAGGCAACGCTGACTTTGTCGCGCCTTAGCGTGTCGGTCGGTTGGCCGAAATTGGGCGTTATTGTGAGGTAACTTAACGAGTTCGTGATCGCTGCGTGCGGTTTTTGCCCGTTTCAGCGCCAATTGGCGCCCCGAGGAATGTCTTGCAGCGGGCGGCCGGTGGCGCGATCATTCATGTGACAGAAATGCAAAAGGAGGCGCCGTATGGCAATTGTTCCCGGCGACACCGATCCCAGTCAGCCCCAGGGGGGCGCATTCCCGGCGCGCAGCGCCGCCGCCCCCTCGAACCAAGTCACGTTCAACCGCCGCGAGCTCAACCGCATTCTCGATCTCTACGGCCGCAAGGTCGCCGCCGGCGAATGGCGCGACTACGCCATCGACTTCCTGAAAGACCGCGCGGTGTTCTCGGTCTTTCGCCGGACCTCGGAAGTGCCGCTCTATCGCATCGAAAAAAATCCGAAGCTCGAGCGCCGGCAAGGCGCCTACAGCGTAATCTCGGCCACCGGCCATATCCTGCGCCGCGGGCACGAACTCGAGCGCGTGCTGCGGGCGATCGACAAGTCGACGCTGTCGCTGGTGGTGAATTAGCGCATCGAAGTCGTCCCCGCGAAAGCGGGGACCCAGTACTCCGCAGCCTATCGAGAAGCTGCGGAATACTGGGTCCCGGGCTTCGCTGACGCTCGCCCGGGACGACGGTTACGGCGGCTTCGTCGTGGCGCCCGGCCCGAGCGCGCGTTGCATCAGCGGCGTGTCGAGCCAGCGGCCGAATTTGTAGCCGATGTTCCTGAGATTGCCGGCCGGCTCGAAGCCGCAGGCCTTGTGCACGCCGATCGAAGCCGCCTGGTTGGAATCGCCGATCACCGCGATCATCTGCCTGTATCCGAGCGCGGTGCAGGCCTCGATCAGGTGCTCGAGCAACAGCCTGCCGATGCCGCGGCGATGAATCTCGGGGTCGACATAGACCGAATCCTCGACCGTGAAGCGATAGGCCGGCCGCGTCCGGTACAGCGAGGCATAGGCATAGCCGGCGATCGTTCCGTCCAGATCCGCCACGAAATAGGGAAAGCCGCCGTCGAACACGGCCTGCATCCTGCGCGTCATCTCCGCTTCGGTCGGCGGCTCAAGCTCGAACGAGGCGGTGCCGTGGGTCACGGCGTGGGCGTAGATGCGGGTGATGGCGGGGATATCGGCGAGGGTCGCAGGGCGGATGGTGGGAGGCATAACGTCGTTAGATTAAGGCAAGGTCCTTCTTACTTGAAGCGCGCAATGCGTTTGCTGGTCACCCTGAGATGCGAGCGGAGCCAGCCTCGAAGGGTGACGGCCGGTGCCCGTCATCCTTCGAGGATCGGCGGCCGCGCCGTCTCGCACCTCCGGATGACGGAGAGAAGCAAAAACAAAACGCCCCGGCACGAGGCCGGGGCGTTGAGCAGGTTTCGTCTGTCGTGCTGGCTTGGCGCCGGTCGCCCAAAGGCGCGTCAGCGCCGGTCGCCCAGGAAGCGCAGCAGGAACAGGAACAGGTTGATGAAGTCCAGATACAGCGTCAGCGCGCCCATCACCGCCTTGCGGCCGGCGACGGTGCCGTCGTCGTAGGACGAGTACATCTCCTTGATCTTCTGGGTATCCCAGGCGGTCAGCCCGGCGAAGATCAGCACGCCGACCGCCGAGATGACGAAGTCGAGCCCGGTGCTCTTCAGGAAAATGTTGACCACCATCGCCAGGATCAGACCGAACAGGCCCATGATCAGGAACGAGCCGATCGGTGAGAGATCCCGCTGCGTGGTGTAGCCGTACAGGCTCAGCGCGCCGAACGAGGCGGCCGAGATGAAGAACGTGCGGGTGATCGACGCGCCGGTATAGGCCAGGAACACCGACGACAGCATCAGCCCGAGCAGGCCCGCATACAGCATGAACAGCACGAGTGCAGTGCTCGGCTGCAGGTGGCTGATGCGGAAGCTCAGGAAGAAGACGATGCCGAGCGTGCCCAGGAACAGCACGATCGTCATCGGGCCGCCGAAGATCGCCTGGCCGAACGAGGTCAGGCCGACGATGCGGCCGGCTTCGTTGGTGACGACGGCGGCGTTGAAGGTGAACCAGGCCACGACGCCGGTCAGAGCGACGCCGGCGGCCATGTAATTGTAGACGCGGAGCATGTAGGCGCGCAGGCCTGCATCGATCTCCGCGGCGCGCGCGGCGCCGAAGCCGCGGGCTGCTACGTTACGGTCGAAGTCCGACATCGAAGTTTTCCTCTCCATGTTCCGGCGGGTGGCCGGTTGCAGGTCGGGCGCGCCGGGATCAGACCCGTCGCGCCTATGGTCCTGAATTTAGTGAATGGCAAGTCTTGGCGCCAGATGTGGCCCCATGATGGCTGGCATCATTGCCTAGGTTTAACGATCCGCACGCGCCATTATAGCCGAAATGGCCCCGCAACGGTCAAAGTTGCTCATGCCGCGCGGCCGAATGTCGCAAAAAACCTAAAGATTTCGTAATACCGGCGCGGGCTTCTGCCCGAGCGCCCGGAACGTGCCCAGAAGGCCCAGCGCCACGGTCACGACCAGCGCGGCGAGCGCCGCGCCCAGGGCCGGGAGCGGCAGCCAAGTGAAGCGCAGATGCATGAGCTCGGTCACGATGAGCCAGCTCGCAAGCGAGCCGCTCAAGACCCCGAACAGCGCGGTGGCCGAGCCGAGCAGCAGGTATTCGATGGTGAAAGCCGCCAGCAGCCGCGGCCGCGTGGCGCCCAGGGTCTTCAGGATCACCGCGTCATAGACCCGGGCGTGGTGCCCGGCGGCGAGCGCCCCGCCCAAAACCAGCGCGGCCGCCAGGAGCGTGATCGCGCTGGCGCCGCGGATCGCCAGCACCAGGTCGGCAATGATCGTGCCGATGGCTTCGAGCGCATCCTTCACCCGCACCGTTGTGACCATCGGAAAGGCGTCGGCCAGGCGGCGGATGAGGGCGCCTTCCTCCGCCGGCTTGCCGCCGTCCGGATAGGTGAGCGTCGCCAGCCGCGTATGCGGCGCGCCTCGGAAGGTGTTCGGTGAGAACACCATGACGAAATTGATGCTCAGGCTCTGCCAGTCGACCCGGCGCATATTGGCGATTCGGGCGGTGATGTTGCGGCCGAGCACGTTGACGGTGACGGGATCGCCGAGCTTCAATCCGAGTCCGTCGGCGATGCGCTTCTCGAACGAGACCAGGGGCGGGCCGTCATAGTCCGGCTTCCACCATTTGCCCTCGGCGAGCCGCGAGCCTTCCGGGATCGTGCTGCTGTAGGTGACGCCGCGGTCGCTCTGCAGCACCCAGGCGGCGTCCTCCTTCGGCTTGATCTTTTCGACCGGAATGCCGCCGGCGGAAACGATGCGCCCGCGCAGCATCGGCACTTCTTCCAGGCTTGCCCGCGGCGCCTGCGCCTGCACGAAGGCATCGAAGCGCTCGGCCTGATCGGACGGGATATCGAGGAAAAAGAACGAGGGCGCCTTGGCCGGCAGCTCGTGCGAGAACTGTTGGCGCAAATTGGCGTCGATCTCGATCACCGTCACCAGCAAGGCGATGCCGAGTCCGAGCGACAGCACGACCGTCGGCGTCAGCGCGCTCGGCCGGTGGATATTGGCGACCGCCAGGCGCAGCACGGTCGACCGTGCGCGCGGCGCGCGGGCGGCGAGCCACATCAGGAGCGAGGCCACCAGCCGCAGCAGCAGGAATACGGCCGCGGCGACGCCGACATAGATCATGGCCACCCGCCGGTCATAGGCGAGCACCACGGCGAGCGCGGCCAAGGCCGCCACCGCACCGGCCGCGAGCGCGACATAGACCGCCCGCGGTCTTTGCGGTTGCGGGGTCACCATGTCGCGGAACAGCGCGCCGACCGGCACGTCATGGGCGCGGCCGAGCGGCCAGAGCGTGAAGGCCAATGCGGTCAGCAGCCCGTAGACCAGCGCCAGCGCGAGCTCGCCCGGGTGGACCGCCGGTACGATCGGCAAGGGAACGATCGCGGCGAATGC
>Ga0182748_1003911_pt1 | contig 12206 bp, 11 predicted proteins | sample eDN3rd37CKraftOP_FD_128877 | JGI IMG/M metagenome (GOLD analysis project Ga0182748, IMG submission 128877) | Enriched Organic Plus compost microbial communities from Emeryville, California, USA - eDNA 3rd pass 37_C Kraft OP (version 2) (version 2) ...
CGGAGACGGTATGGAAGAAAGCGTGGCGCAGGGCCCTCTCATCAACGAGGCCGCCGTCAGCAAAGTAGAGCGCCTGATCGGCGATGTCCAGAAAAAAGGCGGGCGCGTCGCCATCGGAGGCAAGCGCCACGCGCTGGGCGGTTTGTGGTTTGAACCCACCGTGCTCACGGGCGTCACGTCCGAAATGGAGGTGGCCCGGCAAGAAATATTCGGCCCGGTGGCTCCGGTCTTCAAGTTCCAGGACGAACGTCAGGCTATAGCCATGGCCAACGACACCGAGTTCGGCTTGGCCGCCTATCTGTATAGCCGCGACATGGCGCGTATCTGGCGGGCTTCAGAGGCCCTTGAATACGGCATGGTGGGCATCAACACCGGCCTGATCTCCACCGAAGTCGCTCCCTTCGGGGGCATCAAGAACTCCGGCCTGGGCCGCGAAGGCTCGCGCCACGGCTTGGACGACTACCTGGAGCTCAAGTACTTGGCCATAGGTGGATTGTAGGCATTCAGCTTGCCTCCGGAGGCAAGCTGAATGCCGAACGGCGCCTTGACCAAGGTTGGCTCAGCGCTCTCCGCTGGACACCGCCGACATCGCGCCCAGATAGCGGGCGAAGAGATCGCCAAGCGAGTTGACCTGAAGTTTCTTGTACAGGCGCTTGCGCAACGTACGCACGGTATGCGGACTGATTCCCAGGTCAAGCGCGACGCCTTCGGTGCTGGCCCCGGCCAACAGCCGACGGCAGATTTCGAACTCGCGCTGTGACAAGGCCGCCAAGGACCGGCGCTCGGCCTCTCCGGGCTCGGTGCTTACCCTCATGCTGGGCAGACTGACCTTGCCGGCTTCGCCCGCATGCCGCCACAAGGCAGCCATGAGCACGGGCGCCACTTGCGCCGCGCGCTCTACATTGTGCTTGTCAAACGGACCCGAAGCCTCGAGGCGGTATAAATTGCAGCACACCATGCTGTCTCCGCGATTGTTCACGATCGAAAGCTTGTCGCACAAGCCTGTTCTTTCGAAAAAATAAGCGCTGTAGGTCGGCGATTCGTTCAACTTGGGATCAAAGCGCGTCACGACCGGAGGACCCTCGCCCAAGTCTCGAAATGACGAGAGACTGCGATCGAGCATGTGATAGCGCTCTAGATAGCGTCGATTGACGGCATCGGCAATGCGCGCCAGCACCTTGCCCTCGGTAAACAGGCCGCGGATGCGGTGGCCCTCTACGAACTGCACCACGATATGGTCGGCCTGGATCTCCCGGCTGACCAGATCGAATGCGGCAGCGCCAAAATCGTCGCGGCCGATCGCGGTGATCAGCCGTGCAATCGCCTGATAGGGCGCAGCCGTTTCCCGGCTCGGCATCAGGCGGTTTCGGCCTTGTGGCGAGACAGGCCGACCGTGGACGCGGTTTGCACGGAAGCATTCGGTGCAGAACGCACGGCGGCTTCGGCATCGGCCCGCTGCTTGAGATAGCGCCGCATGGCCACCGACGGGCCGTCGGACGCCACCGAGATCTCATACATATCGTCGGGGTCGGTGGTGTCCCAGACCTGCTCGAGCGCCGCCATGCCGTCCACGTCTTCCTGGAAAGCCTGGAACAGGTGCTCGTGCATGAAGCCGGTGATGGTGTCGTCGTCCAAGCCGAAGTCGCGGCCGTGCACAATGAAGTAATGACAGCTGGAATGGGTCTGCGGTGTCAGGATGTGAGCCGTCTTGATGCGCGACACCTGCCGGTCTTGCTCGGGCAGCCTGCTGTCGTAGAACGAGACATTGACCTGGTGAAATGCCGGGGACTTGAACTCGGACTTTACGATGCGCGCCGCGGTGGCGCAGCCCTCGAGCCCCGTGGGCTTGGCCCATAGCTCCGGCAGCGTGGTGGGGACCACGTCGCGATGCAGCGCAAAATAGCCCTGGCCGATTTCAGATCTGAATTCGGCGCGCGCATAATCGGGGGTGCCGAACGTCGCGGCATGCAGAAAAGACAGATGAGTCAGGTCGAGCAGGTTCTCGTGCATGCTGACGTAGTTGGACTGCAGGTTGAAATAACCGCTTGATGTGGCCCACGCCGATTCGTCACACAGCCATTCATGCTCGGGCAGGCGCGACTCATCGGCCTGCTCGGGGTCGCCCATCCAGATCCATACCAGCGGGCCGCGCTCCGCCACCTTGTAGCGCGCCACCCCCAGGTCTTTCGGACACTTGGACGAAGACGGCACCTCGATGCAATTGCCGTCTGTATTGAATCGGAAGCCATGGTAGCCGCACACAATGGTATCGCCGTCGAGCTTGCCCAGTGACAAAGGGTAGGCCCGGTGGGCGCAGCGGTCGGACAAGGCCACCGCCTGGCCCGTTTCAGTGCGAAACAGCACCACGCGCTTTCCAAGCAGGATGCGCGGCAGGAATTCGCGGCTGACCTCCTGCGCAAATGCGGCCACGTACCATTCGTTATGGACAAAAGGCGTATTGCGGTTGGCCATGGATGAGGCGCTTTTTTTAAGCGCCTGCAATACGGGGGAAGATGGAAGAGTCATGTCGGTTGCTCCTACTGTATTTGCCCAATCAGGCCGCGCGGGACAACGCTTGCTCGGACGAAACAAGCTTTTTCATCAAAGCCCTGAAGTTGCCCAGGGCATTGTCCACATTCAAGGGCATCATCTTGAAATCGGGGTCGAGGGCCAGGGTGGCCGCTTGCGCGTGAATCATGTCCCAGTCTTCTTTGAAGCCCGCAAGCAGCCCGGCATGCAGGGTCTCGGTCACCCTCGGGTCGTCAATCGAGAAGTTGTGCGCCTGGGAGAAAAAATAGTGGGTGCTGTGCTCGGTTTCGGGCGTAATGGCCTGGGCGCTGCGAAATTGCACCGCCTGGCTGCGATTGCCTTCGCGCGCCCCGGTGCCCACCGGGGCGCTGCCCGAGTCCATCAGGAACACCCCAGGCACGATAAAGTCGTACATGTTCCAGCGGTCGACGTTATCGGTCCAGCCCACCAGATTCTTGACGAAAGGGGCCGGAGGCGAATCCATGTACCAGCGGCTGACTCGCAAGCCGTTGTCCAGCCTTTCGATGTCGGGCCGCACGTCGGCGTACCCAGCGCTACCACCTAGTGTTTTCTCGTGCACGAAGGCCAAATGAGAAAAATCGAGCAGGTTGTCGGCAATAAGCAGATAGTTGACGCCGTAATGCATGTAGTCGGGCTTGTAGCGCCACTCTGGGCTGTCGAGCCAATAGGTATCGGGAATAAGCGAGGGATCGGCCTTGTCGGCCTCACCCATCCAGATCCAGGCCCACTTGTTGCGCTCCACCACCGGGAAGCGATGCAGATGGGCTGCGGGGGGAATGCGTTCCTGGCCACCCGGGACATAGGTACAGGTGCCCTGGCCATTGAAGGCCATTCCGTGATACATGCAGCGTAGCGTGTCGCCTTCGACGCGGCCCTTCGACAAGGGCGCCCCGCGATGGGGGCAACGATCGGGGAAGGCCACCACTTTGCCGTCGGCGTCGCGCCAGAACACGACCGGCGTGCCGATAATGGTGCGCCCCAGCAAGGCCTCATTGTTTATTTCATGCGACCAGGCGGCCACATACCAAATGTTTTTCAAGAACATGCTTGTCTCCTAGTTCTGATCGGCTTGTACTTTTATGGTGGGTCTGTACGCAGCGCGTCCCATGCTCCATTGGCCTCGGCGGGCCAAAGCTTGCCGTTTCAATACCGCACATAAAAAGTATATCGAGCAGCGGCAGGATTTCCATACCCTCAATAGGGTACAAAACTTTGTCTTTTCAACTTGATGGCCGCAAGAAAAACAATCCCAACACTTTGTTTTAAATTATTTTTTATGAATATCTTTCACCTGATCGGGAAGCTCACGCCACACTCAATAAGTTAATAGATTAATTAATTAGAAAATATATTAAGTATTCTCCCCAGTATAATCGGCGCTTACGCCCTCATCCACGCCACCCCGTCCTTGCCGGAATCCATGAGCAACAAATTTCAGCACCGCAATCTACCCATGCTTCTGCTTCGGGCGCGAGAATCCGTCATGCGCTACTTTCGCAAATGTCTCAAGGACCATGGCCTGACCGAACAGCAATGGCGCGTAATCCGCGTATTGAACGAATGGGGCGAACTGGAGACCGGCCGCATCGCCGTAGAGTCATGCATTTTGGCCCCCAGTCTCAGCGGGGTGCTGGACCGCATGGAGCGCAACGACCTCATCGTGCGCCACCGGCTTGCCATTGACCAACGCAAAGTGTTCGTCGGCCTTACCGATCACAGCCGCGACCTGGTTGACCACATCAGCCGCTCTATCGAGTTGCAATACGGTACTCTCGAAAAGCAATTAGGGCGAGACGGCCTTTTGAACGCCTACGCCCTGCTGGACCAACTGATTTCGCTGCCCGGCCCGCTTGAAGAAATCAAGCCCCAAAAACGGATCCGCATCCGCTCCGGGCGACATGCTGAAAAAGCCGGCGCTTAAGCGCCGGCCCCAGCAGATTATTTATCTGCTTTATCCAGCACCCATTCACCGTCCTGAATCTTGACCATGACACGAGCGCGGGCGTCCAAACCCGAGTGATCGTCGGGCGTCATGTTGAAAACACCCGCGTTGGCGCGCAAATCGCTTGTGTTCTCGAGGGCATCGCGCAAGGCGATGCGAAACTCTTTGGTGCCCGGCTTGGCCGTTTTCGCCGCCTCGGGCAGAGCGCGCTCGAGAAGCAGCAGCACGTCATAAGCCTGCGCCGCGAAGTTCGAACGCGATTTTTCACCAAATTTGGCTTCGTACATGGGCACGAACTTGGCGCTCGCCGCTTTGGTGGGGTAGTCGTCGGGCAATTGTTCCCAGACCAGGTTGGGACCGACCGGCAGGAAGCCGCCGTTCAAGGCCTTGCCCCCCACACGCAGGAAGTCTTCGTTGGCCGCGCCATGGGTCTGATACACCAAACCTTTGTAGCCCCGCTCCGTCAGGGTGGCATGGGGCAGCGCGGCGGGCGTTCCCGAGCCCGCCACCAGAATGGCGTCGACGTTGGCGGCGATAAGGCGCAATACCTGGCCGGTAACGCTATTGTCCTTGGAGTGGAAGCGTTCAGCCACGCGCAGGTCGATGCCGTGTTTTTTGGCCAGCGGCGTAATTTCATTGAGCCAGCTGTCGCCGTATGCATCGGCAAAACCTATGAACCCCAACGTCTTGATGTTGTGGCCCGCCATGTGTTCGATGATGGCCTGCGCCATCAGCGAGTCGTTGGCCGCGGTCTTGAACACCCATTTCCGCTTGTCGTCCATGGGCTGGACCAATCGGGACGAAGCGCCCAAGGCGATCAAGGGGGTTTCTCTTCCGGCAATGGCTTCAATGATGGCCAGCGATTGCGGCGAAGTGGAAGAGCCGACGATCAGATCGACCCCTTCACTCAAGAACTGATTGGCATTCTTGACTGATGTGGTGGTGTCGCTGGCATCGTCAAGCACTTTGAAATTGACATCGAAACCCGCAACCTGCTTGGGAAAAAGACTTATAGCATTACGGGCGCCGATTCCCAGAATGGCAGCCGGGCCGGTAGTGGGCACGGTAACGCCCACATTGACAGTTTCCGCCTGGGCACCCACGGCAAACGCCGCAAGCACAGCGGTAGCGGTAGATGCGCAAAGCGCGCGCCAAGTTTGTCTCATCTCACCCTCTTCTCGTGATGGTTAATATGTTAGATAATTAGATAATATATTAAGTATCTGGTCAAGATTTTCGCACCTCGCGCAAACCCCAATACATCACCTCACGAGCGACACAACCCTAGATGAACGACACAGTTCCCGCACTGGAAATCTCATCGATGCAATCCTTGGCCGCCGCACTGGGCGAGCCCGGCTTCGCGGCGGCTCTGTTGGCATTGATGCGGGCGCATGTGGATGTTGATCAAATTGCCCTGTTCGCACTGGACGAATCAACCGGCTTTGAGCCGATATTCAATATTGGAACCCTGCTGAAGCCAGAGGCGGCTGCCCGTCTGTCGCGGCTGTATTGCAGGAAATACTTCCAGCTCGATCCGCTTTTCGACCGGATTGCCCGATACGGAAATGACGAGGAGGCGAACATTGAGGTGCATAGCAGCGCAACGTTGCATTCTCCGGACCCACTTAGCCGATCTCTCCGCTTTGGTGCCAAGTGCAGCCTGATCTTTGAAAAAAATGGACAGACTTATTACCTCAGTTTCTATCGCCGTCACGGTGCGCCGCACTTTTCCGGCGCTGAATGCAACGTCGTGGAAAAACTTTCGTCATCCTTGCGCGGGTTGATTTATGCGCATCACAGATTGACGCAAGAAGGCCGGGCATGGCCCCGGCAGGCCGCAATGGGCGGCCATGATTGCCGATCAGCCGAACAGCTTTTATTTTCTGTGCGCCATTTGCTGGCGCGGGACGAAACTTAAGATAGAGAATCGGCCCCGCTTCCGGGCCGCGCGAAAAGCCTTCATCCGATCGATTCTGACGAGGCATCGGTTTCGATCAAAGATCGATATGAGGAGGCATGGAATATCTGAATGTATTGGCAGAAAAATGACGCGTTAGGAGGATCTCGAAACCTTCAGAAAGCTAGGGTTTATGCGAACTTCCTGTCCTCGTGTGGCAAATCAATCGTGTCATTCCGCCCTGCTGTCTAGCCCAAAACGTCCCCAAATCCGCCCGCCACCTCGTGGGCTGTTTTGTACTAAAAATATTGTATATATTTACAGTACAAAAGCATCTTGAACTACCCTTACGAAAAGCCCAATGACATTCTGGGATGCGGGCCAGAAGTTGTTCGAGCTCGATTTATTTCATGTCGACTGAATCTATTCTTTCGCTGCAGCCCACTAATAACAACGCTACCGCTCCGTCGGCGATTGCCGTCAACACCCTCATCCCCACCCATAACAAAAGAATACGGAGACTATACTAGCCGAATGAAAAAGGCCCCGTCAGAAGACGAGGCCATGAATGAAAAAGCGACCCGGAAGTCGCCTATCTATCGATTCACAATAATATCTCGGCTAAGCCGTCAAATCAAAGAGCCTCTTCGTTTGCTCTACAGCCTGCTCAGCAGTCTTTATCGTAATGTCTCTGTCTATATCGTAATCCGCATCAACCCGCTTACTGTGCAGGTCCCTACACATATAACCTATCTGCTTGCTTTTCTTCCTGAGAGCGGCATCGCTTACGGTCGGATTTTCTAAGGAGAAGCTCAACGCTCTATGCAGGCCCACCTTATCCAACGGCGCCGCTCCCTGGTCAGGCAAGGCATTGTGAAACAAATTTGCCCTATGATAGGCTGCATAATATGCCCGACCAATTACATTCCTAACCCGCGCCTCGCCGTCCGCGGACTGGATATCGTCAGTAGCCAACTTCAAGATCGCAATACAATCAACCGCCATTACACCGCTCCAAAACTGACATGGATCGCAGGAGGGATCTTGTCCGACTCGGCCACCAACTCAGCAATCTCGGAGACCATATCCGCTGCCTCGCGCGCAGAACAATCAACCTTGATGTCAACATGGACGAATTTCTCCCCATCAAGGTCGAGGAGCCTAATCTCTTGACTTTTGATGCGCAACCTATGGCTACGAGCGACCTCTCCCGCAATATCCATCATTGAGGCCAGATCCGCATCAGTCACATTCGCATCCCTCATAACAGAGGCCATAGATTCCGCTTCCTGTCGATCAACCGGCGAACTGTAGGCAAGATTCATTGTATCCGCCAATTCGAACATCTCGCAAAGCGCTGCTACCGCACCTACGGCTAGACCGATCTTCGAGCGATGCCCAAATTTGCCAAGCCTTGGATTTGCTGAAGGCAAAAAGAGTGCCTGAGCACGAGAAAAATACCCCAATTTTGCCAAGGCTTGAGCCAGCATAAAATCACAAAAATCTCCGGCCTCACTGTTTATCGCCCTAGCTCTCGCTATATCGTCCTCTAACTGCCCTAAATTAGCAGTGAGAATCTGCGCCAATCCACGACAAGCATAGCCATTGACGGCATCAGCGCTGATGAGCTTGGCGCAATCTCGCATCAAAAGACGATATTGGAAGTCATCATCGTTGATATACCTAGCCAAGGACGCATGCAGCGCGTTAAGGCGCTCGGTCAGCTCCCCAGCAATTGTTTCTACCTGTATCTTGCTCATAGTCGCACAAGTATAGTTCAATAGACATCGCAGCAATACCTCGAGGGGTCTACTCTTCCGGCAATTCTTCAGAAAAATGCCCGCTCCGAGCGGACTCTGTGTATTTACCTAGTTCCCGCGGGCCGAGAATCAAAGTACGTTACGAGTTCATGCAGGCCCGCCGAGTACAACCAAGCTAAAGGACAGAGACAGCCATGAGTAACCAAAAAGGCCAAGAAGCCCCGTTTATCCCCCAGCCACGTCCTATTCCTAATCGAGACCAGAAGAGTCCTCCGCCTAAACGTTAGGCCAACATCCAGGCGGCCAGTCCAAACGCTAATGGACTACAAACAGCCCAAATCCTGATCGCATTCAGCCTTTTTTGCTGGCATGAGTTTCGCTCAACTGCATCATTTATTCGGCCTTGAAGGTTTTTAAGCTCGACCTCTCGAAGTGCGTCCAGTGAGTATTGCTTTTGGTACAGATTCACTGGCTCGTTATATAGCGCAGGAAAGCCCTGGATATACATCACTAGAAATACATTCACAGCGGCCAGGGCATACAAATAAAGCGACATCGCTAACGCTCCAGACGCTAGCCACGCCGTTTCTTGGTCGAACCCCTTGATCGCATAAGCGAGCGCCCCTGTAGCGCCTGCCAGCAGGATAGTAAGCGTTGTCACCCCCTCTTTACGCAAGAAGTCAGCCGCAATCCGCTGCTGCCTCAAGTTCTCTATTCCTGCTGTCTCCGCCCAATTGAGCAACTCGCTCATGATGGCTCCTCGTCGTTATTTCGGACAATCTTATCCGCAAGGCGGCCACGAGCACCAGCGAAGGCAGGACTTTAATCGCCTCCGAGGCGGTCACCGCAACGATGGTTTTGCCGATGAGAACCGTCGAGGCGTGGCAAAAACGACGAAAACAAAGGCGGGGTTCGCTATGTGAAACTTCTTGAGCCTGCACGCGTCGCCCTGGGCTCAAAAGGACCATATCTATCTCGCTGATGGCCCGGTGTTCATATTCCCACACTTCGGTGAAAGGTGAACTGGCGACGAGCAAATAAGAAAGGTCTGGGCGCGGATTCTAACGAAGGCGGGTATCCGTTATCGACGCCCTATCAAACTCGCCACACCTCTGCATCCATGACGCTGTCTGCGTCCGAGCATCCGATGTGGGTTGCCAAACAGATGGGGCATTCCGATTGGACGATGATCGCCAAGATTTACGGCAAGTGGATGCTTGGAGCTGCGGCTGATGCTAGTGCCAAGACGGAGGCCACTTTCGCTCCTGGCGGATCGTGTCATTCCGGTGTCATTACGGTACCAAAACAAGCCAAAAACGTGCCAAAACAATGACACGATGAAATCCTAAGCCGTTGATTTATAGGGCGGGAAATGGCGCGTCAGGAGGGTCTCGAACCCCCGACCTCAGGCTTAGAAGGCCCGTGCTCTATCCAACTGAGCTACTGACGCGTGCGAAGGGCGCCCCGCATTTTACCGTGCCGGCGGAAAACTTGAAAAACAACACTGCCGCGCGCCCCTCACAGAGGCGCAAAAGGACGAAAGATAAAATATTTACAAGCGGTAGCGACGCTGCGGCGGGCAGGTGCTAAAGTTTCCGGCAACAGAATACGGAACAACCTGTACGCCATGAAACCACCCTCTATAAAACAGCCCGGCGCCGCGCGCCCCAGCATTCGCTCCGCTTCCACCCGCCTTCGCATCGCGACTCCCCTGCTCGCCCTGGCGCTGGCAAGCGGCCTGTACACCGGCGCCGCCTCGGCCGGCATGAGCTATCAGCTCGACGCCACACAGGCGTCGCCCGGTGAAACGGTGCGCATCAAGGGCATGCTGTTCAACGACACCGACAATGCGCTGAGCTGGACCCCGCCTCAGAACCTGGTGCTGCAATGGCGCAACGAACAAGGAAAGGTCATACGCAGCCTCGCCTACCTGGACACGCCGGCCCAGCAGGTCGAGCTGCCGATCAACAATTTTGCGGCGTTTTCGTGGAAGGCGGTCGTGCCCACAGAAGCCAGGGGCTTGCAGGCTCTTAACATCGAGGGCGAATCGGTGCTGCTGGCGCTGGACACCAGCCCCTTGCAGGAAAGCCAGGTGGCGGGCACGCCCGCGTTGACCCCGGTCGTGGATGCCGGCGCAGCGCCCCCCGGCTCGACCCAGGACCCGCCGCTGCCCGACAGCGTGGTAGCGGCCGCGGGCGCCAATGCCGAACAAGGCCCCCGCCCCGCCGCGCCGACCACAATGGCGGCCGCGGATTCGAGCTCGGCGGCGTTCGAGAATTTCCGCAATGCCATCTCGACCTACGAACCGATCTACTTCGACGTAGGGCAAAAGGGCGGCACCAATGCGCGCTTCCAGCTCAGCTTCAAGTACCGCCTGGCCACGCCCAAAGATCCGGCCCGGCCGGGCTTTTTCAATCATCTTTATCTGGGCTATACCCAGCTGGCGCTGTGGGATCTGGACGGCGACTCCAAACCCTTCGTCGACGTCACTTACAACCCCAGCCTGTTCTGGCACAAAGAGCGCGTCTGGAGCCCCGCCGAGCACAGTCCCTTCTACGTAGGCCTGGCCACCGGCGTGGAGCACAAGTCCAACGGCAAGAGCGGCGCCGACTCGCGCTCGGTCAACGATTTGTTCATACAGCCTGAATTCCGGTATCGCTTCAGCGGCGGCAGCACCCTGGCGTTCGCGCCCCGCGTCAAGGCCTATTTCGGCAAGCCCGACAATGACGACTACGCCCACTACGCGGGGCATGTGGACTGGAAGCTGCGCTGGGCGCAGGACAATGGGCTGGTCCTTACCGGCCTGTACCGCCAGGGCACCGAGGGGCGCAACGCCATGCAGTTCGAAGCCGCCTGGCCCCTGCGCCGCACCTTCCTGGACATGAACGGCTATCTGCACGTTCAGTACTTCAAGGGCTACGGCGAGACGCTGATGGGCTACAACCAGAAGAGCTCGGGACAGGTGCGCGTGGGACTGGCCCTGGTGCCCTGACCCCGGGGAAACTTCACGGCCCGCGCTGCGATGCTTCGAGACCGCAGCGCGCCGCGCCGAATACGTCTCGGCTTCTCAAGCCAGCGCTTCGGCGGCGCCGGCTTCTTCCAGCGCCCGCAGTATCTTGTCGGGTGTGAACGGCGCGGTGCGGAACCGCTGGCCCGTCGCATCGAACAGCGCATTGGCGATGGCGGCGGGCGCCGGCACCGACGACGATTCACCCGCCCCCATGGGCGGTTCGTCCTGGCGGTCGACCAGCACCACCTCGATGGGCGGGATGTCGGTGAACGAAATAATGGGGTAGGCGCCCCACTCCAGGTCGACGACGCCGCGCTTATTGAAGGCCACCTCTTCCTTCAGCGTGCGGCTGAGCATCTGGATGATGTTGCCCCGGATCTGATGCCGCACGCCGTCGGGATTGACGATCATGCCGGTATCCTGGCCTACCACGACGCGAGTGACGGCGACCCGCCCCGTCGCGGCATTGACTGAAAGATCGATGACCCAGGCATTCCAGGAAGCGCCGAAACCCGGGAAGCGGCTGTGCGTGTATCGAGCATAGGCGACGCCGCGCCCATGCAGCATGCCTTCGGCATCGGGACGGCCGCGCGAGCCCTGCCGGCCGGCTTGCCAGCCCGCATGGCGCGCGGTTTCGAGGAGAACGTCGCGCGCCCGCTCATCCTTCAGATTACGCACCCGGAAATCGACTGGATCCTGCCCCGCCTCGGCGGCGAGTTCGTCGATGAAAGAGTCGTGCGCGAAGGAATTGGGCAGTGCCGAGACGCCCCGCAGCCAAGCCGACCGCACGATGGCGGCCATGTCGTGGCAGGCGATGCGCATATTGGGATAGGCGTACGGCGGCACGGCGGTGCGGTCGCCCATCTCAAGCACGCGCGGCTCGGCGCTGGTGGCCCCCGTAAGCAGCAGGGCCAGGGTGGGCGCGTCGTTGGACGGATAGCGCGTAGTGAAGTCGTAAGAGCGCAGTTCGCCGCGCTCGTCCAGGCCGCCGACCACGTCAATGAGCTGGGCCGAGCCTTTGGGCTCCCAGCCATGCTCTTGTTC
>Ga0182748_1003913_pt1 | contig 12201 bp, 11 predicted proteins | sample eDN3rd37CKraftOP_FD_128877 | JGI IMG/M metagenome (GOLD analysis project Ga0182748, IMG submission 128877) | Enriched Organic Plus compost microbial communities from Emeryville, California, USA - eDNA 3rd pass 37_C Kraft OP (version 2) (version 2) ...
CATCGCGCTCGCCGGCACCACGGCGGAAGCCGCGCATATCCGCATGCATATCGATCGGCTGATGGCGGAGAGCAGGGCGACCGAACGGCCCGACATCGGCCAGACGACCTGATCCGTCAAGTCCGCGCCTTGAACGTCAGTTCGTTGATATTGGAGCCGAATGCGCTGCTATGGCAGTCCCAGACGTTCTCACTTCACTCCACTATGGACTTTCCCGAGCCTCCCATGCCGGAGACCATGCGATAGGGATCCAGGAGCGTTTGCATCTCCTCGCCTTTCCCCAAGCCACTTTGAGCCAGCACATCGGAAACGGACAGCCCTGATTCTAGCACCCTTTTTGCAACCAACGTTGCTCTTTCATATCCGATCAGCGGAACCAGTGCCGTTATCAGTCCGGTGCTACGATCCAGATGAAGTCGACATCGGTCTTTGTTTGCTTCGATGCCGATAATGCAGCGCTCTGTGAGGGTGCGCACTCCGTTTGTCAGGAGTTTCTGCGACATCAAGATGTTGAAAACGATCAAGGGCTCCATTGCATTGAGCTGAAGCTGGCCGGCCTCAGCGGCAAAAGTCACCGCCAAGTCATTGCCGATCACCTGGAAGCAAACCTGATTCATCAGTTCTGGGATGACCGGATTGACCTTGCCGGGCATGATCGAGGAGCCGGGCTGCCGGTCCGGCAACAGGATTTCGCCGATCCCGCCGCGTGGACCGCTCGACAACAGACGAAGGTCGTTGGAGATCTTCGAAAGCTTCGTGGCAGTCCGCTTAAGCATTCCCGAGTAGAGCACAAACGCGCCGGTGTCCCAATTGGCTTCGATCAGATCACTGGAAGAACGCAGGTCGATTCCACAAAGGCGTGACAGTTCGTTGATCGCGAGCTCTCGATACTCCGGCGGAGCATTCAGAGCCGTGCCGATCGCGGTTCCTCCGAGGTGGATTTCCTTGAGCATGCTGACGATCTCGCGAGCGCGCTCTATATCCTCGGCAAGAGTTGTGGCGAACGCCGCAAATTCCTGCCCGAGAGTCATAGGAACGGCGTCCTGCAACTGCGTGCGCCCAAGCTTGATGACGTCGTTGAATTCGATGCCTTTGGCGCGAAATGCCGCGACGAGACCTTTGAGATGGCTGTCCAATGCGTCATGACTGAGCAAGATCGCAAGACGGCAAGCACTCGGATAAACATCGTTCGTCGACTGCGACATGTTGACGTGATCGTTGGGATGCACCTGGTCTGACTGCCCTGGTTTCACTCCTAGCTGGCGGTTTGCGAGGCTTGCGATTACTTCATTGGCGTTCATGTTGGATGATGTACCAGCACCGCCCTGAATTACGTCGAGCGGAAATTCATCATCCCAGATGTTATTGATGATCTGATCGCAACTGGCCGCAATGGCGGTATATCGGTGCGGATCGAGCTGGCCGGCCTTGTAGTTGGCATAGGCTGCGGCGCGTTTTACCATTCCGATTGCTCGTATCAGGACAGGAAATTCCGATGTTCTGATGCCTGATACTTGAAAGTTTTCCAGGGCTCGTTGGGTCTGGGCGCCCCACAGCCGATGAGATGGGATTGAAACTGGACCAAGTGAATCAAAGTCAATTCGCTGGTCTTGCGTCGTACTCATAATAAGTGGCTACCTCGTTGGTTCGAGCTTGTGTGTGCCGCGGATCATCAAGTGCAATTGTCTATCGCCCCGATTGGGGATTCTGATGAGCCGCAGCACGATGTGGAGCGCATTGTGGGCCGCTCCCGAGCTCATTCTTCGGTCTGGATAGACAAGTAAGTCCCTCGTCGCCTCAATGTTTCGAGGGCTGTGGACTCTGACAGGGAATATGAGGCGTTCTGTGACGACGTTGCGGCATCCGCCAGTGCTTCCGTGACACTGATATCGTCTGCGTGCCGACGTTCGAATGGTCTCTAGCCTGGCGCTGACCTGCAAGCGCCGCCGAAACCATCGTAGCAGGAGCGAAGCGGGCGCCCTCTTCATTGGTCCAATCTATAAGGCATCGCGGTATCTCGGGGTCCACGTGGCTGTCGTGCAAGGTCTGAATGACCTCGATCGTGGCGGGCGTGCCGAGCACACCGTCGAATGCGCCGGCAGTCGGCCCGGTGGCGAGGGGAAAACTGGAACCAATTGGCGGCTTCGCAGCCAGTCGCGGGCGTCTTGTCCTCGCGGCTTCGCGTGCTTTGCCACAGGCGGCCGGAACTGACGCGCAGCTTCTGCATGGCTTCAAATATCCTATTGCTACTGTATACAGTGTCCAGTACTCTGTGGCCAGAACAAAACGCAAAGAGGCGCCGGATGAATTTCGAATTGACCAAGGAGCAGCGCGATCTGATCGGTTTGACCCGGGAGGTGAGCAGGCCTTTCGCAGCGCGCAGCCTGGGCTACGACAAGGCCGCGGCCTTTCCGGAGGAGAACTTCAAGGAATTGAAGGCGGCGGGCCTGCACAAGCTCACTGTTCCGAAGCGATATGGCGGAGCCGGCCTGTGGGGCAAAGACGGTTATCTCACCTATTACTTAGTGCTCATAGAAATGGCCCGTCATTGCAGCTCGACGGCGCAGTTGCTGCAGGTGCACAGCCACGGCGTGGGCATTGTTGCTGGAAATGGCAGTGAGGCGCAGTGCGACCGTTATATGCCCGGTGTCGCCGAGGGCGGGCATCTCTATGCATCGTGTGGGAGCGAGGCGTCCGTGCGGGTTTCGGGGCCCGAGAAATTTGACAGTGTGCTGAAGTCGAGCGGGAGCGGTTTCGCCCTGAACGGCTTCAAGGGATTCGCGTCAGTCGGCCCGGCCGCAGATTACTACGTCATCTGGACACTGATGGAGGGGACCTCGCGGATGGACGAGGGCATGGTGTTTGCCGTTGTTCCAAAAGGTCGGGAGGGAATCCGCCTGGAGGATAACTGGGACGTGCTTGGAATGCGCGCTACGGTAAGCTGGAACATTCATTTGAAGGATGTGGCGGTTGATGCCGCGGAAGTCGTCGGTGGTCCTGGAGATTGGGTCCAGAAGGACCCGCGTACGTTTACCCTGGGCTTTGCTTCCAATCATCTGGGGCAGGCCAAGGCCGTCCACGACTATGTGGTCGAATATCTGTCTCGGCGACCGGACCTCAAGGCCGGCCAGGTTGCGCTGAATGATCTCGGTGAGGCGGAAGTTCACATTTCCGCTGCTGAATCGGTGTTGATGCGAGCCGCCAGAATGTGGGAGGCGGGATCGTACGATGATGCCGAACGGCTATCGATGCATGCGTTGTTCCTCGCCAAGCGGGCAGGCCTAGATTTCGCGGTAAAGGCATTCGACATCTGCGGCGCGCGTGCGACATTCAATGATTCGCCGCTGAATCTCTATCTGCGCGACCTTCGCACTTTTACGCTGCACTTCCGCGAAGATCGCCTGCTGCAGATGCTGGCGTCTGCGTCCCTGGGCGAGGAGTTCCATTCGAAGGCCCGGTATGGCCGTCGTTTGCCCGCTTCCTCTCAGGCGGCCGAATAGGATGGCTTCACCGCCGATTGCAGACATTATTGACGCGTTCGACAGGAAGCGGGTCATCGATAGGGCTGTCCAGTCGGTCCGAATTAAAAGCTATAGCGGCGATGAAGCCGAGATAGCGCAATGGACCGCCGATCAGATGTCGCTGCTGGGTTTGGAGGTAACTTTAGTGGAGGTCGCGCCCCGACGCTTTAATGCGATCGGCATCTGGCGAGGCAGCGGTGGCGGTGCATCGTTCATGTACAACGGCCATATGGATACGAATCCGGTCGGTGAGGGCTGGGTCCGCGCACCACTTGGCGGTGAGTGCGATAGCGAGTTTGTTTACGGCATCGGCATCAGCAACATGAAAGCCGGCAATGCGAGTTTCCTTGAAGCCGTTGCGATGCTGAAAACCGTAGGGTTCAGGCCGAAGGGCGATGTGATCTTGGCCTTCGTTCATGGCGAGCTCCAGGGCGGAGTGGGAACCGTTCGCATGATCGAAAGCGGCGTTCGCGCGGATTATTTCGTTGTCGGTGAGCCGACCGAACTGACGCTGCTCACGCGACATTCCGCCAGCTTTGTGTTCGAAATCAGCATTTTGGGGAAGACCAGGCATCTTTCGAAGCGGGAAGAGGGAGTTGATGCCGTCATCGGTATGGAAAAGCTGCTGCCGCGCCTGCGCTCACTTGCGTTCAGCGGGGCCGCGAGCGACGATGATCGCGCTCTGAATCGCGTTAATATCGGCGTGATCCGCGCCGGCGTATCTCGCCAGCTTCTCGACTGGCGTCCTCAACAGCTCGCCGATGTCTGCACTGTCAAATGTGCAGGACGTTTTGGCCCGTCGCAAACCCTTGACCAGGCGATGCGCGACATCTCGGCCTTGCTTGATGACCTGCACAGGGAAGACCCGACCTTCGTCGCCGAACTGCGCTTGGTCGAAGAAAACAGAATTTTCATGCCGCCCTTCAAGGTTGAGCACGATGCCCCACCCGTGCTCGCGGTGGCTGACGCGCACCGGCGGGTCGTGGGCGAGCCACCTAAGATAGGTATGCACACGCCTGCAAAGTTTTTTGGATCGGACGCTGCTCATTTGGCTGCTGCCGGAATGACGGGTGTTCTCTATGGTCCAGGGGGTAAATTCAATACGATGCCTGACGAGCGGGTAGCGATCAACGAAATGGAGATCGCGAGCAAGGTCTACGCCGCCGCTGTTGTCAATCTGATGGAGAAGACGTCGCCATGAACCAGATCATAAGAGACCGGGTGTCCGATCAGGTCCATCGCTATCTGCGTGAGAAGATCATCGACGGTGAACTGCCTGAAGGCGAGCGCCTGGTCGAGGTCAATATCGCCGCGGAACTGGGCGTTAGCCGGACGCCGGTGCGGGAGGCCTTGTGGCAGCTGCGCAGCATGAATCTGATCCGACAGGTCGGCACCGGATATGAGGTCACTAATGTTCGGCGTGAGCTGCTGGAAATCCTCGATGTTCGCGCCGCGCTGGAATCATATGCGGTGCGTCGGGCCGCCGAGGTGATTACCAGGGATCAACTCGCGGTCATCGGCGATATTTGCGACAGGATGGAGGGTTTGCCGTTCGAAGCGACGGAGGATCGTGCGAGATGCAATCGCGCCTTCCATGAACAACTGATCCGCGCGGCAGGCAATGAACGATTGCTGCGTCTCGTCAGCGACTACCAGGACTACTTCACGGTCGTTCAGCCGCTATTCGACGAGAAGTTCATCGCACGAACTCAGCGGGAGCACCGCGCCATCCTCAATGCGTTACGGCAGGGCGATGGTGAAAAGGCGGCCGCTTGCGTAACCCAGCATGTTCTGGGGGCAGCAAAGTTCATCGAGTCCGACAAGGCGCACAACGCGCCCAATCAACGAAAATCGAGGGAGACCAGACATGTGGAATAGACGCAGAGTCCTAGCCCTGGCCGGCTCAACCTGTGCCCTTCCGTTCATTTCGAGGGCTGGTCATGCGCAGGCGCCAGCGAAGGCCATCCGCCTGCTGACCTGGGGTGGCTATTGGCAGGACATCTTCAGGCCTGTTGCGGAAGCTTTCGAAAAAGAAACGGGAACGAAGGTCGAGTTCGTGGTGCAGTCCGGCGCGGCTGATGGCTTGAATAAGATCACCGCGCAACGCGCCAATCCTCAGGTTGATCTTTGGACTTCCATCCGCAGCACCGTGCAGGTCGCTACCAAGTCCGGATTGCTGGCTACTCTTGACAAAGACAAGATCCCGCATCTCGCCGAGATGCCAAAGGAGTTTGTGAAAGACACCGGTGTTTCGATCTGGCTATCGCCGCGCGGCATGTTCTATCGCACCGATCTGGCGCCTTTTGAACCAAAAACGTGGAATGATCTTTGGGATCCGCGGTTGAAAGATAAGGTCGGTGTTACATTGGCCCTCGATCGCGGAAGTTTTCTTATCGTCGCGGCCCTCTTGAACGGGGGGAGCGAGCACAAGATTGAAGCGGGATTCGAGAATATCCAGAAGCTCAAGCCAAATATTCACACCGTGTATTCGACCGATCCGGAGTCGATCAAGCTGCTGGAGACGGGCGAGGTCGCTGTCGTGGCTTGGGGGGCCCTGCCGAATGTTTATCGTCATCTCGGTCCCGACTCGAAATACCGCTTCGTCATGCCGGCACCGCATTTCCTCGCAGATATCCCGGTCTCGATCGTCAAAGGACGTGGCGATGCGCAGCAGGCAGCGGCAGAGAAATTTGTCGATTATATGCTGCGGCCTCAGTATCAAACCGTGATGGCCTCGATCGCAGGCACAGTTCCTGCGAACCCAAAGGCAGCGGTACCGGAGAAGCTTCGCTCGATCGTCCCGAGCCTGCCTATTCCGGACGTCTATTCGGTCGACTGGGATAAGGTGAACGCTCAGTACCCCGAGTGGGAGGATCGCTGGGTACGCGCTGTTCAAGTTCGTTGACTCTCGTAGAGCGTAGGCCGTTCGGATGAAACGAAAGTGGCTGGAACTTTCGGCCTTATTGCTACCGGGCGCCACCATCATCGCGATTTTCATCACGATGATGGTGGCGATGGTTCGGTATAGTTTTGCGCCGGGCGGACCAAGTGCAATCGGAGACGGCTTCACGTTCGAACACTATGGAAGGTTTCTCGGCAACCCCTTCTACTGGGGCTATCTTGCAGACTCGCTCCGGATCTCGCTCTACTGCACGCTCCTTACGGCAGTAATCGGCTACATCATCGCATATGCGATGTATCGTTCGGGACCGCTTGTCCGGCTGATCGTGGGAGCCGTCCTCATTATCCAGTTCTTCACCGCTTACGTCATCCGAACCTACGCAGTGATGCTTATCATCGGCAAGACGGGCCTGATCAACACGCTGTTGTTGTCATTTCATCTGGTTGACCAGCCGGTCCGCATTCTTTTCACCGAGGTGGGCGTAGCTATCGGACTGGTGATGGTCTCGGTGCCGTTCATGGTGTTTCCGATCCTGGCCAGTCTGCAACGCATTTCGCGCAATGTGGAAATGGCCGCGGCATCGCTTGGCGCGACGCCGATGCGGATTTTCTGGACCGTCATATTTCCTCTGAGTCTTCCGGGCGTGGCGGCAGGAATCGTGATCGTATACCTGTTCGAACTCACGTCCTACATCGTCCCGGGCCTGCTGGGCGGCGGCTATTCCGACATGATCGCAAACTTCATTTACAACAAGGCGATGCGCTCGTTCGAGTACAGCTTCGCCGCTGCGGCGGCTGTCGTGACTCTGCTCTTGTCGGCGCTGATTGTGTTCACCCTCAACAGCCTGTTCGATAGGCTCACTCGCTACGAGCGTGCCAGATGACCGCTCATGCACCTCGCCACATAGTCATTCGTCTGATCGGCGCCATTCTCATTATGCTTCTCATCTTGCCGATCTTCATTCTGGTCGGCGTGTCATTGAACGCAGGCGTCGAGCAGACATTTCCTCCGCAGGGCCTTTCGTTGCGCTGGTATGAGAATCTCGCCAATCGAAGCGGATTCATCGAGGCTGGAAGGCTGACGCTCGGTTTGGCCGTCGGCTCCTCGATCGTCAGCGTCCTGGCGAGCCTTTGTGCTGCCGTGGCGCTCGCCCGATACACATTTCCTGGACGCGCATTTGTCCTGACGCTCCTTCTTTCCCCCCTGATCGTGCCTCAGGTGGTGGTCGGCATGGGATTTCTGATCACGCTCTCCGCGCTGGGCGTATTCAATTCTCTGTTTTCACTCTCGCTGCTGCACTTAACGATCACATTGCCTTTCACGGTCAGGGTTGTGGTTGCAGCGTTGAGTGGCATGCCGGCGTCGCTGGAGCAGGCGGCTCAGTCGTTGGGCGCGCGGCCGCTTAGAGCCTTCTTCGAGATTACTATACCTCAGATCGGACCGAGCCTGGTCGCGGCCGGTGTGTTTGCATTCGTCACGTCGTTCGAAAATTTCACGGCTTCACAGTTCTTGGTTTGGGATCGAATGACGCTGCCGGTGGCGATCTATACCAGCATCCAGACGGAGAACGACCCCACCGCCGCGGCGCTGTCCTCGCTGATCGTTGTAATCGTCGTAGTTCTCATCGCGATATTCCATCGCTTCGTCATTAAGCATATGTTTGCGAGTAGCTAGCATGGCCGCGGTTGAACTCGAAGATATTCGTCTGAGCTATGGCGGACTTGAGGTCCTGAAAGGCGTGTCGCTGCGGCTCGCGTCGTCGGAATTCGCGGCGATCCTCGGGCCAAGCGGCTGCGGAAAGACATCTCTGCTGCGCATCATCGGCGGCTTTAGCGATTACAAAGGTTCGCTGCGGATCGATGGGCGCGACGTTGCCGGCGAGCCACCGCATCGGCGCAATATCGGAATTGTCTTTCAGGATTACGCGCTGTTCCCTCACAAGACAGTTGCCGAGAATATCGGTTACGGCCTGCGGATGCGCTCAATCGCAAAGCCAAGACTTGACGAACGTGTGAGTGGGCTGGTCGATCTCCTGAAGCTGCAGGGACTGGAGCAGCGTTACCCAGCGCATCTATCCGGTGGCCAGAAGCAACGAGTCGCCATCGCTCGAGCGTTGGCGATCGAGCCGAAGATGCTGCTGCTGGATGAGCCGCTCAGTGCGCTTGACAAGAAGTTGCGCGAAGAGATGCAGGTCGAATTGCGTCAGATCCAGAAGAAGGTTGGCATAACGACGCTGTTCGTCACTCACGACCAGGAGGAGGCGCTGGCGCTTGCAGATACCATCGTCATCATGACAGAGGGAAGAATCAGGCAGATCGGTACGCCCTCAGATGTCTACCTTCGGCCTGCTGATGAATTTGTCGCGGGCTTTGTCGGTCAATCCAACCTGTTCAATGCGGAAGTGATGAAGATCGAAGGCGCCACAATAACTGCCCGTCTCGATGGCGGAGAGGTTGTAACCCTCAACTCGAAGGAACTGGTGAAGACCGGAAACCGAATTACATTCTGCGTTCGTCCGGAGCGCTTCTGTCTCAGCCGCCCAGATACCCAAATGAACGATGCAAATATCTTCGAAGGCAGAGTGGATCACGCCGTATTCCTCGGCTCGCATTGGCAGCTGGGCGTCACGATGAACGGTTCTCGAAAGATCAAGGTTCAGGCGAGCGAAGGCAGAAGCGAAGGGGAGACTGTCAGACTCTTGTGGCAGCCGGACAACGCTATCGTGCTGTCTGCCTGAATGCAGAATTTAGTCTAAGATGGAGAGTAGAATGACGTTTTCGCTGGCTGCACGCTGCCCCAAGACAGGAGCGTTTGGGGTTGTCATTACCACAGCGAGCCTGGCGGTCGGTGCACGCTGCCCGTTCGTGCGCGGTGGGGTCGGTGCCGTCCTGACGCAGAATCGCACCGACCCCAGGCTTGGGCCGCAGGGACTTGACCTGCTTGAGAAGGGCGCGAGCGCTCAGGGCACGATTGATGCGCTGGTTGAAAGCGCACATGTTATTGGCTGGCGTCAGCTTGCCGTTGTCGACAAGCAGGGACGCACTGCGCACTATTCCGGCAAGAGCATCGTTTCGAAACATTGCGGCTATGAGGGACCTCAGTGCGTTTCCATCGGAAACCTGCTGGTCTCTGACAAGCTGCCGCAGCGTATGGTCGAAGGCTACATGGCCAATACCCAGTCTTCGTTCTCGGATCGGCTTATCGACTCGCTGCAAGCCGGACTGGACGCGGGCGGCGAAATCAACCCTGTTCGATCGGCAGCGCTGCTGGTGGCGGACCGGTTCGATTTCCCTCACGTCAATCTTCGCATTGACGATCATGATGATCCGGTCGGCGAACTGCGGCGCCTCTGGCGAAAGTATGAAAACGAGGTCGACAATTTCGTCCTGCGCGTGCTCGATCCGGATCGAGCTGTCTAATGTCGTTAACGGAGCAACAGCCATTATGCCGTCATTCCTGCCCGAGGTGCCGATCCGTGTAGATCCAGAAACCGGTATCTGGACGACCGACGGCTTGCCCATGATCTATCTGCCACGGCATTTCTATCTGAACCACATTGCCGCCTTCACGGAAGAACTGGGCGAGGTGGCAAGTGCCCGCGTCCTTTATCGGGCAGGCTATGATTCCGCGTGGCAGTGGTGCGAGAAGGAGTCGGCGCAGCACGATTTGCAAGGAGCCGATGTCTTTCTCCATTACATGAAGCGCATTTCACAACGCGGCTGGGGTCAGTTCACGGTCTTGAGCTTGAATCGCGAGACCGGAGAGTCGGAGGTACAGCTCGATCACTCGGTGTTTGTCGCCGGATATTATGGATCGACAAAGCAAGCGCTCTGTTCCGGGTTTTCCGGGTGGTTCGCGGGCGCCCTGGAATGGGTCGGGCAGGACCTTGGGACGCATTGGAAGCTCACAGCTTTCGAAGAGCAGTGCGCCGGCGACGGACGACACGAGCATTGCATCTTCCGGATCCAGCGATGCGAGGACATGGATGTTTATCACGGGAGCGGTCGCCGATGATGACAGGGTCGCTACGGCAAAGCTTTCTTGACGCAATGAGCCGGGTAGCGGCGACCGTCAATGTCGTGACCACCGATGGACCATCCGGGCGCTCCGGCGTTACCGTTTCTGCCATGTCCTCAGTTTCGGCAGACGCTGAACGGCCGATTCTCCTCGTATGCGTTAACAAAAGTAGTGCCAGCGCTGGCTCGATCCGTGCAAACGGCGTTTTCTGCGTGAACATTCTCCGCGACGATCAATCGCACATCTCAAATCGATTTGCAGGACGCCAGGGGATTAGCGGTGCCGAAAAGTTTGCCGGCGTGAAATGGGTCGCTGGAAAGACCGGATCTCCCCGTCTGCTCGATTGCCTGGTTGCCTTTGATTGTCGTGTCCTCTCGGTTGAGACGATGGACTCGCATTATGTCGTCTTCGGAGCGGTGGAAGATGTCTTTGTCGACCGGGTCGGCGCTCCGCTAATTTATTCGAATCGGACCTATGGGACGCCGCTCCAGCTCCGGTCGGACGGGCAGGAGGAATCGTCCGGGATGTTTAAGCTCGGCGTTTTCCATACGCTTGGTCCTTATGTGGTGCCGCGGGTGCTCGAAAGGTTGGTTGAACAGGATCGCGCGGTTGATCTGCATATCGTCGACGGCGACCAGCGGCTGATCAGCGAGAGTTTTAAAGCCGGAACCATCGACGCTGCCGTGATTTATGACTGGGATCTCGGAGCTGACGTGGAAAATGAGCGGCTGAGTGCTTACAGGCCGTACGCCCTCGTCTCGCAAGATTACGCGCGAGCGCTGACCGGTTCGGTGACGCTTGCTGAACTCGCAACCCAGCCCTTGATCTTGCTGGATGCGCCGCCAAGCGGTGAGTTCTTCCTATCGCTCTTCCGCGACCGCGGAATCAAGCCAAACATCCGCTATCGTACCGGCTCAATGGAGATGGTCCGCGGAATGGTCGGCCACGGGTTGGGCTACAGTATTCTTGTCACCCAGCCCCTAACTGATCGTACCTACGATGGAAAGCCGCTGAAGGTTGTTCGCATTGAGGACGATATGCCGCTCCGACATCTGGTATTCGCACATCGGCGCGATCAGCCGATGAGCGAGCCCGCCGAGAATTTTCTTGCGACGTGCCGGGAGTTATTCGGCCATGCCGCGATCTGATCGGAGCCTCAAGCTGTTCGTGTTCAGGGCCTATCGAGGCCTTATGGAAGCTGACCGATGATCTGTTGTGTCGAAGGAGCGCGATCCGCAGCAACATCCGGATGCTAAAGCCTAAGGCTCGAGGGCAAACGCGCTGTCATCACCGGTGCGGCAAAGGGTATGGGTGGTGCGATTACGACGAAGCTCGCATCAGAAGACGCTGACATCTTCCTTGTCGGGAGAGGCACCGATGCCTTGAGGAAGTCGCCGTCGAGGGGCGCGCGATGGGCCGCAGGGCCGGCGTCTGCCAATAGACGCCGGGTTGACGTCAGCCGCTGGTTTTGGTGCTCGAGAAATCTTGCGTCCCTGAGGGACCTCCGTCGCTATAGAGACAAGCAAAATCAACAATATATCAATTTGGAGGAAGCAGCTTCCGTCCGCATCTGCCCTCTCCGAGAGCGCAAGGGAGAGGGGTTTGGCCCGAGTGCGGCATTAAGTTCGGATGTCGGACCGCCGCAAGCAATCGATCAAAAAACTTGCGGGTCGATGTCGGTTTCGCGCGCCGCCGTTCGTCCTTGGAGTGTCGATCGTCACAATGAGGTCATTGGACGGACGTTGATAGGCTTCAAGGCGA
>Ga0182748_1003914_pt1 | contig 12200 bp, 13 predicted proteins | sample eDN3rd37CKraftOP_FD_128877 | JGI IMG/M metagenome (GOLD analysis project Ga0182748, IMG submission 128877) | Enriched Organic Plus compost microbial communities from Emeryville, California, USA - eDNA 3rd pass 37_C Kraft OP (version 2) (version 2) ...
CTAAAGTCAAAAAGATAACAAGAAAAGTGGAAAGATCATGGGCGTTACAGTCGTCAGCCATCCGCTTGTCCAGCACAAGCTCACCATCATGCGCAAGAAGGAAACGTCCACGGCCAGCTTCCGCCGGCTGCTGAAGGAAATATCGCTGTTGCTCTGCTATGAAGTGACGCGCGATCTCGAACTGACCACCATGCCGATCGAAACACCGCTGATGCCGATGGACGCGCCGGTGCTCGAAGGCAAGAAGCTTGTCTTCGCCTCGATCCTGCGCGCCGGCAACGGCCTTCTGGAAGGGATGCTCGATCTGGTGCCTGCCGCCCGCGTCGCCCATATCGGCCTTTATCGCGATCACGACACGCTGCAGCCGGTCGAATACTACTTCAAGGCACCGGAAGACATCGTGAACCGCCTCATCATCGTGGTGGACCCGATGCTGGCCACCGGTCATTCTGCAATTGCAGCCATCGACAAGCTGAAGGAACGCGGCGCAACCAATATCCGTTTCCTCTGCCTGCTGGCGGCGCCGGAAGGCATCAAGCGCTTCACCGAAGCCCATCCGGATGTCGATGTGTTCACCGCTTCCATCGATGAGCGCCTCGATGAAAAGGGCTATATCGTTCCCGGTCTCGGCGACGCAGGCGACCGCATGTACGGCACGAAGTAAGCATTAACCCGCGCCTGTTATTATGCCCGGAAACGGGGGAAGCATGGCGCGGGTTTTTACGATCCTTCTGGTATTCGCGGGACTGGCAATAGCCTTCCCGCTTCTGTTTGAAAAATTCGGTCAACAGCCGAATGCTGGTTCAAACACATCCGCGACAGGCTCATCCGCTTCTTCGTCCCCCTCCACTGCCTATAGCGGCCGCCGCGCGCAGATCACGCCGGACAGCCGCGGCCATTTCATCGCGGACGTCAAGATCGCCGGTCAAACCCTTCGCGCCCTGGTGGATACGGGGGCAAGTGTCGTGGCGATCAACGCAAACGCCGCGCGGCGCATCGGCCTGTCGCTCAAACCCGATGATTTCAAATATCGCGTTTCGACCGCCAATGGCGAAACCCTAGCTGCAGCCGCCATTCTGCCCAGCATCGAAATCGGACGAATCCGGGTGGAAGATGTGGAAGCGATGGTCCTACGGGACGACGCGCTGTCCGATACGCTTCTCGGCATGAGTTTTCTGAAGCGTCTGCGCCACTATGAAGTGTCGAATGGTGCGCTTATGCTGTCGCAATGATGTGATAGCTTACTTCCGATGCAGCTCAAAAGCGGTTACATCCACTGACCGTATAGCCACAATACCGATGGAAGCGAGCCATGACACCGGACCAACGCCTGACCGAGCTCGAAATTCGCGTAGCCGAACAGGAAAAGACAATCGATGAGTTGTCATCCGTTCTGGCTGAACAATGGAAAACCATCGACCAGCTTTCCAAGAAACTTGGCGCATTGACCGACCGCTTTCTGGAACTGGAAGAGCAGACCGCGCCGGACGTGCCGGTCACCAAACCGCCGCACTGGTAGAACAATATGCTTCAGATCATCCCGCTTGCGGACCGTCCCGATCTCGTAACCGTCTGTGCTGCATGGAACCATGCGGAATGGGGCGAATTTACCGGCTCCACCGTCGAACAGACCGCAAAGGCTTTTCGCGACATCTCTCGTGAAGACGATGGACAGGCGGCGCGTGTCGCGCTCTGGAACGGAGAACCCGCTGGGCTCGTTCTCCTCATTCACAGCGATCTGGAAACGCATCCGCATCTGAAGCCTTGGGTGGCGAGCGTTTACGTCGCGCCCGACTATCGCGGCAAAGGTGTCGCAAAGAGACTTGTCGGTGCCATTGAGGACGCCGCCGGCCAACATGGCTATGGAGAAGCCTACCTCTATACCAACAAGCCGGACCTCTACCGGCAGATCGGCTGGAGCGATTTCGAACTGCTCGAGGGCGAATATGCCGGGATGCTGATCATGAAAAAGAAAATCGCGCGGTAAGAACCGCGCGATCTGTTAATGATGTTCCCTCATTGCGCAAGCGGGATCGGGCAACTCACGCCGGTTCCACGCAGGCCGCAATAACCGTTCGGATTCTTCGCCAGATATTGCTGGTGATAGTCCTCGGCATAATAAAACTCCGGCGCATCGTCGATTTCGGTCGTGATAGGGCCGAGACCGCGTGCGGCCAGCGCCTGCGCGTAGGCTTCGCGGCTCTTTTCCGCCACGGCACGATCAATCTTGTCGAAAGTATAGATGACCGAACGGTAGGTCGTGCCGATATCGTTGCCCTGCCGCATGCCCTGGGTCGGATCGTGCTCCTCCCAGAAAAGGGTCAGCAACTCGTCCAGGCTCACCACCTTCGGATCATAGACCACCAGCACGACTTCCGCATGACCGGTCAGGCCCGTGCAGGTTTCCTCATAGGTCGGGTTGGGAGTAACGCCACCCGCATAACCGGTAGCCGTCACATATACGCCCGGCACCTGCCAAAACAGTCGCTCAGCGCCCCAGAAGCAACCCATCCCGAACAGAACCTGTTTATAGCCATCGGGCCAAGGCGCTTTGAGGGGATGACCATTCACGAAATGAGTCGCGGATGTCGGGATCGGGGCCGCGCGCCCGGGCAAAGCCTCATCCGTCGAAGGCATCTGCATCTTCTTGCGATAGCTGTCCAAGAAACTCATGGTTTCCACCTCCTGATTATCGAGCGGTGAAGCGTCCCATAGGGCGCTCCCGACGATGACCGATTGCATAGAATAACAGGGCGAGAATGCCGAAAAGAAGCCAACCCGGCTGCTCAAGCAACGGGACGCAGACGGCATTCCAGGCTCCTGCCCCTATATAGTGCGTCACAATGGCTTCTGCATCGGCCAATGTTTCGGGCGCATTGCGTGACCACATGGACAAGAGCGGCTTGGCGATAAACTGCGATGCGCCGACGGACCGCGCGCCATCAAGGACTGCGAAAATTACCGCGAAAGCCAGAAAAACAACCGCAAAACTACACAATACAAATCGGATCACGATTCTCTGCCCCGGATTTCCTACCCTGATATCGGCATCGGTTGTGAGCCCGACATGCCGATGATTTGTCTTTTTGATGTTGCTAAAGCATAGCACACAGAACCCCTCAGGCTCAAAGCAGGGTTGGAACACAATTATACGATTAAAATAAAATCGAGTAATTTCAGCAGCTTATATTATCCATATCACTCTTTGCACAGGCTCGGCGATTTAGGCGCAAAAACTTTCAAATAGCTGTTGAACATATGCATTTTCTGGCTATATTCGCGCCGCACCCGCTAGTTGGCGCCTGACCAGCGCCTGTTTTGAAAAGCGGTGCCATGTTTGCAGTCAGTTTCACCGTGAGTTACGGTTTCCCGACAGCAAGGCAGACGGAGAGGTGGCCGAGTGGTTGAAGGCGCACGCCTGGAACGCGTGTATACGGGAAACCGTATCGAGGGTTCGAATCCCTCTCTCTCCGCCATATAATTTTCCCTAGCAGAGACGAGTTATCTCCTTGACGATGGGTTAATGCCGCATCCACAACAGAAGCACGAAAAAGCCGGAGGTTTGGGCTCCGGCTTTGGTTTCACTTCAAACCCTCTTCCCTGAGCGCTTTCTGCACCTTCGGGCGGGCGAGCACGCGTTCGCGCAGTTTCAGCGCCTTTGGGTAGGCGCTCAGATCGAGCTTGAGGCCAACACCCCAGCCGATAATCACAGACGCGTAGGCATCCGGCTGCGTGAAATCATCGCCAAGCCAGTAGGCATTCTTGTCCGACAGCATGGCTTCGAACTGCCCCAGACGACGATTGATATTGGCAATGACGCCCGCCTTCGCTTCTTCCGTGAGGGTGGAAGCGAACAGGCCGCTGAAAGCCGCATGCAGATCCGAGCAGAACCCCAGCGCTTCCTGCAGGCGTGCGCGTTCGATCGTGCCATAGGCAGGCTTGAACGCTGCAACGTCGGAATGATCGCCAATATACTGGAGGATTGCCGCGTTCTGCGTGATGACAGTGCCCGGCTTCACTTCCAGCGCCGGAACAGCGCCGCGCGGATTGATCGCGAAATAGTCTTCGCCCTCGGCCGTCTTCTTGGCCTTGATGTCCACGGCTTCCAGCTCATAAGGCAGGCCTGCTTCGCTCAGGATGATGTGAGATGCGAGCGAACAGGCACCAGCCTTGTAATAAAGTTTCATGAAAATCTCCCATCGGTTTCGATGAAAGATATCTATCAAATTCGCCCCGCCCGCAACAAACCGGGGATCACATTTCTTTGTGTGCCCTCGAAATTCGAAAGATCGTCCGATGACGGGCCATTTATCAGAAAAGCGATGCGATCCTGGCAGGCTTTGAGAACTGCATCCTGGTCACGACGACCAGCTTGTTGAACTCCCCGCGCTTGAAGGCGCGCAGGAAGCGCGGATAGTCCTTGAAGACGACGCAGCCGTTGGAATCGCCGCGGCGTCCCAGCATGAAAGTATGCGCCAGAAGGCCATCGCGATTATAGCGGTTGTTGCCATCGACAGGCGTAAGGCGGATCGCCTCGACGCCATGGAACAGCGCCTCGCGCATGCGCAGGTCGTAAGTATGCGGCGGCGTGGGCCCGCGGTTTTTCTGGTTCACATAACGCGGATTGTCGCGCATCGGACCGAGGCCGGAATGCGCCTCCAGACGCTCGCCGCTCGGCAGATAAACAGTGGCTGCGGAAATATCGTAGATGGCAACCTTGCTGCGCGAAGCTTGATTGAGAAGCGGGCTGAACAGGCCGGGGCGCGGCTCCTCGGTTGCGCCGCTTTCCGGCGCATAGGCGAGTTCGGTCTTTTCACGCATGCGGGAACGGCGCAGCGAAGGCTTGGCGCCAGGCAGTGGCACGTCATCAGGTAGGAATGCGTCCGCGGGGGCCCCATCTTCTGTGGCCATATTCGCTTTCTGGTCCGGAGCGAGCTGCGGAACAGGAACAACAGTGCCGGAAGGGAGGTGCGCCTGCTTTTCAGCCGCATCCATTTCTTCGGCTTGCGAAAGCGGCTCGATCTTGCTGAAGCTCGCCGTCGCGTCCGACGCTGTGGACATTGGCGCATAGGCAACCACAGTCGTACCGGCAGTCCCCGCAGATTGTTCCGGCCCGGCGCTCGCTACCGCAGGCTCTTCCCGGCGGACGCGATCAGCGCGCAATTCGATGAGAGATGCCGTATCGACAGGCTTGTCCTCGATTACGGAATCGGGACCGATGTCGGCGATGATCGGCACATCGCTCGGGTTTTTGCTCCGGCGCCAGTCGAGGTTGGAATAGGCAGTATCGGCGGTATAGGCTTCGATGAAGCCTTGCCTGATCCGCCGCGACGGCGCGAGCTTGTGATCAACGACGGCAAGTGCCTGTGGGGCGGTCAGTGAAACACGACGCATGACCGGAGCAACAGGTGCGAAGGCCGGCACAACCGTCTCCAGCGTACCAAGCGCGGTCATCATCCAGCTTCCGGCCACGAGGCCCGTCGCGGCGAACACCGCAACGCGCGTTAGTCCCTTGATACCGAATGGAAGCCTGATGCCACTGCCGCGCGGAGCCGCGTAGCCGTACACTTCTGTTACACACGCCATGATACAAACCCGAATGGAAAACACTTTCACGGCACCGCCTTGCATGTCAGTCCGGCAAAAAGACGAACAAGACATGGCAAGGCGGTGACTGGAAGGTCATCTCCAGCATGGCCAATTATGGTAACCAAATCCTTTACGGGAGAAAGAAATCCGGTTCGCGGGATTGGATTCAGGCCGTCAGAAGGTGTGCGCCCTGTTTGGCGCTCGGAAACTCTAGCCCCTCCACCGCAACACGGTTGCGGCCACGATGTTTGACCCGCATCAGGGCAAGATCGGCCCTTGCTACAGTTTCCCACAGTGTTTCGCCGCCACGCATCATGGCGATACCGAAGCTGCATGTCAGCTGGCGGCCTGAGGGTAACATGAGAAATTTATGTCGGGCCACGAGCCCGCATAGCCTGTTGCCCAATCTCTCGCATGTTTCGGCATCCCCCCGGACCAGCAGAACAAACTCTTCACCGCCAATACGCCCGACAATCGTTGTCCCGGCTGCGGTGGTTTGCAGGATATGCGCAAACTCGACCAGCACCCGGTCACCGGTTGCGTGGCCCAGCGCATCATTGATCGATTTGAAGTGGTCGATATCAGCGATGATGATCCCATGGTCAGCGCGCGGGACTTCCGCCCGACGCAGGCGTACCTGGCGCTCCAGGCCGCGACGATTGTAAACGCCGGTCAGGGGATCGGTGTCGCGTTCTGCCTGCAATTCCTCTACCACATCGCTGGCCGTTACCGCCAAAAGGACAAGGCCGGCAAGCACACCGGCAAAGGAACCCCATACCAGGACCCCTTGCCAATAGCGCGAATCTATCAGTTCGGACGGCCGTGTAATCGCATCGGAAAGGCCCAGCGCCATTCCAGCCTGCACATAGAAATGTACCGTGAGCAGCAGCAAAGTACCGAACAGCACGCGATCGATCGAGCGCCGGTAGGCAAGGTCGCGCGTCTGAATGCAAAGGACTGTCATCAAGCTGCCCAGGGACAGCTGCACCGCCGGCGCAATCCGCGAATAACCCGCATCGTTTGCGATGAAATAGATCACGGCAACCAGAAAACCAAGCCCGATCAAACCCGACGCAATACGCGAATAACGCCTGCCCATGCGCCTCATCACACCTTCGCAAAACAGCCAGCCACCCAGAAAATGGAGAGCCGTGGTTATCGGTGAAGTCAGGGCAAGGCTGTTCGAGATCAGCGATATGGGAACCAGAAGCCCAAAGGCGAAGCAGGCAAAACTCTGGCCGAAAAGCAATAAATGCGCGCGCTTCCTGTCGAGCGTCCACACGCCTGACATTGTCGCAGCAAACAGCAATACTATAAGCGGCGGCACAAACTTCACGAAGGGACCCTAAATCGGTTGAAAACAAGACGGCAATAAACGCTAATTCAGATTGAACATTATGTGCAATTACAAAGCGGGATCAAAGTCAAGTTAATAGCTTGCAATATTGGTGAACACCAAATCTTGAAGGAGCCATAGCTAGAATAAGCGAGTGCTAAAATTAAACCAAAAACAACATCATTCAGCAAAAAGCTTTCGTCACGTAGTTTTTACCTTGAGATTTGTCCCCAGAAGCTTTTCGGCAATCATCCGTCCGATAGGTATGGAAGATGTTGCTGCCGGTGACGGCGCGTTGCAGACGTGAAGCATTCTCTCCGTTTCCCTGAAAAGAAAATCATGAACCAGCGTCCCGTCATCAAGAACGGCTTGCGCGCGTATTCCGGCCCCCGGCGCACCGAGATCGGAAAGCTCCAGTGTCGGGCAATATTTCCGGCATTCCGTCAAATAGCGCGCGCGAGATGCGGAATTGCTGAATTCAGATAGCGCCGAGCGCCAGTTCTTCATTGCCATCTTCCAGAAGCCGGGAAATGCAGCCATGTCCGCGACATCGCCAGCGCGAAAACTGCCCTTGTCGTACCCTTCGCGCGAGAATCCCAGGACCGCATTCGGGCCGACGGTGACGCCGCCATCGATCGTCCGCGTCAGATGGATGCCGAGAAACGGCAGGTCGGGATCGGGAATCGGATAGATCAGATGCTTGACGATATTCGCCTTCGATTGCGGCAAGGTGTAGTATTCGCCACGAAACGGCACGATGCGGTGGCTGATATCCAGCCCGGCAAGACGCGCGATACGGTCTGACTGCAATCCGGCACAGGCGACAAGTTTGGAAGCGTGCACGGTTTCGCCCGCCGCCGTTATCGTAACGCCCCTGTCATCCTCCCGGATTGCGGTCACCGGCGAATTGAGCCGAACGATACCGCCGCGCTTAACGATTTCCGCTGCCATCGCCCGCGATACTTTCGCGTAATCGACAATACCCGTCGCAGGCACGAGGAGCGCCCCCAGCCCCGCGACCGCAGGTTCGACCTTGCGCAGCGCCTGCTGATCCACATGCTGGAAAGCGATGTCATTCTGGATCGCACGCCTGGCCAGAGCCTCCATGCGCTCGATCTCCTGCGAAGAGGTTGCCACCAGAAGCTTGCCACAAGTTTCAAACGGGATGGAATATTGCCTGCAAAAGGCTTTTGTCGCTTCGGCGCCTGCCCGGCACAATTGCGCCTTTAGTGAACCCGGCTGGTAATAGATGCCGGCATGGATGACGCCGCTATTGTGTCCCGTCTGGTGACGGGCGAAATCGCTTTCCTTCTCCAGCAGAATGATCCTTGCGCCCGGCTCGGCTTCCTGCATGGCTTTTGCTGTCGCGAGCCCGACGATTCCCCCACCGATGACGCAGTAATCATAGTCTGCCACGAAGTCCCCTCCTCATGCCTTTCCCGACGCAAACACCCGGCCTTGCTGGCGCCTTGCAGGATGATTACCTGTTACTTATACGATTGCGGCCTTGGTTGCAGCACCGCAAAATGGCATTCTCTGCCAAATCCGGTTCCCCCATGCGGAGATGATACATGCGCCATCAGTTCGACCTTTTTGCTCCTTCCTCGGAGGAAGAGGAAGTGCTGCGCCCTGTACGTACTCGGCCCGGCAAGGGGAGCGGCATCGATGAAGCGGAGATGGTGAAGCGCCTGAAAGACAGCGGGCGTTACCGCATCCTGCAGCGCCTCGACCCGCCGCCGACCGTTCCCGATGCCGACAAGATCGCCTTCCCGCGTCTGGGCGTTGTCGTGGACACGGAAACAACCGGCCTCAATCCGGCGCAGGAAGAAATCATCGAAATCGGTGCAGTCGCCTTCCGCTATGCGGACGACGGATCTATCGGCGATGTCTGCGCCACGTTCGGCGCGCTGCAGGAGCCGTCCAAGCCGATACCCGCCGACATCACCCGCATCACCGGCATTACCGACGACATGGTGAAGGGCCAGACGATCCCACGCGAGACGCTGGACGCGCTCATCGCCGAGGCCGACATCATCATCGCGCATAATGCGGGCTTCGACCGTCCGTTTCTTGAACGCTTCTCAATCGCTTTCGCCAATAAGCCTTGGGCGTGCTCGGTGAAGGAGATCGACTGGACCGCACGCGGCTTTGAAGGCACCAAGCTTGGTTACCTGATCGGTCAGAGCGGCTATTTCCACAACGGGCATCGGGCCGAAGACGATTGCCAGGCCCTGCTCGCGGTGCTGAAGGAGCAATCGGGCGTAACCACGCCCTTTGCCGAACTGTTGAAGGCAAGCCAGCGCGCGCGGATGCGTATCTATGCGGAGAACAGCCCGTTCGAAATGAAAGATCACCTGAAGGCGCGCGGCTATCGCTGGTCGGACGGCACTGATGGACGTCCGAAATCATGGTGGACGGAAATCGGCGAAGACGAGCTCGAAGCCGAACTCGAATATCTGCGCACCGAGATTTATGGCTGGCGCGACGCCGACCCGCTGATCCAGAAGCTCACCGCCATGGACCGTTACAAGGAACGCGCGCCGCTTCGTCCGAAGAAGTAAAAGCCCCCAACATCCCGAGCGCCTGGCCCATCTCCCTCATCCTGAGGAGGTGACCTGAGCTTGTCGAAGGTCACCGTCTCGAACGATAGGAGATGGCCCTCGCCCTTCGAGACGGCGCTTCGCGCCTCCTCAGGATGAGGCGCAGGATTTGGCAGTCACGCAATAACTGGCCACGGCCTCTGCGCTGGCCGCATCTCCTCATAAGCTTTGGCCAGTCGCAGCACGCCCAGATCGTCGAAACGCTGGCCGAAAATCTGCAAGCCGATTGGCAGGCCCGTCGACGTATAACCGCAATTGATCGAGATCGCCGGTTGCTCCGACATGTTCATCGCAACGGTGAAGGCGATGTGCTCGAAAGGACGCTGCGGATCGTTGACCGGCGATGCCCATTCCGCTGGATAGGTCGGCATCGGCGCGGTCGGCGAAATAATGAAGTCGAAATCCTTCGACGCGGCGAGCGCTGCATGGCGCATCGCATCGATCTGCGCGAAGCCGGAATAGACCTCCTCGCCGTTCAGACCTTCGGCGGTTTCGGTCCACTGATAGATGTAAGGCAGGATTTTCGCACGGTTTTCCGGCGTCATCTTCTTCACATCCGCCCAGGACCGCGCGCGCCAGAAGCGGTCGAGACCGTCGATCATGGTACGATTGAGGAATGGGGCAACCGGCTCGATGATCGCACCCGCATCGGCAAAAAGCCTGGCCGCCGCTTCGACTGCGGCGCGGGTTTCATCGCCGGTCGGTTCGCCGAAACCGGCATCGAGCCAGAGGCCGATCTTCAGACCCTTGACGTCGATTGCAAGATCCATCCAGTCGATGTCCTGATAGGGCAAGCTCATGGCGTCGCGACGGTCGGGTCGCGACAACACCGACATGTAAAGCGCAGTGTCGGCAACCGTGCGGGTCATCGGACCGGCGACACGGCCGAGGAATGGCGGATCAATTGGAATGCGCCCGAAGGACGGTTTCAGACCGACGAGACCGCACCAGCCAGCCGGCAGGCGGATGGAGCCGCCAATATCCGTGCCGATATGCAACGGACCGTAACCGGCGGCACCGGCGCTGCCTGCACCGGCACTGGAACCGCCCGGATTGGTGTTCAAGTCCCATGGATTGCGGGCAAGCTTATGGAAACTCGACAGGCCCGACGACAACATGCCAAGATCAGGCATGGTCGTCTTGGCGAGAAGCACGCCGCCAGCCTCGCGTGTGCGGGCCGCAGGCGGGGCGTCAGCGGCGGCAGGGTTCAGCGGCAGAGCCGCGCAGCCAAGCGGTACAGGCGTTCCTTCGGTTGCGATATTCTCCTTGATCGTCAGTGGCACACCATCGATGGGTCCGGCAGGCTCGCCCTTCGACCAGCGCGCCTCCGAAGCCTTGGCCGCCGCCCGCGCAACATCCGGATCATAAGCCCAAAGCGCATTCAGCTTCGGCTCATAGGCTTCAATGCGGGTGATGACGGCTTCCGTGACCTCGACCGGCGAGAGCGACTTCGCCTTATAGGCGGACACGAGTTCGACGGCTGACAAATCGGCAAGATTCGACATTGGATATTTCCTCAAATCACTCAGGCAATTTCAGTGTGGAGCTTGGGCGTCGCACTCGCTTGCGGCGAACGGAAAACGGCTTCGGCACGGCATCGACCAGCGCCCGCGTATAGTCATGCCGCGGATTGTCGAAGACTTCATTCGTCGGCCCCTGTTCGACAATATTGCCGCGATAAATCACGGCCACGCGGTCGGTAATGGCGCGCACGACGCCAAGATCATGGCTGATGAAGAGATAGGACAGGCCAAACTTTTCCTGCAAATCCATCATCAGGTTCAACACCTGCGCCTGAATGGAAACGTCGAGCGCGGAGACAGGCTCGTCCGCCACGACCAGCGCCGGCTTGGTAATCAGGGCGCGTGCGATGGCAATGCGCTGGCGCTGCCCGCCGGAAAACTCGTGCGGATATTTTTCCGCCGATGCTTTCGGCAGGCCAACCGCCTCCAGCACTTCCGCCACGCGGTCGTCACGGTCTTTAGCGCTCGTGCCGCTTTCCAGCGAGACAATCGGCTCGGAAATGATGCGCTTCACCGTATGGCGTGGATCAAGCGAGCCGTAGGGGTCCTGAAAGATCGCCTGAAAGCCCTTGCGCGCCTCGCGCAAACCGGCGCGATCCAGCGCGTAGATATCCTGCCCGTTGATGAGTATCTGTCCCGATTGCGGACGCTCCAACCCCATCACGGCGCGGGCCAGCGTGGATTTGCCTGAGCCGCTTTCGCCGACAATGCCGAGGCTTTGGCCTGCTTCGATCTCGACATTCACACCATGCAGCACGCGCAATGCGCTTGGCTTTGAAAAAAATGACGGACGCGGCAACTGGTATTCACGCACAACGTCACGCACCTGCAAGATCATTTTGCTCATGCAAACACCTCACCGTCGCGCGGATGAATGCAGGCGGCGCGGTGCACGACGCCTTCGCTTTCTCCGATCAGATCAAGCGGCGGAATGATCCGCCGGCAATCGTTCTGCACGAATGCGCAGCGGTCGGCAAAGGTGCAATAAGGCGGGCGCGCGAGCTGTTGGATCGCGTGGGGCTGCCAGCGCCGCGTTTCAATCTCGATCTTTATCCGCACCAGCTGTCGGGCGGGCAACGCCAGCGCGTGATGATCGCCATGGCGATTGCCTGCGAACCCGACCTGCTGATCGCCGACGAACCGACAACGGCA
>Ga0182748_1003921_pt1 | contig 12193 bp, 10 predicted proteins | sample eDN3rd37CKraftOP_FD_128877 | JGI IMG/M metagenome (GOLD analysis project Ga0182748, IMG submission 128877) | Enriched Organic Plus compost microbial communities from Emeryville, California, USA - eDNA 3rd pass 37_C Kraft OP (version 2) (version 2) ...
GCAGTTGGTGGTGATGCAGGGGACTTCGTTGACCTCGGCCTGGTCGGCGACCGGATTGGTGGTGTCCGGCGTGGCGGAGGCGACGATCAGATTGACCTTGTCGCCGAGGATCAGTTCGGACGCCACCTCGGCGGCGCGGCTGCCGCTCGACTGGCTATCCTTGGAGATGATCTCGACCTTGTAGGTCTTGCCGTTGTTCGACAGGCCCTTGGCGAGAATGCCGCGCACCTGCTCGAGGATGAAGCCGTCGGCTTCGCCGAAACCGGCGAGCGGGCCGGTCCGCGGGCTGACATGCCCGATCTTGATCACCTGCGATTGCGCTTCCGCCGGCAGCACGCGCAGAACGGCGGGAGCGGTAATGGCACCGAGGCCGGTCTTGACCAGGGTGCGACGCGAGATCGTCTTACGGTCGTCCATTGCTTTCCTCCCTTGCTGTCATTGTGCGCGTGTGTCGGTCGTCGTCAGCCATCCTGCGCACGCGCGTTTTTGAGATGTTGCAGCACTTTCGAACGCAGGGCCGCCTGCTGCTCGGGTGACCACTTGTGGAAGCCTTCGCCCGACTTGAAGCCGAGCTTTCCGTCGGCGACGAGCTTTTCCAGATAAGGCGATGGGCCGGGCCGGCTGTCGATCACCGGCAGCACCGTCTTGTGGATCGCGAGCGTGAGGTCGGTGCCGACCATGTCGGCATTCTCCAGCGGTCCGAGCACCGCGAGCCGGCGGCCGAACGCCGCCTTGATGACGGTATCGACGGTCTCGGCATCGCAGATGCCGTTCTCGACCAGGGAAACCGCCTCGCGCCAAAGGGCGTGTTGCAGACGGTTGCCGATGAAGCCGGGCACGTCCTTCTTCACATGCGCCGGTTTCTTGCCGGCGTCGGCATGCAGCTTCATGGTGAAGGCGACCGCCTCCGGCGCGGTCCATTGCGTCTCGATCACCTCGACCAGCGGCACCAGATAAGGCGGGTTCCACCAATGTGTGCCGAGCGCGCGCTCGCGCCGCGCGAGGCCCTGCATGATGTCGGTGATCGGGATGACCGAGGTATTGCTGGCGAGGATGGCGTCGAGGCGGACATGCCGCTCGATTTCGGCGAACAGCTTCTGCTTGAGGGGCAGATCTTCCAGCACCGCTTCGACCACATAATCGGCGTCGCACACCGCGGCCGCGAGGTCGGAGATCGGCGTCACGCGTTCGACGGCGCCCTGGTCGTCGCCGAGATCCTTGAGATTGGTGAGGATGCGCGCCTTGGCGCTGTCGAGGCTCGCCTGCACCGAGTCGTAGATGGTGACATCGTGGCCGGCGAGCGCGAACACCTGCGCGATGCCATGGCCCATCAATCCGGCGCCGATGACGGCGATGCGAGGCTTGGTCGCCATGTTCATACTCCGTCATTCCGGGGCGCCGCGAAGCGGCGAGCCCGGAATCCAGGGTGCCAGGCACAGCGCTTGCGACTTCTGGATTCCGGGCCCACACGCTGCGCGCGTGCCCCGGAATGACCGTGCTTGCACTCTGCCCGCTGCATCATTTACCCCGCCGTATAGCCGCCGTCGGCGTAAAGAATGTGACCCGTGTAGAAATCCGACGCCTTGGAGGCGAGGAACAGCAACGGACCCGCGAGGTCTTCCGGTTCGCCCAGGCGGCCCTTCGGCACGCGCGCGAGGAAGCCCTTGCGCACGGTCTGCGCGCGCTCGCTGTCCTCGTACATCCAGGCGGTGAGCGGCGAACGGAAGACGGTCGGGCCGAGCGCGTTCACGGTGATGCCGGTTTCGCCCCATTCGCAGCCGAGCGCCTTGGTGATGCCGTCCACCGCCGATTTCGACGCGCAATAGGCGGTGTAGCCGGCGGGATGGCCCAAGAGCCCGCGCGCCGAGGAGGTGAGGATGACCTTGCCGCCGCGGCCCTGCTTGAGCATCTGCTTGCCGGCGGCGCGCGCCATCAGCCAGGACTGCGTGACATTGGCATCCATGACGTCGAGGAAGTCTTCCGGCTTCTGGTCGACGATCTTCGACACCTTGTTGAGGCCGCCCGCGACCACCAGAATATCGACGCCGCCGAATTTCTCGACCGCGACGCTCACGATCTTGTCGCAGTTTTCCTCCGAACTCGGGCGCAACGTGACGCTCGCGGTCTTGGCGCCGAGCGCTTCGCAGGCGGCGGCGATCTTGTTCAGATCGTCCTGCTTGCTCGCCGCCAGCACGACATTGGCGCCGGCGCCGGCCAGCGTCTTGGCGGCCAGCGCCCCGAAGGCGCCCGAGGCGCCGGTGACGATGGCGGTCTTGCCCTTGATGTCGAAGAGAGAGAGCGGGTTCTGCAAAAAGGCCTCGGACATGGATGTTTCCCCTCCGCTGTCATGCCCCGCGAAAGCGGGGCATCCAGTAATCACGAATGCCGGTGGTTACTGGATCGCCCGCCTGCGCGGGCGATGACACCGTGCTTGTTGTTGCTCAGTTACTTCGCCGGCGGCGTCGCCACCGCGACGAGGATCGTGCAGACTTCGTTGCTGCGGTTGACGATCTCGCGCATTTCGTTCGGCTCGATGACGCAGGAGTCGCCCTTCTTGAGCACCGTCTCCTTGCCGTCGACGATCACGGTCAATTCGCCCGCCAGCACGTAATAGACCTTCTCCGGCGGAGATGCGTCGGGACCGGCGCCGCCGCCCGGCAGGAAGTGCGAGAGCCCGACCACCAGGCCCTTGGTACCGCCGGCTTCCGCGCCGAACAGGCGCAGCGCGGTGCAGTCGCGGTGGTTGGGCGCGACGTAAGGCTTGGCGTCGGCGAAGCGTTTGACGTGCATGAGAGTCTCCTCCTCAGATCTGACAGCTCGGATTTTTCTTTATCTTTTCCGAGAAGCGGCTCCCGTCCCCGATCGCGCCGGGGACGGGTGGTCGGGATCGCACGCTAGAAGCTCTCGCCGCGTTCGATGCGATATTTGCCTTCCGGATCGATCATGGCGACGAGGCGCACGATGCAGCCGTCGCCGCGATCCCAGTTCCAGGGGAAATAGGCGAAGGTGCAGCGCTTGCCGGTGACGGCGTCGATGTCGCCGCCGACATTTTCGATGCCGAGGATGCCGTTGGTGAACAGGATGCGATGCACCGGCTCCCATTCCGGGAAGTCGTCCTTCCAGTCGCGGCCGCCCGACCACTCGAAATATTCCTTTTCGAGATGCGGGTGCAGCGGGCCGTTGCGCTGCGGGCCGATGGCGGTGGCGAGCGGATGGTCGTTGGCCTGGGTGTCGTGGCCGACGACTTTTACCTTCTTTTCCACGAACCAATGGCCGGCCGAGGCGACGAAGCCGGGCGCGCGGCAGAAATAGTCCTCGGAATCCTCGTAGAGCTTGTGCCAGCCGGTGTTGACGATCACCACGTCGTGCGGGCGCACGATCTTGCCGGCGGCCTTTTCCAGATCGTCATAGGTGATCTGTTCCCATTTCTTCTTCGGGATCGACACCACGATGCCGGAACCGAAGAAGTGCGGCAGCGGCACCTCGTCGATGAACGGCGTGCCCTGCACCACATGGGCGGGCGCGTCGATATGCGTGGTGTTGTGCATCGAGGTGGTGATGCGCTGCGACAGTACGCCGGACTTGGCCATGTAATGGATGCGCTCGATCTTCACATCCTCGAAATAGGGCCAGTTCGGCGACTGATAGCCGAAGCGGTGGGACAGGTTATAGAAGTGCAGCCCCATGCTGTTGTTGAGGTTTTCTTCGAACGTCACCCCGCGAATTTTTGTGGCCACGGCATCCTCCTTCTCGGATAGGCGCTTTTTGCGCTTGTTTATGGAACAGGCTTGGTTTCCACCGCGCGTGAGACAGGGCTCACGCGGCGGAGGCATTCATGTGCGTCTCCATCGCACGCTTGGTCGCGAGCAGCCGCTCGGCGATATGCGTCTGACGGTTGACGAAGCGCTGGCTCGGCACCGGCACCGAAATGGCCACGGCATTTCCGAGCGGATCGTGCATCGCGACGCCGGCGGCGCAGATGCCCTGCGTGTGCTCCTCGCAGTCGAAGGCGACGCCGGTGCGGCGCACGGTCTTGAGTTCGTTGAGCAGCGTGTCCAGCCGCGTGATCGTCTTCGGCGTGCGCGGTTCGTAAACGCGCCCGACCAGCGCCTCGACGGCGGAATCGGAAAGTTGCGCGAGATAGGCCTTGCCGTTGGCGGTGCAGGTGAGCGGAAAGGTTTCGCCCACCGCCGACACCGTGCGCAGGCGCTGCGAGCCGATCACCTGGTCGATGAACACCAGATGGTCCTTCTTGACGGTCGACAGGTCGACGGTCTCGTGCAGTTCTTCGGACAGCTTTTCCAGGAACGGCCGCGCCAGCGCGATGAAATCGCTGCGCACGGAGGCCGCCAGCCGCAGAATGGTGGGGCCGAGCCGCACGCGCCCGTTCGGCGTGGCGGCGATCACCAGTTTCTCGGTCTCGAGCGCGGCGACGATGCGCTGCACGGTCGAGCGCGCGAGGTTCACCCGTTGCGCTATCTGGCCGAGGCTGAGCCCGGCGTTTTCGTCCTCGAGCGCGCGCAGGATGGTGGCCGCACGCGCAATGACCTGGACCTGACTTTTTTCGTTGGTGACGAGACGATCGCTCATCGACGCTTCCACCCTGAACTACCGGCCGGCGGTCTCGGCCGCCTTGCATCGTGGGACACGATAGCTCAATATCCGATACAGAGGAAAGAGAATTCTGCGCGGCGGATGCCGACACAGCCGGAAAGAGGAAACGCATGGTCCGCAAGATCGCACTCGAAGAACACTTTCTGTCGCCCGGTCTGATCGACTATTGGCGGCCGACCATGACCGAGGTGGCGGCGCCGGTGGTCGAGCAATTATTCAAGCGGCTCACGGACTTCGGCGATCTGCGGCTGCGATCCATGGACCAGGCCGGCATCGCGCGGGCGGTGCTGTCGATTTCCGGTCCGGGTGTGCAGGCCGAGCGCGACGTGGCGACTGCGACCCGGAAGGCCGCCGAGGCGAACGACTTCCTGGCTGTGGAAATCCAGAAGCGCCCGGACCGCTATGCGGGCTTCGCCCATATCGCGGTACAGGATGCAAAGGCCGCCGCCGACGAGCTGGAACGTTGCATGCGCGACCTGAAGTTCTGCGGCGCGATGATCAACGGTCACACCAACGGTCAGTATCTCGACGATCCCGCGCTCTATCCGTTCTGGGAGCGGGCGGAAGCGCTGGGCGCGCTCATCTATATCCATCCGACCGACCCGATGGTGCCGGCGCCGGTGCTCTCAGGCGTCCCCGCCTTGCGGCGCGCCACCTGGGAATGGGGCTTCGAGACCGGCTCGCACGCGCTGCGGCTGGTGTTCAGCGGCTTGTTCGACCGCTTCCCGAAGGCGCGCGTCGGGCTCGGCCACATGGGCGAGACCTTGCCTTATCTCCTGTGGCGCTTCGACAGCCGCGCCAAGCTCTATGGCGTCAAGCTCGCCAAGGTGCCGTCGCAATATATCAAGGACAATATCGTGGTGACGGTGTCGGGCGTTTACGCCGCCGAGCCGCTGCGCTGCGCGCTCGATGCGCTCGGCCGCGACAAGGTGATGTTCGCCGCCGACTATCCGTTCGAGAGCGCCGAAGGGGCCGGGCACTTCATGGACACGGTGGCCATCAGTGAGGCCGAGCGCGCCGATGTCGCCTACAACAACGCGGCGCGGCTGTTGGGGTTGTGAACCACGTTACGGCGTCGTCCTCCGCGAAGGCGGAGGACCCAGTAACCCCTGTGCGTCCGTATCATTGAAGCAGGGGTTACTGGGGCCCCCGGTCTCGCTGCGCTCGCCGGGGACGACGTCAGAACAACGACGCTTAGCCGATCACCCTGACCGGCTTCCCATCCAGCCAGGCCCGGATGTCCTCGACAATGTCGGGGAAATATTTGCGATAATTCTGTTCGCTGACATAGCCGAGATGGGGCGTGATCACCACGTTGTCCATCTTGCGGAACGGGTGATCGAGCGGCAGCGGCTCGATTTCGAACACGTCGAGCCCGGCGCCGGCGATTTTCTTCTCCTGCAGCGCCTTGAGCAGCGCCGCCTGATCGACGATCGGCGCGCGCGCGGTATTGATGAGATAGGCGTCCTTCCTCATGCGGCCGATATCCTCGCCGGTGATCAGCCCGCGCGAGCGGTCGGACAGCACCAGGTGGATGGTGACGAAGTCGGCGCTGCGGAACAGGTCTTCGCGCGTGGCATAAGCGACGCCGGCCTCCTGCGCGCGCTCCGGCGTCAGGTTCTGGCTCCACGCGATCACCTTCATGCCGAAGGCCTTGCCGATGCCGGCGACGCGGGTGCCCAGCTTGCCGAGGCCGACGATGCCGAGGGTCAGGCCCTCGAGGTCCCGGCCGAGGGTGGCCTGCCAGCGCTCGCCCGCCTTCAGCCGCGCGTTCTCGAAGCCGATACGCCGGGTCAGTTCCAGCATCAGGCCGAATACGATGCCGGTCGTCGGGTTGCCGTAGCTGCCGGTACCGCAGACCGTGACGCCGCGCTCGGCGGCGGCCTTGAGATCGAACGCATTGTTCTTGGCGCCGGTGGTGATCAGGAGCTTCAGGTCGGGCAGCGCCTCGATCACCTTGCGCGGGAAGGGCGTGCGTTCGCGCATGCCGACGATGATGGGGAAGCCCTGCAGGGCCTTGATGGCCTCGTCCGGCCCCGCGAAAGGCTCGTTGAAGACCGTGATCTCGACGTCCTTGGTCACTGCGGACCAGTCGGCGAGGTCAAGCGCGACGTTCTGGTAATCGTCCAATATGGCTGCGCGAAGCATTCCCTGGCGCCCTTTGCATCACGCCCGGACCGTCCCGGGCAGGCCGCACCATAGGGCGGTAATATCGGATTGTCATTCCGGCCGGCGCGCGGCGCCGGCCGCGGCGTCAGGGCCTCAGGCCTCAGGGCTTCAAAGCCGACTTATTGCGGGAGCGTGGTGCCGTGCTTGGCGCGCCAAGCCGGGCCCGGGCCGCGCATGTAATGCCGCTCAGGCCGGTATGGGCGCACCACGTCGCGGCTGATTTCGTGCCAGAAGGCGACAAGGAAGTTACCGATACCGATCAAGGGACGCGGCAACCGTGTTGCCGCGGAGCCCGAACGGGCTGCGATGGCTCTTGGCATGACCTCAATTCCCCGAACAGCCGGCGCCTGTTCGCCGGCACGTTCTCCCCTTGGTCGTCGGCAGGGACGGCCAGGTTCAACGATCTTGGGTTTGGGGAGTTAAGGACCGGTAGGCGCTGGTACTCGGCTTGCAATTTTTTGGCCATGAATGGCTGTGATGGTTGAGGATTCATTGCCGGCTGGGGCCTCCGCGGAGAGCGCTGTTTGATTCGACCGGTCGCGACCGGCGTGCGGCCCCGGTCGGAAACGCACAGGTGACCGTCATGAGGATTGCGCAGATTGCACCGTTGATTGAGAGCGTTCCACCCAAGTGTTACGGCGGTACGGAACGCGTTGTTTCCTATCTGACCGAAGAGCTGGTGCGGATGGGGCACGAGGTGACGCTGTTTGCCAGCGGCGATTCGGTGACGGCGGCCCGGCTGGAGAGCTGCGTGCCCCGCGCCCTTCGCCTCGCTCCCGAGGTCCGCGATCCGATACCCTATTACATGATCATGCTCGATCGGGTACGGCAGATGGCCTCCGAATTCGATTTCCTGCACTTCCACATCGATCAATTCCATTTTCCCCTGTTCCGGCCGATCGCCGGCCGCACCCTCACCACCCTGCACGGGCGTCAGGATCTGCCGGACCTCGAGGCGCTCTACCGCGCCTTCAGCGACATGCCGCTGGCCGCGGTGTCGAACGCGCAGAAAGCCCAGATCCCGAACGCGAAGATCATCGGCGTCGTCAATCACGGTCTGCCGCACGATCTGCACGCGCCCAAAGCTCAGCCGCGCGGCGGCTATTTGGCGTTCCTCGGCCGCCTCGCGGCCGAGAAGCGGCCGGATCGCGCCATCGCGATCGCCCGCAGCCTTGGGATTCCGTTGAAGATCGCGGCCAAGGTCGATCGCGCGGACGAAGCCTATTTCCGCGACGAGATCGCGCCGCTCCTGAAACAGCCGGGCGTCGAGTTCATCGGCGAGATCGACGAGCGGCAAAAGCGCGAGTTCCTCGGCGAGGCGCTGGCGCTCGTTTTCCCGATCGACTGGCCGGAGCCGTTCGGCCTTGCGATGATCGAGGCCATGGCCTGCGGCACGCCGGTGCTCGGCTTCCGCTGCGGTTCGGTATCCGAGGTGATCGACGACGGCGTCACCGGCATTGTGGTCGACAGCCTCGACGATGCGATTGCCGCCCTGCCGCGCGTGATCGAGCTCGACCGCCGCGCCGTGCGCCGGCGTTTCGAGGAACGCTTCCTGTCGGCGCGCATGGCGCAGGACTATGTCAACTTGTATCGCGCCCTGCTCGAGCAGCCGCTGGCTCCGGCCGTCGGCACGGAAATCCCGCTTGCGCCGGGCTGCGTCGGTACCAGGACGACGAGGCATCATGCAGAGTGAAACTGCTTTGCTGGCGGCTCCCGCGGTCGAGCACCTCGAGGAGACGCCGTTCTATATTCCGGCGACCGGTCCGCTGGCGCGGCCGCGCCGCAGCCTGAAGTTCAACGACACCTTCGCCGTGCTGGACAGTTTCGGCGACATCGGAGAAGTCGCGGCCGGGCCGGACGGCGTGTTTCATTGCGACACACGCTACCTGTCGCGGCTGCAGCTTCTGATAAACGGGGCGCAGCCGCTGCTGCTCGGCGCCAGCCTGCGCGACGACAATTCGGCGCTGCGCGTCGATCTCACCAATCCGGACATCTACTTCGAGAACCATCTTTCCCTGCCGAGAAACACGATTCACATCACGCGCACGACGTTCCTTTCGGACGGCTTGGCCTATTTCCGCCTCGGCGTGCGCAATCACGGCATGGAGCCGGTCGACCTCACGCTCTCGCTGGCCTTTGCAAACGATTTCGCCGACATATTCGAGGTGCGCGGCATGCGGCGCGCGCGCCGCGGGCAGATGCGGATCGAGGTCGCAAACGGCCATTGCGTCGTACTCAATTACGAGGGGTTGGACGGCCGCTTGCGATCCACCGCGTTGCAGTTCGATCCGGCGCCCGACGATCTGCGAACCACCCTGGCGTCGTACCGGCTGACGCTTGCGCCGCATTCGCGGCAATCGATCTATCTCGCCGTGATGTGCGATTCCGCGCCGCCCGCGCCGTCATTCGTTCGCGTTGTTCGCGCCGCCATGCGGGATCTCAAGACGGCGGCTGTCGGCATCACCGCGGTCGAGACATCGAACGATATATTCAACGAGGTCCTGTGCCGTTCGGCGGCCGATCTCGCGATCCTGAATACCCAGACCAAGCAGGGCGACTATCCTTACGCCGGGATTCCCTGGTACTCGACGACGTTCGGCCGCGACGGTCTCATCACGGCGATGGAGCTCTTGTGGTGCGCGCCCGACACCGCGCGCGGCGTGCTGCGCCGGCTCGCGGCCTATCAGGCGAAGACCATGGATCCCGTCGCCGATGCCGAGCCGGGAAAGATCCTGCACGAGATGCGCGGCGGGGAAATGGCCGCACTGCATGAAATTCCCTTCGGCCTCTATTACGGCAGCGTCGATTCGACCCCGCTGTTCGTATGGCTCGCCGGGCTTTACGCCGAGCGCACCGGCGATACCGAATTGCTGTGTGAACTGTGGCCCAACATCGTGGCCGCGCTCGCCTGGATCGACGGGCCGGGCGATCCGGACCACGACGGTTTCGTCGAGTACAAGAGATCGACCGAGGAGGGGCTGTCCAACCAGGGCTGGAAGGACTCCCACGACGCCATCTTCCACGCCGACGGCACGCTGGCGCGGGCGCCGATCGCGCTGGCGGAAGTGCAGGGCTATGTCTTCGCGGCCAAGCGCGTGGCGGCCCGCTGTGCCCGCCTGCTCGGCCACGTGGATATGGCGGTCGCGCTCGACGCACAGGCGGATCGGCTCGCCCGCCGCTTCGACGAGGCCTTCTGGGTGCCGGAGCTCGGCACCTACGCGCTCGCGCTCGATCGCGACAAGCAGCCCTGCCGCGTGCGCGCCTCGAACGCGGGCCACGCCCTGTTCAGCGGCATCGCCACGCCCGAGCGCGCGGCGAGCGTCGCGGCCGTACTGACCGAGGCCGACATGTTCAACGGCTGGGGCGTCCGCACCGTCGCGAGCCGGGCGGCGCGCTACAACCCGATGGCCTATCACAACGGCTCGGTCTGGCCGCACGACAATGCGCTGATCGCGCTCGGCCTCGCCCGTTACGGCTTCACCGACGCCGTCGAGCGCATCTTCGTCGGGCTGTTCGCGGCCGCCGGCTATATGGAATTCCGCCGGCTGCCGGAATTGCTGTGCGGCTTCCGGCGCCGCCGCAACCAGGGGCCGATCCTCTATCCGGTGGCGTGCTCGCCGCAGGCCTGGTCGAGCGCCACGCCCTTTGCGCTGCTGCAGGCCATGCTGGGGTTCGAGTTCAAGCCGGAACAGCGGGAAGTCCGGCTCATCCATCCCAAACTGCCGGCCTTTCTCGATCAGGTCATCCTGCGGAACCTGCGTCTCGACCCGTACAGCGTCGATCTCGTGGTCGAGGGGGACTCGGGCGGGGCGACGGTGCGGGTTTTGCGCAACGACGGCGATATTCGCGTCGTGAGCGTGCATAGCTAGGCTTGCCCCGGAGGCGCCGCCTCGCTACATGAGCCTCAACTCTCCCGACAAGGCGTCCGGCGGCGTGCACCCACGCGCGAGGGCGGATTCGGACCAGAAAAAGGGCTTCAGGGGACAATGAACGGTCGCCAATTCATCTATCACATGCAGGGCCTGTCCAAGTCCTATCCGGGCGGCCGCAAGGTTCTGGAGAACGTCCACCTCTCCTTCTACCCGGACGCCAAGATCGGCGTGCTCGGCGTCAACGGCGCCGGCAAGTCGACCCTGCTGCGCATCATGGCCGGGATCGACAAGGACTATTCCGGCGAGGCCTGGGTCGCCCAGGGCGCCCGCGTCGGCTACCTGGAACAGGAGCCGCAGCTCGATCCCGCCAAGTCGGTGCGGGGCAATGTCGAGGTGGGCGTGGCGGCCAAGCGGGCGTTGCTCGACCGCTATAACGAGCTGGCGATGAACTATTCCGAGGAGAACGCCGACGAGATGGCGAAGCTCCAGGACATCATCGACAGCCAGGACCTGTGGGACCTTGATTCCAAGGTCACCCAGGCGATGGATGCGCTCAACTGCCCGCCGGACGACGCCGATGTCAGCAAGCTGTCGGGCGGCGAGCGCCGCCGCGTCGCGCTGTGTCGGCTGCTGCTCGAGCAGCCCGAACTGCTGCTGCTCGACGAACCGACCAACCACCTCGACGCCGAAAGCGTGAACTGGCTGGAAGGCCACCTGCGCAATTATCCCGGCGCGATCTTGATCGTCACCCACGACCGCTACTTCCTCGACAACGTCACCGGCTGGATCCTCGAGCTCGACCGCGGCCGCGGCATTCCCTACGAGGGCAATTACTCCTCCTGGCTGGTGCAGAAGCAGAAGCGCCTCGAGCAGGAAGGCCGCGAGGAGGAAGCGCGCCAGCGCACGCTCGCGCGCGAGCAGGAATGGATCGCCGCCAGCCCGAAGGCCCGGCAGGCCAAGTCGAAGGCGCGCTATCAGCGCTACGAGGACCTGCTCAAGCAGGCCGCCGAGAAGCAGACGCAGACCGCGCAGATCATCATCCCCGTGGCCGAGCGGCTGGGCGACAACGTGGTCAATTTCGAAAACCTGTCGAAGGGCTTCGGCGACAAGCTCCTGATCGACGACCTGACCTTCAAGCTGCCGGCCGGCGGCATTGTCGGCGTCATCGGCCCGAACGGCGCCGGCAAGACCACGCTGTTCCGCATGATCACCGGCCAGGAAAAGCCGGACAAGGGCACGATCACCGTCGGTGAGAGCGTACATCTCGGCTATGTCGACCAGTCGCGCGACTCGCTCGACGGCAAGAAGACCGTGTGGGAGGAAATCTCCGACGGCAACGACATCATCCATCTCGGCAAGCGCGAGATGAATTCACGCGCCTATTGCGCGGCCTTCAACTTCAAGGGCTCCGACCAGCAGAAGAAGGTCGGCTCGCTCTCGGGCGGCGAGCGCAACCGCGTGCATCTCGCCAAGATGCTGCGCTCGGGCGCCAACCTGCTGCTGCTCGACGAGCCGACCAACGATCTCGACGTCGATAC
>Ga0182748_1003925_pt1 | contig 12178 bp, 12 predicted proteins | sample eDN3rd37CKraftOP_FD_128877 | JGI IMG/M metagenome (GOLD analysis project Ga0182748, IMG submission 128877) | Enriched Organic Plus compost microbial communities from Emeryville, California, USA - eDNA 3rd pass 37_C Kraft OP (version 2) (version 2) ...
ATTGAAGCGGCAATAAGGGCATAAAAATATTTGCGCATGAATTCTCCTCCTCTCATGCTGGTAAGAAGGGATGCCTCCACATCCCGGGCGTTTCACGTTCTCCGCTTCCGCCAAACCTTTTTCAGCAACAGCGCTGGGCCATTCAGGCCGGATCTGGCGTCTGCTCGAAGCGGCCTCAGTTCGGCGCGACCACCACTCCCCATGGTTGGTCCCCGACGGTAACCGACTGCACCGGCTCGTCGGTCGCCACGTCGATGAAGGTTACATCGTTGGATATGCCGTTGGTGCTGATGATGTATTTCTGGTCTGGGGTGAATGCGAGTTGCCACACCCGCTGGCCGACCAGAACGTATTTCTCTACCTCATAGGTTTCGGTATTCACGACTGCCACGCGGTTCGCCGGACCGAGTGCTACATAGGCCTTCGCACCGTCCTCGCTGATGCGCACGCCGACGGGTTGGATGGACTCCGTGCGCAACCCCGGGATCTCGAAGGTGATTTTATGGGTGATCTCGCGCGTTTCATTGTCGATCACGGACACCGTGCCACCGATTTCCGCACTGACCCAGACCTCCGAACCATCCGGTTTGAACTCGGCGAAGCGGGGGCGAGAGTCGACAAGCACATTGTGCGTGATCTGATGCGTATCAGTGTCGATGAAATGAGCCATATTCGTCGTTTCCGACGTGTTGACCAGGGTTTTTCCGTCGGGGCTGATGCCCATGCCTTCCGGCTCCACGCCCACCGGTATCTCGACAATCATCCGCTTGCTTTCGATATCGATCACGGTGACGAGATTATCATCCTCATTCGCCACATAGAGCGTCTTACCATCCGGCGACAGCACGAAAAGTTCCGGATCGGGGCCGGATGGAAGGCTGCCGACGATTTGATGGGTAGAGGTGTCGATGATCTCGACCGTATCGTCATCGCTGGCGCACAGATAAACGAACTTGCCGTCATGCGAGATGGTGATGCCGCGCGGCCGTTGGCCCACCTCGATCGTCGTCACCACAGCCATCGTTTCGGTGTCGAGACCCGAAACCGTGTTTCCGCGCTCGTTCGATACATAGGCCATATAGGCTGACGCTGGTGTGATTGCCGTCGCCGCCAACAAGGAGCCTGTCAAAATCGGCAGGTATCTTCGCATTCAGTTTCCTCCCATATTTTTTCTTCGTGCGAATACGTTCAGGTATCTCAGAGCTGGCACGCGGTCTCAGGCTGATCGATGCCGAGGGTGTCGAGTTCGGATACCTGATGTAGAAAGCCCTCCTGCGGTGATGTTGAGATAACTGAATGGCCGTCGCCCAGAATGATCGGCTGGCGAAGCTGCTGGTTCCACTTGCGAAAAGTCAGGCGCTGGCCGCGAAAAGCTGCGACCTGAAAATCATCCGAGCGCAGAAAATCAGCGATTTCCGCGGCATCGCCGCTCATGGTGCGGGTGGCGCCCTCACCAATGCTTCGGGCAGCGGTCCAGGCGTTCATGTCCACCGAAACCATGCGCCGGCCAATCGCAGCCTCGAAGCGGTTCTGGATCTGCATTCCGCCCCATTGCTCGCTTGCCGGATGCCAGGACGAGGGCATAAGGCCCGCACTTCCGGCAACCGGCCTCGGCACCCAGGTACGATATGGAAGGTAGTTTCCGAAGACCTCGCTCTCGTCGGCCGCCAACACGACGTCATGCGCAGGCAAATCCTGCGTGAATACCGGCATCAGCCGCTGGATCTGGGTGACGCCCGTGTCACTACGCCGTGCCGTGCCCTGGTCCTCGAACAGCTTCTCGGCCACGATATTGCCGCCGAACCGTTCGGCGGAACGGCGCAGCGCCTCTGCAAACAACTGGTCGGGCTCATGCGAGCCATAGACAAGAACCCAGTTTCGCCACTGCTTCCAGATCAGGTATTGGGCAACCCCGTCCGCGAGCATCGAATAGGTCGGAGCAGTGTGGAAGACATTGAGCCGGCATTCCTCTTCGCGAAGGGAATCTTCCGCCGAGGCGACGTTGAATATGATGATCCCTTGCTCACGCCCTGCATCGGCGATGGCCAGCAATTGTTCTGCTGAAACATCGGCCAGAACGAAGCGCGCGCCGTCTTCAACCATCTGCGTAAGCGGCTGGACGGCATCGGCCCTTGGCTCTATTTCCACCACATCAAGCGAGAATTCCTGGCCGAGAAACGAGCCGGTGGTATTGTTGTCGTCAATGGCCAGTTTTGCGCCGGCCACACCCGCATCACGCGGCGGAATATCCAGGACGGAAAGCGCAAGCTCGGGCGCATAAGCCCTCAGATAGCCGATTTTCACTTCGATAGGCGTCGTCCCGCCAGCGGCATTCGGCGAGGCGGGGGCCGTTCCTTGCGCGCCGGCCTGGGGAATATTGACGGCCAGCATAAAAAGGAACAGAAAAGAGAATAGAGTGTTCGGCACCACGCTCTTCATAATCACGACCAATCTCTTGCTGCTAAAGAAAATCTTTCGCAGACATGAAAAATGGAACGGTGCCTGTTGCTCAGTCTAGTTACTTTAATTTTTTTGACAATACCGCATATCCCAAACGTATGGATTCGCGTTTTGGATAGGCTGGCGATATTTATTTCAATGTGTACTGTGCGCTTGTCGCCGGAGGTTTAGATGGTGAAATTGCTGGCAAGCGTAAACGGCACGGATGAGGCTCAGATTGCGCTCCGGGGCGGGGCCGATATCATCGACCTGAAGAACCCTGCGGATGGTGCGCTGGGCGCGCTTGTACCGGCGTTGGTCCGCGAGACGGTTGCCTTCATCGCCGGCCGAAAGCCGGTCAGTGCGGTTTGCGGAAACCTCCCGATGGATGCTGCAGCGATGCTGGAAGCGGCTGAAAAATATGCCGCCACGGACGTTGATTACCTGAAGATCGGCTTTCTGCCGGGGCCTCAGACCGGCGCATGCATCCGCGCCGTTGCAAGGCTTGCAGGAAGCTTAAAGCTTATCGCAGTGCTGTTCGCCGACAAGGAGCCTGACTTCGATCTGTTGTCGCTCCTTGCTGAAAACGGCTTTCACGGCGTAATGCTCGATACCGCGCAGAAAGGCAGCGGCGGGCTCCTTCGGCATCTTTCGCATGATCGTGTTCAGCGTTTTGTCGAACAAGCAACGGCGCTCAAGCTGAAAGTCGGTCTTGCCGGCTCGCTGGAAGCGCCGGATGTGCCGCGCCTCTTGCCGCTCAAGCCGGATTTCCTCGGCTTTCGCACCGCCTTGTGTGCAGAAGGAGGGCGGAACGGCAGCATCGATGAAGAAGCCGTCAGGCGGATACGAACGCTTATTCCGCTGGAAGGCGTGGTCAATGGAGCGATGCGCCCCGATTACCGCCTGCTGGCCCGGGGATACGCTCCGGAAACCGAAGCCGAGCTCGGGACCGACAAGATTTTTGTGCGCGAGTTCGTGTTGCCGGTGGAAATCGGTGCCTACAGCTTTGAACGCGGCCACACGCAGAAAGTGCGGTTCGACGTTACCGCCGAGGTGATGCGCATCACCAGCGATCCGCGGGACATGAGTCACGTTGTCTCCTATGACATCATCATGGACGGCATCAGGGCGATTGTCGCCAGCGGACATGTGGACCTTGCCGAGACGCTGGCGGAAAGAGTGGCAAGCCATGTTCTGTCCAATCCACGGGTGGAGCGTGTGCTCGTACGAGTTGAAAAGCTGGAGATCGCCCCTGGGAGCGTCGGCGTCGAGATCGAACGCGTTCGCCCCAAGCAGGAGGTACATAAGAGATGAGCCTGGCGGTCGTGAAGCTCGGTGGAAGTACGGCTGCCGACACACGACTCTTCGAATGGATCGATGCGTTGGCGGCAGCACGAACGCCTCTGGTGGTTGTTCCCGGAGGCGGACCCTTCGCCGATCAGGTTCGTGAGGCGCAGGCGAAGATCGGTTTTTCCGACAAGGCGGCCCATGCAATGGCCATCCATGGTATGGATCAGTTCGGGTTGATGCTCTGCGATCTCAGCCGCCGCTTTTTCCCGGCCCGGCTGGAGCATCAATTGCGGGAGATTGTCGAGGAGGGCAATATTCCGGTCTGGCTGCCATCGACAATGACGATCGGTCGAAGCGATATTCCGGCCTCATGGGATGTAACGTCGGATTCCCTTGCTGCATGGCTTGCGGGAAAGCTTGCGGCGGACACGCTTCTGCTCATCAAGCAGTCGCGCGACCTTCGTGCCGACGACGATGTTGCCGCTCTGGAAAGGCGCGGTATCATCGATGCCTGCCTGCCTTCGCTGCTGCCGTCCAGCGTGCATTTGCTGGTGGCCGGGCCGGATCATATTCCCGATGCCACCCGTCTCATGGCAGAGGGAAAGCTTCCCGGCCTGTCCATTGCGCGGTCCGGTGCTGCATCACAGGTGTGCGTATGACCAGGTTGCACACATCGCGCTGGGCGTGGGTTCTGACGGGTTCCGGTCACTTCTTCATCGAAAGTTTCGCGATGATCCGCGCACTCGAGCATTGCGACGTCTTCGTCTCGAAAGCTGCCGAGGAAGTCTTGCGGATGTACAAGCTTAAGCTCGATTTCCCCGAAAACATGCGTATCCTGCGCGACAAGACCGCAAGCGCCATTCCCGTGGGCGAGTTTTATCACGGGGTCTATCATACGGTGGTCGTTGCCCCTGCAAGCTCCAACTCCGTGGCGAAATTCGTCTGGGGCATCTCCGATTCACTGGCCAGCAATGTCTTTGCGCAGGCGGGCAAGTGCCGGATTCCGTCCATCGTGTTCGCATGCGATACCTCGCCGGAAATGTTGACCCGCGCCCCGCACGGAATGGTGCAAGTGTTTCCGAGACGCATCGATCTGGAGAACACAGAACGCCTGAAAACCTTCGAATATACGAGCGTTGTCGAAAGCCTGGAGGCACTGGAGACAGCAATTCTGGCAAGGCGGGAAAGACTGGAACGCGATGGTTGAGATCCGCGCATTCCTGACCGGCAAGCTGGCGCGGTCGCGGCTTGAAAAGGTGCTTGCCAGCCTGGGCCAGACAGACTTCGAGTGGCGGATTGTCGATACCGGCGTCAAGGTCGCCGCCCTGATGACCGAGGATATCATCAAGCGACGCGTTCATCTCCCGGAAGGCACCTCTCAGGCTGTTCTGCCCGGCCGGTTCCGTGGCGAGCCCGAGCATCTTGCGCAGCACTTCAACATTCCATTCCTGCGCGGACCCGACGAACTGGCCGACCTTCCGGCTTTTCTGGGCCGCGAAGGCGGTCTCCCGGATCTCTCCGGCCATGATATCCGCATCTTTGCAGAGATCGTCGATGCAACGGCACTTTCCATAGACAAGATCATGGACAGGGCCCAGGAATTGAAGGCGGCAGGCGCTGACGTCATCGATATTGGCTGCCTGCCGGATACGCCGTTTCCGCATCTTGCAGAGACCGTGAAGGCATTGAAGCAGCTCGGTCTTTCGGTCAGTGTGGATTCCGCCGATCCGAAAGAGCTTCGAATCGCGAACCGCGCCGGTGCGGATTTCCTTCTAAGCCTCTCTGAGGAAACGCTTTCGGTCGCATATGAAGGCAACGCCGTTCCCGTCCTGATACCCTTGGTGCCGGGCGACCTTGCCTCGCTTGATCGCGCGATAGAAGCGGCCATGGGGGCTGGCATTCGTTTCATCGCCGATCCGGTTCTTGACCCGATCCATTTCGGCTTCGCCACCTCGCTTTACCGCTACCATGTCACGCGCCAGCGCTGGCCGGAGGCGGAGATCCTGATGGGAACGGGCAACCTCACCGAACTGACTGACGCCGATAGCGGTGGCATGACGGCGACACTGCTCGGCATCTGCTCGGAGCTCGCGATCCGCAATGTGCTCGTCGTCCATGTGAGTCCGCATACGGTGCGCACGATCGAAGAGCATGACCTGGCGCGCCGCATCATGTTCGCCTCGCGCCAGGACGGCTCGCTCCCGCGAAATTATCATGCGGGCCTGCTGCAAGTGCATGATCGCAAACCTTTTCCTGCATCGGCTGAGGAAATCAGCGAACTCGCCGACGAGGTACGCGACAGGAATTTCCGCATCATGACGGCCGCTGATGGCGTTCATATCTTCAACGCGCAGGGCCATCATGTGGCGCAGGATGCGTTTGAACTTTTTCCAGAACTTGGCGTCGAAAATGACGGCGCGCATGCGTTTTATCTGGGCGCCGAGCTTACCAAGGCCGAGATAGCCTGGCAGCTCGGCAAGCGCTACGTTCAGGACGAGCCTCTCGCCTGGGGTGTGGCGGTGCCAAGGCCGCAGGAGGACCGCTCGCGTCTGAAGGAAGCTGGCCACACTCTGAGAAAGGCCGGAAATAGTACCGATATCGGTGTCAATGACGGTGCTGGGGAGGGCGACTGATGCCTTATATTCGCGAGTCCATCCTCACCACAGTCGATGAAGCAGGCGAGGTGCACATTGCGCCGCTCGGCATCATTCAGGAAGGAGAGAACTGGATCATAGCGCCTTTCCGGCCTTCCAAGACGCTTGAAAACCTTCTGGTAAACCAGACCGCCGTTACCAGCTACACGGATGATGTGCGGATTTTTGCCGGTTGCCTCACCGGTCGCAAGGACTGGCCGCTTGCCGTGATTGAAAACTGCTCCGTGCCGCGCCTTTCAGCGGCGCTGTCGCATAGCGTACTCGAAGTCATCGAGATGCAGCAGGATGAGTTGCGTCCCCGGTTCATATGCCGTGTTGCGTCAGAAGAGATGCACGCAGCCTATCTCGGCATGAACCGGGCAAAAGCAGCGGTATTGGAGCTGGCAATCTTGGTTAGCCGGCTTCATATCTTGTCCAGAAAGAAGATCGAAGCCGAACTGACTTATCTGAATATCGCTATCGAAAAGACAGCGGGACCAGCCGAGCAGGAGGCTTGGGGTTGGTTGATGGAACGCGTTAATGCGCATCTCAGGCAGAGTTAATATATTGTTCTATAAAGATAATTCTGCGGCAAGAAGCGCGATCGCTGCGGCCGGTGCGGCATCGCTTGCCGACAGCCTACACTCTTCATTAGCCGGCATAATATCCGCTAGATCCAAATATGGGCGAGCAAGCCGGTGGGCTAATCGACGGAGCTGCCAGCGGCCGATCCCGGCACCCACCAACGGCGCATTCTGCGACAATTCACCAGACACGAGAAAGGCAGCATCATGGATGGCGCGAAGTTGCTGCTCGGCGAACCATCGGGCGATGTGCTGCCATTCATCATCACTCAGATCTCCGGCGTCATGCCCGACGAGCCGCGCCATTCGTGCGATCGAGGCAGCAACGGTTTTCTCGCCATTGTCGGCGGTGCGGTGCTGGTCATCCTCTTCGCGCAGGACGCCTAGAATCCGGTAAATATCGGACATGGAGGCGAAATATTCGTTCATCAGCGGCGTAAACCGGCCGCGCACCGGCGCTTCGGAGGCGATGGCGATCGGAAAAGTCCGCACGAAGCCGGTATAGACGAGCTCGCCGCTTTGTAGCCTTTCTGCATCCGTGAAGCCCGAGGCTTTTACCTTGCCGTCGCTCACACGAATGATATCCGTCGTCGTGGAGCCCATGTCCACGAACAGCGCATCCGTTTTTAGCCTGGCTACCAGCGAAGCGGTGGCGTGCCAGTTGGCGGATGCGACTTCCATGGGAAACCTCGCCGCGCGATCTATCGAAACGAGACCCGAGCGAGTGGCATAAACCAGGTTCTCCGTGTTGGGGAACCGCCGCGCAATCTCGTTCAGCAAGCCTGCCACCCCCTCGGCGCGCGTGGGATAGGCTTCGGACAATTCGCCGGTCATGGTGAAGGCGCAGAGAGGAACATCCTCAAAGAGTTGCATGCATTGACGCAACGCCTCATCCAACGTTTCCAGACCAAGCCAGAGCGGCATTCCCACCGTCTTTGCGGCCACGACTCGTCCACCTTCCACCCGCGCCACCTTGAGATGCGCACCGCCGATGTCGAACCCGGCGACGACCCTTGAAACATTTGCCACGCCACCGTCTCCCTTGAAACGTCCCATGCTCTGGAGCAACCGTATTTGTCCGCTACCAAGCCGTTCCACTTTGCAGCGGAATGCCCTTAAACTCTGCGCATCATGTATGCGGGGAGAGTAGGTTGCAAATCATTCCGGTGCTGGATCTGAAGAATGGCCAGGTGGTCCGGGCAGAAGGCGGAAGGCGCGACAGCTACCGGCCGATCGCAACGCCTCTCAGCGCTTCGGCGGATCCCATTGCGGTGGCTCAAGGATTATCGAGCCTGCACGCGTTCAAGACCTTTTATTTCGCGGATATCGACGCCATCGAGGGCAGAAAGCCGAACCATCATGCGGTGGACCGATTGAGTGCTTCGGTGGGTGAAATCTGGATCGATGCCGGATTGAGTGATGAAGATTCCATCCTGAGCATGCTGGAACATGGCAATGTTCATACGGTGATTGGCAGCGAAAACCAGTCGAGTGCAGCGCTCGTCCGCCGCTTTCGTGACGATCCGCGAGCCATCCTGTCGCTCGACTTCTTTGCCGATGGTTATCGCGGGGCAGGGGGGCTTTTGGATCAGCCGAACCTGTGGCCGGCGAGGGTGATCGTCATGACGCTCGCCCGCGTGGGGTCAGGCTCCGGGCCGGATTTCGTGAGGCTTGAGGAAATCAAAAGACGCGCCGGGGATCGCTTCGTTTATGCCGCCGGTGGCGTGCGCAACGAGGCCGATTTAAACAGGCTTGCGGAAATGGGGATTGCCGGCGCTCTGGTTGCAAGCGCACTGCACGACGGAACTCTGACGCCGGATGTTCTCGGCCATTTCGAATAGCTACAGGGCAGGCGCAGGATTGCGCCCGCCTTCAGGAAATATCGTTTCGGATCGGCTCACCCCTTCTGATGGGCGCCGCCACCTATGATCGACTTGAAATAGCTCCAGACAGAAAAGTGCTGGGACTCTTTGTCGGAGCGGTCAGTTCACGTCGGAGCACCAAAGGGGTGTGTCACGGAACCGCGCCTTTCGGTCGCTTCCTTTGCCGTCGGCGTGCCGTTCACCGCGCGTTCGATCGCTTCCTTGGTGGCGCGATAGTTGTAATCCTGGATCTTGGCATCGTCATCCGCCTCCCAGTGGATGAAAACGCCGACGCAGATAAACACGTCGTCCGCTTCTTCGGGTGGAATAATGCCTTCGGCGACGGAATCCTGCACCGCCTTGGCCACCGCAAATTGCGCCGGACCGAACATCTGCACCGCCTGCTTGGCGCCCTTGATCGTAACCTTGTTGAAAAGCACGGTGTTGGGTTTGCAGGGCAGGTTAGGAGCAATCACCGCCAGAAGCGTCGTGAAGCCGTCCTTGTTGTTGGTCAGTGCGTTGCAGAAGGCTGCCTCTACCGGACTTCCGCGCGGGCCAATGAGCAGGTCGATATGCGCCACCTCATTGCCGTCACCCACCAGTGACTCGCCAACCATTACCTTATTGATCTTAGCCATACCAATGTTCCTCCTAGACATGGTGAAGATGCCAAAGGATGCCGCCGCACCAGGCTGACACCCAGTGGACCGACTATCCTTGTTGGCAGCATCCGGTATAGGTCCGGATCGGTTGGCTAGATAGTCACGGAAACTCTTTCTTCCGCCCGCAGATTGAACCATCAAGTGGGAGATTATGCAAGCTTGACCTTGGAACAGATGCCTCAGGGGAAAAATATTTTCCGACTAAAAAATCTTGATCTCCATCTTCGAGAATTATGGCGAAAAGAGATAATGCAAAAATGTACTTATATTGATCTCAATCAGCTTGCATTGTTCCTTTGTGCGGGCACAGCATTTCAAAAGCAAAACAGGTTGCCACGGTCATATCCGCCGATGTGCCGGGATTGAAGCCCTTGGCCTTGAGCGTTCGATCGAAAGTGAGCAGCATTTCCAGCCGCTGCTCGACATCCGCCTGATCGGCAAAGCGTCCAAGCAGGGCTGCAGCTTCACCGCGCACATGCTCTGCCGTAGCTTGTCCGTGTTTGCGGAGAATGTGGCTATCTTCAAATGTGGCGAGGAATGAGAGATAGGTATGGATGGTCGGCCACATATCCACCTGTCCAGCATCCTTGGCGGCTTTCATCGCTGGCAGGCCCGTTTCAAAGATGTCGAGGAAGCCGCTCGCATATTGTCTAGCGATCATGTCACGGTTAGCCGCCGCAGCCATGACTTCAACGATTCCTGCGCGCGGTTCCTCCCGCACATCGTGCTCGTCCGCAGAACCCAAGCCACCCGGCGAGGCGAGCAGGATCGCCTGGTAAATTGCTCTCGTGTCGTCCATATCCAGAGCTGCAAGCACCTGCGCGACGGCTTCTCGCAGGTTGGCAGTTTCCATTTCGGCGGCGCATGCCAATGGAACGCAAAGCAGGATGATACCCAGATTGGTGTTGGTCCCGACAGCCTGTCGCGTGGCGCTGACGGCCTTGAATATACGCTGACCGGTGGAGAGGGACGGATCGGCAATGACGGGTGCGGTCACCCGAGCGCTTTCGTAAAAATCCTCCACGGTCATGCGGTGCCCCGATGCAAAGCGGTGCACGTTGCCGGGCTTGAGCGCATCGATTTCGGCCTGACAGGCGGCCTCATAGGCTTTTTCGATGTGGATACGATCAAGCATGTCAGGCCGGCAAAGGTGTCTGCAGGAATACGGGCTTTGCCGTATCCTCCAGCAAAGCCAGCATGGCCTCTACGATCGCCACTCCGATGTCGATGCGCGCCACCGTCTGCAAGCCTGCCCAAGCGGGCATCGAGTTGATCTCGATCACCTGAAGCGAGCCGTCTGCGGCGGGAACGATGTCCACCCCGGCAAAGTCGGTCTCTACCACACGGGTGGCTCGTATCGCCAAGTCCGCCAATTGCTCGCGCATGGCAATGGGCACCACCTCCGGAACCGCGCCTCGCTGCACGTTGGTCACCCATTCATTGCCGCGGCGGATCATCATTTCCACGACGCGACCGGCGCAGACGAATACGCGTATGTCGCTGAATGGCGGCCCGTGACGCGGAATGTAGCGCTGCAAATAATAGGTATCAGCTACCTCTTCGGGTGCTGGCAGCTCCTCCATCTTGCTGATCAGCCGGACGCCTTTGCCCTGCGCTCCGAAAAGGGGCTTCAAAACCAGCGACCCATTGCGCAGTTCCCGGTCCGCTATCACGCGGGCTTCATCCAAACCTTCGACGGTAAAGGTAGCGGGGGTGGCAAGCCCGGCTTGCTGCAAAAGAAAGGTGGTCATGGACTTGTCCACGCAGCGCTCGATAGCGCGGGCCGAGTTCCACACCGGCACGCCGAGCGCACGCAGAGCATGCAATATACCCAGACGCCGCGTGATGGCTTCGAATGTTCCAGCACCCATGGAGCAGACGAGAACCGCATCCGGAAGGTCGGTCTCCAAGCCCGGAATGAAAAGTCCCGACCTGCCTGTGCTGTCGAAGCGGATGGCCTCGATTGGGGTGAGCCAAACCCCACAGCCGCGTTGACGAAAGGCGTTTGCCAATGCCTTGCTGCGGTCGCCCACCTGGCTGGTGATGATCAGGATTTTCCACATCAGGTCTTGGCTACCTTCCGAGAACAATTCAGCCGATGCTCTGGTCCAGGCGGTCGAAGTCGCGGTCGCCATACCGGAATGTTTCACCGGTTTCTATCGACGTCACAATCACGCGTGCCGGGCTGAAGAGCAACGGATCGATGGCGTAGAAATCACCGTTGAACCGCTTGAAGACCGCAGTGAACGGTTCGCCATAATCGCGCGAGGAACTGCTTGGGAGCTTGCTGGCAAGCTCGCGCGCCGCATCCGCCGGTCCCGTCACATGGAGTTGAGCGAGCCCGCCATAGATGATGGCATCGTTGGTTCGCCCCATCGCCTGCATGAAATCCGGGTGAGGGGCCGGGACCGGTGCGCATGCGATCCCCTCAACGATATGGTCTAACGGGAAATCCAGATCCTTCGCCTTGTGAAGCGCTACTTCGAGGACCCGCGCAACGATCTGCACCGTTCCTGCAAGACTATGCGTGGGCGCATAGATGAAGGTCAGGTTTTCGGGCGAAACGCCGGTGGCTTTGGCGACCTTGCGCACGATTGCTGCCGGCGGCGGCTCTCCGGTTTCCAGAACAACGTGCGAATGGCTTGAATTCTCGCGACAGGCCAGGACAGCGCAGAGCGGCTCGTCCCCCGCCAGAATGCGCGCGGGGC
>Ga0182748_1003926_pt1 | contig 12172 bp, 9 predicted proteins | sample eDN3rd37CKraftOP_FD_128877 | JGI IMG/M metagenome (GOLD analysis project Ga0182748, IMG submission 128877) | Enriched Organic Plus compost microbial communities from Emeryville, California, USA - eDNA 3rd pass 37_C Kraft OP (version 2) (version 2) ...
CTTCCTGCGCTTCAACATCCCGATGCTGCCGGAGGCCACCGAGTATTTCGCGCCGCTGGTCTTCACGCTGTCCATCGTTGCGGTGATCTACACCTCGCTGGTGGCGCTGGCCCAGGAGGACATGAAGAAGCTCATCGCCTACTCCTCGGTGGCGCATATGGGCATCGTCACTCTCGGCATCTTCACCCTGAACACCCAGGGCCTGTCCGGCGCGCTCTTCACCATGCTGGCGCATGGCGTCGTCTCCGGCGCGCTCTTCCTGTGCGTGGGCGTGCTGTACGACCGGGTGCATACGCGGGAGATCGCGCGCTATGGCGGCGTGGCGAAGATCATGCCGGCCTATGCGCTGGTATTCATGCTCTTCACCATGGCCTCCGTGGCGCTGCCCGGCACCGCCAATTTCGTGGGCGAGTTCCTGGTGATTGTCGGGGCCTGGCAGGCCAATCCCTGGGTCGCCTTCGGTGCGGCACTCGGCATGATCCTGGGCGCGGCCTACATGCTGTTCCTCTACCGCCGCGTCGCCTTCGGACGGATCACGCGCGATGACCTGCGCGCGCTGCTCGACCTGTCGCCGCGGGAATACGCGGTCTTCGCGCCGCTCATCCTGCTGACGCTCTGGATGGGCGTCTATCCGCAGTCCTTCCTTTCCTTCTTCGAGACCAGCGTCGCCGCCCTGGTCGAGCGGCATGAGGCCGCTCTCGGCGCCGCGCGTCTCGCCGGGATGTGAGCAACATGGCCTGGACCCTCGCCCTGCCGGAGATCGTGCTGGCCGTCAGCGGCCTGATCGCGCTTCTCGCCGTCGTCCTGCCGAAGCGGGACACCTTCTTTCCCACGACCATGGCGGCGGTCGGCGCGCTTCTGGTCACCGCCGTTCTCGTCCTCGACCAGGGGGAAGGCACGGCGTTCGGCGGGCTCTATGTGGCCGACGAATTCGCCGGCTTCATGAAGATCCTCGCCCTGCTCGGTGCTGCCCTCGGCCTCGTCCTGGCGATCGACTTCAACACGCGTGAGGGACTGGATCGTTTCGAGTTCCCTGTGCTCGTGCTGTTCGCGACGCTCGGGATGATGGTCATGATTTCCGCCAACGACCTCATGGCGGTGTATCTGGGGCTCGAGCTGCTCTCGTTGCCGCTCTACGTCATTGCCGCCTTCGATCGCGACAATGGCCGTTCGGCCGAGGCAGGGCTCAAGTACTTCGTCCTCGGCGCGCTGGCATCGGGCCTGCTGCTCTACGGCGTCTCCCTGGTCTACGGCTTCGCCGGCACCACCAATTTCGACCGGCTGGCCGATGCCTTCTCGACCGCGACCGGCGTTTCGGCCGGTGTCGTTGTCGGCATCGTCTTCGTCATCGCCGGTCTTGCCTTCAAGGTCTCGGCAGTGCCCTTCCACATGTGGACGCCGGATGTCTACGAGGGCGCGCCGACTCCGGTCACGGCCTTCTTCGCCGCGGCACCGAAGGTGGCCGCCATCGCGCTTCTGACGCGCGTGCTGCTCGGCCCCTTCCAGGACCTCGCGGCCCAGTGGCAGCAGGTGATCCTGCTGGTCTCCATCGGCTCCATGCTGCTCGGCGGCTTCGCCGCCATCGGCCAGCAGAACCTGAAGCGGCTGATGGCCTACTCCTCCATCGGCCATGTCGGCTATGCGCTGATGGGGCTCGCCGTGACCAGCGATGTCGGGCTGCGCGGGCTCGTCATCTACATCGCCATCTATGTCTTCATGAATATCGGTACCTTCGCCGTGCTGGTCGCCATGCGGCGGAATGGCCGCGCGGTGGAGCGTGTGGAGGATCTGGCCGGGCTCGGCCGCACCGCTCCCGCCATGGCCATGTGGATGGCGGTATTCATGTTCTCGATGGCCGGCATTCCGCCGCTCGCGGGCTTCTTCGGGAAGCTCTACGTCTTCCTGGCGGCGGTGCAGGGCGGATACTGGACGCTTGCCGTCATCGGCGTGCTCACCAGCGTGGTCTCCGCGTATTACTACCTGCGGATCGTGAAGGTGATGTATTTCGACCAGCCCGCCGGCGCGCTGGACCGGCCGGCGCCGAGCCTCTCCGTCGTCATGGCGGCAACGGGGCTGTTCAACCTGGTCTTCTGCCTGTTCCCGGCGCCGATGCTCGCGGCCGCAGGTGCGGCCGCGGCGGCTCTGCTCGGGTGATGACGACCGCGGGCGGGCCTGCCCTCGTGCAGCCCGCGGGGGAGGTATGTGACGGCCTGCCCGCCGGATGGCGCCTCCAGGTGCTGGAGACCGTTCCCAGCACCTCGGACCTCCTGATCCGCTCGGCGGAAGCGGGGGAGCCGGAGGGCCTCGCTCTGCTGGCGCGGCAGCAGACGGCCGGCCGTGGCCGTGATGGCCGGCTCTGGGCCTCGCCCCTGGGCAACCTGTATCTCTCCGCGCTGCTGCGCCCCACCGGCCCGGCGCGGGAGGCGGCCCAGTGGTCGCTGCTCGCCGGCGTAGCCCTGGCCGAGGCCGCCGCGGCGCGAGACCCGGATCCGGCTTCGCTCCACCTGAAATGGCCGAATGACCTGTTGCGCCACGGCGCGAAGGCCGGTGGGATCCTGGCCGAGTGCGCGCTCTCACGCGATGGCCCGGAAGGGCGCGGGCTGGATTGGCTGGTGCTCGGTTTCGGGGCCAATCTGGCCGCAGCGCCTGCCCTGCCGGACCGGCCCACCGCCACCCTGGCGGAGGAGGCGCCGGAAAGCTTCGCCGCCCGCCTGATCGCGGCGCTCGATCGCTGGCGCGCTGTCCAGGCCGCCCAGGGCTTCGCGCCGATCCGGGTGGCCTGGGAGGTGTATGGCCCGGAACGCGGCGCCGTGCTGACAGTGCGATCGGGCCTCTCCACCCTGAGCGGGCGCTTCGCGGGGCTTGCCGAAGATGGCAGCCTGCTGCTCGAGACGGAACGAGGCCTCCGGCGCATCGCCGCCGGCGAGGTCGCGGGAACGGAGGCGCGGTAGGCCCCCATGCTGCTGGCGGTGGATGCGGGCAACACCAATGTGGTCTTCGCCGTGCATGACGGCGCCGAATGGCGCGGCCGCTGGCGCATTGCCACTCGCGCCGATCGCACCTCGGACGAGTACGCCGTCTGGCTGCTGGCCCTGCTGCAGTTCAGCGGCCTCAAGCCCGCCGATATCAGTCGCTGCGTCATCGGTACGGTGGTGCCGGCCGCGCTCTACAACCTGCGCCGCCTCGCCCGCGAATGGTTCGCCTGCGAGCCGCTGGTGGCGCGCGCACCGCTGGACTGGGGCTTCGAGATCCGCGTCGACCGGCCGGGCGAGGTCGGGGCCGATCGTCTGCTGAACGCGCTGGCCGCCCATCACCACTACCGCGGCCCGCTCGTGGTGATTGACTTCGGTACGGCAACGACATTCGATGTGGTGGATGCGGACGGCGCCTATCTCGGCGGTGTCATCGCGCCAGGCATCAACCTGTCGATCGAGGCGTTGCACCGGGCTGCGGCGCGGCTGCCACGCATCGGCATCGGCCGGCCCCAGGCGGTGATCGGGCGCGATACGGTCGCCGCCATGCAGTCGGGCATCTTCTGGGGCTATGTCGGGCTGGTCGAGGGCATCATCGCCCGCATCCGCAATGAACACGATGCGCCGCTGAAGGTGATCGCGACCGGCGGGCTGGCGCCGCTCTTCGCCGAAGGGACAACCGTGATCGAGCGGATCGATCCCGACCTCACGCTGGAGGGTCTCCGCCTGCTGGCGGATCGCAACCTGACCCCCACTTTGTCGAGGAGCGTACCGCGCGACCCCACATAATGGATGGTCATGAACGATACTATGGAAGCCGACCCCGAGCGGGGCGGCGAATGGGACACGCTGTCGGACGACGACCCGTCCAGCCCCCCCGGGGGCGATCTGGCCTTCATCCCGCTGGGCGGGACCGGCGAGATCGGCATGAACCTCAATGTCTACCGTTGCGACGGCGCCTTGCTGGCCGTGGATTGCGGCATCGGATTCGGCGGGCCGGAGAACCCCGAGGTCGAGGTCCTAGTGCCCGACCCCGTCTGGCTGGCGGAGCGCCGCGAGCGCCTGCAGGGGTTGGTGATCACCCACGCGCATGAGGATCATGTCGGCGCCGTGGCGCATCTCTGGCCCGCGCTGCGCTGCCCGGTCTATGCGGGCCCCTTCGTCTCGGCCGTGCTGCGGCGGAAGCTGGGGGAAGCGGGGCTGCTGGGCGAGGTGAAGCTCGTCACGGTGCCGCTGGGTGGCCGCTTCTCCCTGCCGCCCTTCGACCTCGAATTCCTGCATGTTGCGCATTCGGTGCCGGAGGCGCAGGCGCTGGCCATCCGGACCCGGCACGGCCTGGTGCTGCATACCGGCGACTGGAAGCTCGACCCCGATCCCCTCACCGGCCCGCCGACCGACGAGGCTGCCTTCGCCCGCCTGGGCGAGGAAGGCGTGCTCGCGATGGTGTGCGACAGCACCAATGCCCTGGTGGAGGGCCATTCGGGCAGCGAGGCGGAGGTGCGCCGCAATCTCTCGGCCATCATCCGCGGGCTGAAGGGCCGCGTGGCCGTCACCTGCTTCGCCACCAACATCGCGCGGGTCGAGAGCATCGCGCGCGCCGCCGCCAGCGCAGGGCGGCAGGTCGCGCTGTTCGGGCGCTCCCTGCGCAATGCCGAGGCGGCGGCGCGGGAATGCGGCTATCTCAGGGACGTCCCGCCCTTCGTGCCGGAGGAGGAGGCGGGCTACATCCCCGATGACTCCCTGCTGCTGATCTGTACCGGCAGCCAGGGCGAGCCGCGCTCGGCCCTGGCCAAGATCGCCGCCGACACGCATCCGGCGATCGCGCTGGGGGAGGGGGACACGGTGATCTTCTCCTCCCGCATGATCCCGGGGAACGAGCGCGCCATCCTGCGGCTGCAGGATGAGCTCTCGCGCCGCGGCTGCCGGGTGATGACGGCCGATGACCACATGGTGCACGTCTCCGGCCATCCCGCGCGGGACGAGTTGAAGCGCCTCTACGCGCTGGTGAAGCCGCGCCATGCCGTGCCGGTGCATGGCGAGTGGCGGCATCTGAGCGAGCACGCCGCGCTGGCCAAGGAATGCGGCGCGATGCCGCACCTCGTCGAGGATGGCGACGTCCTGCGCCTCGCCCCGGGGCGGACGGAGGTGGTCGCGGGCGTGCCGACGGGCCGGCTGGCCGTGGACAACGGGCGGCTGCTGCCACTGTCGGGTGGGGTGCTGGCCGCGCGCAAGCGCATGCTGTTCAACGGCGTGGTGGTCGCGTCGCTCGCCGTGGACCAGGCGGGACGGGTACTGGGCGAGCCGAAGGTCTCCGCGCCCGGCCTGTTCGATGATGAGGACCTCGAGCCGCGCCAGCTCGCCGCCGATGTCGCACGTGCCCTGGGGGAACTGCCGAATGCGCTGCGGCGGGAGGATGATGCACTGCGCGAGGCGGCACGCTCCGTCCTGCGCAAGGCGGTCGGCCGACGATTGCGCAAGCGGCCGACCGTGGAGGTGCACCTGCTGCGGGTGTAGTCCCGGCGAGCGCGTAGGCCGGGCGGGCGACGCTCAGCCCGCCGCGACCTCGGCGGCCCTGCGCCAGGCGCGCAGGAAATTGCCCGACCAGAGCAGGCTGACCGCCCTGGCATCATAGCCGCGCGCGAGCAGCTCCGCGGTGAGCGCCGCCGACTCCGCCGCGTTCTGCCAGCCGCCAATGCCGCCGCCACCATCGAAATCCGAGGACAGGCCCACATGCTCGATGCCGATCCGGCGGACGGCATGGTCCACATGGTTCGCTAGGTCCTCGACGCTGGCGGGGTTGACGGCACCGTCCGGCACTTTGCGCAGGAAGGCGGGCACGGCGGTGATCTGCGCCACGCCACCCACGTCGCGCAGGATGTCGAGCTGCTCGTCGTCCAGGTTGCGCGGGTGGTCGCATAGCGTCCGGCAGGCCGTATGCGTCACGACGACCGGGCTGCGCGACACCTCTGCCGCCTGCATCATGCCCGCCTTCGACACATGCGAGCAGTCCACCATGATCCCCGCCGCGTTCAGTGCCGCGATCGCCTGGCGCCCGAGCGGCGAGAGGCCGCCATGCTCGCTCTGCGTGTCGCCCAGCAACGGCTTCGGCCGCGCGCTGTCGGCGAGCGCGTTGTGCCCGTCATGGGTCAGGGTGAGATAGCAGGCACCGAGCGCACGCCAGCGCGCCGGCGCCGACAGGTCATGCCCCATCGCATAGCCGTTCTCGACCGCCGAGAGGATACCGGTCGCCCCCGCCGCATGGGCCGCCTCCAGTTCCTCCGCCGTGGCGCAGAAGCGCCGTGCCGTGCCGTCGGCCCGGCTGCGGATATGGCGCAGCATCGCCTCCGCCCGCGCGGCAGCCGCGGCATGGCCCGCCTCGTCGCGTCTGGCCTGCGGCACATAGGCGATGAAGGTCACGGCGCGCAGGCCGCCGCGTGCCATCTTCGGGAAGTCCACGCGCATCGGGCCATCCGTGGCCGGGTCGGGCGGATCGGGCCAGCGGATGTCCACATGCGTGTCGAGGGTCAGGGTCCGGGCATGGAGGTCCACGACCTCCGGCGCCAGGGTGTTGCTTTCCGGATCGTCGCGCCAGCCGAAGAGCATCACGCCTCCCCCCAGCCTGTCAGGAAGCGCTCCAGCAGGGTGCCGATCAGCGCCAGGTTGTATCCGCCCTCCTGCACCAGCACCGAGGGCAACCCGAGTCCCGCCAGCATCCGGCCGGCGCGGGCGAAGCCGTCCGTGGTGACGGAGAGCGCGTTCAGGGGCTCATGCTCGCTCGCATCGAAGCCCAGCGAGACCACGAGTGCTTCCGCCCTGAAGGCCTGCGCTGCCGCCACCCCGTGGGCAATCGCGGCGAGCCAGTCCGCATCGCCGGTGCCGATGGGCAGAGGGAGGTTGATGTTGTGGCCCTCCCCGGCCCGCGCGCCGCGCTCCTCCGCATGACCGGTGAAGAAGGGGTAGTAGCGGTTCGGGTCGCCGTGCACCGAGACGGTCAGCACGTCGCCCCGCTCCCAGAAGATGCCCTGGGTGCCGTTGCCGTGATGGCTGTCGATGTCGATCACCGCGACGCGCGGGCAGCCGGCCTGCCGCAGGGCCTGCGCGGCAAGCGCGGCATTGTTCAGGTAGCAATGCCCGCCGGCGCGGGCTGCATAGGCGTGGTGGCCGGGGGGGCGGCAGAGCGCATAGGCGCTGCGCCCTGGCGCTGCCTCTCCCGCCGCGGCCAGCGCGACGCCGGCGGCAGCCAGGGCGGCCTCCCAGGTCCCCGGGCCGATCGGGCATGCATTGTCGGCCGTGTACCAGGCGACCTGACCGACGATGCTGTCCGGCCTGCGGGCGCCATTGGCCAGCGCATCGGCCGTGGCGTGCATGTTGGGAACCGCTTCCGGTCCGCGCTGCGGCATCGCTTCCCAGGCCCGCATCACACCCTCGAGGAAGTCGAGGTAGTCGGGCCGATGAACGGCCTCCAGCTGCGCCTTCGTCGCGGGCGCCGGTGTGGCGGGCGGCAAGCCGATGCGATGCAGCGCCGCCTCCAGCGCTTCCGCACGCGCCGGCACTTCGTAGTTCGGGCGGACCTCGCCACGGATGAGGAAGAAGCGGGGCTCGTGCCGCCGCTGATCCGGGTGGGCGAAACTCTTCATGGACGGACCCTAGCAGCCGCCGCAGTCTTGTCCACGCGCGCGCCGCGAGGCTAGCGTGCCGGTGCCGGATGGGGGCGCCGGCACCTGTCTGGCAGGGGAGGACCCGATGAGCGACCGGCTCGACCCCGGCGCGCGCCGCGCCATCCTGGACGCCGTGGAGGCATTGCGCGGGGAGGCGGTGGAGGTGCTGCTGCGCCTGGTCCGCTGTCCCTCGACGCTGGGCAACGAGCACGCCGCTCTGGCCGAGATGGCTCGGATCTACGAGGGCCTTGGCCTTGCATTGCAGCGAGTGCCGGTGGATCCGGAGACGCTGGCGGCGTATCCGGGCTTCTCCCCGCCGCTGCTGCCCTATGCCGGTCGCGACAACGTGGTGGCTGTCCACCGGCCGCGGCAGGTGCGTGGCCGCAGCCTCACGCTGCAGGGCCACGTGGATGTGGTGCCGGAGGGTGCGGCGGATATGTGGGCGACGCCGCCCTACGAGCCCGCGATCCGAGAGGGCCGCATCTACGGGCGCGGTGCCGGCGACATGAAGGCCGGTATCGTCTCCTACTGCATGGCCTTCAAGGCGCTGCGCCTCGCGGGCCTGGCGCCGGCGGCCGAGGTGCAGATGCACAGCGTGATCGAGGAAGAGTGCACCGGCAACGGTGCGCTCGCCGCCATGCTGGCGCTGCCGGCGACCGATGCGGTGATCATCCCGGAGCCCGGGCCGGGCTACGATGCGCTCTACACGGCCGAGGTCGGCGTGGTCTGGGCCTGGGTCACGGTCAGCGGTCGGCCGGCGCATGTGCGCGACATGCAGGCAGGGGTGAACGCCATCGAGGCGGCACAGGCCATCGCCGCGCGGTTCAAGCACTACGAGACGGAGATGAACCGCGCCGAGCGGATCCATCCTGCCTTCCACGGCGTGAACCACCCCGTGAACGTGAATCTCGGCACCATCGAGGGCGGCGAGTGGAACAGCAGCGTCGCCACGCGCTGCCGCATCGGGCTGCGGGTGGGCGTGATGATGGGCTACAGCGCGACCCAGGCCAGGGCGGATATCGAACGCATCGTCGCGGAGGCGGCACGGGATCCGGCGCTGCGCGGCGCGCAGGTGAGGCTCGAGTTCAAGGGCTTCATGGCCGATCCCTGCGTCTTCGACACCGGCGCGGAGATCGTGCGGCTCGCCCGCCGCAGCTATGCCGAGGCGACGGGAGGCTCCCTGCGCGACTATCCCGCGACGGGGCTGACGGACGGCCGGCACTTCGTGCTGCACCGCGGCACGCCCGTTGCATGCTTCGGCCCCGACGCCGTGGACATCCACGGCATCGACGAGAATGTGGGAATCGAGAGCATGCACGGCATCACCCGCACCATCGCACTGACCATGGCCGAATGGTGCGGCCTGGAGAAGGCATGACAGGCATGGCAACGAACCTGCCCCTCTCCGGGGCGCGGCTGTGGGACAGCCTGATGGAGATGGCGAGGATCGGTGCCACGCCGAAGGGTGGCTGCAACCGCCAGACCCTGACCGATCTCGATGCGCAGGGACGCGCGCTGTTGCGGCGCTGGGCCGAGGATTGCGGCCTGACGATGCGCGTGGACCGCGTGGGCAACATGGTGTTCCGCCGCGAGGGGCGCGATCCTTCTCGCCCGGCAGTCGCCATCGGCAGCCATCTCGATACCCAGCCCACGGGCGGGAAGTTCGACGGTGTGCTGGGCGTGCTCGCGGGGCTCGAGGTGATGCGCGCGCTGCACGAGGCGGGTGCGGAAACCGAGGCGCCGCTGCTGCTGATCAACTGGACGAACGAGGAGGGCGCACGCTTCTCCCCGCCGATGATGGGCAGCGGCGTCGCCATGGGCCTCTTCACCGAGGCCGAGATCCTGGCCAAGACCGATCCCGCAGGCGCGGTCTTCGGCACCGAGCTCCGCCGCATCGGCTGGCAGGGCGAGGCCGATCCCACTGACCTCCAGAAGATCGGCGCCTATTTCGAGATCCATATCGAGCAGGGCCCGATCCTGGAACGTGAGGGGAAGGAGGTGGGCGTCGTCACCCATGCCCTCTGCCAGGCCTGGTACGAAGTGACCGTCACGGGCGAGGAGGCCCATGGCGGCAGCAGCATGGTCGGGCGGCGCGACGCCATGATGGGTGCCGCGCCGCTGATCGCGGCGGTGGAGGAGATCGCGCTGGCCGCGGTGGCACCTTCCGGCGAGCCCGGGCGCGGCACGGTGGGCCGGCTCTCGGTCTATCCCGACAGCCGCAACATCTGCCCGAGCCGCGTCTGGTTCAGCGTGGATATGCGCCACTCGGACCCGGAGCGCCTGGCCTGGATGGGCGAGGAGCTGCAGGCGCGTGCCGCCGCCCTTGCCGCGCGCCGCGGCCTCGCCATCGCTGTCGAGCCCTTCTGGTCCTTCCCGCTGACGCCCTTCGATCCCGTGCTCGTCAGCCGTGTCCGCGACGCGGCGAAGGCGCGCGGCCATGCCTGGCGCGACATGCCGACGGGCATCGGCCATGACGCGGTGTACATGGCGCTGAAGGTGCCCAGCGCGCTGATCTTCACCCCCTGCCACGGCGGCATCAGCCACAACGAGGCCGAGAGCATCACGCCCGCCTGGGCCGAGGTGGGGCTGCACGTGCTGGCCGACGCCGCGCTGGAGACGGCCGGCCTGATCAGGGACTGACCCGCATGCGCATCGCCATCGGCGGCTTTCAGCACGAGAGCCACTCCTTCGCCCCGCTGCCTACGGGCTGGCGGGAGTTCGTCAGGCCGGGCGGGTTCCCCGCCCTGCAGCGGCCGGCGACCCTGGTGGACACCTTGCGCCCCACTTCGGTGCCCTGCGCCGGCGCCATCGCGGTGCTGGAGGAGGAGAGGGCGGAGATCGTGCCGCTCACCTGGTGCCTGGCGAGCCCCGCCGGCCCCGTCACCGCGGAGGCCTTCGAGCGTATCGCGGCGCTGCTGGTCGCGGCGCTGTCCGACGCGCTGGAGGCCGGACCGCTCGATGGCGTGTATCTGGAACTGCACGGCGCCATGGTCGCGGTCGGTCACGACGATGCGGAGGGCGAGATCCTGCGCCGCGTTCGCGCCGTGGTGGGGCCGGAAGTGCCGATCACCGCCAGCCTCGACCCGCATGCCAACATGACGGCGGAGATGGTGGCCCTGGCGGATGCGCTGGTGCCCTACCGCACTTATCCGCATGTGGACATGAAGGCCGCGGGGGCGCAGGCGACGCGGCTGCTGCTGGAGCGCATCCGCCGTGGCCGCCCCTGGGCACGCGCCTTCCGTCAGCTCGATTTCCTCATCCCGCTGACGATGCAGTGCACCATGGTCCCGCCGATGAGCGAGGTGCTGGAAGAGCGTGCACGGCTCGCCGAAATGCATGGCTGCGCGGAGCTCAGCTTCTGCTTCGGCTTTCCCTATGCCGACTTCCCCGGCTGCGGCGTCGCCATCGCGGCCTATGCCGGGAGCGAGGCGGCCGCCGAGGCCGCGGCCGATGCGCTCAAGGCCTATATGGACCGGCGCGAGCCGGATTTCGCCGGCGGCGTGTTGCCGGCCGCGGAGGGCGTGGCCCAGGCCATCGCCATCGCCCGCGGGGCCACGCGCCCCGTCGTGCTGGCGGACACGCAGGACAATCCCGGTGGCGGCGGGCACGGCGACACGACCGGCCTTCTGGCGGAACTGGTCCGGCAGGACGCGCAGGGCGCGGTGCTCGGCCTGATCAACGATGCCGAGAGCGCAGCGGCCTGTCACGAGGCAGGCATTGGCGCGACCCTTGCCCTGTCGCTCGGCGGCAGGAGCGATGGCGCGCCGATCGCGGTGACGGCGACGGTGGAGGCGCTGACCGATGGCCGCTTCACCTGCACCGGGCCCATGGGGCGGGGCAATCCCGCCGATCTCGGCCCGACGGCGCTGATCCGTGTGTCGCCCGGGGTCCGCGTGATCGTGGTGTCACGCAAGATGCAGGCGCTGGATCAGGCGCTGTTCACCCATATCGGCGTGCAGCCGACGGAGCAGAAGATCATCGCCCTGAAGTCGAGCGTGCATTTCCGCGCCGATTTCCAGCCGATTGCCGAGCAGGTGATCGTCGTCGCCGCGCCGGGACCGGTGGTGGCCGACCCAGCGACGCTGCCCTTCACCCGCCTGCGTCCGGGTCTGCGGCTGCGGCCGGGCGCCAACCGCTGAGCATTTTCCGTTCGCCTGGGCTCACGGCAAATGCGCCAGGTCCTTGTGACGAGCATCTTCACCCATTCAGGTGATTCCACCGGAATGGGATCCATTCTGGGGCGGTGCCGCTGTGCCTTGTGCCGGCCATGCCGCTTCTGGATGCGGCGCGGCCGGCTGAGGAACCCGACGAAGGCCATCGCATGATGGCGCGCTCGCCGAGCATTGGCCGGCCGGCCTTCCGAACCGGTGATGGGGCGCTCAGCGCCAGGCCGCCTCCGCCCGTCGCGCGAACTCCTCACCCTCGGCGCTGTCGAGCCAGGCGGCGATGCGCTCCACATCCGGCCGCTGCCTCGCGCACCAGGCGCCGCGATCGCGGCCGCGCTGGCGCGGATCGAAGGCGGGTGGCTGCATCGCCAGCAGA
>Ga0182748_1003930_pt1 | contig 12165 bp, 8 predicted proteins | sample eDN3rd37CKraftOP_FD_128877 | JGI IMG/M metagenome (GOLD analysis project Ga0182748, IMG submission 128877) | Enriched Organic Plus compost microbial communities from Emeryville, California, USA - eDNA 3rd pass 37_C Kraft OP (version 2) (version 2) ...
CGTTGGCGCGTTAATCGGCCCTCGTGTCTGCTTGCTTGTTCCTGAAAAGTCGCAATGAACTGAAGATCCTTTTTTAGTCACGGCGACCTTGATGAGAAGATCACCGTCGCCATGATCCTCTATAAAGCCATCGCCATCCAAATGATGGGCCGCATGATAGGTACCATCTGGAATCGCCTCCAGCATTGATCGAATCAGGTGCTCGCTGTAGCGCTGTGTCGCCTCGAATATCTGAGAAATACGATCGCTTCCGTATCGACCGGCCAACGCCTGCACGCGTTCGACACCACGGCCATTTCCGGCCACCTGCGCCTGGAAGTCGCCGAGACGATCTCCGGGGACACGAACGTTCGCAAAGAGCACCCTTCCGAGATCGGGATCGAGTTTTCCCTCTCGCACAATTTTGACCGGCGGAATGCGCAGACCTTCCTTAATGATCTCGTCCGTCACTGTAGAACTGCCCGGCGCGCTTCCACCAATGTCCGGCCAATGAACGCGACTTGCGGCAAAGCCGATCAATACATTATCCGCAAATATGCCGGTCAACATTGTCATATCGGGGAGATGTGAGCCGCCGGAATAGGGATCATTCGAAAGAACAGCGTCCCCTGGTTTCCATGTCTCAGACGGATAAATCGCCAGAATTCCCGCTGCGGCGGACGGCATGGCTCCCAGATGGACCGGAATGTCTCGCCCCTGAGCCACAACGCCTCCTTTCGCATCCAGCAAGGCGCAGGATAAGTCCGCTGAGAGACTCAATAGCGGAGAAAACGAAGCGCGCGTCATTACGACTTTCATTTCCTCGCAAATCGAGTAAAGCCCGCTTCGGACAACCTCGAACGTAATGGGATCGTCGAGAATGACTGTTTCCTTGCTCATGATTTATCCTCTTGCGCCGCGTTCTCTCCGATCGTGATTTCAATAACTCCGGAAGGACGGACCTTAACTGTCTGACCGGTGATAACTCGAATGGTCGCACCGAAATCCTCAATGATGAGCGGCCCATCTCGGGTATCGCCAGCTTTCATGCAATCGCGAGGAACAACCGGTATCTCGATCGCCTCGCCGTTGGAACGTCTGACGCGCCGCTTTCTCTCTCTTGGACCTTGGATATCGCTCGTACTCATATCTGGCCAGGTGCCATCCCACACCGGAGCGCTCGCAACGAGGCGAAGATTCACAATCTCAACGCTATTCTTTTCGAGCTCGTAACCGTAGGTCTTGCGATAGCTGTCGCGGAATGCCGCCTCAAGTTCGGCCCCACTAGGGCTCGCATCGGCAGCGACTGGGATCTCGATTTCGAAAAGTTGACCTTGGTAACGCAGTTCAGCCGATCGCGCGAAATTCCATTTCGCGGATGAATCCGTTGTCTCGGAGGATATCAAATCGTCCGCGCGCTTTCCTAACTCTGCAAAACCTTCTTCGATCATACTCCATGAAAGATCATTGGTCGGTTTCAGAAATGTTTGGACCAAATCGTGACGGAGCCTTCCCAGAAGTGTTCCAACTGCACTGAAAAGACCAGGCAGCGGAGGGATAAGAACCTTTGGAATACCCACCTCTGCGGCGATTTCCATTGCATGCAGCGGACCAGCCCCACCGAACGCAACCAATACAAAATCACGCGGGTCGAGACCGCGACGCAGCGTAGCAAAACGCACCATCTCGGCCATATTGGCGTTCGCGATTTCCAGCATACCCCACGCAGCACGTTCAACGGACCAACCAAGCTTTTCGGCGATATTGGTCTTGACCGCGGTTCGTGCCGCATCGACATCAATCGTAACGTCTTCGCTCCCAAACCCATCCGCACCGATGTGGCCGAGCACAACATGCGCGTCGGTAATTGCAGGCTGCGTGCCGCCTTTGCCATAAGATGCCGGTCCCGGCTCCGCACCAGTGCTTTCCGGTCCGACTTTAAGCACGTTGGCGCTGTCGAGATGGCCGATGGATCCACCTCCCGCACCAATCTCGACGATGTCGATGACCGGGCTCTTGATTGGATATCCGCCGAGATCCCGACCGTCGACAAACTGGTCAGCATAGAATTCGGTGCTCAGGCGGGGTTGCCCATTGACGACAACACCCGTCTTCGCGGTCGTCCCGCCCATATCGAAGGCGATAAGATTCGGGATGCCCTCCGACGCACCGAGAGCGGCCGTGGCGATAATTCCCGCTGCCGGCCCCGACTCGATAAGATGAACCGGAAAACGACGAGCGTTCTTAACCGACGTCAATCCACCGTTCGATTTAACGATGTATAGTGATTTCGCGGAGCGGCTTTCAAGCTCCCTCGCCAGTTGATCGAGATATTCGGCGACAACGGGCCCGATATAGGCATTCACCACAGCCGTGCTTGTCCGCTCGAATTCGCGGAATTCCCGCGTGACATCGCTCGATAGCGTTACGAAAATGTTCGGAAAGCGCTCGCGAAGAACGCGACCGATCTCCTGTTCATGATGGTCGTTCGAGTAAGAATGAAGCAACGCCACCGCGATGGCATCGACAGGCTGTGCGGCAACGCGGTCGGCAATTCGATCCAGCTCGGCTTGAGTGAGTTGGATCAGGCAGTTTCCGTCATAAAGCGTTCGCTCATTAGCCTCGATTCTGAACTCGTGCGCAACAAGAGGGGGCGAGACCGTTGCATTGAGATCGTAGAGACGCGGCCGCGCCTGGCGACGCAATTCGATGACGTCAGCGAATCCCTTTGTCGCGATCAAGGCTGTTCGTCTACCGCGCTTCTCGATCAGCGCGTTAGTGCCGACCGTCGTTCCATGAAAGACCGCGGAAGCCTTTTGGCCGGAGCGGGCCAGAAAGCGGTCCACACCGCCGATGGCACCGCTCTGCGGTGCGCTGGGTGTCGAGGGAAGCTTGAGGGTCGCGACAACCCGGCCTCGTACTTTGTCGAAGGCAATCACATCGGTGAACGTTCCACCCACATCAATGCCAAGGATAATTTCTGAAGGCTGATTACTATTCGGCATGAGACCCTTGCGTCCATTAGATGTACAAATGTGAAATTCCGATCACATCCTTCAAACGCGCAGACGCGCACCCTGAGGATCATGAAGTGGCGCGAGAGAGGCAGTGACAGGAAACCGCTCCAACGCCACCTCGATTTCCCATTTGGCTTCGTTCACCAAATCGGCCGGCTTGCGATTTTCAAGCCGGACATATCCCATGCCGACCGCAGACCCGACGGTGTGACCGTATGCGGCAGAGGTGATCTGGCCGACAATCTTTCCGTCGGCGACGATCGGCTCCGTCCCGAGCAATTGAACCTTCGGATCGTCGACCTTAAAGAGAACTCGACGTCGATCGACACCCTCCGCCTTCTGCCTCTCCAGAGCCGCACGACCGATAAAGTCGACGTTCGAGTTTAGCTTGGTTGTGAAGCCGAGTCCCGCCTGAAGAGGCGTATCATCGGGTCCGATATCGTGCCCCCATGAACAGAAGCCTTTTTCAAGACGTAGAGAGCCCAATGCAAATGTGCCTGCATCACGCAATCCGAACTCGACGCCGGCCTCGAACAGCGCGTCATAAAGTGGGCCTGCGGCCTCGGTCGAAACATATAGTTCCCACCCCAATTCGCCCACGTAGGAGATTCTGCCGGCTCGCACGACCGTACCTGCGACCTCGATTTGCCTTTGAGTGAGGTATGGGAATGATTCGTTATCAAGCGCGTCGGCCGTCAGCCGCTCGAGTAATTGGCGAGATTTGGGTCCCATTACGCTCAAGGTCGCGAAGGCACTCGTGACGTCAGTCACGACAACGAACTCATCCGGCCTTATGCGCGATTGAAGAATATCGATATCCCGCGTCGGTTGGGCGGCTCCCGTAATGATCATGAAGACATTGTTTGAATGCCGCTGTACGACAACATCGGACTCGTAGCCACCCTTTTCGTTGAGGATCGCGGTATAGGCGAGCCGATCCATCGGCCCGTCGATACGCGCAGCACAAACCCGTTCCAGAAATGCGAGGGCGTCACGGCCCTGAACAAGAATTTTGCCGAACGTGCTCTGATCAAAAAGAGCGACCGCCTCCCGCGCCGCGCGATGTTCGATCGCCACGCGATCGTACCAAGCGGGCCACCCGAACGTCAGCTCATTCTCAAGTGGCTTTCCACCGGACGGCTGAAACCAACTGGCCCGCTCCCAGCCGGCGCGCTCGCCGAAAAATGCACCCCTCTGAGCAAGCCGGGTGTGAAGAGGTGTCTGCCGAAGGTTGCGGCCCGTTTTGAACTCGCGGCCCGGCTGCCCGAGCGCATAGTGCAACGACAGGTTTTCCGCCGATCGTTCGCGCAGAACCCGGACATTGTTGCGGATCCGTCCGAAGCGCCTGATATCGACCGACCACAGGTCGGTTGTCGGCTCGCCCTGAACGATCCACTCAGCCAGCGCCCGTCCGGCGCCGCCGCCGCTCGCCATCCCGACTGAATTCATGCCACAGCCAAGGTAGAAGCCGCGCAACTCCGGCGCCTCGCCGAGCAAAAAGCTGTTGTCGAGCGTGAAAGTTTCCGGGCCATTCAGCAGCAAACGAACTTCGGCGTTTTCAAGGGCGGGAATCCGATGAATCGCGCCGCCCATGATCGGTTCGAACTGATCCCAGTCTTCCTTCAATAGCCCGAACGAGAAGTCTTTCGGCAGATCCGACACGTCGATCGGCTTTGCATTCGGTTCGAAGCAGCCGACCATAAGACCGCCGCCCTCGTCGCGAATGTACATATGGTTGTCGTGATCGCCGAGAATCGGCATCGCGGGATAGATGCCATCGAATGCCTTGGTGATCAGCGCATAGTGCTCGCAGGCATACAGCGGCACCGAAATTCCCGCCAAGGCGCCGATTTGTCTGGACCAAAGCCCACCACACAGCGCCGCGGCTTCGGTATTGATCCTTCCGGTTTCGGTATTGACGGCGGTCACACGTCCATTGGTGATCTCGAAGCCGGTGACCGGCGTGTCTTCAATAAAGCGGACACCTGCTTTTTTGGCTCCTCGAACCAGCGCCGCGAGAACGTCTGTCGGACTCACGCGTCCATCTCCCGGCGAGAGAATGCCGGCGATAATGTCGGACGTATTAGCGATGGGCCAGAGCTTCTGAATGTCCTCGCGCCCGATCTCCTTGACCTCGATATCCATCGCGCGAGCAAGCGACGCCTGACGACGAATATGAATCAATCGATCCTGATTGGTCGCGATACTCAGGCTGCCGCATCCGATCCAGCCCGACGCCAATCCGGTCTCGGCCTCAAGGGATTTGTACAGGTCAACGCTGTATTTCGTGAGGTTTGTCAGGCTGGGAGTCGATCTCAATCTTCTGACCATGGCTGCCGAATGCCAGGTCGTGCCACTGCCAAGTTTCGATCTTTCCAGGACCACGACATTACGCTTGCCAAGCTTGGCAAGGTGATACGCCGTGGAGCATCCGATAATGCCGCCTCCGATAACGACGACTTCGGCGGCGGTTGGCAGAGTTTCACTCATGGGATTTCGTTGCCCGCATTTCGGCCAGGAATTGGGACCCGGTGTTGCCCGCGTCCCAGTTGATACGTAAGGGATCAGTCCTTGGGACGAACCTTCGCGACTTCGGAGAGCGGCACCATCACGTCCGCGCCATCAATGAAACTCCAGTCGACCAAGACGCCTCGACCGTCCTTCACGTCCAGCTTGCCGACATAAGTGCCGTACGTGGCCTGATGATCCTCAGCCCGCATGGTCATCTTTCCGATGGGCGTCGTAAAATTCAGACCGGCAAGCGTCTTGATCAGCGTGTCGGTGTTCGTATCCGGTGCGGTCTTCAGCATTTGCGTAATCATCTGGCCGACGACGTAGCCGATGATGGATGCGTGACGCGGATAATCGCTGTACTTCGCCTGATAGTCCTTTACGAACTGCTCGTGAGCGGGATCCTTGATCGAATACCAGGGATATCCATTCGCGACCCACCCTTTGGGAGCGTCGCCCTTCATGATATCCAGCCACTCCGGCAGGCCGGTTTCGTAGCTGACAACCGCCCGGTTCTCAAACAGTCCGCGAGGCGTTCCCTCCCGCACGAGCTTGATGAGGTCCGCGCCATAAAGAACGTTGAATATCCCTTCGGGGTTCGCACTTTGTATCGCGTCGATCGTCGCACCCGCGTCGATCTTGCCAAGCGGAGGGAACTGTTCCGCGACAACTTCAAACCCGTGCACGAGTTCCTTCATCATTGTTTTGAAGTTCTCGGCCGCGGCCTGGCCGTACTCGTAATTCGGCGCGACGATCGCCCACTTCTTCTTCCCGAGTTTAGCGGCTTGCTGGGAGAGAACCTTCACAACCATGTAGGTGTCCGAACGCACCCGGAACGTGTAGCGGTTTCCCTGGGCCATCGTGATCCCATCGGAGGCGGCCTGACCGCACACGTACAGGATCTTGTGTGCCTTTGCATAATCCGTGAGCGCGAAGGCCACCGGAGACACGAATCCTCCGACGAGAAAGTCGACCTTGCGCCTGGAAATCAATTCGTCTGCGGCTCGAACGGCATCCGCCGGTGTTCCGCCATCATCCTGACTGATGATCTCGACCTTCCGACCCTTTACGCCTCCGGCCGCATTGAATTGATCGACCGCAAGATTGAGCCCGTTCCGGAACGGAATGCTGACCGCCGGAAAACGATTGAAACTGTTCAGATGACCAACTCTTATCGGCTCTTGAGCCGATGCAACTGATGGCCCCAGCGAAAGGACCACTGCGGCTGACATTGCCAGTAATAAACTTCGCATATTGCCTCTCCCTCAATGAAACGTTTTGGAATCGTTGGACGCCCTGAGCTCAGGCCGTCAGCAGGTTGCACGGATGGCAAGCGAGAGGGCACGAACCGCGGAACGTGTGCTCCCAAACACAGGGATCTTGGCGCCCTCCAGTTCCTTCAGCCACTTCTTGCCGGTATCGTCGCCGTAAATAACGACGACGAAGGGCTTGCCGTATGTGCTCTTGAGGCGTCGCAGTAGCGCGCCGAATTCGTCGAAGTCCGCGCCCGCCGGGGCCAGAAGAATTGCAATCACCGCATCGACGCCCGGGTCCGCGAGGATCGGCTCCAGACTCTGTTCGTGCGCGATCTTCGCCCCCTTGAGATCGACCGAGATCCAGAAATCAAACGGATTGGCAGGCGGGATAAAAGGAGGAAGAACGTCCTGCAACTTCGCAATCGTTTCATCGCCGAATTGCGCGAGTTGCAGACCTTCCGCCACGAGCGCGTCAGTCGACATGACTCCAAGCGCCCCGCTTGTGGTCGCGATCGCGATATTCTTTCCCTTGGGATGCGGCATCATCTCCAGTGTGCGCAAGGCATCCATGAATTCCTTTTCGTCGTCAGCCCTGGCGATGCCAAATTGCCTGAACCCCGCATTTAGCAGCGTATCGTCGGACATCATCGAGCCGGTATGCGAAGCCGAGGCGCGCGCGCCCTCCGCGGTGCGTCCGGACTTCAGAACAACAACGGGTTTGCGCTCCCGCACCTCCGAAAGCCTTTTCAGAAAGCTCCTCGGGTTGCCGATCGATTCCAGATACATCCCGATGACCGTCGTTTCAGGATCGGCCTCGGCGAAATTCAGAAAATCGATCTCGTCGACATCGACCTTGTTGCCCGCAGCCACGCTCGTCATGACGCCGGGGCGCTGAACGTCCTGATTCATCCATTCCAGCATCACCGCGCCGTTGAAGATTCCGCTCTGCGAGAACAGGGAAATCCCCCCCTTCTCCCATCGGGGATAACGGATGAAGCTTCCCATCATCGACGTATGCGCATCGATTACCCCGATCGTATTTGGCCCTACGAGGAGAATGCCATGACGATCCGCCAATTCTTTCAGCTCGAGCTGATCGGCTTGCCCGAACTCGCCGATTTCGGAGAAACCCGCCGCGATGATGCACGCAGCCCGACAGCCCGCGCGGCCGCATTCGTCTACGGCGCTCAAAACCGCATCGCGGGGAAGCGCAATGAATGCGAGATCGATTTTCTGCGGGACATCCGAAATCGAGGGATAAGCAGTCTTCCCCAGAACTTCCTTTGCACCGGGATTGACGGGATAAAGCTGCCCCGAGAACTTTCCGTCAACGAGACTGCTGAAGAGGACACCACCCGACTTCCGCGGGTTCGACGAGGCCCCGATCACAGCGACGGATTTTGGACGAACCAGCGGCTGCAAATCCCTCATCGTTCATCACCTTTCAAGAGCAGAAGCGCGTCGAGCGCAAACACGCCATCCGCACCGATAGCGATTGGATTGAGTTCGATTTCGTCAACGCGGCAAGCGACATCGGGAGCGCAAATGAAATCGGACAAGCGAGCGATCGCGTCACGCACCAGTTGCCGGTCGATCGCCGGCCGGCCTCTGTAGCCACACAAGACCTTCCGAAGCGGAGATTCGTCTATCAACCCGTCGATGTCCCGGGGACGCAATGGAGCAAGACGGCTTTCGACCGCGCTCAGGAGTTCGGTGTGGACGCCTCCCAAGCCGAAAGTAACGACCGGACCGACCGCGGTATTCGCGCTGGCGCACAAGAGCCACTCGGGAAACGCCGGCCGATACTCTTCAACCAGAAATCCGTCGACCTGAGCTTCCGATCGCAAGGCACGAACACGCGCGAGGGCATCCCTGCATGCCGCCACAGCCGATCCAACATCGTGAAGCGGGAAGATCACTCCGCCAACTTCGGTCTTGTGTGGAATATCCGACGAAACGATTTTGACGACGAACGGAGCCCGCAACCGCTCAATTCCGGCCGCGACGGCATCGATCGTATCGCAAGCGACGGATGAAGGGCTTTCGAATCCGATGGTTCGGAGAATCGCTTTTGCTTCGACTTCAGTCGGCTGCCGGCGAGATGCAATGGCTCGATCCAGAAGCTCAATGACAGCGGCGTAACGACCGAACGTCATTATTATCTACCCTGGATGACGCGAACAGGCAGCCGCCGCACGACATGTCTCAGGCTGCGATATTGTAAGCGAGCAATGGGATGAGGCCTTGTAAGCGCCGGAAGTCATCGAAGGCTCCGCTTAAATCCACCCTAACACAGATCGATAACAATAGTACAATTTTGTGTCAACACAATATTGTAGCGATATTTGGAGTAGGACAAATAAAGAAGGTGCAACGGATGCCGTGCTGCAAGCTTGCTGCGCGCGCACTCGCAATCGAGCGATTAAAGCGGACGCGCTCTACTCGTTGCGCAGCGTCTCGGACGAATCTGAAAGAATGTCGTTGTGCCCTCCAAGCTTGGGGGCCGACAACACTTCCGCGACAGGCCCTCGAAAACTGCGGTCTATCGGTACAGGTAGCGCGGGTATGGTCGCCGCATTACGGTTTGAGACCTGATATTCGAACAGATTGCGAGCCTTGAAATGCGGGTCCCGCAGCGCGGCTTGCACGTCGACAACGACAGAGCAGCAGCAATCGACATTCTCGAATCTCGTCCGCCAGACGTCGGCATCTTGCGAGCGGATGATTTCCGTAATCTTCTGGATCGTCACGCTTGGATTGAGGTGATCGTTGCGCTGGTCCTCATCCAATCCAATGGTCTCGCAGAAGACCTCCCAGAACTTCTGCTCCATGGGAGCGGCAGCCAGCACATGACCGTCCCGTGTCCCATACAACCGATATCGTGGAGAGCCGCCGGTGGCGAAATCGGTCCCGTTCCCCGGCCACTGACCGGCAGCCAGACCATTTCCGAGCGCCCAATACATGAACGGAAAGAGATTGTCCGCCATAGCGATATCAAGCCATTGACCGCAGCCTGTTTTGCGACGCGCCTCAAGCGCCAGCAAGATGTTGAGCACAGCCGGATAGCTGCCTCCCGCGATATCGCCGATGAGAGCTGGCGGAACAACAGGCGCAGCGGAATCTCCCATCGACAACGCAAGAAGACCGGTATCGCCCATGTAATTAAGGTCATGCCCCGCAGCCTGTCGCTTCGGGCCGTTCTGCCCATAGCCGGTGATCGAGCAATAGATCAGCTTTGGATTGATCGCCGACAGCTCCGCGTATCCGAGTCCCAGCCGATCCATCACCCCGGGCCGAAATTGTTCGACAAGGATGTCCGCACGCCTGATCAACGGGTCGAGCCGAGTCTTGTCCTTCGCATCTTTCAAATCGACCGCGATGCTCTTCTTGCCGCGGTTCAACAAGGCAAAGTTGACGCTGTCGTCCCCCCACCGTGGCTGATACTTGCGCATATCGTCGCCATCATTGCGACGTTCGATCTTGATGACTTCCGCTCCGGCCTCGGCGAGAAAAAGGGTGGCGATCGGCCCCGGCACCAGTGTCGAGAAATCGAGAACCAAATATCCGTCCAGTGGCTGCATTGATCTGGCCTCGCGCTTCAGACTGACAGGTATGTGGCGCGGACATTCGTATCCGCCATCAAACTATCGAACGATCCCTGGAAGCGCAGATGCCCTTTCTCGATCACATATGCACGATCGGCGACCGCTTGCGCAAAGCTCAGATTCTGCTCGGACAACAAGATAGCCAGACCTTCTCCCTTCATGGCCTTCAGGGCGGCGGCCATTTGCTGCACGATGACAGGAGCCAGTCCTTCAGAAGGCTCGTCGAGCAAGACAAGACGAGGGTTTCCCATCAGCGTTCTCGCAAGGCTGAGCATTTGCTGCTCCCCTCCCGACATCAAGCCACCGAGCCGATTACGCATGCGACCGAGGTTCGGAAATATTTCGAAGAGGCGATCGACAGTCCAGTAGGGAGCCCCCTCGCGGCGAGCTTGCTGACCGACATACAGATTTTCCATAACCGTTAATTGCTTGAATATCCGGCGCTCCTCTGGAACGTAACCAAGCCCCATTCGAGCAATGCGGCTTGGTTTCAGGTCCGTCAGAGCTTGCCCCTCGAATTCGCGCACCCCGCTTACGCGAGGAACCATATTCATAAGCGCCTTCAAGGTCGTCGTTTTGCCTGCGCCATTGCGTCCAAGAAGGACGACGACTTCGCTGTTGCTCACATCGACATCGACCTGGAAGAGAATCTGCGCGCGTCCGTACCACGCGCTAAGGTCTTTGACTCGAAGACCGCTCATGGCGTCACCAATTCCACCGGCATTTCATCGCCGAGGTAAATCCGGCGGACTTCAGGATCGGCACGGACCTCATCGGGCCGGCCCTGACTGATAATCTGGCCGCGATCCAGGACCATGATGCGATGAGAATGACCAAAAACCGCATCCATATCGTGTTCCGTAAAGAGCACTCCCATCTGCCTTTCGGCAACAAGCTCGGAGGTCAGGCGCATCAGGTCTTCGCGCTCCGCCGGCGCCATGCCGGCGGTCGGCTCGTCCATCAGCAGCAATCGCGGCTCATTCACCAGGGCTATCGCAAGCTCCACACGCTTGACGTCGCCATAAGCAAGCAGCGCACAGGTACGATCGGCTTGGTCCGCCACTCCCAGCCTGTCGAGAAGCGCCATCGACTCTGCGCGATAGCAGTCGCCGACCAGCTTTGCGGTGGTCCAGGTTTGGCGGTACAGGGAAAGAAAGGCCATCTGCACATTTTCACAGACCGTCATCGAGCCAAAGGTCGATGCAATCTGGAAAGTTCGCCCCACTCCCAGTCGCCAAATCTCGCGAGGCGCCTTTCCTTCAATGTTTGTTTCGGCGAGGCGAACGGTGCCGGAATCCGGCTTGAGTTGACCGGCTATCAAATTGAAGCAGGTTGATTTGCCTGCGCCGTTCGGACCGATCAACGCGAGCAACTCGCCCGGCTCGATTGAAAGGGAAACATTTTTAACAGCATGGATACCGCCGAATGACTTCGACAATCCTTGAACTTCAAGTACTGCGCTCATAGGGCTCGGCTCCCTGAACGGCGACCCGCAAATTGGCTCTTTGGCAAAAGCCCACGAATATGCCGCGCCACCCCGACCACGCCCTCCGGAAACAGCAGAACCGAACTTATGATCACCAGTCCGAGCAACAGCCGCCAGAAGTCAGTGAGCGGCATGATGTAGGCGCGCACCACCGGATAAATAACCGCTCCGACGAGCGGACCCGTGATGTAGTTCAGCCCACCCAACAAAACCATTGCCAGCGCATCCACGCTTGTGGGAATGGCGAGCAGACCAGGATCAACTGTGCCTTTCGAGAAAGCATAGACACCACCGGCCAGCCCGGCGCACGC
>Ga0182748_1003940_pt1 | contig 12140 bp, 9 predicted proteins | sample eDN3rd37CKraftOP_FD_128877 | JGI IMG/M metagenome (GOLD analysis project Ga0182748, IMG submission 128877) | Enriched Organic Plus compost microbial communities from Emeryville, California, USA - eDNA 3rd pass 37_C Kraft OP (version 2) (version 2) ...
ACGCTCTGCATCGGCGCCGGCATGGGCACCGCCACCATCATCGAGCGGGTGTGAACATGAAAGGAGTCCGTCATCCTGAGGTGCGACCCCGGGTGAGCGAAGCGAGACCCGGGGGAGCCTCGAAGGATGACAGCAGGAATTGAACCGCGTCATCCTTCGAGGGCGGCCTTCGGCCGCCACCTCAGGATGACGCCTAGAGAACTCGCGGGAGGCGAGGAATGAACCTCAAGAATTTCAAGTTCGACGTCGACGCCGACGGCATCGCGCTCGTCACCTGGGACATGCCCGGCCGCTCGATGAACGTCTTCACCATGGAGGTCATGGACGAGCTTTCGCAGATCGTGGAGACGGTCGCGAACGACAAGGCGATCAAGGGCGCGGTCATCACGTCGGGCAAGGATACGTTCTCCGGCGGCGCCGACCTGACGATGCTCGAAGGGCTCTCCGGCGCGATCAAGGACATCGACCAGGCGAAGGACAAGAAGGCCGCGATGCAGGCCTTCTTCGACCAGTCGCGCAAGATGAGCGTGATCTACCGGCGCCTCGAGACGAGCGGGAAACCGTGGGTCTGCGCGATCAACGGCACGGCGGTTGGCGGCGCCTTCGAGCTCGCGCTCGCCTGCCATCATCGCGTCGCGTCCGAGAACGAGAAAACCCGTCTCGGCCTGCCTGAAGTAAAAGTCGGCCTCTTCCCCGGCGCGGGCGGCACGCAGCGCCTGCCCCGCATGATCACCGCCGCCGACGCGCTGCAATTGATGCTGCGCGGCGAGCAGATGCGGCTCGACAAGGCGAAGCAGTTGAAGCTCGTCGACGAGGTCGTTCCGGCCAATAAGCTGATCGAGACCGCGAAGGCATGGATCAGGAACGGCGGCAAGGCCGTGCAGCCCTGGGATCAGGACGGCTTCAAGCTGCCCGGCGGCCTAGTCTATTCCAAGGTCGGCATGATGGTCTGGCCGCCGGCCAATGCCATCTACCGCCGCGAGACCTACGACAACTATCCCGGCGCGCGCGCGATCCTGAAGAGCGTCTATGAGGGGCTGCTGGTGCCCTTCGACGCCGGCTTGCGCATCGAGTCGCGCTATTTCGCCAATGTGCTCCGCACGAAGGAGGCGGCGGCCATGATCCGCTCGCTGTTCGTCTCCATGCAGGAGCTGAACAAGGGCGCGCGCCGCCCGGCGAACGTCCCGCCGTCGAAGATTCAGAAAGTCGCTGTGCTCGGCGCGGGCTTCATGGGCGCGGGCATCGCCTACGTGACGGCGAGCGCGGGCATCGACGTGGTGCTCGTCGACAGGGATCAGGCGTCGGCGGACAAGGGCAAGAGCCTTTCCGACAAATTGATCTCCGACCAGATCAAGAAGGGCCGCGCGAAGCCCGAGGCGAAGGATCAATTGCTTTCGCGCATCAAGGCGACGGCCGACTACAAGGACATCGAAGGCGCCGACCTCGTGGTCGAGGCCGTGTTCGAGGACCGCAAGGTGAAGGCGGACGTGATCGCGAAAGCCGAAGCCGTGCTCGGCGAGAAAGCCGTGTTCGGCTCCAACACCTCGACGCTGCCGATCACGTCGCTCGCGGAAATCTCCAGGCGCTCCGATCGCTTCATCGGCATTCACTTCTTCTCGCCCGTCGAGAAGATGATGCTGGTCGAGGTGATCCGGGGCAAGCAGACCGGCGACGAGGCGATCGCCACGGCGCTCGATTACGTGCGCGCGATCCGCAAGACCCCGATCCTCGTCAACGACAGCCGCGGTTTCTACACCTCGCGCGTGGTCGGCACCTACATCCGCGAAGGTCACCTGATGCTCACCGAAGGTGTGCCCGCGGCGATGGTGGAGAATGTCGGAAAAATGGCCGGCATGCCCGTCGGCCCGCTCTCGCTGAACGACGAAGTCGCCGTCGATCTCGCCTGGAAGATCGTGCAGGCAACGAAAGCCGACCTCGGCGCGGCTGCGATCGACGGGCGGCAAGAGACGCTGCTCGAGGAGATGGTCGTCAAGCGCGGCCGCCTCGGCCGCAAGAACGGCAAGGGCTTCTACGATTATCCGGAAAGCGGGCCCAAGCGTCTGTGGCGTAGCATCACCGAAATTGTCGGAGAGCCTAAGCCCGCGGAAAGCTTCGACATCGACGAACTGAAGCAGCGCTTCCTCGTCATCCAGGCGCTCGAGACCACGCGCTGCGTGGAGGAAGGCGTCATCACCGACGTGCGCGACGCCGATGTCGGCTCGATTCTTGGCTTCGGCTACGCGCCGTTCACTGGCGGCACGCTCTCCTACATCGACGGCATGGGTGTGAAGGAATTCGTCGCGCTGTGCGAGAAGCTCGCCAGGAAGCACGGCGAACGCTTCAAGCCCGCGCCGGTCCTGGTTGAGATGGCGAAGAAGGGCGAGACCTTCTACACGCGCTTCGCGCCGCCTGCAGGCAAGAAGGCGGCTTGATCTCGTCGTCCCGGAAACTCGCAAAGCGAGTTATCCGGGACCTTCCGATTGAGAATGCTGAGAACGGTCCCGGCTCTCGCGCGAAAGCGCTTGGCCGGGACGACGAGCACTCAATACCCTGTCATCGTCTCCGCGATCCCCACGATCAGCGCCAGCATCCACATCACGATCGAGATCAGCGTCGTGTATTGCGCGAACGTGAAGTACGCGTCACGCATGACCGTCGCCGTCACCCACTGCGCATAGCGTTCCGGCGGCCGGAAGTTCTCCGGGAGGATCAGCCACATCTCCGTCTTGCGGTAGTCCCGGGTCAGTGCGTTGCGCGCCTTGACGATCAGAATGACGGCCATCAGGAGCGTCAGGAATCCGCCCGCCTGAAATACGAGGCGCGGTTCGAAGCTCAGGCCGACCATCACGCAAACGACCGCGAGCATCCCGAAGCCGCAGCCGCGGGCGACCGAAATGAAGGCGGCTTTGCGCAGTTCTTCCATGTGGGAAGCGATCTGAAAGCCGGGGGCGCAGCTTCGGATATTAAGGCCGTGGCGGAAACGCGCAATCGGCGTCAGGTGAAAGGTCGTCCCGTCCTAAAGGCCGATCGCGATGAAGTTGGACGCCGCCGGCAGCGTAAGCAGGCCCACCCCGGCAAGCCAGATCCACATGGAAAGCTCGGTGGATTCCTCGAGGCCCTTCCAGCGCTCATAGAGCGCCGCCGGGACGCCGCCCGCGATCAGGGTCATGGTGGACAGGAGCAGCGACGAGACGAACAGGATCACCCGCGTATCATCGACAAAGAAGGCGGGCGTGAGCGCAAAGACGAACGGGAGCAGCACGAACACGAACGGCGAGAAGATGCCGTTGACAATCGCAAACAGCAGGATCGCGACGATATAGGGCTGGTGGCTCATCAGCCGGTCGCTCCCGCCGTCGGCGCCAATCCGACCGTGCTGACGAGCAGCAACAGAAGCACGCGCGCGGCAAACAGCCAAACCACCGAGAACAACAGCACGACGAGCGGCGGCACGGCGCGCGGCGTGACGTAGCCGACCATCTTCAGGACGGGGTCGGTCAACCACACGAAGAAGCGCCAGATGTAGTTGGTGGATGCCGGGTCAAAGATGAAGGTGAGCACGAAGCGGCCGATCACCGTGTACATGAGTGCGGCAAGCACGAGATTCGGCAGATGAAACCACCAATAGGTGAGTAAGGGATTCGACACCGCTTCGCCCCCGCCGGCTCCTCCGCATGCTTCAAGCATGGATCGCCGGAAAAGAAAACCGGCGCGCATCTTCACGCGCGGCCTTTCGGCGCGCCCATCACGCGCAAACCAAGAAATTGGAGCGGGGTGATGATTCGAAGAAAAGTCGTCCCGCTCTAGGGTACGATTGACGAGGGGGCGGAAGCGTTTCCGCTTCCACCCCCTCGATCGCTCTGCTGTGTCTTGGCTCGTCTCGGCTCAGGTCTTCTCTTCGAGGACCATGCGGCCGCGCGGCTTGCGGATCTCGTCGACGAACGCCTGCATCTCCTTCGACGGCTCCTTGCCGAGGAGGCTGACGACGATCATCACGATGAAGCCGAGCGGTGCGCCCAAGAGGCCGCAGTTGATGTTGTTGAGGTCGAACCAGCCGACCTTCGACTGCATCGGATGGGCCGCGCTCGCCGGCACGTCCGCAACCCACTTCGGATCCGCCATCACCGTTGCCACGTCCACCAGCGGTGCGCCGGTAGCGGCATTGGTGAGCGACGACATGCCGAAGTAGGAGACACCGGCCTGCGGATAGTACCGCGTGACCACGAGATAGAAGATGCAGAGGCCGAACCCGGCGATGATGCCGAGCACAGCGCCTGTCGTCGTCGTCCGTTTCCACCAGATACCCATCACGAGTGCCGGGAAGTTGCCGGCCATCGCGAGCGAGAACGCCCAGCCCACCATGGCGAGGATGTCCCCGGGTTTTGTTGAGGCCAGATAGGCGGCACACACCGCGACCAGCACCAGCAGGATGCGTGCAACAACCAGCCGCCGCGCCGTTGACGCGTTCGGGTCGAGCATCTTGTAGTAGATGTCGTGGCTGAGCGCGTTGGCGATGGCGAGCAGGAGGCCGTCGGCGGTCGACAGCGCCGCCGCGAGACCGCCGGCCGCGACAAGGCCGGAGATCACGTAGGGCAGGCCGGCGATTTCCGGTGTCGACAGCACGATCACGTCGGTGTTGATCGAGAAGTCCTGCAGCCGGACGACACCCGGATGGTCCGCGATCGCCTTACAGGCGGCAACGATCGCATCGTGGTTGAGCGCGTCCTTTCCGCAGATCTTGATCAGGCCGAGCTCACCCCAGGTGAACAGCCACGGCCGGATCTGGTCGAGGTCGCGGCCGATGATGTTCGTATAGACCTCGAGCTTCGAGAACGCCGCGTAGGCCGGCGCCGAGAAGTACAGGAGGAAGATGAAGAACAACGACCATGCCACCGACACGCGCGCTTCACGCACCGACGGGGTCGTGAAGTAGCGCATGAGGATGTGCGGCAGCGAAGCGGTGCCGACCATCATGCAGATGATGATGCCGAAGTAGTTCAGCGGGGTGTAGTTGAAGAAGGGCTGCACGTGCGGCTTGAGCGCCGCTGCCGTCGCCAATCCCTCCTGTAGCAACTGGCCTTCGCGGGCCGTGATCTCCTGGATCGCCTGGCCGTACATGAGCTGCGGAATGGGAATTCCGTACTTCTGCGTGGACAGGATCACGATCGGCGTCAGGTACGCGATGATGAGCACGATGTACTGGGCGATTTGCGTCCAGGTCACCGCGCGCATGCCGCCGAGCATCGAGCAGAGCAGGATGCCGAGAAGGCCGACGAACACCGCCACCTCGAACGGGATGCCGAGGAAGCGCGAAGCAATGATGCCGGTGCCGTAGATCTGTGCCGTCACGTAGGTGAACGACGCACAGAACAGCACGATCACCGCCAGGAAGCGGGCGAAGTTGCCGCCGAAGCGGTGCGACATGAAGTCGGGCACCGTGTAGGCGCCGAACTTGCGCAGGAACGGCGCGATCAGAACGGCGACGAGCACATAGCCGCCGGTCCAGCCGAGCACCCACGCCAGGCCGTCATAGCCGAGCAGGAAGAGCGTGCCGGCCATGCCGACGAACGAAGCCGCCGACATCCAGTCTGCGCCCGTCGCCATGCCGTTGTAGAGAGCGGGAACGCGCCGCCCCGCGACGTAATATTCGGAGACCTGCATCGTGCGCGTCATCACGCCGATGACGGCATAAACCGCGAGCGTGAAGAACACGAACAGATAGCCGAGGATGCGATTCGGAACGCCGACGAGCTCGAGCAGCGCGAGCAGGATCACGAAGCCGATGAAGCCCCCGGTGTACGTTCCATACATGCGGCCGAGTTGTTTGGTGAAATCGCTGGCACCAGCAGTTTGCGTAGCCATATGATGATCCCCCCTCAGTCTTCGGCCACGCCGTGCTTGCGGTCGATCTGATCCTGCTTTCTGGCGAACCAGAACAGAATCACGACGAACGCAATCAACGAGCCCTGCGCGGCCATGTAGAAACCGAGCGGGAAGCCGAGAATTGTGATCTTGTTCAGCACGTGCACGAACATGTGGACGATGTAGCCGAAGAACACCCACAGCCCGAGTGTGATCCACATCAGCCGACTGGTGTCATTCCAGTAGGCTTGGTCTTTTGATTCCATGAAAAAAGCCCTCCTCATCTCGGTCTGCCCGCGCGCCCGTGCGAACGGCAGCAGCCATGCCTCGCTTGCAAAGGAAAAAGACACGCCGACTCGAAAGTCGGATCGAGGCGCTTCCTCCAAAGCATTCGGTCCGCTGTTGTTGCTCTTTGTCGCGGCTCCGTGCCTGAGAATTAACATTTGGTAAGTTTCGGGCCCTATAAGACTTTCGGCCAGCGTGGATTACTAATCCGCGGAAAGAAAAGAATTTTCCGCATTGCAGCAGGAGACGGCGGCTTCGGGGTGGGATGCTCCCCCGTCTTCATCGTGAACGCAGAAAATCGTCATCGTTTCGCAACCTTCCGGCAGGCCTCGCTTGCAATCCGTGCCGCCGGAGCCGCATTATTCTTTCGAAGGGGAGTGGCTCACTCGCCACATCATTCTTTCGTCTGACGCGGGTCGGGCGTATTGAAGCGGGGCGATGACGGGCATCGGGACAGGAGAAAGCCAATTGGCGGTGGATGCGTCCACGCACTACCGATTCGTCGTCGCTGACGACCATCCGTTGTTTCGCGGCGCCTTGAAAGAATCGGTCGCCAATCTGTTTGCATCCGCGGACGTCTATGAGGCCGGCGGCTTCGACGATCTGCAGGCATTGCTGGAGCGGGAAGGCGATGTCGATCTCGTCCTGCTCGATCTCGCGATGCCCGGCGTGCGCGGCTTTTCGGGCCTGCTGTATTTGCGCGCGCAGTTCCCCGGCGTGCCGGTCGTCGTCGTGTCCGCGAACGAGGAGCCGGGCGTGATTCGCCGCTGCATGGAGTTCGGCGCATCCGGATTCCTGCCGAAGACCCTCGGCGTCGAGACCATGCGCACCGCGATCCGCAACGTGCTTGAGGGCGGCGTCTGGACGCCGCCGGACGTCGATCTGTCCGGCGGGGCCGACGAAGCGACGCGCGATCTGGTCAATCGGCTGTCGACGCTGACGCCGCAGCAGGTGCGCGTGCTGATGATGCTGTCGGAGGGCTTGCTCAACAAGCAGATCGCCTTCGAGTTGAAGGTGTCCGAAGCGACGGTGAAGGCGCACGTCTCCGCGATCCTGCAGAAGCTCGGCGTCGAGAGCCGCACGCAGGCGGTGATCGCGGCATCCAAGATCGAAACCGGCCAGTGGACGCGCCCGGCGAACTGACGGCGTAGCCGTCATCCCGGCCGAGCGAAGTGAGAGCCGGGATCGTTTTCAGCAAACTCCATCAGACGGTCCCGGGTCTCGCGCCGCTTGCCCGGGACGACAAGATTCACTCCGCCGCCGGCCGCGCGACTCTCCATTGCGCGAGGAACGCACGCAACGCGGCGGGCTTCACCGGCTTGTTGAATACCTGGATGTCCTTGGTGCGCGCTTCTTCCCGCACGGCGGGGCTGCGGTCGGCCGTGATCAGCGCGGCGGGGATGCTGTCCTTGAGCCGTTTCCTGAGCGCCTCCACCGCGTCGATCCCGTTGCTCTCGTCGAGATGATAGTCGACGAGGAGCGCGTCGGGCCGGTGGCCGCTGGCGTCGATCGCCGCCACCGCCCCTTCGAGGTTCGGCGCGACGAGCACGCGGCAGCCCCATCCCGTGAGCAGCGATTCCATCCCGGCCAGTACCTGCGGCTCGTTCTCGATGCAGAGAACGACGATGCCCTCGAGCGGCGTCGCCGGCATCGGCTTTTCCGGGCGGATCGTCCGCGGCGCCGCGAGCCCCGCCGCGACCGGTACACCGAGCGTGAACGCGGAGCCCTTGTTGGGCTGCGACCGCAGCGCGAGCGGATGATTGAGAATGCGCGCGATCCGCTCTACGATCGAGAGCCCGAGGCCGAGGCCGCGCGCCACCCGTGCGCCCTGCGCAAGCCGCTGGAATTCCTCGAAGATCACCTTCTGCTTGGAGGCGGGAATGCCGAGCCCGGTGTCGTGCACTTCGATCCGGACCGTTTTGCCGCGGCGCCGGCAGCCCACGAGCACCCGGCCGTGCGGCGTGTACTTGATCGCGTTCGACACGAGATTTTGCAGGAGCCGCCGCAGGAGCCGCCGGTCCGAGCGCACCGTCACGGATGACGGCACGAAGGCAAGTTCGAGTCCCTTCGCGGCGGCGAGCGGCGCGAACTCGACCTGCAGCTGCCCGAAGATTTCGTCGATCCGGAACGCGGAGATTTCCGGCTTCATCGCGCCGGTATCGAGGCGGGAAATATCGAGGAGCGTGCCGAGGATTTCCTCCACCGCTTCGAGCGACGCGTCGATATTGGTGGCGAGCTTCGCTTCCACCCCTTCGCCCTTGCGGTCGACCAGGCTCGTCGCATAGAGCCGCGCCGCGTTGAGCGGCTGCAGGATGTCGTGGCTCGCGGCGGCAAGGAAACGCGTCTTCGAGATGTTTGCCTCGTCGGCTTCCGACTTCGCGCGGGCGAGCTCCGCGTTCAGGCGCGTGAGCTCTTCCGTGCGCTCCTTCACGCGCCGTTCGAGGTTCTCGTTCGCGCGCTCGAGCGCCTCGGCCGCTTCCACCGTCGGCGTGATGTCGGTGTAGGTCACGACGATGCCGCCGTCCGGCATGCGGTTCGAGCGCACTTCCACGACGATGCCGGGCTTCTGCAGGCGCTCGCGGAAGCTCGCCGTGCCGCTGACATAGCGCTCGAGCCGGTCGGCGACGAGCTTGCCCGGATCGCCCGCCCCGAGGTCGCCGCGCTCGGCGGCGACGCGCAGGATTTCGTCGAGCCGTGCGCCGAGACGGCCAATGTCCGGCGGCAGGTCGAGCATCGCGCCGAACTGGCTGTTCCAGCAGATGAGCTGCAGGTCTTTGTCGAATACGGCAATGCCTTCCTGCACGTGATCGATGGCGCTCTGCAGGATTTCGCGGTTGTACTGGATCGCCGCCGACGCATCGTCGAGAAGCTTCAACGCCGCCTGCGGCGATACCGTACCCTTGCGCAGGAGAAGCGAGAGCACGAGGCGGGAGGAGGCGGCGCCGATCGCGGACGCCAGCACGTGCTCGGCATAACGCAGCAGGAGGATGTCGGCCTCGCGCCGCGGGTCAAGCGAGATGCGGCGGTTCTGCGAGAAGCTTTCGAACGAGCGCCGCGTCCGTTCCTCTCCGAGATAGCGCGCGACGGTTGACATCAGTTCCTCGACGGTCACCGACGAGCGCCACAGCCGGAAGCTCGGCGCGATCGGCGTGCTTTCCGTCTCGACGAAGACATTGGCCTGCAGCCGCTCGATCGGCGTAGCCGACGTCAGGCGCGACACGACGATAAACGCTACGATGTTGAGCCCGAGGCTCCACAATACGCCGTGCGTGAGGGGCGACGCCTCCAGCCCGAACAACGCCTGCGGCCGCAGTTCGGCGATGCCGAACAGCCCCGCGTCGAGGATCGTGCGGTCGACAAGCCCTGCCTCCACGACGCTCGGCAGCAGCAGCGTGTAGCCCCATACGACGACGCCGATCACGAGCCCGGCGATCGCGCCGCGCGCCGTCGCGTCGCGCCAGAACAGGCCGCCGAAGAACGCCGGTCCGAACTGTGCCACCGCGGCGAACGACAGCAACCCGATCTGCGCAAGCTGCGCCTCGCCCGCCATGTGATAGTAGAAATAGGCGAGCAAAAGCACGCCGAGGATGAGCAGCCGCCGCGCGCGCAGGAGAAAGCCGCCCATGTCGGCGCGGCTGCCCGAGACGGTTCCGCGCCGCCGCAGCATGAACGGCACCACGATGTCGTTCGACACCATGATCGCCACCGCGACGCTCTCGACGATCACCATCGCGGTCGCCGCCGACAGGCCGCCGACGAAGGCGAACAGCGCGAGGAAATCCGAGCCCGCCGACATCGGCAGCGCCAGCACGAACATGTCGCTGTCGACATTGCCGTTCGGGAACGTGAGAAGGCCGGCGATCGCGATCGGCACCACGAAGAGGTTGATGAGAATGAGGTAGAGCGGAAACAGCCAGACCGCCCGCCGCAGTTCGTCCTCGCCGTTGTTCTCCACCACCATGACATGGAACTGCCGCGGCAGCAGCACGATGGCGAGGAACGACAGCACGGTCATCGTGATCCAGGTCGTCGGATCGAAGTGCGAGAATTTGGGCAGGATATCGCCGCGCGCTTCCGCCTGAGCGATGAGATCGACCGGGCCGTCAAAGAGATAGAAGAGCACGAACGCGCCGACGACCAGAAACGCGACGAGCTTCACGAGCGATTCCGTCGCGATCGCGAGCATCAGCCCTTCCTGGTGCTCCGTGGCGTCGCTGTGCCGCGTGCCGAACAGCATGGCGAACGCCGCCATGGTGACGGCGACGACGAGCGCGAGGTCGCCGAACATCGGCGCGAGCGTCGACGTGCTCGGCTGCTGCCCGAGGATGGTGAGCAGCGACGCCGATACCGCCTTCAATTGCAGGGCGATGTAGGGCACGGCGCCGATCACCGCGACGATCGTGACGATCGCCGCCACCGCCTGGCTCTTGCCGTAGCGTGCGGCGATGAAGTCGGCGATCGAGGTGATGTTCTGCGCTTTCGCCAGCCGCACGATCTTCAGGATCAGCGGAAAGCCCAGCACCATCATCAGCACCGGGCCGAGATAGATCGTGAGAAAATCGAAGCCCTGTGCCGCGGAAAGGCCGACCGAGCCGAAGAACGTCCACGACGTGCAGTAGACCGCGAGCGACAGCGGGTAGATCAGCGGGCGGCTCACCCGCTCGCCGGCGCGCGGGCGCGTACGGTCGCCGTAGCTCGCCACGGCGAACAGGAAGCCGATATAGGCGAGCGCCACGCCGACGACGACCCAGCCTTGCAGCACGCTCATCTCTGGGCCACTCTCGAATGCCGGGCTCGGTTCCCCCGGCCGCATGGGAACCATAGCCTATTTGTCCCGCCGGTGCAGCGATTTGCAGGGGCATGGGCGCGTGCTTTGGGCTGGAGTGGCGATGGGAATTTTCGACTGGTTCAGGCGTCCCCCGCGCATCGCGGACAGAGCGTCGCTTGCGGATTTCCTCGACACCCGGGCCGCCTTCTTCGCGCAGAAGAGCATCTTCGACTACACGCGCGGCCGCGCCGGCCCCTACTTCCCGCAGATCATCAAGGAGAAGGAATTCAGCACGCGGGTCGACGAGGCGCGCTGGCGCAACTATCCGTACGGCCTTTCCATGGTCGCCGAAATGGTGCATGGCGTGCTTCTCCCTGCGGCGGGCGACGCCCCGGCGCTTGCAGCCGCATTGCAGGAAATCTCGCTCGACGTGTTCGACCGCTATCCGGTGCCGCCGATGCTCGGCGAGGAATACTGGTCCGGCGAACGGGCAGGGCTCGCCACGCGCATTGCCGGGATTGCGCTGCATCCGCCGAAGCCCGTGAAGGATATTCCGATGCCGTTCGGCGAGATCTTCTTCAACAACATGCCGATCCACGAACGGCTGCGCGAGCACGATTTCGAGCTGATCCGCAATCACCTGCGCAGCAACCTCCTCAGCATGAACCGCGATTTTCTGAAGCACGCCGACATCGAAGCTTTGGTCGGCGTGCTGCTTCCCGCCGCGGACCGGACCGCGGCCTGACCGGGGCGCGCCGTGGCCGACCGCATCAGCGCCACGCCGCTTCTTGCGCTCGACGCCGTCGCGATCGACACCGAGACCACGAGCCTCGATCCCAACCGGGCGCGCATCGTTGAGCTCGGCGGCATTCGCATCCGCGCCGGCCGCGTTGCGGAGAACGAGCGCTTTCGTTCGCTCGTCGATCCGGGCGTGCCCATTCCGCCGACCTCCACGGGTATTCATGGCATCGACGCGGCGCGCCTGAAGGGCGCGCCGGATTTCTCGGCGGCGTGGAAGGATTTTCACGCTTTCGTCGGCGATGCGGCCGTGATCGGGCACACCATCGACTACGACCTCGCCGTGATCGGCCGCGAGGCCAGACGCGCGCAAGCGGCGTTCCGCGTGCCGCGTGCGATCGACATCCGCATTCTCGCGGAGTTCGCGAGGCCCGATTTGCCGGGCTTCTCCCTCGAGCAGCTCGCGGCCTGGCTCGATGTGAACGTG
>Ga0182748_1003945_pt1 | contig 12131 bp, 8 predicted proteins | sample eDN3rd37CKraftOP_FD_128877 | JGI IMG/M metagenome (GOLD analysis project Ga0182748, IMG submission 128877) | Enriched Organic Plus compost microbial communities from Emeryville, California, USA - eDNA 3rd pass 37_C Kraft OP (version 2) (version 2) ...
ACGCCGCTCCGCCGCGCGGCGGCGATGACGGCGCGCACCCCGTCGACATTGGCCGCGCGGAAGGCGCTCCAGGGGCCCCAGTCCGACGCGAGACCGGCGACATGATAGACGATCGCGGCACCCGCCATCGCCCGTTCGAGGCTGAGCGCATCGTCGAGCTCGCCTTCGACGATTCTCGCCGGCGTTCCGGCAAGGAAGCCCAGGCTGCTCGTCGGCCGCACCATCGCGGTCACCGCGACGCCCGGCCGGCCGGCGAGGTGGGCGCACAGATTGCTGCCGACGAAGCCGCTCGCACCGGTGACCAGAACGCGCGTGCGCACGCCGGCCGGCCTGCCCCCGCCGGGCAGGTCGCCGTTCACGGGCCGCTGCTCGTTCGTGATCAGCGCCACGGCCGGCAGGCGGACGGACTGGGGAAGGCGAAGCGAAACCGCCGCATGGCATCGGCTTAGGCCGCCGATGCGCCGCTCGCCCTTGACCTACCGCAAATCTGGGCAGGGTGACGCGGATGGGCTGGACATTGGGGAAACTGGAGCGGGTGAAGGGAATCGAACCCTCGTCGTAAGCTTGGGAAGCTTCTGCTCTACCATTGAGCTACACCCGCGCCGGCGCCGCGATTGCCACAAGCACGGCCCGGCGGTCAACGTGTCGCATGCGGTCCAGGCCAATGCGCTGGCGCTGCGCCCACGTTCCGTCGCTGATCCGACTCGTCTCGGCCCACGATGCCGGTCGTTCCGTTGACGACATGATTCGCCGCTGCCTAACGCAATGTTAACTATTCGATGGCGAAAGTGCCTGCGCCGGGGAAGGGGAAGACCGGCGAAAGGGGGCGGTGAATGCGTTCAGTTCTCGGCACCGGAGCGCGCTTTTCTGCAATCTCGTGGGATCCCTGATCCGTGCCGTGCGGCCGCGGCCGCGCGCCGGGTGAGCCGCTGATGGCGCCTGGGGGATCGTACCACCCGATATTAGGTGAAAACACGGGGATGCAGTGGTCGCCTCTTTGTCATACGGAACCGCTACAAAAATGCCGGCGCGGATCAAGGGCGGACGGGCTCCGCATACGGCAAACAGACGGGGAAGGATGGATGGGAACGTGGCCTTCCGTCCAGGCCGAGGCCAGGACAGATGCGCGGGCGCTGGAGCCCGGGCAGGCGGCAGGGTGCTGAAATGGCTGCACGCGCGGACGACGTGATGCAGGCCGCTTCGCTCCAGCCGGACAGCGGCGAAGCCTGGCCCTTCTACGAGGACGACGAGATTCGCGCCGTCGAGGCGGTGCTCCGCAGCGGGCGGGTCAATCAGTGGACCGGCGACCGGGTGACCGCATTCGAGCGAGCCTGGGAGGCGTATCTCGGATCGGGCCGCGCCATTGCCCTCGCCAACGGCTCCCTCGCGCTCGAACTCGCCTTGCGGGCGTTCGGGATCGGCCCGGGCGACGAGGTGGTCGTCACCCCGCGCAGCTTCGTGGCGTCGGCGTCCTGCGTGCGCCTCGTCGGCGCGACGCCGGTGTTCGCGGAGGTGGATCGCGACAGCGGCGCCATCACCGCCGCTTCGATCGAGGCGGTGCTGACCCCGCGGACGCGGGCGGCGATCCCGGTCCATCTCGGCGGCTGGCCTGCGGACATGCCGGCGATCATGGCGCTGGCGCGGGCGCGCGGGTTCAGGGTGATCGAGGATTGCGCCCAGGCGCACGGCGCCGCGATCGGCGGCCGGCCGGTCGGCAGCTTCGGCGACGCCGCCGCTTTCTCCTTCTGCCAGGACAAGATCATCACCACCGGCGGCGAGGGCGGCCTGGCGATTTTCCAGGATGCCGGAGCCTATGAATGGGCGTGGTCGTTCAAGGACCATGGCAAGAATCGCGCCCGGATCGCCCAGCCGGCCGACAGGCCGGGCTTCCGCTGGCTCCACGACCGGGTCGGAACCAACTGGCGGATGCTGGAAACTTCCGCTGCGATCGGCCTCCTCCAGCTCGGCAAGCTCGGGCGCTGGCGCGACGTCCGGGAACGGAATGCCCGCATCTGGGCCGATGCGCTGGCGGGAATTCCGGGCCTGCGCGTCCCGCTTCCCGGCCCGGATCTCACCGGCGCCTTCTACAAATTCTACGTCTATCTCGATCCCTGGACTCCGGAGGTCGAAGCCCTGCGCACGCGCATCCTCGAGGAGGCCGCGGCGCTCGGCCTGCGGCTCTTCTCCGGCTCCTGTTCGGAAGTCTATCGCGAAGGCGCGTTCGACGATCTCGACGTGCCGCGGCTGCCGGTGGCGCATGCGCTCGGCGATACGAGCCTGATGGTCGAGGTGCATCCGACGCTCGACCCGGACCGGCTCCGGGAGCGGGCGGACGCGCTGGCCGCGATCCTGCGCCGGGCGCTGGGGGCGGGAGGCAGGGCATGACCTCCGCGATCGCCCATCGTTTCTCCCATCTGCCGGGCCCGCAGAAGCGGCTGGTCGTGCTTCTCCACGATGCGCTGGCGATGATGCTGTCGCTGTGGCTCGCCTTCAGCATCCGGCTCGGCACCTTCTACTGGCCGGACGATCCGCGGATCCTGCTGCTCGCGGCGGGCGCGGTGGCCGGCGGGCTTGCCGCGCTGCCCCTGCTCGGCACCTATCGGGTCATCATCCGCTACATCGACGTCCAGGCGGCGGCGCAGCTCGCGGTCGGCGCGGCCGCGGCGGCCTCGGTCTGGTTCATGGCCGCCTTCGTGTCGCGCATCGACGGCCTGCCGCGCTCGGTCGGCTTCATCTATTTCGGCCTGCTGTTCATGATGATGTTCTTCGGCCGGCTGACGGTGTCGCAATTGCTGCTTCATGCGCCGAAACACGGCCTCGGGCGGCGCCGGACGACGGCGCAGCCGGCGCAGGACGTGGCGATCTGCGGCGCCAACGCGGCAGGCTATGCGGTGGCCGAAACGCTGCGCCGCCATCCCCATTATCGCCTGCGCCATTTCTTCGACGACAGCCCGGCCCTGGTCGGCCGGACGATGCTGGGCGTGCCGGTGCGGCCGATGGCGGATCTCGGCCGGGTCGCGGCGGCCGGGGACATCGACCAGGTGCTGCTCGCCATGCCCTCCTCGACGCGCAGCGAGCGGCTGGCGATCATGTCCAGCCTGTCCGGCATCGCCGTCAGCGTGATGACCGTCCCTTCCTATGACGAGATCATGAGCGGGCGCTTCACCGTGTCCGACGTGCGGCCGGTGCGGGTGGAGGATCTGCTCCAGCGCGACATCGTGCCGCCCGACAACGGCCTGATCGAAGCCGGCGTCAACGGGCGTTCGATCCTGATCACCGGCGCGGGCGGTTCGATCGGCTCGGAGATCTGCCGCCAGGTGCAGCGCTACAGCCCGCGGCGGATGGTGCTGCTCGACCATTCCGAATTCGCCCTCTATTCGATCGAGAACGAGCTTCGGCTGGCCGCGATCGCCGATGGGCGCGCCGATGCGGTGGACATCGTGCCGGTGATCGGATCCCTGCTCAACGGCGACCTGCTGCGCACCCTGCTCGCGCGGCACGGGATCGACACCGTCTTCCACGCCGCCGCCTACAAGCATGTGCCGCTGCTCGAGCATAATGAGGTGGTGGGCGTCGAAAACAATGTCGTCGGCACCAAGCGGTTGGCCGATGCCTGCGTCGAGGCCGGCGTTTCCCGCCTCACCATGATCTCCACCGACAAGGCGGTGCGGCCGACCAACGTCATGGGCGCCAGCAAGCGTCTGGCCGAACTCTATATCCAGGCGCTGGCGCGCGAGCCGAAGGTGCAGACCCGCTTCGGCATCGTCCGCTTCGGCAACGTGCTCGATTCCTCCGGCTCGGTCGTCCAGCAGTTCCGCCGGCAGATCGAGGCGGGCGGGCCGGTGACCGTCACCCATCCGGACATCACCCGTTTCTTCATGTCGATCCCGGAGGCGACCCAGCTCGTCCTCCAGGCCAATTCCCTGTCGTCGGACGGCGAGGTGTTCGTCCTCGACATGGGCGAGCCGGTGCGGATCGTCGAGCTTGCCCGCACCATGATCGCGCTGTCGGGCATGACCGAGCGGAACGAGGCCAGCCCGCACGGCGACATCGAGATCAGCTACATCGGCCTCCGCCCGGGCGAGAAGCTGCACGAGGAGCTGTTCGTCGGCGAGGCCGTCGGCGAGACGGTGCATCCGCAGATCAAGATGGCGCGCGAACGCTCGCTGCCGCTCGCCGAGGTGGAAATGGTCGTCCAGCGGCTGGCGCGGGCGCTGAAGGCGCATGACGGGCGCCAGGTGCGCGCCGTCCTGCGCGACGTGCTCGAGGCGGAACATGCCATGGCCGTCGGCACCGACCGCGAGGTCGCCTGACAGGAGCGTTCGCTCCGGCTCCGAAAGGCAAAAGAGGCGCTTCGCCTTCGCTCAGCGCGAACGGAGCGGGTGGGATTTCCGGAGTTCCGCCGACCCCGTCGCCAGCAGCGCGCAGCACAGGGCGGTGAGCGCGGCGATCGCCGCGGTGCGGATCGGATAGTCGACCAGGCTGTGGATCGCGACCGCCGCGACGGCGATCGAGCCCGCCCGCGCGAAACTCGCTTCGGGGCGGGACCAGGCCGCCCAGCTCCGGCGCGCATACCAGATGAAGAAGGCGAGCAGGAGGATCAGGCCCGGCACGCCCGTTTCCAGGAACCATTCCAGATAATCGTTATGCGCATGATTGGCGTAGCTGCGCGGCCGCTCGCCCGGATCCTCTGCCATCCGATAGAGCGGCACGAAGCTGCCGAGGCCGCTCCCCGTGGGCTGATGCTCGACGGCGATCGGCCAGCTGCGCTCCCAGATCGCCGCGCGGCTCGTCTGGGACCCGCCTTCGCCGAGCTGCTGGCGGGTCATCACGCCCGATGCCCCGGCGGCGGCGATGCCGACGGCGATCGTCCCCACCGCGATCCCGAACCACAGCCGCGGCGCGCGCCGGCTGAGGTCGGCGGCGATCATGCATCCGCACAGGATCAGGACCAGGGGCAGCAGCACCAGCCCGGCGCGGGATCCGTTCACGATCACGCCGCCGGCCAGCACCGCGAAGATGCATCCGGCGATCACCGTCTTGGCGAGCGTGTCGTGGCGCTGCCCCGGCTGCCGCAGCATCTGCGAAGCGAGCGCCGCGGCGAAGGGCATCGCCATCAGCAGCAATGTCGCATGATGGTTGGTGTTGGAGAAGAAGCCGACCTCATGGCCCCAATTGGTATAGGCATAGAAATAGAGCGGCGAGTTGCGCCCGCCCGCGACCTGGGCGATCCCGAGCACCAGCTGGACGAGCGCGATGGCGACCACCAGCAGCGGCCACACCCGGCGCCCCGCCGCCTCCGTCCGCAGCAGCAGCGCCAGCATCGCCAGCGGCGGCAGCAGGGCGAGCAGCGATGCGATCGTCCCTTCGGGCGCCAGCGTCACCGGCATCCAGGGGAGCGGCAGGTCGAGCTGTCCGAACGCCTCCACCACCGCGGCGCGTCCGGGCAGCGCGGTCCACAGCGCGGGCGGCAGGGGGAGGAGCTGGATCAGTGCCAGCAGCGCGATGCCGGCGACCAGCATCGTCAGGGGCTTCCGATGCTCCGGCGCCGCCGGCGAGCCCCGCTTCAGCAGCAGGACCAGCAGGATCGCGACGGCGGCGATCTGCAGCGCGGCATTGCCGATGATGCCGGCCGCGCTCGCCCCGCCCAGCACCATGCAGGCGATCAGGAAGGCCGCCGCCGTCCAGGTCCGCGCCGCGCTCACAGGGCCGGCACGATCTCGATGCGGTCGATCACGGCCCTGCCCTCGCCGCTGCCGATCAGGCTCAGCCGCTGGATCGGGCAGCCGGGCTCGATCGGGATGATGGCGGAGGCGCGCTGGTCGCCGGCGGGAAGCGGGACGCGCCCGATCGTGCCGCCGCCGATGCAGCCGAGCGTCCAGGCGAGCTGCAGGCCGGATTCGGTGTCATAGGACACGTTGACCCGATATCGGGCCACCGGCAGGACGAGATGCTGCTGCGCCAGCACGCCGCTGCTTCCACCCGCCAGGCCGATCTGGAGTGCGTTCCGGTCCACCCGGGCACGCCCTTCCCCGGCCAGGGTCCAGGCGAAGGGCGATCCGTTCGATCCGCCATCGAACCCGCCATCATAGACCAGCCCCACCTTGCCGAGATCCTCTGCCGGCAGCGCCGCCACCCAATTCTGGAATCCCTGCGCGTCGGGCGTCACCGGTCCGGCATCCGCGCCGCTGCGATAGTCCCTGATCGTGGCCAGCAGCGGCGAACGCCGGTCGCGCTTGCGGACCGCGGATGTGAAGCTGTTCCGCCACCGCGGATCCTCGTCGAGCTTGCGCAGCAGCAGGGCCCGCGCCCGCACGTCGCTGCTCGCCAGCACGGTCAGCGCCTGGGTCAGCACCGGCTGGGACCGGCGGTTGGCGTTCCACATCCGCCGCATCTCGTCGAGCGCCGGCGCCCACTCGCCCAGCAGCAGGTAGGATTGCAGCGTGCGCGCCCGGCCATATTCGCTGCGCGATTCCCGGCGCAGCGCTTCCTGGTTCAGGCCGGCCGCGCGTTCGGTCTGCCCCTGGTCCTGGGCGATCTGGGCTTCCAGCAGGAAGGGGAGCTGGGACAGCGGCGCGCGCGGCGCCCCTTTGGCGATCGCCGCCCGCACCTCCTCCGGGCTCGGCCGGCGCGGCGGCAGCTGCATGCGCATCAGCGCTTCGCCGGCCGCGGGCGGGAAGTTCAGCGCCGCGTGCGGCGCGGTCCGCGCCGTCAGCAGGATCGCCGCATTGCGCACGGAAAGATAGGCGGCGGCCAGCAGGACGATCGCCGCCAGGGCGATGCCGGCCCGCGGCCATGCGCCTCCCCCGGCCAGGCCCATGGCTCAGCTTTTCTGCGCCAGCAGGATCTTCGACTTGGACTCGGATTCCCCGCCATATCCATAGCCGTAGCCATATCCGTAGCCATAGCCGTAGCCGGACGTCTTGGCATCGAACTTGGTCAGCACGCCGCCCAATATATGGGCATTGGCGGCGCGCAGCCGGTCCACGCAGTTGCGGGCGGCCGAAAATTTGATCCGGTCCGCCTCCATCACGACGACGGTGCGGTCGGCGAGCGAGGCGAGGATCGGCGCGTCGGCCAGGCCCAGCACCGGCGGCGCATCGATGATCACGATGTCGTACATCGAGCCCAGCTGGCGCAGCAGCTCGGGCAGGCGGCTTTCGGACAGCAGGTCGGCCGGGTTCGGCGGCGACTTGCCGGCCAGCAGCACCGAAAGCCCGTCGACGCTGGTCTGGACGATGCATTCCTCCAGCCGCGCCGCGCCGGTCAGCACCGAGGACAGGCCCGGCCGGTGCTTCGGCAGGTCGAAGGACGGGTGGCGCATGTCGGCATCGAGCAGCAGCACGTTCCAGCCGAGCCGCGCGAAATTCTGCGCCAGCGCGAGCGCCGTGGTCGTCTTGCCTTCCGCCGGGCCGGAACTGGTCACCAGCAGGGTGGATGGCGCGCCCGCCGCGGTGGCGAACTGGATCGCGCTGCGCAGCGATGCATAGGCCTCCGATAGCTGCGACCGCGGATTTTCGAGCAGGTCGCCCAGCGTCGTGCCCTTCTCGATCTTCGGGATTACGCCCAGCGGCGGGATGCCGAGCTTGTTCTCGACATCCTCGAGCGTGCGCACCTTGTTGGTCATGAATTCGAGGCCGAGCGAGGCGCCGGCGCCGCCCGCGACGCCGAGCAGCGCGCCGATCAGCAGGTTCAGCGGCACGTCCGGCTTGAACGGGGAGGTGGGGCGCTTGGCCCTGTCGACCAGCGAGATATTGTTGGCCTCGACGCCGCCGGCGACCCCGACTTCCTTGTAGCGTTGCAGCAGCGCGTCATAGAGCTGCCGGTTGGTGTCCACGTCGCGCTGCAGGATATTGTACTGGATGCTGCGCCCGCGCAGGTCGAGCACCGATCCGGTCAGCCTGTTCACCCGTCCGCGCAGTTCCGCCTCGCGCGCCGCCGCCGCCTGATATTCGGACCGGAGCGCGGAGACGATCACGCCGCCTTCCCGCTTGAGATCCGCCTCCAGTGCCTTGATCGAGGCCTGCAGATCGACGAGCTCGGGATGGTCCGGCTTCATCGAGATCCGCTTCTGCTGATAGTCCGCGCGCAGCTTGGCGAGTTCGCTCTTGATCCCCTGCAGGGTCGGATTCATCAGCACTTCATTGGTCGCCGATCCGCCCGCCGCCTGCCGGTATCGCTGTTCCGCCGCCACCCGCGCATTCTGCGCCACCGCAAGCTCGCTGTTGGCGGCCGCCAGCGATGCGGCGTCCAGCGACTGCGACGCCTGGGCTTCCGATCCGCCGTTCGCGGCGGGCGCGGCGACCGAAACGATATTCTGCTGCTGGGCGTAGGCGACCAGCTTGCGTTCCGAATCCTCCAGCCGCGCCTTCACCTGGGCGATGCGCTTCTGCAGGAAATCCCGGGCATAATCGTTTGCCGCATATTTGCGCTCCAGCGTCGAGGACATGAACGCATCGGCAAAGGCATTGGGGATCCGTTCCGCCAGTTGCGGATCGGGGCTGTCATAGCTGATCTTGACCAGCCGGCTGTTGGAAACCGGCTCGACCTTCAGGTCTCGCTGCAATCTGGCTGCCGCCTGGTCGAGCCGCGCCGGCCCGGGCGCGGCGGGTTCGGCGAACCTCGGGTCTTCCACCAGCTTCATGCCGTCGGCCACGCGTTCCGCAAGGGACGTGCTGCGCAAGAGCCCATATTGGGTTTCGAGCGACTGCGTGTCGCTCATCGCCACCGGCTGGCTGTTTCCCACATCGACGATCTGGACCGATTCCTTGCCGATCTCCAGCGTCGCCGTGCCGCGATAGAGCGGCGTGGTGATCATCGACACGATCGCTCCGCCGGCGATCCCGATCGCCAGCGAGGCGAGCAGGATCCATTTATATTTCTGCAGCAGCCGCCACAAATCGTCGAGGCTGAAGCTGGGTGCGGTCTGGACAGGGGCCGGCGCCGGTCCGATCGGAAAGCCGAGCTGGCTGGTCCTGCGCTCGACCGGCCCGAAACCGGCGCCTGCAGGCTGGGGCACTTGTCTGTTCATTGCAGCGGGTCTCGCGCTTCAGAGGGCAAAGGGGCGGAACAGGGCCAGGATCGGAACGGTCTGGATCATGTCCCGCAACACCTGCCGCGTGCCGTCGCCATCGACCACGACGATGTCCGATCCATAGACTTCGGGATCCTGCATCTCGGATTCGCGGATCGATTTCAGGTCGAACGCCGCCGCCATGCGCTGGCCGTTGACGGTGCGGAAGATCACGACCTTGCGCAAATTGGCATTCTGGTTGGTGCCCTTGGCCATGGCGATCGCCTGCATCAGCGTCGTCTTGCCCAGCACCGGATAGACGCCCGGCGAATTGACCGCCCCGTCCACCGTGATCCTCTGCCCGGCCGCTTCCTTCAGCGCGATGTTGACGATCGGATTTTCATAATATTTCTCGCTGAGCCGGCTGGTGATCGCCGCCGCCAGTTCCAGCGTCGTCTTGCCTTGCGCCGGCACCGTGCCGATCAGCGGCATGGTGACGTTGCCCGCCTCGTCGACCCTCAGGTCTCCCGACAGGTCCTGGGCGCGATAGACGTCGACCTTGATGATGTCGGTCGGGCCCAGCCGATATTCCTGGGTGATCTCGGCGCTGTTGATCGGGTCCGGTGCGGTGAAATTGGCGGGATCATAAGCGAAATCGTCGGATCGGCGGCCACCGCCGCACGCGGTCAGCAGCAGGCAGCAGAGGGCGGGTATCAGGACCAGGGATCGCGCGCGCACCTGGGTCAATGCCCTGCAACCCATTCGGTTTCCCCTTTCCCTTCAACGGCCTCCGCCCTGACGACGTTGCCGGCGGGGCCTTGCCTGTAACGGCGGAACAGGCCGGAAAGATCCACTGGCGCGGCGTCCGGGGCAGGACCTTGCATGAATAGCTATTAACATTCTCCGCACTGCAGGCAAGCTGCGGCAAACCCCCAATTTCCGCCTTTTTTACCTCGATCGGGCCGGATTTCCGACCACCCTGGCGCCGTCCGGCACGTCCCGGATCACCACGGCGCCGGCGCCGACGGTCGCGCCGGCCCCGATCGCTATTCCGGGCAGGACCACCGCCCCGATTCCGACCAGCGTTCCGGCGCCGACGCGCACGCCGCCCGCCAGCCGCGCGCCGGGGGCGACATGGACGAAATCGCCGAGCACCACGTCATGCTCCACCACCGCGGCGGTGTTGACGATGACGTGCCGTCCGATCCGCGCCTCCGCCTGGACGATCGCTCCGGCGCAGACCAGGGTTCCTGCGCCGATCCTTGCGGTCGGGCTGACCACCGCCGCGGCATGGATCACGGCGGGGCAGCGATCGTCGGCGATGCCGGCGGCGATGGACCGCCGTGCCGCATTGCTTCCGATCGCGACATGGAGCGCCTCGGCGCTTCCCGTCGCGAGCGCGATTCTGCCCTCGACCGCGGCGCCGAGCAGATCCTGGCCCGCCCGCGCCGGATCGTCGTCGTGAAAGGCGGTCACCGTCCCGCCGCCCGACCGCCAGGCCTCGGCCGCCACCTTGGCATGGCCGCCCGCGCCGAGGATGCGGATGCCTCCGTCGCTCATCGCTTCTTCCCTTCCGATGGCGTCCCCGATGCCGATCCCATGAACTCCGGCATCGTCGCCGATCCTTCCGCCGATATGCCCGTGGGCCGGATCAGCTTCAGCACCGTCATGGCGATGATGCGCAGGTCCAGGAGGAAGCTGCGATGGTCCACGTACCAGACGTCCAGCGCGAACTTCTCCTCCCAGCTGAGGGCATTGCGCCCGTTCACCTGTGCCCAGCCGGTGATCCCGGGACGCACCTCGTGCCGGCGGCGCTGTTCCGGCGTGTAGCGGTCCAGATATTGCATCAGGAGCGGGCGTGGGCCCACCAGGCTCATGTCGCCCCGGACCACGTTCACCAGCTCCGGCAGCTCGTCGAGGCTCAGCGCCCGCAGGATGCGCCCCGTGCGCCCCAGCCGCGCCTCGTCCGGAAGCAGCCGTCCGTCGGCGTCGCGCGCGTCGGACATGGTGCGGAACTTGATCATCGCGAACGGCCGGCCGTGGAGGCCCGGCCGCATCTGCCGGAACAGCACCGGCCGCCCGAAGGCGGCGAGGACGATGAGGGCGATGAGCGCGATCACCGGTGCCAGCAGCACCAGCGCGGCCCCGGCCACGAGCATGTCGAACAGGCGCTTCACCACGTCTCTATAGGCCGGCGTAACGCATCAGGTCAGCATTCACCTTGCGCACGTCGTAGCGCTCTTCCGCGATCCGGCGCGATTGCGCGCCCATCGGCGCGATCAGCTCCGGCTCGCGCACCAGCCGCGCCATCGCCTGGTACAGGGCCTCGGCATCGCGCGGGGGGACCAGCAGGCCGTTCACCTCATGCTGCACGGTTTCGCGGCATCCGGGCGCGTCGGTGGTGATGATCGCCCGGCCCATCGCCATCGCCTCCAGCACCGATCGCGGCGTCCCCTCGCGATAGGATGGCAGCACATAGACGCTGCAGGCGGCGATCGCCGGCCGCACGTCCTCCAGCTTCCCGAGGAACTCGACGCCGGATGCGATGATCCGGTCCAGCTCGTCCTGGCCGATCGAATCCGGCGACGGATCGAGATAGCCGATAAGCGCCACCTTCACTTCCGGATGCTCCGCCTTCAGCCGCGCCGCCGCCGCGGCAAATTCGCCTATGCCCTTGTCGCCCAGCAGGCGCGCGATCATCAGGAAGCTGGGCTGCGGGGGCAGGGGAGCGGGAACGAAATGCTCGACGTCGATGCCCGAACCGTCGACGATCGCCGTCTCCTTGCCGCGCGGCAGCAGGCCGAGCTTGCGGAACACGGCCTGGTCGTCCCGGTTCTGGAACAGCACGATATCGACCTTTCGAAGGGCGATCCGGTAGAGCAGGCCGGCCATCGCCCGGCTGATCAGCCTCTTCGGCTCGCGCCCTCCGGTGAATGCGTAGCCAAGGCCGGTGATCAACGCGACGATCCGCGGCACCCGCTCTGCCCGCCCGGCGATGGCCGCCAGGATGACGGGCTTGATCGTATAGGCGATCACGACGTCCGGCCGGACTTCCCGAATGAGCGCGCGAACGGCCGACAGGCTGGCCTTCATGGAGAAAGGGTTGAGGCTCGCGTTG
>Ga0182748_1003946_pt1 | contig 12125 bp, 12 predicted proteins | sample eDN3rd37CKraftOP_FD_128877 | JGI IMG/M metagenome (GOLD analysis project Ga0182748, IMG submission 128877) | Enriched Organic Plus compost microbial communities from Emeryville, California, USA - eDNA 3rd pass 37_C Kraft OP (version 2) (version 2) ...
ATGGCCGAGGACGACTTCGAAGGCTGGAAGATCGTCACCGATCTCATCGGCAAGAAGTGCCAGCTCGTCGGCGACGATCTGTTCGTCACCAATGTCGCCCGCCTGTCACAGGGCATCAAGGACGGCCTCGCGAACTCGATCCTCGTGAAGGTGAACCAGATCGGCACGCTCACCGAAACGCTGGCGGCGGTCGAGATGGCGCACAAGGCGGGCTACACCGCCGTGATGTCCCACCGTTCGGGCGAGACGGAAGATTCTACCATCGCCGATCTCGCGGTCGCGACCAATTGCGGCCAGATCAAAACCGGTTCGCTCGCGCGTTCGGATCGCACGGCCAAGTACAATCAGCTGCTGCGCATCGAGCAACAGCTTGGCGAGCAGGCCAAATACGCCGGTCGCAGCGTCATAAAGGACGCTCGCTGACGCTCTCCGGAGCGTCACTGAGCTGATTTCTTTACGCGCGTGACGTCTTGTCACGGGCTCCAAATCGCATCAGATTGCGGGGCCATTATCGTCGGTTCTACCGAGAGGCCCCGCATGGATCAGACCGTATCGCTCGCCCGTAACGACAGGGCACGCGCCGTCGATCAACTGTCGGACTACATCGTCCGTTCGATCGACACCGCCCGCGCGGTCGAGAAGCCGTTCTTCCATCTCGAGTTCGATCACGTGTTCCCCGCCGACATCTACGCCAAGATCCTGGCGTTGATGCCGGAGTCGCGTGACTACCGCCCGATGCACGGGCGCAGCAAAGGCCATGACCTGGACGACGGCACCCATACGCGGGTGAAGATCGATCTGTTCCCCGAATACATCCGCAACCTGCCGCCGGAAAAGAAGGGGCTGTGGGACGTGGTCGGCCGGGCCCTGTGCTCGGAGAAGGTCAAGCAGGCCTTCATCCGGCGCCTGGCGCCGGGCCTGTCCAAGCGGTTCGGGGCGGACTTCGCCAAGGTCGGCATGTATCCGATCCCGATCCTGACCCGCGACATCCCCGGCTATCTGATCACGCCGCACACCGACACGCGCTGGAAGGGGATCACGGTCCAGCTCTATCTGCCGTCGGACGATGCCAACACCGATATCGGTACCATCTTCCACGACGTGCTGCCGGACGGTTCCAAGCCGAAGCACACGCAGATGCGCTTTGCGCCCAACACCGGCTATGCCTTCGCGGTCGGCAGTGACACCTGGCATTCGGCCGATGCCGTGCACGACCGGGTGAAGACCCGCGATTCGATTCTGCTGACCTACTTCGTGGACCAGGGCGTCCTGAAGGTGCTGCGCAACCGCGGCAAGCGGCTGGGCAACTTCGTGCTCAATGAGATCCGGCACCGGGTCTGAGCCTTCGCCGCCATCCGCGGGTGCAAGCCCGAAGGGTGGCGGCCCCAAATCCCACCACCGACGCTTTTGCGGCGCGACCTTGGGTCGAGCGCTTGCGCGCGACGCCTTTAGGCTGTCGGCCGGGGCGGGCGTGGCCGGCTCATCGCCGGATAATCTCCACGGCGCCGCGGGACATTAAAGCCGCCTTAACGGCCATGCGCCATTTTGGCGCTATGGTTTCGCATCGCCGCCGCCGTGCCGTTCTGACCGCGCTCGGTCTCTATGCTTTTGCTGCTGCCTTCATCGGCTATTTTGGCGTGAACGCCTATAGCGGCAACCATGGCTTGCGGGCGCAGAAAGACCTCGAACAGCAGCTCGCCTCGATGCAGCACGAGCTGCAGTCCCTGCGCACCGAACGTACCGACTGGGAGCGGCGAGTCGCGCTCCTGCGCGCCGATCGCATCGACCCTGATATGCTCGATGAGCGGGCCAGGAAGCTGCTCGGCTACGCCGACCCGCGCGATCTGACCTACCTGCTGCCGTCACGCTGACTTTTCATTTGCAGTGCAGCATAGCGCGTTGCGTGCCGGTGCTGTTAGGTGACATGAAATTGCGCCGCGCACCATTCGCGCGCAAGCAAATGGCCGCTTCGGTGGCACTGCAAAACAATTCCAGAATCTCTTTGAATAATTGGGCTTTATTGATCTGCGGCTGTAGCATCGGGACACGATTTTCTGATTGATGTCTGCGCAAGCAGCAGCGCCGTGTCGCGCTTTCGCCCTTACGCGAAGTACGCTATGGGACGGAACGAAGCCGGTTGCGCTATTCGTCGTAAGGAGTGCCCATGGCGGTCGCCAAGAAGTCCCAAAGCGCCGATGACAAGGAACAGGTGCCGCAAGGGGCCATCGCCGAGTTCAGCAAGCAGCAGGAGCTCGACGCTTACCGTTCGATGCTGACCATTCGCCGCTTCGAAGAGAAGGCGGGTCAGATGTACGGCATGGGCCTGATCGGCGGCTTCTGTCACCTGTACATCGGACAGGAAGCTGTCGTTGTCGGCATGCAGATGGCGCTGAAGGAAGGTGATCAGGTCATCACCGGCTACCGCGACCACGGGCACATGATCGCCTGCGGCATGGACACCAAAGGCGTCATGGCCGAACTGACCGGGCGCGCGCACGGCTACTCGCGCGGCAAGGGCGGCTCGATGCACATGTTCAGCCGCGAGAAGAATTTCTACGGCGGCCACGGCATCGTCGGCGCGCAGGTGCCGCTCGGTACGGGTCTGGCCTTCGCCAACCGCTATCGCGGCAACGACAACATCTCGCTCACCTATTTCGGCGACGGCGCCGCCAACCAGGGCCAGGTGTACGAGAGCTTCAACATGGCCGAGCTCTGGAAGCTGCCGGTCATCTACATCATCGAGAACAACCGCTACGCCATGGGCACGTCGGTCAACCGCGCCTCGGCGCAGGTCGACTTCTCCAAGCGCGGCCTGTCGTTCAACATTCCGGGCGAGCAGGTCGACGGCATGGACGTGCGGGCGGTGAAGGCCGCGGGCGACCGCGCCGCCGAATGGTGCCGCAGCGGCAAGGGTCCGTTCATCCTCGAGATGCTGACCTACCGCTACCGCGGCCACTCGATGTCCGATCCCGCCAAGTACCGCACGCGCGAAGAGGTCGAGAAGGTGCGTACCACGCACGACCCGATCGACATGGCGCGCGCCCGCATCCTCGAGAAGAAGTTCGCCAAGGAAGACGATCTCAAGAAGATCGACGCCCAGGTGCGCGACCTCATCAACGAGGCGGCGGAATTCGCCACGCACGATCCCGAGCCGGACGCGTCCGAGCTCTACACCGACATCTATCGCTGAGTTCAGAGTCCGCTCCAGGCCGCTAGCCGGGCCCCGAGGAACAGAATAGCCCATGCCGACCGAAGTATTGATGCCCGCGCTTTCGCCCACGATGGAGAAGGGCAACCTCGCCAAGTGGCTTAAGAAGGAAGGCGACACCGTCAAATCCGGTGACGTGATCGCCGAGATCGAAACCGACAAGGCCACCATGGAAGTGGAGGCCGCCGACGAAGGAACGCTCGGCAAGATCCTGGTGCCGGAAGGCACCGCCGACGTCGCGGTGAACACGCCGATCGCCGTCATCCTCGGCGAGGGTGAGAGCAAGGGCGACATCAAGGCCGCGACTCCCGCGCAGGAGATGAAGGCCTCGCAGTCGGCGCCGCCGGCGGCCGCGCCGCAGTCGAAGAGCGCCGAGGTGCCGCTGCCCAAGGGCGACGAAAGCGCGCGCGCGCCCGCCGCGCCCGAGAGCAAGGCGGCCGCCGATCCGGCGATCCCCGAAGGCACCGAGATGGTCACCATGACCATGCGCGAAGCATTGCGCGACGCCATGGCCGAGGAGATGCGCCGCGACCAGGACGTCTTCGTGATGGGCGAAGAAGTCGCCGAGTATCAGGGCGCCTACAAGGTGACGCAGGGGCTGCTGCAGGAATTCGGCGCCGCCCGCGTCATCGACACGCCGATCACCGAGCAGGGCTTTGCCGGTCTCGGCGTCGGCGCCGCGCTCGCCGGCCTCAAGCCGATCGTCGAATTCATGACGTTCAACTTCGCCATGCAGGCGATCGACCAGATCATCAACTCGGCCGCCAAGACGCTCTACATGTCCGGCGGTCAGATGGGCTGCTCGATCGTGTTCCGCGGCCCGAACGGCGCCGCCGCGCGCGTCGCCGCCCAGCACAGCCAGGACTATTCGTCCTGGTACTCGCACATTCCGGGCCTGAAGGTCGTCTCGCCGTCGACCGCGGCCGACGCCAAGGGCCTGCTCAAGGCCGCGATCCGCGATCCCAACCCGGTGATCTTCCTCGAGAACGAAATTCTCTACGGGCATTCCTCGCCCGTGCCGAAGCTCGATGACTTCGTCCTGCCGATCGGCAAGGCCAAGATCGCGCGCCCGGGCAAGGACGTGACCATCATCTCGTGGTCGATGGGCATGAGCTACGCGCTCAAGGCCGCCGAGGAGCTCGCCGGCCAGGGCATCGACGCCGAGGTGATCGACCTGCGCACGCTCAAGCCGATGGACACCGAGACCATCGTGGAGTCGGTCAAGAAGACCGGCCGCGCCGTCACGGTGGAAGAGGGCTGGGCCCAGTCCGGCGTCGGCGCCGAAGTCGCGGCGCGCATCATGGAGAACGCCTTCGATTATCTCGATGCGCCGGTTGCACGCGTGTCGGGCAAGGAAGTGCCGATGCCCTATGCCGCCAACCTCGAAAAGCTCGCGCTGCCTTCCGCCGCCGAGGTGGTCGAGGCCGTCAAAGCCGTCTGCTACCGGTAAGCATCGCCCATGCCCACCAACATTCTCATGCCCGCCCTCTCGCCCACGATGGAAAAGGGCAACCTTGCCAAGTGGCTGAAGAAGGAAGGCGACAAGGTCAAATCCGGCGACGTGATCGCCGAGATCGAGACCGACAAGGCGACGATGGAGTACGAGGCGGTGGACGAGGGGACCATCGCCAAGATCGTGGTGCCGGAAGGCACGCAGGACGTCGCGGTGAATTCGGTCATCGCCGTGCTCGCGAACGAAGGCGAGGACGTGAAAGCGGCCGCCGGTGCTGCCGCCGCCAAGCCGCAGGCCACTCCCGCAGCGGCTGCGCCCAAGCCCGCTGAAGCCAAGCCCGCTGAAGCTAAGCCGGCTGAAGCCAAACCCGCACCGGCCCCGGTGGCGGCTGCTCCGACGGCACTCGCGCCGCAAGCGGCGGCACCGAAGCCGGCGGCCGGCCGCGTCTTCGCTTCGCCTTTGGCGCGCCGTCTCGCCAAGGATGCCGGCATCGATCTGTCGCGCGTCGAAGGCACCGGTCCGCATGGCCGCGTGATCGCGCGCGACGTCGAGGCGGCGAAGTCCGGCAAGGGCCTGCGCGCGGCTGCCGCCGCGCCCGCAGGCGCGTCGGCGGTTGCGCCTGCTTTGTCCGACGCCCAGATCCGCGGGCTCTACGAAGAAGGCTCCTACGACTTCGTCCCGCATGACAGCATGCGCCGCACGATCGCGCAGCGGCTCACTGCGGCCACGCAGTCGATGCCGACCTTCTATCTCACCATCGACTGCGACATCGGCAAGCTCACCGCCGCGCGCGAAGAGATCAATGCGTCGGCGCCGAAGGGCGCGGACGGCAAGCCGCTCTTCAAGCTCTCGGTCAACGACTTCGTGATCAAGGCGCTGGCGCTGGCGCTGCAGCGCATTCCGGAGGCCAACGTCTCCTGGGCCGAAAGCGGCATGCTCAAGCACAAGCATTCCGACATCGGCGTCGCGGTGGCGCTGCCGGGCGGCCTGATCACGCCGATCATCCACAAGGCCGAGACCTTGTCGCTGTCGGCGATCTCCAACGCGATGCGCGACCTCGCCGCGCGGGCGCGCGCCCGCAAGCTCAAGCCGCACGAATACCAGGGCGGCACCTCCTCGGTGTCGAACCTCGGCATGTACGGCATCAAGGACTTCACCGCGGTGATCAATCCGCCGCAGGCGTCGATCCTCGCGGTCGGCACAGGTGAAGAGCGCGCGGTGGTGCGCAATGGCCAGATCGTGCCGGCGACCATCATGTCGTGCACCTTGTCCTGCGATCACCGCGCCATCGACGGCGCGCTGGGCGCCGAGCTGATCACCGCGTTCAAGACGCTGATCGAAAACCCGGTGATGATGGTGGTGTGACGTCCGTCAGTCCGGGGCGCCGCGTCGGCGGCGAACCCGGACTCCAGAAACGGATGGGGAAACGAATTGTCTGGATTCCGGGTTCGCGTCTTCGGCGCGCCCCGGAATGACGGAAAAGGGATAGGGCCATGGCCGATACCAATTTCGACGTCATCATCATCGGTGCCGGTCCCGGCGGCTACGTCACCGCCATCCGCGCCGCGCAGCTCGGTTTCAAGGTTGCGGTGGTCGAGCGCGATTATCTCGGCGGCATCTGCAACAACTGGGGCTGCATCCCGACCAAGGCGCTGCTGCGCTCGGCCGAGATCTACCACTACATGCAGCATGCGAAGGACTACGGCCTGTCGGCCGACAACGTCTCCTTCGATCTGAAGGCTGTGATCCAGCGCTCGCGCAACGTCGTCAACCGGCTCAACACCGGCGTCGGCTTCCTGTTCAAGAAGAACAAGGTCACGGTGATCTGGGGCGAGGCGACGCTCGAGGCGCCGGGCAAGATCAGCGTGAAGGCGTCGAAGACGCCGGCGCCGAACAAGGAGGCGCTGGGCCCTGGCACCTACCAGGCCAAGCACATCATCGTCGCGACCGGCGCGCGGCCGCGCGTGCTGCCGGGCCTCGAGCCGGACAAGAAGCTGGTCTGGACCTATTTCGAGGCGATGAACCCCGACAAGATGCCGAAGTCGCTGCTCGTCATCGGATCGGGCGCCATCGGCATCGAGTTCGCGTCGTTCTATCGCACCATGGGCGCCGAGGTGACCGTGGTCGAGGTGCTGCCGCAGATCCTGCCGGTCGAGGACGCCGAGATATCGGCCTTCGCCCGCAAGCAGTTCGAGAAGCAGGGCATCAAGATCCACGCCAACGCCAAGGTGACCAAGCTCGACAAGAAGGCCGACAGCGTCACGGCCACGATCGAGGTCGACGGCAAGTCGCAGCAGATCACGGTCGACCGCGTCATCGCCGCCGTCGGCGTCGTCGGCAACATCGAGAATCTCGGCCTCGAGAAGCTCGGCGTGAAGACCGAGCGCGGCACCATCAAGATCGACGAATATTGCCGCACGAACGTGCCGGGCCTCTACGCCATCGGCGACGTCGCGGGTCCCCCGATGCTGGCGCACAAGGCCGAGCACGAGGGCATCGTCTGCGTCGAGGCCATCAAGGGCCTGCATCCGCATCCGATGAACAAGCAGATGATCCCGGGCTGCACCTATTGCCACCCGCAGATCGCCTCGGTCGGCCTCACCGAGCAGGCGGCCAAGGACAAGAAGTACGACATCCGCGTCGGCCGTTTCCCCTTCGTCGGCAACGGCAAGGCGATCGCGCAGGGCGAGGACCAGGGGCTGGTCAAGGTGATCTTCGACAAGAAGACCGGCCAACTGCTCGGCGCGCACATGGTCGGCTCTGAAGTCACCGAGCTCATCCAGGGCTTCGTCGTCGCGATGAACCTGGAGACGACTGAAGAAGAATTGATGCACACCATCTTCCCGCACCCGACGATTTCGGAGACGATGAAGGAAGCGGTGCTCGATGCTTATGGGCGCGTGCTGAACATGTAAGGTGTGGCGCTGAACTTTGCTCGTCATGCGCGGCCTTGTGCCGGGCATCCACGCCTTCCTTTCTGATCAAGACGTGGATGGCCGGGGCAAGCCCGGCCATGACGAAGACCGTAAGGGCGGAGAGATCAATGGCCAAATACGACTCGATCCTCGGCACCATCGGCCGCACGCCGGTGGTCAAGATCAACAAGCTCGCGCCGGCGGGCGTCAACCTCTACGTCAAGGTCGAGGCCTTCAATCCGCTCGGTTCGGTGAAGGACCGTCTCGCCCTCGGCGTCATCGAGGCGGCGGAAAAGTCGGGCGCGCTCAAGCCCGGCATGACCGTGGTGGAAGCGACCTCCGGCAACACCGGCATCGGTCTCGCGATGGTGTGCGCCGCCAAGGGCTATCCGCTGGTCATCACCATGGCCGAGAGCTTCTCGGTCGAGCGGCGCAAGCTGATGCGCTTCCTCGGCGCCAAGGTGGTGCTGACGCCGGCCGCGGAGCGCGCCTTCGGCATGGTCAACAAGGCGCAGGAACTCGCCAAGACGCACGGCTGGTTCATGACGCGCCAGTTCGAGAACGAAGCAAACCCCGACATGCACGAGCGCACCACCGGGCGCGAGATCGTCGAGGATTTCGCCGGCGAGCGGCTCGACTATTGGGTGACCGGCTTCGGCACCGGCGGCACGCTGACCGGCGTCTCGCGCGTGCTGCGCAAGGAGCGGCCGGAGACCAAGATCGTGGTCTGCGAGCCGGTCGATGCGCCGATGCTGTCGTCCGGCGTCGCGCAGGAGCGCAACGCCGACGGCACGCCGGCCAAGCCTCATCCGGCCTTCAAGCCGCACCCGATGCAGGGCTGGAGCCCGGACTTCATCCCGCGCATCACCGGCGAAGCGATCGACACCAAGGCGATCGACAAGCTGCTCACGATTCCCGGCCCCGACGCCATGAAAGCCTCCAAGGCGCTGGCGCAGCAGGAAGGCATCTTCGTCGGCATTACTTCCGGCGCGACCTTCGCCGGGGCGCTGGAGATCGCCAAGCAGGCCGAACCCGGCGCGACCATTCTGTGTATGCTCCCGGACACCGGCGAGCGTTATCTCTCGACGCCCTTGTTCGGCGATGTCGGCGCCGACATGTCCGAGGAAGAGCTGAGCATCGCGAATTCGACGCCGAGCAACCGCCTGCCGCCGAAGGCGTGACCTCGATCCGTCGGACTAACCGGGAAGGAATCCCGCCATGGGCGTCATCGCTTGGATCATCGTCGGCCTTATCGCCGGCTGGCTCGCGCACATCATTCTCGGCGGCCGGGGCGGCCTGTTCGGTAATCTCGCGGTCGGCCTGATCGGGGCAATCGTCGCCGGCGCAATCCTGCCGCGGCTCAACATCATGATCCGGCCCGACTTCATCGGGAACCTGATCAGCGCCACCATCGGCGCCGTCGTTTTCCTGTTCATCTGGCGGGCGATCCGGCGGGCTTGAGGGCTTTGTCGCGCCTGCGAGGGCGGGGCCCGGCTTGGCCGGGATGACTGTCGTGCAAAGCGCCCGCCTTGCGGTGCACCCCGGCCGGCCGTAAGTAGGGTCCATGGCTGTCGTTCTCGATCTGATCAACAATCCGCGTCCGCGCCACCCCGAAAAGGCGCATAAGCCGGATTCTCCGGTGCTGCCGAAGCCGGACTGGATCCGCGTCAAGGCGCCGGTTTCCCGCGGCTATGCCGAAACACACGCTTTGATGCGTGCCAACGGTCTCCACACGGTGTGCGAGGAGGCCGGCTGCCCCAACATTGGCGAGTGCTGGGACAAAAAACACGCGACCTTCATGATCATGGGCGACACCTGCACGCGCGCCTGTGCCTTCTGCAACGTGAAGACCGGCCTGCCGGCCGCGCTCGACGCCAACGAGCCGCAGCATGTCGGCGAGGCGACCGCCAAGCTCGGCCTGTCGCACATCGTCGTGACCTCGGTGGACCGTGACGATCTCGCCGACGGCGGCGCGCAGCACTTCGCCGATACCATCGGCGCCATTCGCCGCCACGCGCCCGCGACCACCATCGAAATCCTGACGCCCGACTTCCTGCGCAAGGACGGCGCGCTCGACGTCGTGGTCGCCGCCAAGCCGGACGTGTTCAACCACAATCTCGAGACCGTGCCTTCGCTCTATCTCTCGGTGCGGCCCGGTGCGCGCTACTTCCATTCGCTGCGCCTGCTGCAGCGGGTGAAGGAGCTCGACCCGACGATGTTCACCAAGTCGGGCATCATGGTGGGCCTCGGCGAGGAGCGGAACGAGATCCTCCAGGTCATGGACGACCTGCGTTCCGCCGATGTCGACTTCCTCACCATCGGCCAGTACCTGCAGCCGACGCGCAAGCACGCCGAGGTGAAGCGCTTCGTGCCGCCGGACGAGTTCAAGGCCTTGGAGAAGATCGCTTACGCCAAGGGCTTCCTGATGGTGTCGGCTTCGCCGCTGACCCGTTCGTCGCATCACGCGGGCGAGGACTTCGCGCGGCTGAAGGCGGCGCGTATGGCCAAGGCCTGATGCCGCAGTTTTCGACCAAGCGCCGCGTTCGTCACGCTGCGTCGAACATGTTCGACCTCGTCGCGGACGTCGAGAAGTACCCGCAGTTCGTGCCGCTGTGCACCGGCCTGCGCGTGAAGAGCCGCACCGACAAAGGCGACGGCAATCAGGTGCTCGTCGCCGAAATGACGGTCGCCTACAAACTGGTGCGCCAGACCTTCACCAGCCGCGTCGCGCTCGACCGGCTGAACCTGACCATCCTCGTCGAATATCTCAACGGTCCGTTCAGCCGCATGCAGAACCGCTGGACCTTCGTGCCGACGGGGGAAGACTCCTGCGAGGTCACCTTCTTCATCGACTACGAATTCAAGAGCCGCACTTTGGCGATGCTGATGGGTGCGATGTTCGACACCGCGTTCCGGCGTTTTGCCGCGGCCTTCGAAGCGCGCGCCGATAAAGTCTACGGGCGCCAGCGCGCCTAGCGGTCATTCCGGGGCGCGCGTTCGCGCGCGGAATCCATTAAACACAACTCAGCAGCGGCGTTCGCTTCGGCCCTTCGGCCGCCCTGGAACGACATCTTCAATTTGTCATCGTGAAAGCACGCGCATCCGTTTTGCCCTAACCTTCGCGGCATAAAAGCCAAGAACGTACGGGAAGAAACGCCATGCCGATGTATCGCTGGGCCGACCTCGAAGAGGTCGCGCTCAATCCCCTCATCACGGGCCGCGTTGTCGAAGTGCCCAACGCCATGCTCGCGCGCATCAAGGCCCCGAAGGGGCCGATCAACATGCACAAGCATGACTTCGACCAGATCACGCACATTCTCGCCGGCCGGATGCGCTGGGAGATCGAAGGCGAGGAGCCCCGCATCGTCGGCCCCGGCGACGTGCTGCTGATGCCGGCGGGCGTCGTGCATGGCGGCGAGGTGCTGGAGGACGCCGAGTATCTCGACGTCTTCGCGCCGGGCCGCCAGGACTTCAGCTGGTACAAGCAGAAGATCGCTCAGAAATAACGAGCAGCCCGACCGTCAGAGTCGGCGCTCAACACAAGGGGGAAATGCCATGCGTCACATGTGCCGCAGACTTTTGCTCGCGCTCTGCGCAGCGGCCCTGTTTGCCGGAACGGCCTTCGCGCAATCCGACTATCCGGTAAGGCCCATCACGATCGTCGTGCCGTTGCAGGCGGCGACCGCGTCCGATCTCGTCGCCCGCGTGATCGCGCAGAACTTCTCGGCGCGCACCGGCAAGTCGATGGTGGTCGAGAACGTCACCGGCGGGGGCGGCGGCGTCGGCGCGCAGCGCGTCGCGCGCTCGCCGGCGGACGGCTACACGGTCGGTGCGTTCAACAATGGCGTTCACACGATCCTGCCGGCGACGGGCACGAAGCTCGGCTTCGAGCCGTTCGACGACTTCGTGCCGGTGACGCTGCTCGCGCGCTTTCCGAGCGTGCTGATCGTCAATCCGGACCTGCCGGCAAAATCGCTTGCGGAGCTGATCGCGCTGGCCAAGAAGCAGCCCGGCAAGCTGACTTATGCCTCGGTCGGGGTCGGCAGCCCGCAGCATCTCGCCATGGAGCAGCTCAAGGCGGCCGCCGGTATCGAGCTGCTGCACGTTCCCTATCGCGGCGGCGCGCAGGCGACGCAGGCGGTGTCGACCAACGAGGTGAACGCGTTCTGGATCGCGACGTCGGTGGCGTTGCCGTTCATCGAGTCCAACAAGGTGCGGGCGCTGCCGGTCGGCGATCTCACGCGCATCAAGACGCTGCCGGACGTGCCGACCGTCGATGAATCCGGCATCAACGGATACGCTTACGCGCCGACCCTGGGTCTATTTGCGCCCAAGGGCACGCCGCCCGCGGCCATCGACTATCTGCATCGCGAGATGCTCATTTCGCTGCGCGATCCGGATGTGATCAAGCGGCTCGAGGCCGCCGGCCTCGAGGCGCAAAGCTCGACGGGTGCCGCCCTGCAGGCCTCGCTCGGCGCGGAAGCGAAGGTGATGGCGCCTTTGGTCAAGAAGCTCGGCATCGGCCAGAACTGACATGCAAGCAATCACG
>Ga0182748_1003947_pt1 | contig 12125 bp, 7 predicted proteins | sample eDN3rd37CKraftOP_FD_128877 | JGI IMG/M metagenome (GOLD analysis project Ga0182748, IMG submission 128877) | Enriched Organic Plus compost microbial communities from Emeryville, California, USA - eDNA 3rd pass 37_C Kraft OP (version 2) (version 2) ...
CGGCGGTGACGCGCCCGCCGTCGCCGTGCGCAGCAGCGCCACCGCCGAGGACCTGCCGGACGCCAGCTTCGCCGGGCAGCAGGAAACCTTCCTCAACGTCCGGGGGCCGCGCGCGCTGCTTGATGCCTGCCGCCGCTGCTATGCCTCGCTGTTCACGGACCGGGCGATCAGCTACCGCGAAGCCAAGGGGTTCGACCATAGGGAGGTCGCCCTGTCGATCGGCGTGCAGCGCATGGTCCGCTCCGACCTGTCCGGTTCCGGTGTGATGTTCTCGATCGATACCGAGACGGGCTTTCCGGGCGCGGTGGTGATCAGCGCCGCATGGGGGCTGGGCGAGACGGTGGTGCAGGGCAGCGTCGATCCCGACAAATATGTCGTGTTCAAGCCGCTGCTTTCCGTGCCCGGCGCGGAACCGGTCATCGGCAAGGACAAGGGCGGCAAGGCGTTCCGGATGGTCTATGCCGAAGGCGGCAGCAGGCGGACCCGGATCGTCGAGACCACCGCCGCCGAGCGGGACGCCTTCGTTCTCGACGATGCCGACATCCTTCAGCTTGCCCGCTGGGCGGCGGCCATAGAGGCGCATTATGCGCGGCCGATGGACATGGAATGGGCGAAGGACGGCGAAACCGGGGAGCTGTTCATCGTTCAGGCGCGGCCCGAAACGGTGCAGGCGGGCACCAGCGCCACCTCGTTCCGCCATTACCGCCTGAAGGAAAAGGGCAAGCCGATCGCGACCGGCGCGGCGATCGGCAGCGCGATCGCATCCGGCAAGGCCTGCGTCATCCGCAGCGCGGCGGATATTGCGCAGTTCCGCGACGGCGCGGTGCTCGTCACCGAAACCACCGATCCCGACTGGGTGCCGGTGATGAAGCGCGCGGCCGGGATCGTCACCGACCATGGCGGCACCACCAGCCATGCCGCCATCGTCAGCCGCGAGCTGGGCGTGCCCGCCATCGTCGGCACCGGCGGGGCGAGCCGTCTGCTCGCCGACGGACAGGAGATCACGCTGAGCTGCGCGGCGGGGGAGATCGGCACCGTCTATGAAGGCATGCTCGCCTTCGAGGAAAGCGAGATCGATGTCGGCGCGCTCCCGGAAACCTGCACGGACGTAATGGTGAACATCGCCAATCCGGCGGCTGCCTTTCAGTGGTGGCGGCTGCCGGCGCGCGGGGTTGGCCTTGCCCGCATGGAGTTCATCGTCAACTCGCTGATCAAGGTGCATCCGATGGCGCTCATCCATCCCGAACGGACGAGCCCGGATGCGCGGCGGCAGATCGAGGCGCTGACACGGGGCTATGCCGATCCGTCGGATTATTTCGTGGAGGTGCTGGCGCGCGGTATCGCCCGGCTGGCCAGTCCCTATCATCCCCATCCGGCAATCGTCCGCCTCAGCGATTTCAAGACCAACGAATATGCCCATCTGATCGGCGGCGAGGCGTTCGAGCCGGAGGAGGAAAACCCGATGCTCGGCTTCCGGGGGGCCTCGCGCTATTATGACGAGCGCTACCGGGAGGGCTTCGCGCTGGAATGCCGGGCGCTCAGGCGGGCGCGCGAGACATTGGGCTTCGCCAACATCATCGTCATGGTGCCGTTCTGCCGCACCCCGGCCGAAGCCGACCGGGTGCTGGCGGTGATGGCGGAAAATGGCCTGCGCCGGGGAGAAAACGGCCTTCAGGTCTATATGATGTGCGAGATTCCCTCCAACGTTATCCTGGCCGAGCAGTTCGCGACGCGGTTCGACGGCTTCTCCATCGGCTCCAACGACCTCACCCAGCTCGTGCTCGGCGTGGACCGGGATTCGGGGCTGCTCGCCGCGCTGTTCGACGAGCGGGACGAGGCCGTGACGCGCATGATCGCCGAGGCGATCCGCAAGGCGCATGCGGCCGGGATCAAGATCGGCATTTGCGGGCAGGCGCCGAGCAATCATCCCGATTTCGCCCGCTTTCTGGTCCGCGAAGGGATCGACTCGATTTCCCTCAACCCCGACAGCTTCGTGCGCACCGTCGGAGAGATCGCCAAGGCGGAGGCCGAGGCGCGATAGCGCGGCGAGGCGACCGCGTCCGCCCCAAAAAGGACGGACGCGCCGCTTGCAGGCGCCGGGCCTAGAACGCCTTGCCCAGATTGAGTTGCAGTCCATCCCGCCTGGCGAGCTGGATGCCGTTCACCTTCTCATGGACCGGCACCAGATATTCGGCGCCGATCCTGATCCCTTTCAGCGGCCCGCCGGTCGCGACGAGGTTGAGGCCAAATCCCAATTCGAGGCGATCACCGCCATAATTGGGTTGCAGGTCGGGCGGCGAGGAATGGTTGTGCGCGCCGTTATAATGGCCCTTGATCGCGCCTTCATGGGTGTAGAGCCCGCGCAGGGAGACGCTGGCCCCGTCCGCGAAGCGATAGCTGCCCCATGCCGTCCCGGTGAACCTGTCGCCGAGCCGATAACCGCTGTCGTTGCGATTTTCGGCGCGCCAGACATAGGCGGCTTGTCCGCCCCATCCGAAGCGCCCCGCGCTGCCTGTCGCGGTGAGCGAAGGAAGCATGTCCCAGGTTCCCGAACCCGTCTGCATCCCATAGTGCAGGAAGGTGCCGTTGGCGTTGCGGGCATCGACGCTGCCCGTCGGGATGCTCACGCCAAGCGTCGCATGGATGTTCGCCGCCTTGCCCCGCTTGAGCCGGACCAGGCCGGAAACGATCGTGTCGCCCCAGCCTTCGTGCGAATGGGCGTGGGTTTCGCCCGGCATCATCGCATGGCCTCCGCCATGGCCGCCATGGCCGCCGCCCGTCGAGGGAAGGCCGCGCATCACCATGTCCATCTTCATATATTGCGGCATGACCATCAGCGTCAGGGTGTCGCTCGGCGCCCACATGAGATCGAGCATCGCCATATCCATCCGCATCGACTGGACGCCGGTGCCGTAGCCCGCGGCGGCAAGCTGCGTATCGGTCAGCGCTTCGGTTCCGGAGCGCATCGCTCCGTCATACCAGTCCCGCGACAGGCGCAGGCCGATCATCACATCCCCGGCCTTGTGCATATGGTCGTACATGACCCCGGCCGGAGCATGGTCATCGGCGCGCGGGCCGCTCGGGTCCGTGGCGTCATGGGCCATGACCGGGGTGGAGAGAGCCAGGGTGGCGAGAGCAAAGGAACGGGAAGCCGCGCGAGGCGCAGCGTGAACTGTCTTGGTCATATCATTATCCTGATTTCGGACGCGCGCAGGTGCGGCCGTCAAAGCCGAAAATATCGTGGAGAAATCAGGCTGACCGGGGCGGGCCGATGGCAGGCGGCGGCGGCGCGGCGAGACGGTGGACGGTCAGGTCCGCAATGGCGCGCCCTGGGATGAGGATCGCGGGCAGCGGCGCAGGCGATGGCAGCGCTGCCAGCGTCCCGTTCGCCGGACCGGCGCCGAGGCCCGCAAAGGCGCAAGGCGAATCCGCCGCGCTGTGCCGGGGCGCTGAGCCGTTCTTGCCCAGGTCCACGAAGATTTCGGCAGGCCCGGACCCGCTGCACAGGCTGACGATGATGCCATAGCCCGTCGCCACTGGCATGAAGCCGGTCGGCACGACCAGGCGAACGGACAAGGCCGACAGCAGAATGACGGCGAAGATGCCGCGCCCTGCCGCTGAATGTCCGATCCGCCCCCGCATCCGCAGCGCTTTAGCGGCAGGCATGGGTTTTGTCAGCACGCTTTACGCCGAACGCGTACTTCGCCGGCCGAAGCCTTCAGAGACAGCCCTGTTCCGGCGGGTAGAGGTTTCCAAGGCTAAGGACCGAAGGAGGCGGCTCGCAGAGGCGCCTATGGGTCGCTTCTTTCCCATCGGGCGCGGTAACCCGGAGGGCTGGCCCGAGGGCCGCTAAGTCGCTAACTCTTGGAAAATCTGGAGCGGGTGAAGGGATTATCATAAAATACTATAAATAAACAACATTTTTTGGTACAATATCCTACACAGAACCTGCACAGGTACGGTAAATCAGTCACTTACGCCGCCAATCTGCACAGTTTCTGCACAGTAGGAAGCGGAGAAATGAGTTTCATCCTCGACAAAGAGCAGATCAAGCCCGGCCTTATCATTTTCCGACGCGGCGATGTCGGGCACGACAACTACTACTGCCGGATCAGAATCCAGAACGAGGATCGCTATAAGACAATCTCCCTGCGCACGGCGGATCGGCAGACGGCCCGCGACCGTGCGATGGACGAGTACGCGGATATCCGTTTCCGCCTGAAACACGATGTCCCCGTATTCAACCGCCCCTTCTCGCAGGTGGCGCAGGAATACGCCGAGGCGCAGCAACGGCGGGCGAACGCCGGGGAAGTCAGCCAAGCGCGCGCCAGAAACGTCAAAAGCAAGATTGATGGACCGCTGAACACCTATGTCGGCAGCACGCAAATTCACCTGATTACACAGGACCGCTGGTCAGAATACCCGCTGTGGCGGCGGGAGAACGGCAAGGGACGCCGCAACAGCGTGATCAGCGATTCCACCATTCGCATCGAAATGAGCATTTTCGCCGCCATCATGAACTATGCCATCAGCAAGCGATACGTGCCCGCACATCATCGCTTCGAGGGCATGCCGAAGCTCAAATCGAACCGCCGCGACGAGTTCACGCTGGAGGAATATCGAAAACTCCACACCAAAGGCCGCAAATGGATGAAGGAGGCGACCACGCCGCAGGGCGTTTGGTATCGCCAAATCTGCTATAATTTCATTCTCATTATGTGCAACACGGGGATGCGCCCGCCGGAAGCGAAGAACCTGCGCTGGCGGGACATCACCACCGCCAAGGACAAAGATGGCCGGGAGATTCTGGTCATCTATGTGCGAGGCAAAGGCAAGGAGCGCAAGCTGATCGCTCCCACCAGTGTGGGCACGTATCTGGATCGGGTTCGGGAATTGTCCAAGGCGACGAAGCCCGACGATCCCGTGTTCACAATTATCAACGGCAAACCAGCAAAATGGCTCTATCGCGATACCGTCGAAGAGCTACTGAAATACACCGACCTTCGGGAAGGCCCGAGCGGCATCCCCCGCACCACCTATTGCTTCCGTCATACCTACGCTACCCTCCGGCTTTCCGCCGGTGTTGACGTCTATATCCTCGCCCAACAGATGGGCACTTCGGTCAAGATGATCGAACAGCACTATGGGCATGTGAACACCATCAAACATGCGGACCGCGTGTTGATGGGGATCGGCGGATGGGATGACATGCACGCCGAAATGAACGCCGAGATCGACGCGCTCGAAGCGAAGGCAAAAGAGATTCAGTCCATCAAGGCCAAGCAGACAGACAAACCCCGCCGTCCCAAACGCTAGCGCGCATCGCAATGCCATCGAGTTCGATGGCCGATGCAACAAAGCTGGCGTTTCCGTTCTCACGACGCGCCGCTGGCGCAAAAGGCGTGAGTACGGCCAAGCAGGCAGGGAGAAACGGTGCGCAGAGCCTCAAGCACCGCCATGCCTGCTGTTGCGAACCGGTGTCCGGCTCGGACGAATGGCGGGTTCGCCGCTCACCGCTGCGCCGCTGGCGCGAAAAGAGCGGTGATTGCCTTCAAAGCCAAAGCGGCCTTGGGCCGCATCCATTTGCAATGGGTGCATGTGCAACACCTGCCTGTCCCCGCTTCGAGGGCGGGGGCTTACATCCCCGGCCCCCGCAGGCGGCGATGGATGATCGCACGGTTGATGTTTTCCAAAGTGCCCAGCGCATTGGCGCGTTCCGTGGTGTGCTCTTCCGTTTGCGCCAGTTCCTGACTGACGCGCAGAAATTTGGAGTGCAGCACGGATTCAGGCAGTTGATCGAGTTCGGCGGCGGTGATGAGACGCATGATTTTTCTCCTGTCTGGCGAGGCCGCGACCATCACGGCCTTTCATGCCCCGAGACAGGCGCAGGATGACCGCCGCGCACCCGCAAGGGCCGCAACGTAGAGAAGGAGCCCGCTCGGGCTTGCGCGCGATTAGGGCAGCTTGTGCCAGGGTGCAGGATCAAAAGGACGTATGGTGTCGGGCTTGCGGGCAGGAGACGCTTTTGCGCATCTCCCAGGCCGAAACGGTCAATTCAGCCGATCACCTGTGCAGATCGAAGCCGCGTTCACGTTTCGGCGGAACATCCTTGCGGCTACGGCAGAGCCAACAGGAACACGGACGCCCGTGCGTTGACGTGATCTTTCCGACCGCGCGTGGCGAGGGTGTCGAAGCGGGCAGGCCACGGCCCCACAAGACCATCACCCGGCGCGCGCGCGCCTTCATCCGCTCTTCATCCTGTCTGCGCCGCGCGCGCATCGGTTGCTCCGTTTAGCGTTCTACTGGATGCCTGCCCGGCACGGGAACCGCTTCGCCTCACCGCCTTTCGGCTCATAGAAGATTGCCAGCACGAATCCAACGCCGTTGCCGGTTTCGGGAAAGGTCAAGTTTTCACCTTGTGATCCGTTTGCATCCCCCTCGGGCAGCTTGAGCCCTCTGCCATGCGCGGGCGCTTCTAGCGTCAACGGGAAAATCGGTTCCCCCTGAGGTCTCCCCCAATTTTCCTGTCTGACGCCGCGCCATCGCGCCTGGGCGCTCCGAGGGCACGCCCGATGGGGGCGATGCAAACCCAAGGAGAAAAGACATGACCAAAAAATCCGAAACCAAGAGCCCGGCGCTTGTGGCCTGGCATGTAAAAGAGCCGAAAGGCGGCGGGAAAGGCTACTGGACCCGCATCGGGGCGGCATGGCCGCATCAGAACGGCGACGGATTCACCGTGCAGATCGACTTGATGCCGCGAGACGGGAAGATCGTCCTCCTGCCGCCAAAGGCCGACGATATGGCCGAAGGGGGTGCGGCATGACGCGCCAAAGCACCCGCCACTACGAGCATCACGAGATCACATGGCGCGGCATCCGAATTGCGCTTAGCTATGAGCCGCGCTGGCTGAACCTCTCGGACGAATACGGCCTCGATACGGCCCATCTGGAGATCGAGGCGGTCCAGCCGAAACGGGCGATGCTTCCGATCACCGAGACCGGCTATCGCTCGCACTTCACGAGCGCCGCCACCGTCGCCAGCTATGGCGGGCCAGTCGCCTTCGTCCGCGCATGGCTGGACGAAGAAGCGTCATCCCCCGCATGGCGACGCCAAGCCGAAGCCGCCCGCCAGCTCGCCCTCTTTTAGGGGGCGTGTCTGGCACTGCGCTGTCGGCACGACGCATTGCACCCGCACAAAACGTCGATACGCGAGAATAGCAGCATAAGTGCCGGAAACTCGTTTATCTTGGACATTTAGCTTAGGTGATGCAATCGGAGTCTCCGCGCGCGATCTCTAAATGCCGCCTCGCCACCTTCCAGAATTTCACAAACGCTCCGGCGTATTTCCGGGTTCTCTAATCCACCCGAAATATAACTAATTTCAGGTAGCGATCCTGGACGATGCGGACTACATGATGCTACGATTACTTGATCGGCATCAGTGTTTACCACAAGGTTTGCGTTGTGAGTTACGACGATAATTTGTCGTCGCTGCTTCGCTTCCAGAAAGCGCTCTACCAGCTCATCGAAAATTGACTTAGGATCAAGATTTTCTTCGGGCTGATCAATGATAAGCGGACGGGGGTCTTCCCGGTCCACAGAGAGATAGAGCAAGAGCAAAACAATCCCTCTCGTGCCGGGGGAAAGCTGCTCAATATCAACGCCGTCGTAATTTATGCCGTATGCAATCCTGATATGCTTCGTATCGTAAAGCCATTCAGAGACCTGACTTACCCACCCGCGATAGGCGTCCGCATCGGACCGATCCACCGGACTATGATCCATGAGGCCTGCCTGATTCTGCGACAGGAAGGCATCCATAGCGGCGGTAACGGCATCGCTGTCGCCTTCTTCCCAAGCTTTCTGGAGCATATCGCGCGCCACGGCGTGCAAAGAGCCTTGGCCACGGAATGGTCCACCCTTTCGGAGATCAAGAAGTCGTTCTCCGGCGTCTGCCCACGCTTTCACATCGGCGATCCGGCGCACAGAAAAAGTCAGCCTCGAGAGTGCGCCGGTCTCATCGTCGAGCCGCTCCTTCAACGGCTTATAAAGGGCGGCAACCTCCATTTCTTCCGCGCGTATTGCGTCGAAAATGAGCTTGTAGCATTCCCTTCGTCGCTTGCGAATATCGGCGATCTTGGCCCCGGCTGCTTCGGCCTGCGAAATCTCTGTCTCGATCTTTTGGAGGGTTGCCTGCTCCCTAGAAATCGCTGAGGTCAGCTCCTGTAGCCGTCGCACCTTTGTCTGATCGACGCCAATCAGGTCCTGAAGACGCTTCTGCTCCGCTTGCAAAACATAGATGGTCTGCTGATTCAGGTCCTTTCCAGCAACAAGGTACGAGCCCGCGTTCGGATCAGCCAAGGGTGTAGGGGCCACCCCCCGCAAAGCTTTTATCTCACTTTCGGCTGCCGCAAGATGTTTAGACAGAATTGCGTCAACGTCACCCCCAAATACCGGCTCGAACGCCTGCCATTCTGTTTCAGAAAGAGCGGCCTCGGCATTTTTGGCCTGAAGGTTTGCGCGATAACTCTTCGACGCATTGTCGCGAAAGTGCTTAACGGAATCTTGTAGTTGTATTACAGCATTTCGCTTCAGATTTAACTTATCCACCTTCGCGGATAATCCGTCGAGCGCCTTGGTCACGAGATTAAGTTCGTTTGCCCGAACCTCGTTGCCTTGGACAGATATTGCTTTCCTGTCCTTTTCAGCTCTCTCTATAGCGTCGAGGACGGCCTGCTTTTTCTTTTTCAAGATCGGCAGGCTTGCCTCACGTTCACGCTCGGTTGAAAGAGATGCCGATAGCTCGGCTAGTTCCTCTTCGAGCGCGGCGCGTTGCATCCTGAACCGGCTGACCCGGCTGTCCAGCAGTTCCCCGAAATCCGTTGCGCCGTAGCGGTCGTCGGTTGGATGAGCCTGAAAGATAACGCGCTCGATCTCTGCGAGAAGATCGTTCGTGAGACCATCCGCCGCGCACAGCTGCTCAACGAACTGCTGCGAAAGATACTGTGCTCGCGTTTCCGTCCAAAAATCGCTGTCTTCAAAATCCGAGAGATCAGCTTCGGTGGTGCCGTCATCGCCCCATAACAATTGGGAAGCGGAACTGGAAAGAAATTCCGCCGCACGATGCAGGAAGGACCGCTTGTTCACGCGGGTGGATGAAGTGGCCGCTGCACCCGCCGCGATCAGATCGGCAAGCGCAGTCTTTCCGGAGCCCCGCGCGCCAATGATACAGACCAAGCCCGGATTCAGAGAAACAGGCCCGGTGGCAATCCATGGTGCGTTAGTAACTTTGAGATGCCGGATTGTCTGGGAAGGGACGGTCTCTTCCGGCGGTAAATCCCCGACATAGGCCCTGGTCGGCTCTATGCAGGCTTGCCTCAGCCCTTCGAAGGTCGGGTCGCCCTTGATCCAGCAATAGCGGTTTTGGGCTGGATTCCCCGCCCGATCTTCCGCATGCGCATCGCTTCCGTGGATGCACGGCTTCCGGCCACCATAAATTGCATCAAGTTGTTCGCGCGATACGTTACCCGCTTCCCCTAACCAGAACGTCCGTTGTTTGGGATGGGATGAAAAGATTACGTGTGCAGCCTTTTCGATTTCTGCCCGCTGCGTTGCTTGGGAAGCATCACGCGCAAGTCCCGACGTGCCGTCGCTACTTCCAGCGGCGACCGCAATCAGCGCATTCTCTCTGATCCATGCAGATCGTCCCCAAGCGTCTTTGAGCTCATCGAAATTGACCTTGAACTGATTGCACCCCAAGGCGAGCGCTGTGCGGTCGTTGGGCACAGCTTCACCGCTAGCGCGTGCATGCGCCCGACCAAGACGCTTTAAGTCATCAGGAGCGCAACGAAAAACCTCGTCATAAGCGCGGAAACTAAGCTCGCTCAGAAAACGCTTGGTCTGCGCGACATGATCGTCGTCATCTGGAGAAACCAACAAGTGGATATTGATAGGGCTACTACGAACCGTGCCGACCCCAAGGCGAAGCTCCACATTTGGAAAAACAAGATCGACGTTTGAAAGCCGACCTGCTTTTTTGAACTCCAGTGTTCGTTCGTAACTATCGAGCACGTAGTAATCGGTAATGCCGAGCGCAAAAATCGGCGGGTCAGCACTTTCTATGCGCGATAGGAAATCCTCCCATCCCGCATCGCCTGTCCTGTAATTGTCGTTAAAAATGGTTCCTGGAGTGTGAATATGTGGGTCCCACCGCCGCCAAACCGAACCGACAGAGTAATTTGCTCCCTTCATACGCCCCCCCCCCTCAAGCATCCCCCTTAAAGATATGCCGGAAGTTTCGCCTTCCATTCGCTCATGAGGATCAAAGTGCCTTCCACGGTTTCACCGTTGTTGACCAGCTCTAGCTCACCGACTGGCGTTGCCTCGTCCCATCGGAAATGTTCCGAGAGGAACGCCAGCGCTTCGCGCTTGTAGGCCGTGTCGAGATTGTCGAGCTGATCACCCTTTGTTTCGAGCACGGTGATCCGCTTGGCCTCGCCTTGGCGCTGCACGGCAAAGATGAAGTCCGGGTAGATTTTGGCCTTCTTCCACCCCTGAATACCGTACTGCGTCCGCGCGACGTTTCGGTGCCACCAGGCGAGCGTCTTTTCGCCGTCGAGATAGACGGCCACATCCCGCTCGTCGCTGTTCAGCTCGTTCTCATAGACCGGAGCGAACAGGCTCTTTTCGAGCGGGCCGCCCGCGCGGTTGAGAAGCTGGCGCGCGTTCTCCGGTTCCGTCGTTTCGATGCTGAAGGGCATCCGCCAGTTGCGACCGTCGAGCCGCAGGCGGAACTGGATACGCCCCGCCGCGACCTCCGCCTTGAACAGGGCTTCGGCGCGGGCATTCCGTGCCGCATCGAGGCCCTTGCGCAATTCCTCCACGATGAGGCTGGCGAGTAGGCCGAGCTTCGCATCATCAAAGCCGCGCGACCGAAGCGCATCAAGCAACGCGCCGACAATCTCGCGCCCCACAAAGGGGTTGGGCACGATGTCGGAAATCATCCGCACCGCATGCGCCGGATCGAAGGCAAGAATCTCGGTATTGGCGGCGACCGTTTCGCCGACAAAAAGTTCGTCGCCGTCCTCGGCAAGCCTGATCCGCTGAAGCTGGCTTTCCGCCGCCTGTGCGTTCTCGGGAATGCGCTCGGCAATTTCCTTGGGGTCAAAGCCGCGCCAGTCTATCGCCGCGAGCACATCGGTTTCGTAATCCAGCTCGCGCGCTTCGCCGTCCTCCACCACCATCACCTTGGGCAGGTAGATTTCCGTGGTGGCGAAGGCGGGACGGCGTTTGATCGTCCGCGTCGCCTTGCCCGATGCGCTCTTGTCATCCTGCGTGACGCGCAGGACAAGATCGCCAAGGCCGTCCTGTTCGAGACCATCCTTGATCGCGCCGACGACCGTGGCGGTGTCGGCGTGATGCGTGATGACGTGGCATTCGTCGAGCGCTTCAACGCCCGTCTTGAGCGCGCCGGGTTGCCGCAGGATGCGGCCAACAAGCTGCGTCATCGCCTTGAGGTTGGCGCTGGCCGCGAGGCTGCACAGCACATAGGCGAAGGGGCAATCCCAACCTTCTTGCAGCGCCTGTTTCGTGATGATCGCCCGTACCCGATTGGTCGGAGATAGCAGGTCCTGATTTTCCGGATCGTTCAGATCGTTTTGCTGCGCGGTCTTGATCGCGATTTCCGCCTGATCGAAGCCCGCCGTCAGGAGCCAGTCCTTCACGTCCTCGGCGTGGATGTGGCCGCTTTCGCGCTGGTCCGCACCCGTGCGCTCGACCTGGATCAGCATGATCGGTCGAATATAGCGCCCGGTATCGGCGCGGAGCTTGCGGGCCTCCGCATCGAGGGTGTTGAGCTTGGCAAGCGCCGCGTTGAGCGTCGCTTTCCAGTCGTTGCCCTGCCGGGGATCGAGGTTGAGCGGCATCTTGATCATGCCCTCGCGGTCCAGCTCGCGCCCGGTCACTTCAACGAGCACATTGGCGTAGCGGCCTTCGCGCGGATTACGACCGCCGCGCGGCTGAACGTCCTGCGGCGTTGCCGTCAGCTCCAGCACGAAGCACGGGTTGAAGCCGTAGAGCGTGCTGAAGGCGAGATCGGAGATCGCCCTGTGGCCTTCGTCCATCACG
>Ga0182748_1003949_pt1 | contig 12119 bp, 10 predicted proteins | sample eDN3rd37CKraftOP_FD_128877 | JGI IMG/M metagenome (GOLD analysis project Ga0182748, IMG submission 128877) | Enriched Organic Plus compost microbial communities from Emeryville, California, USA - eDNA 3rd pass 37_C Kraft OP (version 2) (version 2) ...
ATCGGCGGCCTTCCGGAGGACATCCGACGCGTCGAGCACGACATTCAAGTCATGGAACTCAACAACGTGACTTTGCATGGACCGGTGCCGCACCGGGCCGTTCCACCCTATCTATGGCATGCTGACGTGCTTCTTCTTCCGCCCTCGGCTAAGCACCCAAGTGCGGCATGGACCAGTCCGGTCAAGCTCGGTGAGTACATGCTCTCGGGCACGCCCATTGTGGCCACCGACATCTCTGCTCTGCGCAGTTGGGTGGACGAGCGGCACGTATTCTTTGTGAAACCGGATTGTGGCGCGGCGCTTGCGCAGGGCATAAGCGAGGCTCTCGGATCGTCGGATCAGGCAGCAGCCATCGCAAACCGCGCGCAGGCGCGCGGCCGCAATTGGACCTATATGCGGCGAGCAGAGAACATCCTCGGGCATGCCGGGCTTCTCAAGAAAGACAGAGCACTTGCAACAAGCGTCTGACCAGCGATTGAGATCGGTTTATCTGGTGCTGTTCATGACCGCCGGCATGTCGTTGGCGGCCTGGGACCGCGGCGGCCATTTGAATCGCGAGCTTGCTATTTACCGCCGGCTCAGACCCCATGTCGGAGGCATCGCAATCGTCAGTCATGGCGGCGCCGACGATCTCGGCTACGAGAAGGATTTGCCCGGGATCGATGAGCTTGTGTCCCGCGGTTCAAACCGGTGGATGGAGCGTTCGCTGGCTCGTCAATTGACGCGCCTCGCCGCGGGCCGCCGCCTTGTTCTCAAAACCAACCAGCTTCCGGGCTCCGATCTTGCTGTCGCCGTCGCGTCGCGGCTTCACGCTCCGCTCATTGCGCGCAACGGTTATCTTCATGCCGAGTTCGCGGAGCGGCGGCACGGCCCGGACCATCCCGAGGCCATCGCCGCCCGCACACTCGAGAACAAGACGTTTTCCGCAGCAACCCGCGTAGTGGTCACGACGCCAGCAATGCGGGAATCGGTTCGACGGTCCTACGGCCTGCCCGCGGAAAAGGTGATCGTCGTCCCCAATTACGTCGACACGGATCTATTCGCACCGCTGCCTGAGGTGAGCCCGATTCCCGGAAGAGTAGGCTTCGTCGGCCGGCTCGCGCCACAGAAGAACCTTCATGCCTTACTGGAGGGGCTGCAGGGCTTCTCGGGCGAGCTCGTGCTCGTGGGAGATGGAGAGCTCCGCGAGGAGCTATCGGCAATCTCTGCAGCGTCGAATTTGCCGGTACAATTCGTGCCGTCCCGTCCGAATAATGCACTTCCTGAGTTCCTCCGCAGCTGCAGCGCGTTCATTCTTCCGTCGCTCTATGAAGGACACCCGAAGGCCCTTCTTGAGGCCATGAGTACAGGGCTCGCGTGCGTCGGTGCCGCCACTCCGGGTATTGCCGAACTCATCGAAGATGGCGTCGACGGCCTCTTGGTTCCGCCGAATCCACCAAACATGCGTTCGGCCTTGGACCAGCTGATCAATAATTCCCGCCTCGCCCAAAGTCTCGGCGAAGCCGCGCGGCGCAAAATATTGACCACCTTTTCGCTCCAGAAAGTACTCGCGCAGGAGCTGGCGGTTATCGCGACCGTTGCCGCGTCCTTTGGCGCGTTGGATCCATCCATCAATGGTGACGGCCCCGTCGACCAGGGCATGCGGAGGCAGTACTTGGCCTTCGCGCGCGGACAGATCGGCGAAAACCGGAAGGCTACCGCCTCACTGCCCCCGCGGCTGACGCGAAAGGAGGCCGAGCGCGCCCGTTGCGGTGATTCGCCGCTGCGGATCTACAGCGACGCGATACTCGCCCGTGCGCTGATGCGGCTACCGAAGCGGCCGGTTGCCGTCCTTGATGTTGGCTGTGGACGCGGTCACTACGCTGACTTCCTGCGGCAGCATGGGGTGACCGGCTCGTATTTGGGGATCGACGTCGAAGCACGGCCGGACTGGACAAGATATGCGGGTGCCGACCACGGATTGGAGGCCGAATTTCGACAAGGGCCGATCGAGATCATCGATCTGCCAGAAGAAAGGTTTGATTTCGTTTTCAGCTCGTCCGCCCTCGAACACATTGAAGACGACGCGCGGGCAATCCAGCGTATGTTCGCAGCGACCCGACCAGGCGGGGTCGGTCTTCACCTGGTACCAGCGCCGGCTTCCATCTTTCTGTACGGCTACCACGGCTGGAGGCGCTACGCCGCCCCCTCACTTCGCGCTCTGTTCGAAACTGCGGGCTTCCAGGTGGAAGCCGTTCAGGCGCTCGGAGGCCTGCCATCCTTCGTGGTGCATGCGCTGATCATCGGCACGCTCGAATCCGGCATGACGCCGATGATCATCCACGACTGGATCCGCAAAGGGGGACCGTACGACAAATGGCGGACCCGCGCTGCAACTTCATGGTTCCCACAACTTCGCCAATCTGATCGTGGACTGGGACTTTACTCGCGAATGTTTCGTCTCGCGCATGCGTTGGATCGCCGTCTTCCTAAACCGACGAGCGGCTACGCCGTCACGGTCCGCCGCGCTCCAGCCGCGTGACACTTTTCCCTGTTCAGATCCAGTCGAGCCGAATGTTATCGAGTCCGCGTTCGGCGATTGTACGCCGCAAGAGTTCCGTGGGCTCGCGCAAGTGCGGAATTTTATCCTCGTGGGTTTCGACAAGGATTATGCCGATCGAAGTTACAATTTCCATGTCAATCAAGTGATTCAGCAAAGCCACTTCCGCCCCTTCAATGTCCATCTTCAGCAGATCGACGGGACGCCCAAGCCGGCCGATGAATTCCGCCAAGTCTACCGCTGGCACATCGTCAAACGCGGCATGATCGATGTTGTTCTTTTCAACGATTGTCGAGGAGCCGACCGACCAGTAGACCGCATCTTCTTGAGCTCGAATGTGCCGGTAGAGGCGAACGGTACCCGCAGATGCGGCAACTGCCGCCTGATATGCTTTTACGTTCGGCAGTTCGGCAACACGAGCGGAGAGTACCGCAAAGGCGGCAGGATTGGGCTCGAAGGCATGTACTGTGGCACCGGTCGCCGCCATAACGGCAGTCACATTCCCTACATTCGCACCGCAGTCGATCGCGATCTGGCCCGGCCGCAACTTTCTTATAGGCGCGAGAAGCCGCTCTAGCGGATCCGCTGGCGGACGGTCAGGCGACAAGAGACGCCGAATTCTGTTCAACATCGACCGATGCGGCAATCATGAATGGAGATGACTAGGTAGCGCAGCATCTTCATTCGGTCCAGCGTTCGCTGGACACGCCCCATCCCCTCCCCGTATAAGCACGAACGATGAACGCACTGTGGTTACAAGAAAACCTGGATGGCCAACTTGCCTCGAAGCGTTGTTAGCAAGATTATAAGGCGCATGTGGCCCCGCAATAGGTCCGTCTACTCACTACGGACAGAGAGCACCACAGCGGAATTCGAGCAAACCTTAAAGGATGCCATCGCAGCTCGCGTTGCGATGCTCGAGCCCGACGAAGCCCTCCGATTTCTGTTTCGCCTCGACGCGTTCCTTTATGCGCATCAAGGTGAGCAGTCGATCGCGTATGGAAAGGGGCTCCACAGCAAGCATCGTCATATCGGGTACCATGACTTCTTTGTCGATCGACTTCGCAGCCAGGAGAAGGTGCTGGATATCGGCTGCGGCAACGGCGCCCTTTCCTACAGTATGGCCAGCCGAGCAGGCGCAATCGTAACGGGGATTGATCTTGAGCCGCGCAACATCGCGGCGGCCCGGTCGCGCTACGCTCACAAGCACGTCGATTATATCGTCGGTGACGCTCTCGTTGATCTTCCTTCGGGACAGTACGACACGGTCGTGATGTCGAACGTTCTGGAGCATCTGCCCGACCGCCCACAGTTCCTCCGCAAGGCTATGCATTCAAGCGGTGCTCGCCGGATACTGTTGCGCGTCCCGCTCTTCGAGCGAGATTGGCGCGTCCCTCTCAAGAAAGAGCTGGGCGTCGAGTGGCGCCTCGACGAAACGCATTACATTGAGTACCTGCAAGACGAGTTCGCTCGCGAACTTAAGGAAGCTGGCCTGTCGATCAGTGAATGCCAGATCAAGTGGGGGGAAATCTGGGCCGAGGCGAAGCCGCAATGACGCCCCGCGTTTCGGTCGTAATGGCTGTGCACAATGGCGGTGCTTATCTGCGCGAAGCCATCGAGAGCATACTTGCTCAAACGTGGAGAGATTTCGAGTACATCATTATTGACGACGCCTCCACCGACGATAGCCGCGAGGTCATTAATACTTATCGCAAAGCCGATGCGCGCATTAGACTTATTTCGAATCCCAGCAATCTCGGTCTGACGCGATCTCTCAACGTCGGGCTGAAAAACAGCTTGGGTGAGTACGTCGCGCGACAGGATGCGGATGACGTCAGTTTGCCAAATCGGTTGCGACGTCAAGTGGAATGGCTTGATACAAACTCTTCAATCGGGCTCCTCGGAACAGGCTATCACGTCATCGACACGCAGGGAGAGGTGATTGCCACCGAGCGCTTGCCCTGCTCGGATGTGGTGTTGCGGTGGACGAGCCTGTTTCATAATCCGCTCTGCCACACATCGGTCATGGCGCGCCGCGTGTTGCTCAACAGCGTTGGCGGCTATGATGAGCAATGGCGCTATGGCCAGGACTACGAGTTATGGACTCGTATGTTGGATGTCAGCCGAGTTGGCAACTTGAACGCCGTCCTTGTCAGCTATCGCTCGCATCCGCACGCCGTCAGCGCCCAGCAAGCACGAATGCAACAAAACGCGGCCGACATCATTGCAGCACGCCAGATCGGCCGGCTCCTTCAACGTGAGATCGATATCGCGACCGCTCAACACTTGCGCGCGCTGGTACATGGTCGACTCCTTCCTGACCATTTACCAGCGAGAGATGCCGCTCTTGAGCTTCTCAAGGAGATTTTCGTTGCATTTTGCTCGCGACATGACCCCCAACCGGACGAACGCGCGGCCATGCCCGGATTCGCCCTGCTCCAAAACGCCTTTTCGGTGGTCGAGGTCAGCCGCAGCCCTCTCTCTTTCCTCCGGCGGCAGCTCGATCGCCTGAAGCGACCTGCGCTTCGCAGCTGGCATTAACGGACCTCAGCCGATGAGCCGAGTTGGGCCCACGATCTCTGTGATCGTTTGCACATTCAATCGCGCGCACCTACTGGAACAGCTGCTCGACAGCCTGTCAAAACAAACTGCACCTTCGGAAGCCTTTGAAGTTGTCGTGGTCGACAACAACTCGACTGATCGAACACGAGAGGTGGCGGACCGTTATCGGGGCCGGATCGCCAATCTCGATTACGTTTTCGAGGGCAAGCAAGGCCTTTCTCACGCTCGCAACGCAGGTTTCAGGGCTGCGACCGGTCATTTCGTCGCGTATGTGGACGACGAATGCATTGCACCGCCGGAATGGATTTCAAATGCGCTGAGAATCATCGCGACGAAGAAGCCTGCGGTGATGGGAGGGCCCTATGGCTGTCACTACGAAGTTCCTCGACCCGCGTGGTGCCGTGACGAGTACTTCAGTACGCTGACGTTGCGCGGCGCGGCACCACGGCCGCTCGATGAAGACGAGTATCTCGACGGGGGCAACCTTTTCGTGCAGCGGGCCGTCCTTGAAGAGCTTGGAGGGTTCGACCCACGTTTCGGAATGTCCGGAAAAAGGCTCGGCTTCGCGGAGGAAGTCGAATTCCAGGATCGATTCCGTAGCCGCTTTCCCGGTACTCCGCTGCTCTATGAACCCGACCTCGCAATTTCTCATATGGTCCGCAAGGAGAAGCTGACGCTTGGCAATCTCGTCCGGACTCGGTTCGCCATTGGGATGACAGAGGCGAACCGACAAATGCGTGAACACACCGACTTACCGGCCGGTGGGATGGGCGCAGGAGTGGTGGCATTGATTCGAAATAGCTGGGACCTGGTGAGGAATGTGTGGCAATCGATCGCTCACCGGGACCGCCGGCGCCACCCCTATGCTCTCAACGCGCTGATTGAGGGGGGATTTGAGCCGATACAACGCCTCGGTTATGTCTGGAGGGCGTGCCAGTTGAGGATCCAATTCCGCAAGCGCGGCAGAGCGTGAGGATCAATCCATGTGTGGGATTGCCGGTCACATTTCCCGGCGTGGCGCGCCGAGGATCGCGAGCGTTAAGCGACTGAGTGAGCTGCTGAAGCACCGCGGACCTGATGGCGCGGGTGAATACAGCGACGATGACGTTGCTCTCGCGATGCGGCGGCTTGCCATTATCGATATCGAGGGTGGATGGCAGCCAATTTATAGCCGCGATGGGCGGTACGTTTTGATTGCCAACGGCGAAATCTACAATCACGTCGAATTGCGGACGGAGCTGGTCGCGCAGGGCGCTGACTTCGTTACGAACGGCGACGTGGAGACCATCTTGCACGTCTACGCTCTTAGCGGCGTCGATGGTTTCAGGCGACTTCGCGGCATGTTCGCTTTTGCCCTTTGGGACCGGTCCCGGCGGCGGCTCGTGCTTGGCCGAGACCGAATGGGGGAAAAGCCGCTCTATATCATCGAGCGGCCCGACGGCATTTCCTTCTGTTCCGAGTTGCGCCCCCTGGTGGCAGCGGGCCTCTGCGAGGTTTCCCTTGATCCCGTCAGCATTCACGAATACTTCCACTTCGCTTACGTGCCCGAACCACGAACTCCTTTGAAGGGAGTTCGAAAGCTACCGCCTGGGCACCTTCTCGTGGTTGAGGTCGACGGGTGGCAGGTCGAGGAGCATCGGTTCTGGGATATGTTGGCCAGTGTGCCAATCGATGCTCCGCCTGCGACAGCAATTAGGAATGTGCTTGATGAAGTCGGCCAACTGATCATCAGGTCCGACGTGCCCGTTGGGGTCGCGCTCAGCGGCGGGCTCGATTCCAGCGTCGTTGCAGCATTGGCCGTGCGTCACTCCGACAAGCCCCTCACTGCATTCACTGTCGGGTACGCCGGCCGGCCAAAAACTGACGAACGCGATGACGCGATTGCGCTGGCTCGGCATCTTGGGATGCGGATATCCGAGATCGAGATTCCAACCCAAGCAGTCGCCAACGAATTTGAGTTCCTAGTGGCGGATCGTGACGATCCCATTGCGGACATTTCCGGCGAAGGCTATCGCGCAATCATGCGTGCCGCGCGTGCGTCCAACGTTCCGGTTATGCTCTTGGGTCAGGGCGGCGATGAACTATTCTGGGGATACGAATGGACGCGTATCGCAGTGGATTTGGCGGATCGAATCAATCGCGGTGAAGCTGTGGATGCGTCCCTCGGCAACGCGATGAACTCACCGCTGCAATTGCTGAGGCGGCTCCTAGGCCGCACGTCCCCTTCACTCCCCACACGGACTGCGCCGGATCGCCTTCCCTTCTACGACATGGCTCCCGTGTTTCGCTCCGCGGAAGGCCGCGCTATTCAAATGTACAGTACCGACTGGCGCGCACAGCTGGCGGAGGTTGATGCCGGCGCCTTGTTCCGGCGACCGCGTCCCTGGACCAGACCCGATCTGATGGTGACGGAACTCGTGTGCGGTACTTACCTGCTTGAGAATGGAATCGCTCAAGCGGACCGGCTCGGCATGGCGTCATCGATCGAAGCCCGCCTTCCGCTGGTTGATTACCGCTTGGTGGAAACCGTCGTCGGACTTCGCAAAGTTCGGAGGGATGACAAACTTCCCGCCAAAGCCTGGTTGAAAGAGGCGGTAAAAGATCTGCTGCCCGATTGGGTTCTGTCTCGCCCCAAGCGGGGCTTTACGCCTCCCGTTATGGAGTGGCATCGGCAGATCTTCTCGAGGTTTGGAAGACTTCTCCCGAACGGTCGGCTTGTTGAACACGGCGCGCTGTCTGATGCCGCTGCGGTTGAGCTATCGGTTGGCCCTTACCCGAACGACTCAGTCGTGCCGTTATCGTTTAAGGCTCTCGTGCTGGAGTTGTGGCTGCGCGATTTGGAAGCGCTTTCAGCCCGTTCCAGGTCCGAGGCGACCTATGCTGACCCTGTTTAGTTGTCCAAAGGCGTTTGAAGGCCACTCTGCGGTCATTCAACGCAATGCCTTCGAGAGCTGGCGCCGGCTCGGCCGCGACGTAGAGGTTCTCGTTTTCGGCGACGATCACGGAACCGCGGCCGTGGCGAAGCAGATGGACTTCGCCCATTTCCCCGACGTTGCAAAAACGCCCTTCGGAACGCCACTCCTCGACGAAATCTTTCGCCTAGCAACTCAGCATGCACGTCACGACGTCTTGTGTCACGTGAATGCCGACATCGTTCTGCGTTCGGATTTCTTGCGCGCAATCGGTCGCATTGTGGACCTGTTCCCCGCGTTTTTGGCTGTAGGTCAGCGCGTGAACCTGGATATCGATACGCCACTCGATTTCTCAGGTGACTGGGAGACGAAACTTGCTAGACGGATCAAGACAGAGGGTCGAGTTGAACCTCCAGACGGGATCGACTTTTTTGCCTTTACACGCGCTTCGGGAATTTCCCTTCCGCCTTTTGCAGTCGGACGGCCGTGTTGGGACAACTGGCTCATTATGGACGCGCAGAAGCGCGGCATCCCCATTGTTGACCTGACGCGTGTTTGCCAGATCGTGCACCAAAATCACGACTACAGTCACATTCCCGGCCGAAGCGGAAAAGGTTGGGAGGGCCCGGAGGCCGATGCCAATCGCGCGATTGCGAAGCAAGATGCGCCGCACTTCGCTCCCGGCAGATATACGGTCTTGTCCGCCGGATGGGTCCTCGATGCAAAGGGGATTGGCCGCATGACCCCGCTTACGCGTTGGCGCAGGCGGCTGTATCACCATCCGCGCTGGCCCGACGAACGATATGTTAAGGTCGCTGGTTCCGGCCTAGCTCTTCCTTACGGTCTACTGGCACTACTTCGCCGGATTCCGCGCGGCTTCGGTCTTCGGCGACGGCTTCGGACTATGTTCGATCGATTGCGGCGAGGGATCCGGCCTCGTCGAAGTACCGACGAGATGCGATCGAGAGATCGACCGAGCGATCCTTGGTAATGTTGAAGCCAACCATTCAACGTATTGCTCACGTCAACGAGGCGGATGCGGGGGGCGGCGCGCAATTGATCGCCCGAACGATGATGCACGCAGCACGCTCCGCTGGACGTGAGAGCTGGCTCATCGTCAATCGCAAGCTCAGTTCGGATCCGCACGTCATCGAAGTCCCGCCTAGCGGCTTTGGGCCCCGCCCTTGGCGATATGCTTGCTTGCGTGCGAGCCGATCAATCGCGAAACTCCCGATACGCGGCGCCGCACGATTGTCGCATCTGCTAGAACTGGCGGAACGTCCTCGCGACGCGGTCGATTGGACGTTGGGACGGGAACCCTTTCATAGACCCCAGAGCCGGAATTTGTTGTCGCTCCTTCCGGCAGTTCCCGATGTTTTGCACTTCCACAATCTTCATTATGGATATTTCGACTTACGGTCGCTTCCGCAATATTCAAACGATGTCCTCAGCGTTCTGACGTTGCATGACGAGTGGTTATTGACGGGACACTGCGCCTGCACAATGGGGTGCGAACGCTGGCGTACGGGGTGTGGCGCGTGCCCGGACCTTGATCGATATCCGCATATCTATCGGGACAATACGGCGGCAAACTGGAGACTGAAATCGGAGATCTACGAACGCTCGCAGCTCGCCGTTGCCACGCCTTCACGATGGCTTATGGAAAGGGTGGAAGCGTCGATGTTATCCTCTGCCCTGATTGACCAGAGGGTGATACCCAACGGCATTAATACAGAGCAGTTTGGCGTTCAGCACCGTGAGCAGGCTCGCGCCGCGTTAAATCTTCCCGCTGAGGCCACAATCCTTCTCTTCGTTGCGAGCTCGATGCGCACGAATGTCTACAAGGATTATCCAACCGTTCGCCAAGCCGCGCGCCTCATTACCGACACTCTTGCTCCACGACCGGTCGTTCTGCTCGCCCTTGGTGACAGTGGACCGGATCCAGAGGCAATCGGCGTCGATGTCCGCTTCGTCGAACTAACCGACAACGCGGAGGTGATACGGACGTGCTACTGCGCGGCGGACTTGTATCTTCACGCGGCTCGGTCTGACAATTTCCCGACAACGGTTCTGGAAGCATTGGCGAGTGGGCTCCCGGTCGTTGCGACCGCCGTTGGAGGCATCCCGGAACAGGTGCGTTCTCTATCCTTGCCGGGCTCGAAGGCGGAAATTTCTGTAGCGGACGTTTCGAGAGCGACCGGCACTCTTGTTCCGCCTGCTGATCCGGCGAGGATGGCGATGGCGGCTGTGGCTGTCCTCACTGACGAGGAATTGCGATTGCAGCTCAGTGCGAACGCATTCCGAGATGCTCGCCTTCGTTTCGATCTGCGAATTCAAAATGAGCTATATCTTGATTGGTACGAGGAACTTATGGCGGATCGCGAAGCCAGACGGTTGGAGAATGCCAGCCAATGAACAACCAAGCACCAACGTATTACGATGCGGACTATTTTGATTGGCAGAAGAACATTGGCGCGTTCGGCGGCATCGCCAATCTAATCAAGTTTCAGCCATACATCTCCCCATCCGATCGGCTGGTCGATTTTGGCTGTGGTGGCGGCTATTTGCTCGCCAATATTGATTGCGCTGAGAAGATCGGTGTGGAAGTCAATCCCACCGCAAGCGACGCAGCACGCGCGCGCGGGTTGCAGATCGTCGACGATCTGCGGGAATTACCCGACAATTGGGCCTCTGTGGTCATTTCGAATCATGCCCTTGAGCATGTCTATCATCCGTTCGCCATCGCTTCCGAGATGTTGCGCGTTCTTCACCCGGGAGGGAGGGCTGTCATCGTCGTACCTTGCGATCGATACGACATGGCTTTTCGTCCTGACGACATCAATCAACATCTCTACTCTTGGAGTCCGATGAATCTCGGCAACCTCTTTTCCCATGCGGGTTTTGAGATCATCGATTGCGCTAATTTCGTCCACGCATGGCCGCCAAATTACGAGCGCATCGTCCGCCGTTTTGGTTGGTCAGTCTTCCACTTTCTGGCCCGGCTTCATGGTCGTCGGGAAAGGCGTTGGAAGCAGGTCAGGCTCGTGGCACGCAAGCCAGCGAGTTGACGCGCAGGTCGCGTGCCTTCACGTTTTCACTAGACGCCCTCGCCGGCACGATCGTTCTAGCACGTGCCGAATGATGGTTCCGGGCAGACGAACCGGCCACGCCGTATCATAGCGGAATGCATGAAGCATGGTCTTGATTCCATCCAACGGGTGGCCACTTACCAAGTCCAGTCCAGCCAAATAAAAGGCTGCCCAGGCGTGCCAGCGAACATACGCACGGTACGCCGCGCCGCTGCACCTTTCAGTGAGTCCGTTGCGTGCGGCGGCGAGACACTCCAACGCCAATCCGCGCGCGGCGCCACGCCCCGCGAAGGTCAACGATTCGTTGTGGGCATGAAAGCGATAAAGCGGCTCTCTAATGATCACATGTTTCGCTTTCTCTAGGCGAGCCCGAAGAAGGAAGTCACGATCGGCGACCATCCGATACCGCTCGTCGAACGATCCGACGCGACGAAACAAGCCAGGCGTGAAGTAACGTGCGTTGGTCAGCGTTACGCCTGCGACGACGTCCTGCTCCCGCAGCGAGATAATCTTGCTCGAGTCGATTAAGTGCCGCTCTACGTCCCCACTTGGCAGAACGCGTGCGAACTCCGCGGCGCCTGACAGAAGCTCCATGTCTGGATTCAGCGCGAGCGCTTCACGCGCGCGCGCAAACGCACCGGGCGGAATCTCATCATCTGAGTTCAGAATGCAGATGAGATCGCCGGTCGCGCGACGAATCCCCTTGTTCCACGCTTGGTACAGCCCATCGTCCGGCTCGCTGATGACCACCAGATGCGGATACTCCGCAAGCATCTCCAGCGTTCCGTCCGTAGAGGCACCATCGACAACGATGTGCTCGACGCCTTCAAGTCCCTGTGCGACGACGCTGTCGATTGCGCGACGCAGGAGGTCTCGCCGGTTCAATGTCGCCGTGATGACGGAAATGCGGGCAGTCACGCGCGGCCCCACCAGCGGCGATCATGCACGGATTCGGCGCGGACCCTCCGTGCCGACCCGACGCCGCTCCCCGCCGAACCGCCGCCCCCTCTTCCCTTC
>Ga0182748_1003951_pt1 | contig 12116 bp, 13 predicted proteins | sample eDN3rd37CKraftOP_FD_128877 | JGI IMG/M metagenome (GOLD analysis project Ga0182748, IMG submission 128877) | Enriched Organic Plus compost microbial communities from Emeryville, California, USA - eDNA 3rd pass 37_C Kraft OP (version 2) (version 2) ...
CCGTTCAGCGCCAACGAGGCGAACGAACTGTGCGGCAACCTGAAGGCGGCCGGCGGACAGTGCATCGTCCAAAGGAATTGACGGCCGACCGCTTGACCCCTGCCTAGGGCGCGGCTAAGCCGCGCCGATGACGGCACGGGCGTTCATCACCGGTCTGTCGGGACCGCAACTCGGCCCGGACGAGCGCGCGTTTCTTCGCGACGCGCAGCCGTGGGGCGTGATCCTGTTCAAGCGCAATGTCGACGACCCGGACCAGGTCCGGGCCTTGGTCGATGCGTGCCGTGAGGCGCTCGGGCGCGACGCCCCGGTCCTGGTCGACCAGGAAGGCGGCAGGGTGCAGCGGCTGGGGCCGCCCCACTGGCCCGCTTATCCGCCAGGGGCCGCCTACGGGGCCGTGTACGACCGCGATCCGGCGGCAGGACTGGCCGCCGCCCGGCTGGGCGGGCGGCTGATCGCCGCCGATCTGCGTGCTGTCGGCATCGACGTCGACTGCCTGCCGCTGGCCGATGTCCCGGTGCCGGGCGCCGATCGTGTCATCGGGGACCGCGCCTACGGCGAAGAGCCTGCCAAGGTGGCGGCCATCGCGGGCGCCGTGGCCGAAGGCCTGCTGCAGGGCGGGGTGCTGCCGGTGCTCAAGCATATTCCGGGCCATGGCCGCGCCGGCGTCGACAGCCACGAGCGCCTGCCAACGGTGGACACGCCGCGCGATGAACTGGACCGCACCGATTTCGAGGCCTTCCGCCGCCTGGCGAGTCTTCCACTGGCAATGACGGCGCATGTGGTCTTTTCCACAATCGATCCGCACGAGCCGGCGACGACCTCTGAGATACTGGTTCGCGACGTGATTCGCGCCGCGATCGGCTTCGACGGGCTGCTGATGAGCGACGATGTTTCCATGGGCGCGCTGCGTGGCACGATCGGCCAACGGGCCGAACGTTCGCTCGCCGCCGGCTGCGACCTCGTCCTGCACTGCAACGGGCGGCGTGACGAAATGGACGCCGTGGCGGCGGCGGTGCCGCCTTTGACCGGCGCGGCCGCCCGCCGCGCCGAGGCTGCCCTGGCCGCTCGCCGCGCGCCGGCTGAATTCGATGCCGCGGCAGCGCGGGCGGAATTTTCCGCCCTGCTTGAGAGCGGCGACGCAAGGACGCTCGTGTGATGACCACCGAGGAGCTGATCGAAGCGCCCGCGGAAGAGACCGCCGCAGCGGACGAAGCGCTGATCGTTGACGTCGAGGGTTTCGAAGGCCCGCTCGACCTGCTCCTCGCTTTGGCGCGGCAGCAGAAGATTGACCTCGCCAAGATGTCGATCCTGGCACTGGCCGATCAGTACCTGTCCTTCATTGAGGAAGCACGGCGTCTGCGGCTGGAACTCGCCGCCGATTACCTCGTCATGGCGGCGTGGCTCGCGTACCTCAAGTCGCGGCTGCTGCTGCCTGCCGCGGAGCAGCCGGAAGGGCCGAGCGCCGAGGACATGGCCGCATCGCTCGCCTTTCGCCTCAAGCGCCTCGAGGCGATGCGCGAGGCGGCGGCGCAGCTCACCAACCGCGCCCAGCTGGGCCGCGACGTGTTCGCGCGCGGCCAGCCGGAATCGTTCGAAGGCGTCAAGCGGCCGGAATGGTCGGCGACGCTGTACGACCTTCTCACCGCCTATGCGGTGCAGCGGCAGAAGCAGGCGCTGTCGCGCGTGCGGATGCCGCGGCGCACCGTCTGGTCGCTCGCCGAAGCGCGCGCCGCGATCGAGCGGCTGGTCGGAGTGTCCACCGACTGGATGCGGCTCGACGAATATCTGATCTCCTACGTCGTCGAGCCCGCCCTGCGCGCGACGGCGACCGCATCGAGCTTCGCCGCCTCGCTCGAAATGGTGCGCGAGGGCAAGGTCGAGATCCATCAGCCGACTGCGTTCGCGCCGATTTATTTGCGCAAGCGTCAGGACGGCCCGTCGCCGTTGGCCGTGGCCGACGGCGGTAACGAACAGCAGTGAAGGAGGCCGCAGTGATGGTTGGAGTGGCCCAGCAGCGCGCGATCGTCGACGAGGAGGCGATCGAACCGGCGGAAACCGAAACGATGGGCAGTGCGACGGACGAGGAACGCGGCGCCGTTGCCGAGCCCGAAGCGCGCCTTCTCGCGGTTGCCCAGCCGGACGGCGGCGAAGGCCAGGACGACGACGCGCCCGAATTCGATGACGCGGAGGCTGCCGCCGCGCCGCAGGAGGCAGACGAGCAACCCGCCGATGACGGCGACGACGAACAGACCGCGTCCGACGCGGAGATAGACGCCGCGGCCGACGCGGAAGATGCGGCACAGCAAGCCGCCGCGGCGGACGCTGTCGAAGCTGAAGAAGAAGCCGACGCTGACGCTGAAACGGAAGCCGCGCTGGCCGCCGAGGCGGAGGGGGCCGGGGACGCCGAGACCGAGGACGAAGCCGCTACGGGCGAGCCGGCCGCGGTGGCCCAGGGCGCCGAAGGGAACGACGGCGCGGAGGAGGCCGAGGACGCGGAAGGGCCGGAAGCACGGCCGGAGGAATTGCGGCTGCTCGAGGCGCTGCTCTTCGCCGCATCCGAACCACTCGACGAAAAGACCCTGGCGGCACGGCTGCCCGAAGGCGTGGACGTGCATGGCGCGCTCCGCCGGCTGCAGGCCGAGTTCGGGCCGCGCGGCGTCAACCTCGTCCGGATTGCCGGCAAGTGGACGTTCCGCACCGCCAATGATCTCGCTTGGCTGCTGGCGCCGGACGCGGTCGAACCGAAGAAGCTCTCGCGCGCAGCGCTGGAGACGCTGGCCATCATCGCCTACCACCAGCCTGTCACCCGCGCCGAGATCGAAGAGATCCGCGGCGTCTCCACCTCGAAGGGCACGCTCGACGTGCTGCTGGAGACGGGCTGGGTGCGCCTGCGCGGCCGCCGCAAGACGCCGGGCCGGCCGGTGACGTTCGGCACGACCGAGGCGTTCCTGTCGCATTTCGGCCTGGAGAACCTCTCGGATCTGCCCGGCCTCGAAGAGCTCAAGGGCTCCGGCCTGCTCGAAGGCAGCCTGCCGCCCGGCTTCAGCGTGCCGGTGCCGAACGACGAGCCGGGCCTGCGCGAGGACGAGGAGCCGCTGGAGGAGGAGGATCTTGACCTCGCCCTGGCGCCGGCGGTGTCACAGGAGCCGGAGCCCGAGTCCGAGCCGGATCCGGACCCCGAGCAGGAGTAGCGATTGCTGGATCGCGAGAGCGAACGGGAAAGCGAAAGCCGTTGGTTCCGGCCGTGGGGCCAGCGCGGGCGCATGCCCGCGACGTTCGCGGCCCGCCTGACCTATGAGGACGTGCGCCATCGCTATGGCGAGGTTGATTCCGTCTCCGGTATTTCGCTCGATATCGCGCCAGGCGAGATCGTCTGCCTGCTCGGCCATTCCGGCTGTGGCAAGACGACGCTGCTCAGGCTCGCCGCCGGGATCGAGCGGCCCGAGTCAGGACGGATCCTGATCAACGGCCAGGAGGTCGCCGGAGGCGGCACCTTCCTGCCGCCGGAGGCGCGTGGCGTCGGCCTGATGTTTCAGGACTACGCCCTGTTTCCGCACCTTACCAATCTCGCCAACGTGATGTTCGGCCTGCGCGGCCTGCCTCGTGGCGACGCCGCCCGGGAGGCGCGGCTGGCGCTGGAGCGCGTCGGCCTCGCCGATCTCGCCGACGCCTATCCGCACATGCTTTCAGGCGGCGAGCAGCAGCGCGTCGCGCTGGCGCGGGCCTTCGTGCCGCGGCCGAGCGTGCTGCTGATGGACGAACCGTTTTCCAATCTCGATCGCCGCCTGCGCGATGCGGTGCGGGACGAAACGCTCGCGATTTTGCGCGAAAGCCACGTGACCTGTGTCATCGTGACCCACGATCCCGAGGAGGCGCTGCGGGTGGCGGACCGGATCGCGCTGATGCGCGGCGGCCGCCTGATCCAGGTCGATACGCCGGAGGCGATCTACCGCCGCCCGGTGGACCTGCTGGCGGCGCGCTTCTTCTGCGAACTCAACGAGGTGCCGGCCGAGGTGCGCGCCGGGCACGTCTCGACCCCGGTGGGGCGCTTCGCCGCGCCCGGCCTGTCCGAAGGTCAGAAGGCCGTGGTGGCGCTCCGGCCGCAGAGCATTCGCCTGCGCCCGCCCGGCCTCTGCATCCCCGCGCGGCTGGAGCGGCGGCATTTCCTGGGCGAGGTCGAGCTCCTGGAGATCGCGGTCAACGGCCTCGACGCGCCGCTGAAGGCGCGTATCCGCGAGACTGTGACCGCGCCCGCCAAGAGCGATATCGGCATCGAGATCGACCCGGCTGAAGTTCTTGTTTTCGCCGCGGCTTGAGCCTAGGTTCACCCCGAATGAGACCGGGCCCGGCGGCCCATGGTCCGGAGGAACATCCCTATGGGCTCGTTGAGCATTTGGCACTGGCTTGTCGTCATCGTCGTGGTCTTGCTGCTGTTCGGCCGCGGCAAGATTTCCGAACTGATGGGCGACATGGCCCAGGGCATCAAGGCGTTCAAGAAGGGCATGGCGGACGACCCCGCCCCGACCGAGGCGGCGAAGTCGGAGCCGGTGAAGACCCTCGACCACCAGCCGGTCGCCCAGCAGCCGCAGCCTCAGCCGGAGAACCGCAAGGCGGGCTGACCGGTCCGGCGGGGCGAGACGAAAGGAGGGGCGCCGGCCGGCTCGGTCCGCGCCCTTTGACTTGCAATGTTCGACATCGGCTGGAGCGAACTGGTCGTCATCGGCGTCGTGGCGCTCGTCGTCATCGGCCCCAAGGAACTGCCCGGCGTGCTGCGCACCCTCGGCCAGATGATGGCCAAGGTCCGCCGCATGGCCGGCGAGTTCCGCGGCCAGTTCGACGAAGCGATGCGCGAGGCCGAGCTCGCCGAGCTGCGCAAGGAGGTCAACTCCTTGAACGAGCAGGCGCGGAACGTCACGAGCTACAATCCGATCGAAACCGCCCGCCAGGAACTCGAGACCGCCTTCAAGGACGGTACGACCGAGACGCCGGCCACTCCGGCCGCCGGTTCGGAGACGCCGCAGGTCTCGCTTGACGTCCCGCCGCCCGAGCCGCCGCCGCCCGTGACCGAGCGCGACTTCGCGCCGGAGGCTACCCCGACTCCGGCTTCGGAACCGGCGCCAGCCGAGGCGCCTGCGGCGTCCGCCGCGCAGGAGCGGCGCGAATGACGCACGAAGATATCGAGGCGACAAAAGCGCCGTTGATGGAGCACCTGATCGAGCTGCGCTCGCGGCTGATCAAGGCGCTCGTGGCGTTCTTCGCCATGTTTATTCTCTGCTTCCTGTTCGCGAAGCAGATCTACAATGTCCTGGTCTGGCCGTTCGTCTGGGTCGCCGGGCCGGAAAATTCCAAGTTCATCTACACGGCGCTGCTGGAATATTTTCTCACCCAGCTGAAGCTCGCTCTGTTCGGGGCCGCATTCCTGTCGTTTCCCGTGGTCGCGGCGCAGATCTACATGTTCGTCGCGCCCGGCCTGTACCGGCACGAGCGCAACGCCTTCCTGCCGTATCTCATCGCGACGCCGATCTTCTTCGCCCTTGGCAGCATGCTTGTCTATTTCGTCGTCATGCCGATGCTGGTGCGGTTCTCGCTCGGCATGCAGCAGATGGCAGGCGAGGGCGCAGCCGAGATCGCGCTGCTGCCCAAGGTCGGCGAGTACCTGTCGCTGATGATGGCGCTGATTTTTGCGTTCGGCATCGCCTTCCAGCTGCCGGTCATCCTGACGCTGCTGGGGCGCATCGGTGTCGTCAACGCCAAGATGCTGCGCGACAAGCGGCGCTACTTCATCGTCGGCTCCTTCGTCATCGCGGCCGTCCTGACGCCGCCCGACATCATCAGCCAGCTGTCCCTTGCGTTACCCCTGATGGTTCTCTACGAGGGCGCCATCTACGCCGTGCGGCTGGTCGAGAAGAAGGCGGAAAGTCCTGCGCCGGCAGAGCCGGAAGCGAAGCCCGCCGAATAGGCCGGGCCGCTTCCTGTCCGCTGTCCCGGTGCGGTGCGCGCCCGCGCGGGTGAGTTCTTGCTAGGGGCGAAGGGCCGCCATGTACGACATCAAGTGGATCCGCGACAATCCGGAGCTGTTCGACCGCGGTCTGACCCGGCGCGGGCTGGAGCCGCTGTCGCCGAAATTGCTCGCCCTCGACGAGCGCCGTCGCGCCGTCATTGCCAAGCTCGAGACGGCGCAGGCACGCCGCAACGCCGCGTCCAAGGAAATCGGCCAGGCCAAGGCGCAGAAGGACGAGGCCAAGGCGCAGGCGCTGATGGCCGAGGTGGCGGAGCTCAAGACCTCGATCCCCGCCATGGAGGCCGAAGAGAAGGCGGCGTCCAGGGAACTCGAGGACGCGCTTGCGCAGATCCCCAACCTGCCGCTCGACGAGGTGCCGGACGGCGCCGACGAACACGGCAATGTCGAGCGGCACAAGTTCGGCGCCAAGCGCGACTACGGCTTCGCGCCGAAGCAGCATTTCGAACTCGGCGAAGCGCTCGGCTTCATGGATTTCGAGACGGCGGCGAAGCTCTCCGGCGCGCGCTTCGTCGTGCTGAAGAGCGGGCTGGCACGGCTCGAACGCGCGCTCGGACAGTTCATGCTCGACCTGCATACGAGCGAGCACGGCTACACCGAAGTCGCACCGCCGCTGCTGGTGCGCGATGCGGCCATGTATGGGACCGCGCAGTTACCAAAGTTCAAGGACGATCAATTTTCCACGTCGCGCAGCCCGATCGAAGCCGATGAAATTTTTGACAGCATGCTGCGAGACGGCGCTCATCTTGCGTTCGCTCAAGTACGAGAAAGGATCTCACAGGGAGAGGCGCCCCCGCAGGCATTACAGTACTTGGATGCGATCTTCACAAAACAGATTCCAGATTGGAGGAAGCGCTTTGAAAATGAGCTCTCCGATCATTTAAGGCTGTGGCTCATCCCTACCGCCGAAGTGCCGCTGACCAACCTCGTTCGCGAGTCGATCGTCGATGAGGCCGAACTGCCGCTGCGGCTCACCGCCTGCACACCGTGCTTTCGCGCCGAGGCCGGCGCCGCCGGGCGCGACACCCGCGGCATGATCCGCCAGCACCAGTTCACCAAGGTCGAGCTCGTTTCGATCACCACGCCGGAGCAGTCGAAGGACGAGCACGAGCGCATGCTGGCCTGCGCTGAAGAGGTGCTGCGCCGGCTCGAGCTGCACTACCGCGTCGTGACGCTCTGCACCGGCGACATGGGCTTCGCCTCCCAGAAGACCTACGACATCGAGGTCTGGCTGCCGGGGCAGGGGGCCTATCGCGAGATCTCGTCCTGCTCCGTCTGCGGCGACTTCCAGGCACGGCGCATGAACGCGCGTTACCGCACCAAGGAAGGCCGCGCCGTGCGCCCGGTGCACACGTTGAACGGATCCGGCGTCGCCGTCGGTCGCGCGCTGATCGCCGTGCTCGAGACCTACCAGAACGAGGACGGCTCGATCACCGTGCCGGAGGTGCTGCAGCCCTATATGGGCGGGCTTACACGCATCGAGCGGGCCGGCTGACGATCATGCGCATCCTGGTCACCAACGACGACGGCATTTATGCCCCGGGCCTCGCCGTGCTCGAGGAGATCGCCCGCGCCCTGTCCGACGACGTCTGGGTGGTGGCGCCGGAGACCGATCAGTCGGGCGTTTCGCACTCGCTGTCGCTGAACGATCCGCTGCGTCTGCGCGAGGTCGGCGAGCGCCGCTTCGCGGTGAAGGGGACGCCGACCGACTGCGTGATCATGGCCGCGCGCAACATCATCGCCGACAAAGGCCCCGACCTGGTCCTGTCCGGCGTCAATCGCGGCCAGAACGTCGCCGAGGACGTCTCCTATTCCGGCACCGTGGCGGCGGCCATCGAGGGCACCGTCCTGGGCTTCCCCTCGATCGCTTTTTCCCAGGCCTACAGCGCCGCGACCCGGCAGAAGCCGCACTGGGACACTGCCGTACATCACGGCCCGAAACTCATCCACCGGATCCTCGAGGAAGGCATTCCCCGCGACGTCCTGGTCAACGTCAACTTTCCCGATTGCCCGCCGGACGCGGTGCGGGGCATTGCCGTCACCAGTCAGGGCAAGCGCGACCAGGAACTCCTGCGCATCGACGCCCGTCACGACGGCCGCGGCAATCCCTATTATTGGCTCGCCTTCGCCCGCGGCGAGCGGCCGCCGCCGCGCAACGGCACCGACCTGTGGGCGATCGCCGACAATCGCATCTCCGTCACCGCACTCCGCCTCGATCTCACCGACGAGCCGTTCATGACCCGGCTCGCCCAATTGTTCTCCTGATCTCGCCCGCGCCGGGCGGACCCGGCCGCTCGGATGGAGTAGGATGGACCGAACGGCAGGAGCCGCACCGATGGCGGAACTTCCGGAGGAAAGCGTCGGCCGCATGCAGTTCATGCTGACGCTGCGCCGGCGTGGGATCACCGACCAGAACGTGCTGCGGGCGATGGACGCGATTCCGCGCGAGCATTTCGTCACGCCCGACGTCTTCGATTATGCCTACGACGACAAGGCGCTTCCGATCGCCTGCGGGCAGACGATCAGCCAGCCCTATGTCGTCGCCTACATGACCGAGCAATTGGCGCTGCAGCCCGAGCACCGGGTACTGGAGATCGGCACCGGGTCCGGGTACCAGGCGGCGATCCTCTCCAAGCTGGCGCGCGAGGTCGTCACCATCGAGCGCTACCGCACGCTGGCCGAAACCGCGCGCACGCGCCTGCAGGTGCTGGGACTGGACAACGTGAACGTCATCGTCGGCGACGGCATGCAGGGCTGTCCGGATCGAGCGCCGTTCGACCGAATCTTGGTGACCGCCGCCTCCGAGGAGGTGCCGCCGGCTTTGCTGGACCAGCTCGCCGACGGCGGAGTCTTGGTTATCCCGCTCGGCGCCCCCGACGCCGTCCAGCATATCGTTCGCGTGACCAAGGAAAACGGCGCGGTGCACCGCGAAATGCTGATCCCGGTCCGCTTTGTTCCGCTCCTGCCCGGTCAGGCGCGCGAATTGTGAGGGCGCACGCCGCGCCACGCTTTATTTTCCGAATTCTCACCGTTTAAAGCCTTGTTTACTCCGGCGGTGTTTACTCAATTTCGTGCCTGTTGCGTACGAGTGAGTAAACCATGCGTCCTGTCGCGCTTCAGCGCTCGCGCCCGTGGTCCTGTTTTGTATGCGTGGCCGTGATCTCAGCCGGGGTCGCGGGCTGCAGCTCGGATGCGACGCGTTTCAACGACCCGTTGGGCAATCCTTTTGCATCGCGCAACAGCGCGCCGGCCGCCGATGTTACGGGCTCGATCCCGCCCGCGCAGGCCGCGCCCGTGTCGCGCATCGAGACGCGGCCGCTGCCCTCCGCGCCGCAGGCGACCTACAACCCGCCAGCCTCGCAACCGGCCTACAATCCGCCGGCTCCGCAGGCGACGTACCGGCCGCCGGCGACACAGCCGTCGCAGCAGCCGCGCTACAACACCGCCAGCGCCGACGTCACCGGGTCGATCAGCACGCGGCCGCTGCCGCGCGGCGCCGCTCCGGAGGCGGGAGGTGCCATCACCGTTCAGCCCGGCGACACGATTCATTCTCTCTCGCAACGCTACGGCGTCAGCGCCGCCGCCTTGATGCAGGCCAATGGTTTGTCGTCGCCGCAGGCATTGCAGGCCGGACAGCGCCTCGTCATTCCGCGTGCGGGCGTTGCACCTGCCGCCCCGTCGCGCACGGTTGCCGCAACGCCTGCCGCTGCTCCGGCGCCGGCGGGTTCCGGGACCGTGCACATCGTCAATCCCGGCGAGACGCTGAGCGCCGTCGCCCGCAAATACGGCAAGAGCCGCGACGAGATCGCTCGCGCCAATGGCGTTGCCCCCGACCATCACGTCCGCATCGGCGAGCGCCTGACCATTCCGGGCGCGGCGCCGGTTAGGACTGTCGCAGCCGCGCCGGCCGCGGCGCAGCCCGTTGTCGCGGCCAAACCAGCGGCGCCCGCGCCGCAGCCGGCCGCGCCGGCCCAGCAGGCGGCGCCGGCTCATCCGGTGCAGAAGGTTGCCGTGGCCGAGCCGACCGCCACCGCGCGCCTCGCCAGCCCGGCGACCGAAACGCCGGCCGAGGCCAAGAACGACGCCGGGGAAGTGACTGGCTCGACCGGCTTTCGCTGGCCGGTGCGCGGCCGCGTGATCGCCGGCTTCGGCGCCAAGCCGAACGGGCAGCAGAACGAGGGTATCAATCTGGCGGTGCCCGAGGGCACCGCGATCCGCGCCGCCGAGGACGGCGTCGTGGCCTATGCCGGCAACGAGCTGAAGGGCTACGGCAACCTGATCCTGGTGCGGCACCCGAACGGTTACGTCACCGCCTATGCCCATGCGAGCGAATTGATGGTGAAGCGCGGCGACAATGTCCGTCGCGGCCAAGTCATCGCCAGGTCCGGCCAGACCGGCAATGTCAGCTCGCCGCAGCTCCATTTCGAGATCCGCAAGGGGTCGACCCCGGTCGACCCGATGCAGTTCCTCTCCGGTACCTGATCAGGCGCCGGTTCTCATTCAGCGCCGACCTGACCTCCCGGGGCTGATCATTGCGGGGCGGCTGGGCCGCCGTCGAGACGGATGCCATGCCGCCCCGCAGCATCCTGCACATACTGCCAGGCGACGCGGCCCGAGCGCGATCCGCGCGTCGTGGCCCATTCGAGAGCCTCGCGATGCAGCGCCTCCGGCGCGAGCGGCAGGCCGAAATGCTTGGCGTAGCCGTCGACCATCGCGAGATATTCGTCCTGGCTGCATTTGTGGAAGCCGAGCCAGAGGCCGAACCGGTCGGACAGAGACACCTTCTCCTCGACCGCCTCGCCGGGATTGATCGCCGTTGAACGCTCGTTCTCCATCATGTCGCGCGGCAGCAGGTGCCGGCGGTTCGACGTGGCGTAGAAGATCACGTTGTCCGGCCGGCCCTCGATGCCGCCTTCCAGCACCGCCTTCAGCGACTTGTAAGACGTGTCGTCATTGTCGAACGACAGGTCGTCGCAGAAGACGATGAAGCGATAGGGCGCGGCGCGCACGATCGCCATCAGCTCCGGCAGGCTCTCGATGTCCTCGCGGTGGATCTCGATCAGCTTGAGCCGGACATGGCCGGGTTCCTTGGCAAGCCGGGCGTTGGTTTCGGCGTGCACGGCCTTGACCAGCGACGATTTGCCCATGCCGCGCGCGCCCCACAGCAGGGCGTTGTTGGCGGGCAGGGCACGGGCGAAGCGCTCGGTGTTTTCCGCCAGCGTGTCGCGCATGCGGTCGATGCCCTTCAGGAGCGTCATCTCGACCCGGTTCACCCGCGGTACGGGGGCGAGCTTCCGCCCCTGCGGGTGCCAGACGAAGGCGTCGGCACAATCGAGGTCCGGCTGCACGTTTTGCGCCGGGGCGAGCCGCTCGAGCGCGTCGGCGATTCGGCCGAGCGTGGGGGTGAGGGCGGCCAAGGCCGCCAGGGTCGCGTCTTGATGCGTCATCACGTCTCTCCTGCGCGGCCCGACATACCGGCGTGCAGACCCCGCGGCAAGCGCGGGAGCCCCTTCGGACCGGCATGGCGGCATTTCGTCAACGCACCGCTCGGCCGGGATTTCCGGGGCGGCACCGGCGTTTGCAATCGCTCCCGCGCTGGTTATATTCCGCGCCGCTCCCGCCAGGGCCCCGCCGGGGACCGCCCGCCGGAGCCTCGATGAGAGGGGATTGGATGTTCATCACGCCCGCTTACGCCCAGGGGGCACCGGCCGGGGGCGGCGACCTGGTTATGTCGCTGCTGCCCTTCGTCCTGATTTTCGTGATCATGTACTTCCTGATCCTGCGGCCGCAGCAGAAGCGGGTGAAGCAGCACCAGGAACTGATCAAGAACCTCCGGCGCGGCGACACCGTGATCACCTCCGGCGGCCTGGTCGGCAAGATTACCAAGGTCGTTGACGACGACCAGATCGAGGTGGAGATCGCCGACGGCGTCCGCGTCCGGCAGCTCCGCGCCATGGTTTCCGACGTGCGCGCCAAGGGCGAGCCGGTGAAGGACGAGGCTGCCGCGGGCTGATCCGCGGCACCAAACCAGTTCGAGGCAAACGAGCCGATGCTCTATTTTTCGCGTTGGAAAGCAGCCGCGATTCTTCTGACGGCG
>Ga0182748_1003958_pt1 | contig 12108 bp, 11 predicted proteins | sample eDN3rd37CKraftOP_FD_128877 | JGI IMG/M metagenome (GOLD analysis project Ga0182748, IMG submission 128877) | Enriched Organic Plus compost microbial communities from Emeryville, California, USA - eDNA 3rd pass 37_C Kraft OP (version 2) (version 2) ...
CGCCGCCCCGTGCTGCTGCGCGAGCTTGCGCGCGGCGTCTTCCAATTCGGCCGGTCCGAGATCGTTGGCCGGTGTGTTGATGAGATCGCGCGCGAGCGTGACGCCCTCGGCGATGCGGGAAACATCGTCGCCGTCGACGCCGTCGGGGACCACGAGCCGCGCCTTACGCTCGTCGCTCTTGCGGTAGCGGGTGAATTGATAGGCGCCGAGGGTGAAGGCCAGCGCCGCGAGGCGGGTATCGTGCGGCGCATTGCCGAAGCGATAGGTGCCGGGCGGCAGCAGCGTCACGAGCTGGCCGGGCCGGAACGGATCTCTTACGGCTGCGTCGGGCGCCTCGATGCCGAACAGCACGCCGGCCAGACGGCCGTCCGCCGCGGGCACCAACAGATGGCGTCCGGCCTTCGGCTCGAAACCGGCCGCCCGCAGGAAGGCCTGTTCGTGCGGCCCGAGCCCCTTCGTGACCTCGGGAAAATTGACGGAATGGACGAACCAGATCGGGACGGCGTCGCCCACGCCCGCTGTCGCGAATATCGGATGCATGATCTACTCCGCGGCGTCGCGCATGGAACGCTTCGGCACATAGCCGTCGCGCGTTTGCGGCAGTTTCCAGCCGAGCATTTTCGAGGCGACCAGCGTGCGCAGCACCTGCGCCGTGCCGCCGCCGATGGTGAACATGCGCACGTCGCGCGCCATGCGCTCGAGCGGCAGGCCGCGGCCGTAGCCGCGCGCGCCGAACATCTGCAGCGCGTCGTTCACGATCTTGATGGCGGCCTCGGAGGCGAAGATCTTCGCCTGCGCCGCCAGCATCGGATCGGGGAAGGCGCTGCCGTCCGGCCCGCGCGAGCGCGCCGCCGTATAGAGCATCAGGCGGGAGGCGGTGAGCTGCGTCTGCATGTCGGCCAGCATCCATTGCAGGCCCTGGAATTCGCCGATCGGCCGGCCGAACTGCTCGCGTTCCTTGACCCAGGCGAGCGCATGATCGAGCGCGCCGGCGGCGATGCCCATCGCCACCGTGCCGGCGCCGACACGCTGGCTGTTATAGGCATTCATCAGGTCGGCGAAGCCGCGCTTGAAGCCGGACGGCGGCATCACCACCATGTCGTCCGGCACTTCCAGGTCCTCGAAGGCGAGTTCGCCTTCCGGCATCCCGCGCAGGCCCATGGTCTCTTCGCGCTTGACCAGGCGCAGGCTCTGCTTGTTGCTGTCGTCGCGCACCGCCAGAAAGCCGCCGATACCGAGGTCTTCGCCCTTCTCGTCGAACACGCGGGCAAAGATCAAGTGCAGGCGCGAGACGCCGGCGCCGGTGATCCAGTGCTTGCGGCCGTTGATGACGTAGCGGTTGCCGCGCTTGTCGGCGCGGGTGGTCATCGCGGTGGCGTCGGAGCCGGCATCCGGCTCGGTGATGCAGATGGCGGGCTTGTCGCCTTCCAGCACGAGCCGCGCGGCGAGCTTCTTCTGCGCCTCGCTGCCATAGGCCATGACGGTCGAGATCGCGCCCATATTGGTCTCGACCACGATGCGGGCCGTCACGGTACAGGATTTGGCCATTTCCTCGATGACCAGCACGGCCTCGAGGAAGGAGCGGTCCTGGCCGCCATAGGCCTTCGGAACGGTCATCCCGCAGAAGCCGGCGGCGGCCAGCTTCTCGACGATGTCCCAAGGATATTGGCCGTCGCGGTCTATTGCCGCCGCGCGCGGAGCGATCTGGGTCTGCGAGAATTCGCGCGCGCGCGCCTGCAGGGTGAGTTCTTCGGGGGAGAGCATGGGGTTCATGGGGACGATCTTATAGCGGATTTGTTCGGGCCGTCGCACGCCGTCGTTCCGGCTTCGCGCCGAGCCTGCGCCTGGACCGCGCGGCGCGCCGGTCCGGGCGTTCGTGCCCCGGAATGACGAGGGCAATTAACCTCCCGTTAGGGTTAACCTTTTATTGCAGTACTATGCCGCTGGAACGCAAGCCGTCGGAATTCCTCATGCGCTCAACAATGCGCTCGCGCTCGCGCACGGCCCGCCCCGCTTACCTGATTGCTTCCGCGGCCCTGGCGGCCGTGCTCGCGCTGTCATTGGCGGGCTGCAAGACGACCGGGGACGATATCACCGGCTCGCTCGGTAGCGGCAGCACGAGCAGTACGCCGCGCACCCAGGCCGACTGGCGTCAGGCGCTCGATGTCTGGGGTGCCCGCTATCGCGCCGATCCGACCAATGCCGAGGCCGCCATGGCCTATGCCCAGGCGCTGCGCGCAACCGACCAGCGCGCGCAAGCCGCGGCCGTGCTCGAACAGGCCTCGATGCGCAATCCGCACAACATGCCGCTCCTGGGCGCCTATGGCCGGGCGCTCGCCGAGGTCGGCCAATATGCGCAGGCGCTCGATGCACTTGGCCGGGCGCATACGCCCGACAATCCCGACTGGCACATCCTGAATGCGCAAGGGGCGGTGCTCGACCAGATGGGCCGTCATGACGAAGCGCAGCGCTACTACGCCGCCGCGCTCAAGATCGCGCCCGATCAGCCGTCGATTCTGTCCAATCTCGGGCTGTCCTATCTGCTGATGAAGGACCTCAAGCGCGCGGAGACGACCCTGCGGCGCGCGGTCGCCCAGCCGGGCGCCAGCCCGAAGGTACGGCAGAACCTCGCCCTGGTGGTCGGCCTGCAAGGCCGGTTCGCCGAGGCGGAAAAGATCGCGAGTGCGGATCTGCCGCAGGCCGAGGCCGCGGCCAACGTCGATTACCTGCGCCAGATGATCGCCCAGCAGAAGGATTGGAAACGGCCGGGCAAGCGGCCGTTCCCGGTCAGGCCCGACGCAGGCACCTGAGACATTCGCCATCCGGGCGCGCGAAACGCCGGAACTTGGCACGCGGCCCCGGTGACGGTGAGGCGGCTTACGCCCGCCGTCAGTGCTGGATCCCCATGACCTTGATCGCCGCCGGGCCGAGAATGACGACGAACAGCACCGGCAGGAAGAACAGGATCATCGGCACGGTCAGTTTGGGCGGCAGACCGGCCGCCTTTTTCTCGGCCTCCGACATGCGGATGTCGCGGTTTTCCTGCGCCATGACCCGCAGCATGCTGGCGAGCGGCGTGCCGTAGCGCTCGGCCTGCTGCAGGGCCATGCAGACCGACTTCACGCCCTCGATGTCCGTGCGCTTGGCCAGGTTCTCGTAGGCCTGGCGGCGGTCGGGCAGGTAGGACAGTTCGGCGGTGGTGAGCGTCAGTTCTTCCGCCAGCGCCACCGACTGCGAGCCCACTTCCTCGCTGACCTTCTTGAACGCCGCCTCGATCGACATGCCCGACTCCACGCAGATCAGCAGCAGGTCGAGCGTGTCGGGAAACGCGCGCTTGATCGAGATCTGGCGGCGCTGGATCTTGTTCTTCAGGATCATCAGCGGCAGCTGCATGCCGATATAGGCGGCACCGATGCACAGGCCGAACTTGACGATGGGCGGCTGATCGAATTTGAGCACCACGAACAGGTAGAACGCGGCGAACAGGAAGGCCGCGATCGGCGTCACCATGCGGAAGAACAGGTAGGTGACATAGGGCGCGTGGCCGCGATAGCCGGCCTGCACCAGCTTGAGCCGCGCCTCTTCCTGCCCAACCCATTTTCTCAGGTTGAAGCGATCCACGACCGTCTGAACGTACTGCTTCGGACTCTGCCGCAGGCTCGCCCTCTGCTTTTCCTGCGCCATGCGCTCGCGCTCGCGCTGGCGGATCTTCTCGCGTTCGATCGCGACCGACTTCATGCGCTTGTCGAGCGGGTCGACGAACACGAAGGGCATGGCGAGCGTCAGCACCGTCGCCGCCGCGGCGATGGCGGCGAATATCATCGTCAGCGTCCTGACGTCGATCGCGGATTCGAGAACTTCCAACATCGCTTCGCCACTGCCCGGAACGGGATCGCTGATCGGCGATCCGCGCTCAAAAGTCGAAATTGATCATCTTCTTCATCACCAGCACGCCCATCGACATCCAGATCGCGCAGCCGGCCAGCATCAGGCGGCCGAGCGGTTCGGTGAACAGGAGCGTGATGTAGGCGGGGCTGGTGATGTAGACCAGCGCCATCACCGCGATCGGCAGCGCGCCGATGATGGCGGCGGAGGCTTTTGCCTCCTGCGACATGGCCTGGATCTTGGCCTTCATCTTCTTGCGGTCGCGCAGCACGCGCGACAGGTTGCCGAGCGCTTCCGACAGATTGCCGCCGGCCTTCTGCTGGATCGAGACCACGATGGCGAAGAAGTTGGCTTCCGGGACCGGCGTCCGTTCGTACAGCTTGGCGCAGGCATCGCCGAGCGGAATGCCGATCGCCTGCGTTTCGATGATGCTGCGGAACTCGGACTTGAGCGGTTCCTGGGCCTCGACCGCGATCATCTTCATGCAGTCGAGCAGCGGCAACCCCGCCTTGACGCCGCGGACGATGACGTCGACGGCGTCCGGAAAGGCGTCGAGAAACCGGGCTTCGCGCTTCTTTTTCAGATACGACAGCAGCCAGCGCGGCAGTCCGAAGGCGCCGGCAAAACCGATCGCCCCGGCGACCACCAGGTTTTTGCCGACCACCAGGCCGATCAAGAAGAACACGGCGCCGATCGCCGCCGAGATCAATAGGAACTGCCGTTTCGACCAGAACAGCCCGGCCTGCTCGATGCGGACGGCGAGCGGCAAGTGCTTGCGCTTATTATGGCGCTCCTCGATCTCCTTCAGCGTGGATTCGACGGTGTCGCGCCGCGACCGCGGCTGCCCGCGCGAAACGCGGGCGGCCGGCGAGGCCTTGGCGACGTTCTCCACGCGCTTTTCGGCTTGGCGCTCGCCCGAGAGGATCGGGTAAACGAAAACCCACGCCACGCCGCCGATGGCGACGGCGACCAGGAAGAAGAGGGCGAGCGTGTTCATGACTTCGCTCCCGTCATGCCCGCATGGCGTCGCTGGCGGCTTCCGCGGCGTCGAGCGCCTTGGCGAGCCGCTGCTCCTCGCCGTAGTAGCGCGCGCGATCCCAGAAGCGGGGGCGGCCGATGCCGGTGGAGCGGTGGCGGCCGATGATGTTGCCCTTGGCGTCCTCGCCCAGCATCTCGTAGACGAACAGGTCCTGCGTGATGATGACGTCGCCTTCCATCCCCATCACTTCGGTGATGTGGGTGATCTTGCGGGTGCCGTCGCGCAGGCGCGCGGCCTGGATCACGACGTCGACCGACGCGCTGATCATCTCGCGGATGGTGCGCGAGGGCAGCGAGAAGCCGCCCATGGTGATCATGGATTCGAGTCGGGACAGTGCCTCGCGCGGGTTGTTGGCGTGCAGCGTGCCCATCGAGCCGTCGTGGCCGGTGTTCATGGCCTGCAACAGGTCGAAGGCCTCGGGTCCGCGCACTTCGCCGACGATGATGCGTTCGGGACGCATACGCAGACAGTTTCGCACCAGGTCGCGCATGGTGACCTGGCCTTCGCCCTCGAGGTTGGGCGGGCGCGTTTCCAGGCGCACCACATGCGGCTGCTGCAGTTGAAGTTCGGCGGCGTCTTCGCAGGTGATGATGCGTTCGTCGCTTTCGATGAACTGGGTGAGGCAGTTGAGCAGCGTGGTCTTGCCCGAGCCGGTGCCGCCCGAGACCAGCGCGTTGACGCGGCAGCGGCCGATGATTTCCAGGATCTCGGCGCCCTCCCGCGTGATCGTGCCGAAATTGACGAGCTGGTCGAGCGTCAGCTTGTCCTTCTTGAACTTGCGGATGGTGAGCGCGGGGCCGTCGATCGCCAAAGGCGGCACGATCGCGTTGACGCGCGAGCCGTCCGGCAGGCGCGCGTCGCAGATCGGCGATGCTTCGTCGACGCGACGGCCGATCTGGCTGACGATGCGCTGGCAGATGTTCAGGAGCTGCTGGTTGTCCCGGAAGCGGATGCCGGTCTTCTGGATCTTGCCGCTGACTTCGATGTAGACCGTGCCGGCGCCGTTCACCATGATATCGGCGATGTCGTCGCGCGAAAGCAGCGGCTCGAGCGGGCCGAAGCCGAGCACGTCGTTGCAGATGTCGTCGAGCAGTTCTTCCTGCTCCGAGATCGACATCACGATGTTCTTGATCGCGATGATCTCGTTGACGATGTCGCGGATTTCCTCGCGCGCCGAATCGGCGTCGAGCCGGGCGAGCTGGGCGAGATCGATCGCTTCGATCAGGGCGCCGAAGATGGTGCTCTTGGTTTCGTAATAGGCTTCGGAACGGCGCGAATCGACCGCGGTCGGGATATGGACCGGCGCGGCCGCGCGTTTCGGCGCCGGCGCCGATACCAGCGGAGCCCCGAGGCCTTCGGACGGAAAGGGCGTGCGCCCGGGTTCCATGGGCGCATGGGCGGCCGGCGGCGGCGGCGCTGCAGGTGCCGGCGCGGCCGGGGCCACCGGCGCGGCGGCCGGCGCCGGCTGTCGCTGCGCCGGCGCGGGGGCCGGTATGCGGGCTTCCGAAGATCCGCTGCGCTTACCAAACACGTCTACACACTCCGAACACTTCAGGCAGCGCCTTAAGCCGAGCGCTTCATCAGCTTGGCGAACAAGGGCAGCAGCCCGCTGCCGCGCGTGCGCTTGGCCTCCATGCGTCCCGTCAGAACCTGCGCCATCTGGCGGAACATTTCCGCCGTCTTGTGGCTGGCGGACACCTCTTCGATCATCTGCCCGTTATTGGCGGCGGTGCCGAACAATTGCGGGTCGAACGGGATCACGGCGACCGGCTGATCCTCCAGCGCCTTGGCGAAATCCGCGGGGGTGATTTCCGGGCGCTTCGGCACGCCGACCTGGTTGAGGCAATAATAGGGAGGATGGTCGTTCGGCCGCGCCACGCGCAACAGATCGACCAGGTTCTTGGCGTTGCGCAGATTGGCCAGATCGGGAGCGGCGACCACCAGGATGTCGTCGGCGCTGACCAGCAGGCGCCTGGCCCAGCCGGTCCAGATATGCGGCACGTCGAGCACGATGCAGGGAACCGAAATGCGCAGCGAGTCGAGAATGGCGTCGAAAGCGTCGACGCCGAAGTCGTAGACGCGCTCGAGCGTCGCCGGCGCCGCCAGCAGGCTCAGATGGTCGGTGCATTTCGACAGCAGGCGATCGACGAATGCGGTGTCGACCCGGTCGGGGGAGAACACGGCATCGGCAACGCCCTGCGGCGGATCCTGATTGTAGTCGAGCCCGGCGGTGCCGAAGGCGAGATCGAGATCGGTGACCACCGCGTCGAGCGCGAGATCGCGGCCGATGGCCCAGGCGATATTGTGCGCCACCGTGGACGCGCCGACGCCGCCTTTGGCGCCGACCACGGCGACGATGCGGCCGACCGGCTTGGCGTCGGGCGCGGAGAACAGGCCGCAGACCGATCGCACGATATCGATGGTGCCGACCGGCTCGATCAGATAGTCGCTGACCCCGCGACGGGTCAGCTCGCGATAGAGCGTGACGTCGTTGACGGTGCCGACGACGATCACGCGCGTGCCGGCGTCGCAGACCTCGGCGAGCTGGTCGAGCCCATGCAGGACCTCATCGGCGCGGCTGACCGCTTCGATGATGATGACGTTCGGCGTCGGTGCGTTGCGATAAGCCTCGACCGCGGCGGTGAGGCCGCCCATCTGGACCTTGACGTGCGCCTTCGCGAGCCGCCGGTCCTCGCCGGCCGCCTGCACGGCGGCGGCGGTTTCCACGGTCTCGCAGAAGGCCTGGATCGAAACGCGCGGAGCCGGTGCGATGTGCTCTTCCGGCGCCTCGGCGGACGCGCCGGCCGCGGTTTCCTGATCGGTCGTTGCGACTTGAAAGGCGTGCTTGATCATTTTCCGATATCGCTGATCTTGCCGGTGTCGTAGCCGACATAGGTTCCGGATGGATTGGTGCCCAGGCGGTATTTGTCGATCGCCACCGAGCGGCGCTCGTTGTAAGGCGGCGTCTCGCCCCGCGGCTGCACCAGGTCGGCCGGATTGTCGACCATGGCCGCGAGATTGCGCTGGGTCGCGCAACCGAAATTCCAATAGGGCCGGTTCTCGAAGTCCTTGCCGTCGAGCGAGGGGCCGATATCGGCCGGCCACTGGCCGCAGGGACCCGCTTCCGCCACCAGCTTCGAATAGCTGAGCCGGATGCTCGCGACGGCGGACGGCACGGGCCGGTAGCTGCGCGTATAGATCGCGCGCGGCGGCACGCCGGCGGCGGCGAGGATCGAGCGTACCTCGCGCATCGATTCGGAAGCCGCACGGTCGATGCTCGGGTCATGCGGCACTTCGACGATGATGCCGCTCATGGACTCGCGCCGCCAGACTTGCGCAAAGGCCAATACGTCCGCGCGCTGGCTGGGGCCGAGGCCGCCGCGATTGCGGCCGACGAAGACCTCCACCGTGCGGCTGCCTTCCCGCAACGTGATCGGATGACGCTGCCGATAGTCGGTCGGGTAATCCGGCTGCGCGACCGGCGTCTGGTAACAGCCGGCCAGGGCGGCCGCCAGTCCGGCGGCGGCCAGGAGCCGGGATGCGGTCCGGACGCGGGGTCCAGCGATCGCGGTGGGAAGTGAGGTCATCGACAATTCTCCGCCGCTCAATCGAGGATGAAACCGTATTTGCCGCGATAGGCGCTGACCGGACGCGGCTCCGGTTTGCCGGCGACCCCGTAGATCCGGTTGAGGCGCCCGAGGAACACGGTCGAGGGATCGGTCGGGTCGGCGAAGCCGTCGTCGGGCTTCGACAACTGCTTCTGCGCGACCGCGTGCACGACATAGGGGGTGACCAGAATCATCAATTCGGTCTGGTTGTTGATGTAGTCGCGGCTCTTGAACAGCGTGCCGAGGATCGGAACCTGCATCAGGCCCGGAATGCCGTTGATCTGCTGCCGGGTCTGCTGCTTGATCATGCCGGCCAGCGCGAGCGAACCGCCCGACGGGATCTCGACCACGGTGTCGGCGCGGCGAGTCTGGATCGAGGGCACCGTCGAGGTGAAGTTGCCCTGTCCTTGCAGCGTCAGCGCGTTCTGGGTCGAGATGTCGGATACCTCGGTCATCACCTTGAGGCTGATGCGCCCTTCCGAAAGCACGACCGGCGTGAACATCAGGCTGACGCCGAATTTCTTCCAATCGATCGTGGGGTTGCAGATCGGGGGCGACTGGGTGGTGTCGCAGGACAGGCCGCTCGGGATCGGGATTTCACCGCCCGCGATGAAGGTCGCGGTCTCGCCCGATATCGCCGTCAAATTCGGTTCCGCCAGCGTGCGGATGACGCCGGCGCGCTCCATCGCGCGAATGGTGGCGGTCACGCCGTTGACCTTCCCCCTCAGGAAAGAGTCGCTCAATGCCTGCCCGGTCGCCGAGAACGGATTGGTGCTGTTGAAGTCCACCACCGCGGACCCGTAATTCAGGCTACCCGACAGGTCGATGCCGAGTTGCTTGATCACGTCGCGCGAAACCTCGGCGACAGTGACCTTGAGCATGACCTGGTCGCGCCCGCGGACCGTAATGCCGTTGACCACCTTGGCGCCGTCGCCGACCAGGCGCGACGCCATGTCGTAGGCTTGCTGCGATTCGGCCGGGCTCGCCGCGGTGCCGGACAGCACCACGCCGTTTTCGCCGACGCCCTCGATGCGGATGTCGGCATCCGGCATCAATTGCTTGAACGCCGCGCGCAGACCGTTGAGGTCGCGCGTCACCGCGATGTCGAAGCCGGCGATCTGCTTGCCGGCGGCATCGAAGAAAAAGATGCTGGTCTGGCCGACCTTCACGCCGATCATGTAGACGCGGCGCGAGGACCGGATCACCGCATTGGCGACCTTGGGGTCGGCGACCAGAACGTCCTTGATGTCCCGCGGCAGGTCGATGGCCACCGATTTGCCGATGCCGAGCGGGATGAAGCGCGATGTCGCCTCGCTCGCCGCCACCTGGACGACCGGCACGCGGGGTGCGTCGGCCGCGACGCCGGCATGCTGCGGCAGAAACGCAGCGCCGAAAACCAGTGCCGTGAGCGCGGCGGTGCGGATCGCTGTCCTTGTCGCCATGGTCCCTAGTCCCTTCGATCGGTCATCGCGATGTCGTGGGCGTGCTGACGCCGAAACGAATGATGTTCACGCTGCCGCCGCGGCGAGCGCCTTCGTCGCCGCTCGGCTTCTCGCCCGACGCATCGGTGATGCTGCGTAGCGCGAGCGACAGCGTTCCGAGATGCTGCGCCAGCGTCAGTGTTTCGGCCTGGCCGGGCGTCAGCTCGAGGGTCGCGGTCTTGCCGACGACGACCTTCTGGCCGCCCTTTTCCTCGACGTTTTGATCGATCGCCAGCACGCGGATATTGCTGAGGATTGTTTCGCTGGTCTCGGTGCCGCCGCCGCTGGTCTTGTCGGCGTCGCGGCCGCGCCGCGTGAGAATGACGTCGACATGGTCGTTCGGCAGGATGAAGCCGCCGGCGCCGGTTTCCGGCGAAATCTGCGTGGAGACGGCGCGCATGCCGGACGGCAGGATCGCCGCCATGAAGCCCGAGCCCTTGGCATTCACCAGCTTGGCCTCGCGGATGGGCTCGCCGGCGACGAAGGGGGCGCGCGCGATCTGCCCGGAAAGATTGTCGACCGCCGCGGGATTGTCGCCCTTGCGGATGAAATTTCCGGCCGCGGTGGACGCGGGCCAGGCCTGCCATTGCACATCGGCGGGCGAGACCACGTGGCCCATCGGGATGTCGGATTTGGCGACGAGGACGTCGACGGTGTCGACCTTGGCCGCGGTTTGCGGTTTGACGTCTGCCGGCTTCTCCGAGCGGCCGGCCAGCATCGCCGCCACGGCTCCGGCGGCGATCGCGACGGTCAACACAACGACACGCGCAGCTTTCATACGCTCAACTCTCGACCAATGCGGCCGGTCAAGGCCGCGGCAACTACGTGGCGGCCGAGGCCGCCGCTTACAGGGGATTTCAGCAGCTAATGGTCAAGGTATGGTTAAGGAGCCGTATCTAAATCGAGTTAATAGTGTGTTGTCGGACGCGCGGCCCGGCCGTGCGCGATCGATCGCGATGAACGGATCGAAATTGCGCCGGAATTAGATACCGAAACCCGGCATCCAGATCGTCTTCGGATAGACCGCGAGTGCCGCGGCGGCCAGCGCGATGCCGTAAGGCACGCCGCCGCCGCTGTCATGCAGGCGCTGAATCCAGGGCTGGCGCGCGAGCGGCGCGGGCAGCGGCAGCTTGCGAAATTGGATGATCAGAAGCGTCAGGGCGCCGCCGAACAGCGACGCGTAGATCAGATAATCGAGCAGGTGGTCGAATCCGAACCAGAGGGCGGTGGCGGCCGCGAGCTTGGCGTCGCCGCCGCCGATCCAGCCCTGCGTGAAGAAACCGAACGAAACGACCAGCACCAGCGCCGCCGCGCCGAGATGCATGCCGAAGGTCGGAAGATCCATCCCGATCGCCAGCGTCAGCAGGAAGAAACCGGCGGTGAGGGCCAGCGACAGCCGGTTCGAGATGGTCATGGTGAAGAGGTCGCTCGAGGCGGCGAACGCCATCAGCGCCGGGAACAGCAGCAGCCTGACCGTGTCCGTGATCATCATCGGCATTTCCCGGCGTTCGAGCCTGTCCCTGTCTAGCGCGCGATCGCTTTACCATTCGTAAACCGCGCCGCATCGGCCGTGCTCGAACGGAAAAGGCTCCGGCGCCGCGGCCGGAGCCTTTCAATTCCGACGCGCCGCTCGTTACTTGAGCTGGGTCGAGATGCTCGTGAACTTCGAGTTCAGGGTGGATCCGAGGCCGTTCACGACCGCGATGATCGCGACCGAGATGCCGGCGGCGATGAGGCCGTATTCGATGGCGGTGGCGCCCGCCTCGTCCTTCACGAAACGCCTGAGCATAGTCTTCATCGGTAACTCCTGAGAGGTCCACATGGCTGTCTGAGCTGACCCAGTGACCGGATTTCGCTCCGGTTCGTTTGGATCTACGCGACGTTAACAACGACGTCTTGCGCCGCAGTTAATCCGATTGGAGAATCATGGGGGTAATGGGACGGAAATTGTCATGTGGAGGCCGCATTTTGAGCGCCATTCCGGCCGGATAGATGCATTGCGAATGAATAATTTAACCTTCGGTAAACCTATTCGACCCGGACTACGCGAGCAAACACGTTGAAACTTGTCCAAATACTCGGAACGATCTCTTTC
>Ga0182748_1003959_pt1 | contig 12105 bp, 7 predicted proteins | sample eDN3rd37CKraftOP_FD_128877 | JGI IMG/M metagenome (GOLD analysis project Ga0182748, IMG submission 128877) | Enriched Organic Plus compost microbial communities from Emeryville, California, USA - eDNA 3rd pass 37_C Kraft OP (version 2) (version 2) ...
AAAGCGCGCCGCGCTTTTCAACGGGCGCATAGAGAGTGGCAAGATAGCGGTCCGGATCGGCTTGGCGAACGCGTGCGGCCATTTCGGCGCCTGAGGGTGTCATCTTAGTCGACGGCGATCAGCGCCGCCGCTACCGCCCTCTCTTCCGCCAGCAGTACATTGAAAGTGCGGGCGGCAGCCCCGGTCGACATGATCTCGACTGCCATCCCCGTTTCCTGCAGCCGCTGGCGCAACCCCTGCGGCAGGGGCTTCAGCGTCGGGCCGGTGCCTACAAGCAGGATCTGGATTTCGCCCGCTTCATCCAAAAGCCGCGCGAAATCCTCTTCTGCGAGCGAGTCCACATCCTTCGCTACCCACCCATAGATGCCGGAGGGCAGGCAGAGCAGCGAGCCGCGATGGGACATATCCGCGAAGCGGAAGCCCCCATTGCCGTAAGCATCTATCGGCGCGCGGCCAGGGAAGTGGGCCGCGCGTATCTCGATTCCCCCCGCCATCAGCGTGACGGAACGTGTGGGGCCGCCTCGGTGTCGGCGGCGGCCGGTTCCGTATCCACCACCGGGCCGCTCACCGGCCGCAGCTTGAAGAAAATGAGGATCGGCGCGGCGACGAAGATTGAGGAGAAGGTGCCGATAAACACACCGAAAAGCATCGAAGCCACGAAGGAGCGGATCACCTCTCCGCCGAAAATAAACAGGGCAAGAAGCGCCAAGATGGTTGTCACCGATGTCATGGTTGTGCGCGACAGCATTTCGTTGTCCGAGAGATCGAGCAACTGGCCGAGCGGCATCTTTTTGTATTTTCTTAGATTCTCACGAACGCGGTCATAAATGACTACGGTGTCGTTCAGCGAATACCCGACGATTGTCAGGATGGCCGCCACAGTGGAAAGATCGAACTGAAGCTGCGTGATGCAAAGGAACCCGAGCGTCAGGATGATGTCGTTCGCCGTCGTTATAATCGCGCCGAGCGCGAAATGCCATTCGAACCGCACCCAGACATAGATCAGGATGCCGACCATCGCCGCGAGCACGCCCATTATGGCAGTCCAGGCAAGCTCCCCGGAGACAGCGGGACCGACCACCTCCGTGCGTCTGATATCGTAATCCGCAGAGATCGCCTCCTGTGCACTACGGACAATGCTGTTGCCGGATCCTTCACCCGTATCGGGCGCGAGACCCAGCCGTATGAGCGCATCATTCGGCGTGCCGAATCCCTGCACCTGCGCCTCGCCGACGCCTGCTTCAGACAGCCGCTGCCGTATGTCGCTGATATCGGCTTCGCCGGACTTGGCGCGCACTTCGATGATCGTACCACCGGTGAAATCGATGCCGAAATTGGGTTTAACCGTGAAGAGCAGCGCCACCGAGGCGATGCAGAGCAGGACGGAAACGGCAAACACCTGGAGCCGCACTTTCATGAAGGGGATGCGCGTCACTTCCGGCACAAGGCGGATATAGCCGCGCGGCAGTTCCTGTGGGCGACTCCGGCGCAGCCATAAGGCGACCATCCAACGCGTCAGCGTGAAGGCGGAGAAGACGGTCGTCACGATACCGATGGCGAGCGTGACCGCAAAGCCCTTGACCGGGCCGGAGCCCAGGAAGAACAGAACAACCGCCGCAATCAAGGTCGTGATGTTGGAATCGACAATTGTCGCCAAGGCCTTCTGGAAACCTTGGTCGAGCGATTGGACAAGAGACCGTCCCTGTCTTCTCTCCTCGCGTATGCGCTCGTAGATCAGCACGTTGGAATCGACAGCCATGCCGATCGTGAGCACGATACCGGCGATGCCAGGCAAGGTCAGGGTCGCGCCGAGTACCGAAAGCGCCGCGATGATAAGGGCGAGGTTTGCGACCAGCGCCACATTCGCGATTAGGCCAAGAAAGCCATAGGCAGCGAACATAAAGACGACGACAAGGACCGAGCCGATGATCGCCGCCATCTTGCCCGCGTCGATGGAATCCTGGCCAAGGCCAGGACCAACGGTCCGCTCCTCGACAATGGTCAGGTCTGCCGGCAGGGCGCCGGCGCGCAGAAGCACCGCAAGGTCGTTCGCGCTCTGGACGGTGAAGCTGCCGGAAATCTGCCCGGTGCCGCCGAGAATGGGCTCGCGGATCTGCGGCGCCGAAATCACGTGCCCATCAAGAATGATGGCGAAAAGCCTGCCGACATTCTCCTGGGTGGCCTGTCCAAAGCGCGTCGCGCCCCTCGTATCGAAGCGAAACGTAACGACCGGCTCATTCGTGAGTTGGTCGAACGACGTCTGGGCATCGACGAGATTCTCGCCGGAAACGATCACCCGGTCATCGATGAGAAAGGGAACGGGCGGGTTGTCGCGGGTGTACATCACCGTCGTGCCGGCGGGCGGGCGGCCCTGGATCGCCTCCTGCACCGGCACGGACTGGTCGACCATCTGGAAAGTAAGCTTGGCCGTCGTGCCTAGGATATCTTTCAGGCGCTGAGGGTCCTGGAGACCCGGAACCTGGACCAGGATTCGGTCGTCTCCCTGGCGCTGGATGACGGGCTCAGTCGTGCCGAGCTCGTTCACGCGGCGGCTCACGACCTCGATGGACTGCGTGAGCGCGGCGGAAAGACGATACTGAATTCCATCGTCGGTAAGGGTGAGCCGCAGCAGGCCGGGCTCCGGCTCAGCCATCTCCAGCTCCTGAATGGAACTGGTGCCAAGCAACCCGCCCGTCACCGGTTGCAGCAACTCTCCAAGCGCTTGCTTCGCAGCCTCGATCTCGCCTGCGTCGCGAATGCGCACTTGTACGAAACGGCCGGATGAAGAAAGGCCGGTGTAGCCGATACGGCTGTCGCGCAGCACACGCCGCACTTCATCTCGCGTGCTTGTCAAACGCTCGTTGATGAGCTGGTCGCGATTGATCTGCAGAAGGATGTGCGAGCCGCCCTGCAGATCCAGCCCGAGGGTCATCGGGCGCGTGGGAGCCCAGCTCGGCAGCGAGCTCAACCATGACTGCGGAAGCACATTGGGAGCTGCATATGCCAGCCCGAGAGCCACCACGAGCCAGATGAAGAATGTCTGCCAGCGCGAGAAATGTAGCATGTTGTCTCTTGTCGTTCAGGCCGGCCTTTCATGCAGGCCAGCCCCAGAATCCCGCTTGAAGCGGGCTATTTAACGGCCTTTTCGGTCGCCGTCGGTTCACCCTTCACACGTACATCTGCCAGCATTGAGCGCAAGGCTGTCACCTTCGTCCCGCCGAGATCGATCTCAAGCTCGCTGTCATTGATGACCTTGGTCACCTTGCCCACGAGACCGCCGCCTGTGACGACCGTATCTCCCCGACGCACATTGGCGAGCATTTCCGCGCGCTTCTTCATCTGTTGGCGCTGCGGCCGGATAATAAGAAAATACATAATCACAAAGATCAGCACAAAAGGCAGAATGCTGATCAGCATATCCGGTGCTCCCGCCGCCGCTTGAGCATATGCCGGTGTTACAAACATGAACCACTCCTGAGATCAGAGGCTGAGCGCCAGCCCGAGAAAAACTGCGCGGAATATAGATGTTCGGCCCCTGTTTGCAACCGCCTGCAACGGTTGCGCACGTCTTAGAGCGTCCCGCATCCGTCAGGACGCACGAAGGACAGGGTAAGTCATTGAATTTACGTATCAGGATGATGCGGTGGTGTGCCAGCTTTCAGGGCTCGCATGCAAGCGGATCTGCAAGCCAGCGGCTAGGAGACTCTGCACGGGAGGCATTCCCCGGTTCCGAACGCCAATTAGCCAAGCTCGAATCCGGGACGAATTCCGCAGCACATCCGGCTTATTTTACTTTCACACCCTCGGTGGCGCTTACTGCCTGCAAGTCGGGACTGATGTACCGAAAACTTGAACCGCGGAGATCCCGGCGTGTGAGCCCTCACATGAGTACAGGGACTGGAGAACGCCAAGCCGCCTCGAAAGCCTGCCGGGAGCTTAGTTGATCTGCGTCCAGCGGCGCTCAGTCATGCCATCGGTGCCTTGGGGCCGATCCCCTTTCTCACCGTCCTATCGACAGCTGGAAACAAAGAGGATGCAAACGGAGCGAACGCTGAGAATGGCTGGAACAGCGGGAATGGGGCGGCGGCGAGCGAGAAGCCTCGCCATGCTTCTGGTGGCGGGTATGGCTGCCCTTTTCGCGCAGCAGGAAGAGGCGCGCGCCCAGGCCGGCGTCGGCACTGTAGGCATCCAGCAGGGCATGGTCCCGACGGGCACCATCGGCAGCAACAAGGATTCGTGGAACACCGGCCCGATGCAGTGTCCTTCCGGCACCGTCTTGCGCGGCGTGTACCACGTCGACAAATCGATGTCCGCTCCTAGCGCAAGTACGCACGGCATGACCGTTCAAATCGGCCTTTACTGCGGCGGCCTCATTACTGACGGGACGACCGTCAGCGTGGTGAACCTCAGTCCCGGCTCTACTCCCGATGTGCTGTCGACCAGTTACCCCTTCGCCAATACGGTTCGGTGGGAGGTCTGTCCAGCGAACACGATCGCGCAACAGTTCGGCGGATGGGACCGTGACTGGTCAGGACAATGGGCATGGACGTCCGCGCTCTATATCGTCTGCCGCCCCCTATATATGAACAGCAATTCGTGGGCGAGGGTAAACTCAACCGCCACCGGCTCGGCTTACCAAGTAGGAGTGATCGAAAGCGCGGCTGGTCAACCGGCGCACGTATTCCGCGGCCTTTTCTGCACGCGCAACGACACAACGCTGGTCTCGGGCCTCCATCTGCAGGGGGGCGGCGAGGGCTGGGACGGCGTGAATGTCTATTGCGCCACTTTGAGGCAGGCGCGGCATTCAGCAGTGCTGACCTTCAGCGATTTTGCATGGGACAAGCAGATCGGCGCCACCGGCTGGCTCGTGAATCTCATGCAGGGGACCACCGTACTCAACAACAACGCCGGCATGTCGGGTGCAAATCGTACGCCCTATGCAACCGCCAGCGCCAACTCCAATGTCTTTCAGGCGCCATATGAGATCTATGTCCTGCCCGCGGGCAATTACCGGGCCGAGGTCAGCCGGCGCCCCAGCGGCATTTCCGCGAACACCTATGTTACCTCCGGAACCTGTACCACCGGCATCACGCTCGGCAACGAACAGGACTCCTCCTGCACGCTGAACGTGAACGGTCTTCCCGACATAGCGGTCGCCATCACACCTCCATCCACGGCTTACAATTTTTACGGCCAAGAGCAGCCGGTCACAGTAACGGCCAGGAATCTCGGGCCGGGCGCCACCGACGGCAATGATGGATTTACCTTGGTGACGACCCTCCCTACCGGCTGGAGGGCAGGCACTCTGCCGGCGAACTGCACGGGCAGCAGTGGCAACAGGATTGTCACCTGCGCCCTCAATCCAACCCCGTTGGCAGGCTCCACGTCTCCGGGAGGGGTCGGAGGCTCCATCAGCTTTTCCTTCCCGGTGACTGTGGTTTCTCCGACAGCGGGCGGCACTTATACAGCCTCAGTTTCGCTTGGCCGGAGCGTGCCCGACAATGACAGCGACACCACCAACAACGATTACAACACCGCCAATGACACGGCGGATGGTCTCCTCGTCTTTGATCCAATAGTGCGCATTCGCTACGCGAAGACAACCGTGCCGGGGAACGTGAACCAGAACTTCACCATCAGCGCCGCCAACGGGCTGCCGCAGACGGTGATCAACGCCACGACCGGGTTCAGCGCCTATCAGAGGCTAACCAATCCGGCGGCAAGCACCACCTTTACCGAGCAGGCGGTGGCGGGCTGGCGCGGCGCGCGCCTGAGGTGCGTCGCCGATACCGGCAACAGCGGCGTGGTGGCGGGAAATGTCGTCTACGACAACCAGACGCCGAGCGCGGCAGGCTCCACCTTCACCTCTGTCGCGCCGGCCAACACCTTTGTGCTGGGCAACGATTATACCTGCACCTTCACCAACGACCGGACGCGGGTGCGCTATGCAAAGGTAACGCAGCCGGCGAACATCAACCAGAACTTCACCATTAATGCCGCCAACGGTCTGCCTCAGACCGTGATAAATGCCACAACGGGCTTCAGTCCCTATCAGACGCTTACAAACCCGGCGGTGAACACCGTTTTGGTCGAAGTGGCGGTGGCGGGCTGGCGCGGCAGGAGCATGGCCTGCGTAGCCGATACTGGCTGGGGCGGGGAGGTTTCAGGCAGTCAGGCATTCATCAACCCGACTCCTGGCACGGGCGGAACGGACTACAGCTCCACCGTGCCCGCCAACACATTCGTGCCCGGCAATGATTATACCGGCACCTTCACCAATGCGCGCACCCGGGTGCGGCTTGCCAAGGAAACGCGGTCGCCTGGCATCGACCAGGCATTTACAGTCAATGCGACGGCCAGCAACGGGATCGGCACCACGACCATCAATGCCACCGCAGCCGCGAGTTCCTATTGGCCGCTGACCAATGTGGCAGCCATTACCACCCTGGGCGAAGCGCCGGTCACGGGCTGGCGAGGGTTCAGTCTCGCATGCCGCGCCGAGACTTCGATCAATGGCGAGACGCAGAACGACGTCGTCTTCAACACCGGGACGCTTGGCGCTGTGAGCACCGCCTATACGCATTCGCTTCCAGCAAACACCTTTGTCGACGGCAACGACTATACCTGCACCTTCACGAATGAGGCGGCGCGGATACGCTATGCGAAGGTGACGCTTCCGCCGAACTTCAACCAGAACTTCACGCTGACGGGCACCAATGGCGTCGGCACGCTGACCATCAACGCCACCACCGGCTTCAGCGCCTATGTCGTGTTGAGCAACACGGCCGCCGCCACCGTCTTGACCGAGGCGGCGGTGGCGGACTGGCAGCCGCTCAAGCTGGAATGCATCGCCACGACGGGCAACAACGGCGTCACGCCGAATGCCATGGTGTTTCCGGCCGCGCCGACGCCGCCCGGCACGGCCGGCCAGCCCTATAGCTGGACCGTGCCGGCGAACACCTTTGTCTATGGCAACAACTACACCTGCACCGCCACCAATGCGCGCACCCGGGTGCGCGTCGGCAAGGTGACGGAGGGCGGCATCGGCCGCTTCACCTTCAACGGCTCGCCCGCCAACGCCAACGGCTTTCCAACCGACGACAGCTATACGGTGGTGACCACGGCGCCGAAAACGCTGCAATTCGGCCCGTTCAGGGCCCTTTCCAAGGCCGACACCCTGACCGAGATCGTCGAGACCGTTCCCCTGGCCTGGACGCTGGCCAGCGTCGCCTGCTCGGATTTGAACGCCGGCCAGACCGGCAATCCGATACTGCCGATCATCGGCTATATCACCGACGGCAGGACCCTCATCATCCCGGCGGCCAATGTGAAGCCCGGGGCCGATCTTTCCTGCGTCTTCGCCGACACCTTGACCGGGCTCACGGTCTCCGGCCAGGTCATCCTCGACAATGGCGCCAGCGGCGGGACGGCCTATGACGGAGCCCAAAATGGCGGCGAGCGGGGTTTGCCGGGCGTGCTGCTGCGCCTCACCGACTGCGGCTCGCTTACCTATGGCAGCGATGTCAGCGACGGCGCCGGCAATTTCGCCCTCAACCTCACCGGCGTGCCGGCCGACAGCGAGGTGTGTCTCTACCGCGACCCGCTGACCGGCCATGCCGGGGTCAGCCAGCGGCCGGGCACGACCACCAACCCGGTCCTCTCCCCGCCCACCTATGACATGCTGCGCTTCAGGGTCGCCGCCAACACGAACTATACCGGCGTCACCTTCGGCATGATCGCGCTGCCCTCCCTGCTCGAGGACACGGACGAAGTGGTGCTGCCGGGGCAGGCGGTGCTGATCAAGCACAAATACTGGGCCACAACCGTCAGCGAGGTTAACTTCGCGCTGGCCAACATCATCGCCACGCCGGACGCTTCGCTCTTTGATCCCACGCTCCACTTCGACCCCAATTGCGACGGCACGCTGGGCGGTCCTCCTCCGGCCGATTATGCCGTCACCGCGGGCGTCTCGGTCTGCGTCATCGTGCGGGTCTTTGCAAAGGACGCCGCGCCCGCCGGCGCGGAACTGCGATACGACCTCACCGCCACGACCACCCTGGTCGGCAACACCCTGGCGACGCTCGACCCGGCCGTGAACCACGATACGGTGAAGGTCAGCAGTTCGGGCAAGCTCGCGCTCACCAAGCGGGTCCGCAACATCACCGCCGACGGCCCGAACGCCCCCTGGCTTGAAACAAGCAACGGCTCACCGGGAGACATCCTGCAATATCAGGTCATCTTCACCAATCCCGCCGGCGCGGTCGTCACCGACGTGAAGGTGGAGGACGCCACCCCCAGCTTCACGAGCCTTTCCCCGCCGGTCAGCGTCTTCCGCTCCCCCAGCGGCGCGCCCTGCCAGGTCGACGCGCCCCCCAGCGGCGGGACCCCCGGCTACAAGGGCCGGATCGCCTGGAGCTGCAATGGCCCCGTCCAGCCCTATGACCAGGGCGAATTCCGCTTCAGCGTCAAAATCGAAGAGTGAAGACCAGTCCCCCGTCTCATCTCTATTGCGGTTTCGTCCGAAGCGCCAAGGGCGGCACTGGCAGTCCCGAAGAGCGCCCCTCATCGAATTGGCGAATGTCATTGCATTAGAGATGGAGAGTACCATTTCGAACCTCTGAGACTTGTTATAATCCCTGTCCTGTGACAGAACCGTACCGTACGGTACTGCATTGTCAGGAATGGACCGCATGACAGAGAAAGCCTTGCAAACGCTGAGCGAAAAGCTTGATCGCTTGATCGAGGTCGTCTCGCGGCTTGCCCCCTTGCCCGCCCCTGCCCCTCGTTTCACGGATGCCGATTGCTTTGTTTGGCAGGCAGAGACCGGAACTTTGCTTCCGGTGCAGCGTGTGAACCGGGTCGACATCGGCCTGATCAAAGGGGTGGACCGTGTGCGCGATATCCTGCTCGACAACACACGCCGCTTCGCCGCTGGCCTGCCGGCCAACAATGCCCTTTTGTGGGGATCGCGGGGCATGGGCAAATCCTCGCTCGTCAAGGCGGCGCACGCCCAGATCAACCGGGATCAGCCGGCCGGCGAGGGCGGGCTGAAGCTGGTGGAAATTCACCGTGAGGACATCGAGAGCCTGCCCAGACTCATGGTTCTGCTGCGGGAGGCGCCCTACCGCTTTATCCTTTTTTGCGATGATCTTTCCTTCGACCACGACGACACCTCCTATAAGTCGCTCAAAGCTGCGCTTGAGGGCGGCGTGGAAGGCAGGCCGGACAATGTCATCCTCTATGCGACGTCGAACCGCCGGCACCTTCTGCCGCGTGACATGATCGAGAACGAGCGCTCCACCGCCATCAACCCGTCGGAAGCGGTCGAGGAAAAGGTGTCCCTGTCGGATCGGTTCGGCTTGTGGCTAGGTTTCCACAAATGCTCGCAAGACGAATATCTGGAAATGATCGAGGGCTATGCGCGCTATCACGATCTGCCGGTGGACGCAGAGGCGCTGCGCGCGGAAGCGCTGGAATGGGCGACCACCCGCGGCAGCCGGTCAGGACGGGTGGCATGGCAGTTCATTCAGGATATTGCAGGCCGCCTGGGGCGGACCTTGAAGGATTGAGCTGCGGCGCTACCCGCGTCCTTTGAGGGACGCGGGTTTGGCCGACACTGTTCTCATCTCAAATAAGTCATCGGATCGACAGGGCTGGTGCCCTTGCGCACCTCGAAGTGCAGCTTGGGGCGATCAGCGTCACCCGTCATGCCGGAGCGTGCGATCTCCTGACCGCGGCGAACCTGGTCGCCTCGCTTGACCTTCAGTTCCGAGGCGTGGCCATAGACGGTGACGAGGCCGTCCTCATGGCGAACAAGCACGGTGTTGCCGAAGCCCTTCAGACCGTCGCCGGCATAAATGACGACACCGTTTTCCGCCGCGTGCACCGCCGTGCCTTCGGGAACAGCGATGTCGATGCCATCGCTTTTCTTGCCGCCGCTGCTGCCAAAACCGGCGATGACCCGGCCCTGTGCGGGCCAGCGCAGCCGGCCGACGCCGGTCGATTCTGGCGGCAATGCCGCAACTTGCGTCTGTTCGACCGCCTCGATGGCCTTGGTTTTCGATTCAGTGGGCGGCGTGTATGCCGTAACCCTCGGCTCGTCCTGTGCTTCAGGCTTCGGCGCGGCTGCAACCACCGCCGGCTCAGGCTGGGGCGCGGCGGCCACGGCTGCCGGCTTCGGCGCGGCCGGCTGCGCCGGCTTGGCGCTGGGCGCGCTGACGGTCCTCACCGGCTGCGGTTGCTGTGCGGGAGCCGAGGCGGAGACAGCGGCCCCGCTCCCAGGGATGACCAGATTCTGGCCGATTCTGATCGCGCCGTCCGAAAGGCCGTTTGCTTCCTTCAACTGGCTTACGCTCACGCCGGTCTTGCGGGCGATCCCGTAAAGCGTGTCGCCTGAATCCACCCTGTAACTGCCACCGGCGCTCGGCTCGCTGGCTCGCGTTCGGCTTGGCCGGGGAGCTTGCGGCGCCGCGGCGACCTGGCGCGGCTGCTCAACGGGCGCTGCCGCCACCGGGCTTGCCGAGGACTGGGCCGCTCCAGGAGGTGGGAGCGGAGCTGAGGAAACCGAAGAGGAACGCGGCGCGGTATAAACTGGAACCCCGTAGGCTGGGGTTGCAGCAGGGGCTGGAAGCGACGAGACTTCCGATGTCGGCTGCAATATGCCCCCTCCTCCGATGTCCGCCTTCGGGCGGACGATGCGGTTCTCTCCGGGATAGGGCTGATTCGCTTGCGCCATCCCTACCGGCGCGGTGGAATTCGTCGTCAATCCGTCAGTCAGATTCGCAACGCTGCAACCCGCCGCCAGAGATCCGACCAAGAAAATCGCCGCACCTCTCGCAAGCGATGTCTTGTACTTTGGCATAATTCCCTTAGGCATAAGGCTATCCGCGCAATCCCGTTGACCCAGTCCGATTAAAGCGCGTTAATCTTACCGGGCCGTTAAGCTTCGAAAATTTCACACGAGACTCTTCTCAAACTCGCTCAGAGGGCCTGCGCAGTGCCCCTGATCAAAGGCTGCAGGCGCACAGACTCCAGATCAACGCGCTCGAATCTGCTGCCGATCTTAGTAAACCTGGCCATTATCTGCACATCATCGCCGGGGCCCAGAGGCGCAACCATGATCCCGCCACTTGCGAGCAGGTCCACGAACCGCCTTGGAAGCTCTTCGAAGGCTGCCCAGACGACGATTCTGTCGAAGGGACCATCCGCCGCGCCATCTGCTCCATCTGCCTGGCGAACAAGAATATTGGAAAGGCCGCATGCCTCGTGGCGTTGCTGGGCCTGTTTGCAGAGCGTCTTGTATCGGTCGAGCGTCAATACACGTCCGGCGATGCGCGCGATGATGGCGGAGGTATAGCCCGTGCCGGTTCCGATCTCGAGAACGCGCAGGCCCGGCTTGAGATCAAGCGCGTGCAGCACAGCGCCTTGCAGATCGCACGGCTCGAAGCTTTCTCCACATTCGATCGGAAGGGTGCGGTTGGACCAGACCCAGTTTTTCCATTCGGCGGGCACGAAACTGGCCCGCGGTGTGGCCTCCATGGCGGAGAAAAGCGCCTTGGAGTCGATGCCCCGCGCGCGCATGCGCAGAATGAAAGCGGCAAAGCCCTCCCGTTCCGCCTCGCCGACCGTCATGCAAGCGCCTTCGCCAGCCGGTCGCGCACCGCATGCGCCGTAAGGTCGAGATGGAGCGGCGTGACGGAGATATAGCCATCCCGTATGGCCGCCTGATCGGTCCCCGCTCGAATTTCGGATTCCTGCCGGCCGAAACGCAGCCAGTAGTAGGGAAAACCGCGTCCGTCCCGGCGTTCCTCGACAGACAGCCCATGCACCAGTTTCCCTTGGGAGGTTACAAGGGTTCCCCTCACCGCCTCGGGTGCGCAGCGCGGGAAATTGACGTTGAGGAAGACGCCCTGCGGCAAACTTGCCCCGACAAGCTTTTTCAAAAGCGCCGGCCCGAGCACCTCCGCCGTTTCCCACTGAACGACCCGAACGTCTTCCACGAAGGAATAGCCGAGGCTGAAAGCGATGGAGCGGATGCCGAGCAAAGTGCCTTCCATTGCACCGGCCACGGTGCCGGAATAAGTCACGTCGTCGGCAAGATTGGTG
>Ga0182748_1003960_pt1 | contig 12105 bp, 12 predicted proteins | sample eDN3rd37CKraftOP_FD_128877 | JGI IMG/M metagenome (GOLD analysis project Ga0182748, IMG submission 128877) | Enriched Organic Plus compost microbial communities from Emeryville, California, USA - eDNA 3rd pass 37_C Kraft OP (version 2) (version 2) ...
CCTTGCGGATGAGGTCGTAGGCCTCGGCGATGAGCTGCATGTCGGCGTACTCGATGCCGTTGTGGATCATCTTGACGAAGTGGCCGGCGCCGTCGGTGCCGACGTGGGTGACGCACGGCTCGCCCTCGGCGACGGCGGCGATCGACTTGAGGATGGGGCCGAGGGTCTCCCACGCCTCCGCCGAGCCGCCGGGCATGATCGACGGCCCGTTGAGCGCGCCCTCCTCGCCGCCCGAGATGCCCGCGCCGACGAAGTTGATGCCCGTCTCGCGCACCGCCTTCTCGCGGCGGATCGTGTCGGTGAAGAGCGCGTTGCCGCCATCGACGATGATGTCGCCCGGCTCGAACACGCGCACGAGCTCGTCGATGACGGCGTCGGTGCCGGCGCCCGCCTTGACCATGATGATGGCCGTGCGCGGCTTCGCGAGCGTCGCGGCGAACTCCTCGTAGGTCGCGGCGGGAAGGAACCCGGCCTCGGGGTGCTCGTCGACGAGCGCCTGGGTCTTCTCGAAGCTGCGGTTGAAGATCGCGACCGTGTTGCCCTCGCGGCTTGCGAGGTTGCGTGCGAGATTCGAGCCCATCACCGCCAGTCCGACGACTCCGATGTTGGCCTTGTCTTCGTTTCCGGACACGCGTGACACCTTCCGATGCGGGGGAGGAGGGGAGAGGTCTTCAGGCTATCGGGTCGCGCATTCCGCTGCGCGGCCTCCTTGCGAGCGGGGGCGCGGTCGTCAGCGGCTGCGCTCCCACGCGAGCTGCATCTGCTCGTCGACCTCGTAGAGCAGCTCGCGCATCGCCTCCTCGGCGGCGCGCGGGTCGCCGTCGACGATCGCCTGGGCCGCGATCGTGTGGAGGTGCCGCGGCGGAGCCGTCTGCTGCTCGGGGATGACGTCGTGCACGAGGTGCCCCGTCACGGGCAGCACCTCGGCGACGAGCGCCGAGAGCGAGGCGAAGAGCTCGTTGCCGGATGCCGTGAGCAGCAGGCGGTGGAATTCGACGTCGTTGCGGTGGAGGCGCTCGAGGTCGGTCGCGAGGCCCGCATCCTCGAGCTGGGACGCGTGGTAGAGGAGCGCGACGCGGTCGGTGTGGCTCGCGCGCGTCGCGGCGTTGCGCGCGGCGACGGGCTCGACCGCGAGCCGGAGCTCGGTGAGGGAGTGGATCTGCCGCTGGCGCTCGGCGCCGGCGAGGCGCCAGCGGATGAGGCGCGGGTCGTAGACGTTCCAGTCGATCGCGGGGCGCACCGTGATGCCGACCTTGCGGCGCAGCTCGATGAGCCGCATCGACTCGAGCACCTTGAGCGCCTCGCGCAGCACGGTGCGTGAGACGTCGAACTCGGCCTCCCAATCCTCGGTGCGGAGCACCTGGCCGGGGGCGTACTCGTTCTCGACGATGCGCATCCCGATGCGGTCGAGGATGCCGGCGTGCAGTGTCTCGCGGGTCAGGGTCGTTCCTTTCGGATGATCTGTTCAGCCGTGCGCTTCGCCTCAGCGTACTGATCGCGGCGCGACAGCAACAGATGCAAGGGATCTGCGGTCGAGTTGACTCTTTCAAAAAGTATAGGTAATACTTTTGCCACCGACGAGAGGAAACACGACGACGTGTCTGGAATGACGACGGCCGAGCTGCGGAGCAAGGTCATGGGCTGCTGGCTCGGGAAGGCCGTGGGGGGAACCCTCGGCCAGACCTTCGAGGGTCTCGAGGGGCCCATCGACGCGCCCTACTACTTCCCGGTCCCCACCACGATGGTCCCCAACGACGACCTCGACCTGCAGGTGCTCTACGCGTGCGTCATCGACGAGATGGACGAGCCCGCGGTCGACCGCCACGTGCTCGCCGACGCCTGGGCCGGGCACGTCAAGTTCCCGTGGAACGAGTACGGCGTCGGCATGCGCAACCTCGCCGAGGGCATCCGCCCGCCCTACACCGGATCGTTCGACAACTGGTTCGCCGCCGGTGAGGGCGCCGCCATCCGCAGCGAGCTGTGGGCCTGCCTCGCCCCCGGCGACCCCGACCGCGCCGCCGCCTACGCCTACGAGGACGCGTGCTTCGACCACGCCGGGCCCGGCATCGAGGCCGAGGTGTTCCTCGCCCGCCTGCAGTCGCTCGCCTTCGTGCAGAGCGACACCGACGCCCTGCTCGACGGCGCCCTCGCGGGGCTCCCCGCCGACAGCGAGATCCGCGCGGTCGTGCAGGACACCCGCGCGTGGGTCGCCGAGGGCCACGACTGGATCGACGTCCGCGAGCGCATCATGCAGCGCTACGGCCGCTCCGACTTCACCGACGTGCGCCCCAACACGGGCTTCGTCGTGCTCGGCTGGCTCGCCGGCTCGGACTTCTCCGAGCGCATCGTCATCTGCAACAACTGCGGTCAGGACACCGACAGCTCGACCGCGTCACTCGGGGCGCTGCTCGGCATCCTCGACCCGGAGTCGATCGAGGAGCGCTGGCTCGCCCCCATCGGGCGCGACCTCGTGCTCAACAAGGAGATCACCGGCATCACGCCTCCGCCCACGATCGACGGGTTCACCGACCTCGTGCTGTCGCTCGGCGAACGTCTCGAGGGACGCTACCCCGCGGCCGCCGAGACCGACTTCGACCCCGAGGCGTACCGCATCCCCGTCGAGCTCGGCTTCACGAACGGCGAGCACGGCAAGTGGCTCGTGCGCGACTACACCGAGCTGCCGCAGATGGGCTCGGCGTCCCCCGCCGACCGCGTCGAGTTCCGCGAGGCGCACCTCGCTGGCACGTGGGCGACCTTCCCGCGCGACGACTTCGAGGACTCGATCCTCGTGCTGCGCGCGCACTTCGACGCCCGCGGCCGCGAGCGCGCGCGCCTCATGTTCAACTGCACCGAGCACTTCCGCATGTGGCTCGACGGCGAGTTCCTCCACGGCGCCCAGGGAACGCAGTACATGTTCCCCGCGCCCGACAAGGCGCCCGTCGGCCAGTTCGTCGACCTCGAGCCGACGCCCGGCGTGCACGAGCTCGTCATCGCCGTGAAGCGCCCGCCGAAGGAGCGCGACGCCGCCGAGTGGGTGCTCGGACTCGTCGAGATGCCGAGCGCCCTCTGGATCGAGCACGCCTTCCGCCCCGCCATCGACTCATGACCCCGCGACCGTCCGGCGTCCGCCGGGCGGTCACCCGACACCCGACACCAGGAAAATCAAGGAGGATCGAATGATGAAGTTCGGCAATCCGCGTCGTCGCTCAGCGGCGGCCATCACGGCACTCGTCGCGGCATCCGTCGCGCTCGCCGCCTGCACTCCCGCCGACGGCGGCCGCGAGGCAGACGGCCCCGTCACGCTCGACGTCTGGGGGTGGAACCCCGACGAGGCGAGCGCTCCCGGCTACTTCGACAAGTTCGAGGCCGAGAACCCCGACATCAAGGTCAACTACCGCTTCATCCAGGCGAGCGACTACGTCAACGCCGTGCGCCTCGCGGCGACGACGGCCGACGGCCCCGACGTGTTCGGCCTGCAGGTCGGCGTCTTCCCGGAGCAGTTCGCGCCGCTCACGCTCGACCTGACCCCCTACCTCGAGGACGAGCTCGGCTCCGACTGGGCCGACAAGCTCAACGGCAGCGACCAGTACAACGTCGACGGCAAGCAGGTCGCGGCGCCCTGGTACATGTCGTCGGGCGGGTTCATGTGGGTCAACATGAGCGTCGCCGACGAGCTCGGCCTCGCCGTGCCCACGACCCTCGACGAGCTCGTCGCGTTCAACCGCGCGGCCGAGGCGATCGGCAAGAAGGGCCTCGTGCAGGGCGCGAAGGACGGCTTCGCGAACCTCGACCTCTTCCAGATCGTCGCCAACCAGGTGGAGCCCGGCTACTTCTACTCGGCTCTCGCGGGCGACGAGGACTTCGACTCGACCGAGATGATCGAGGCCCTCGAGGCATGGCAGGAGCTCTTCACGTCGGGCGCAGTGCAGGAGGGCGCGCTCGGCATGACGGCGTACCCGGATGCGAATGACGCGCGCATCACGGGCCAGGCGGCCATGATCCCGTTCGGTAGCTGGCAGTTCCGTGACGCCACGAACGCCCGCATGGCGCAGTACGCCGAGACGTACGGCGACGAGGCGATCGCGGACACCGTGTTCATGCCGGCCGACTTCCCGCTCGTCGTCGAGGGCGGCACCCCGGGTTCCCTCTTCGGCGGTCCCGACGTCGGCTGGGCGGTCTCGGCCCAGAGCGACGCGAAGGATGCCGCGGCGCGTCTCGTGAACTGGCTCACGAGCTCGGAGACGGGCCTCTCGGTGCTCTCGGACGCCCTGCGTCCGCCGGCGCTCATCGGCTCGAGCATCGACCTCTCCGACGTCAAGACGCCGGAGCAGGCGGCGGCGATCGAGGAGTTCATCACCCGCGGCGAGTCGCTCGTCGGCCCGCGTGAGGTGTCGAATCCCGACGTCAAGGAGGCGCTCGTGACGGCGCTCTCCGCGGTGGCGAGCGGCCAGCTGTCGCCCGCCGACGCCGCAGCTCAGATCCAGTCCGCGATCGACGCGGCCTGACAACCGTCGGGGTGGGACGACGGCGTCCCGCCCCGACGCCCCCTTCACGCGAAAGGCTCCGACCGTGACTCGACGCACCGCGCGTCTCGGACTGAACCGCACGGGCTACCTCTACGTGCTGCCCGTGCTCATCGTCGTCGTCGGCATCGTCTACCTCGGCGTCGCCTACAACGGCTACGTCTCGCTGCTCGACTGGAGCGGCATCGGAGACGGGCAGGTCTTCATCGGGCTCGAGAACTACGTCGACGCCTTCGCCGACCCCGTGCTCTGGACGGCCCTCGGACACGTCGCCGTGTTCGCGGTCATCACGATCACGGTGCAGATGCTGCTCGGCCTCACGATGGCGATCCTCTTGTCGGGCGGCGCGTGGCTGCGCGGCGTCTACAAGGTCGTCATGTTCCTCCCCGTCGTGCTGTCGCCCGCCGTCATCTCGGTCTCGTTCCGCAACCTGCTCTCGCCCGATGGCGCGGTCAACGCCGCGCTCGAGGCGGTCGGCCTCGGCGCGCTCACCCAGCCGTGGCTCGCCAACCCCGACACGGCGCTCTTCGCGATCGCCGCGATCAACATCTGGGCGTGGACGGGCTTCAGCTTCCTGCTCTACCAGGCGGCGCTCTCGCAGATCTCGCAGGAGCACATCGAGGCGGCTCAGCTCGACGGTGCAGGCCGCTTCCGCACGATGTGGAGCGTCGTCGTGCCCCAGCTGAGCGGAACGCACGCGACGCTCGTGCTCATCGGCATCATCGGCTCGCTCAAGACCTTCGAGCTCGTGTACCTCACGACGGGCGGCGGCCCCGGCCGCAGCACGGAGTTCCTCACGACGTACATCTACAAGAAGGCGATCGAGGGATTCGACGCCGGCTACGCGGCGGCGCTGTCCGTCATCCTCCTCGTCCTCTCGCTCGCGCTCACCGTCATCCAGATGCGCGTCAACCGGACCCTGAAGGGCTGATCACCGTGTTCGGACGTACCCGCCTGCGCGAGCGCATCATCATCCAGGTGCTCGCGACCGTCATCGCGATCCCCTTCGCCTTCCCGCTCGTCGCGATCGTCGCGAAGAGCTTCGAGGGTCAGGGGCCCGCGGCGAACTACCTCGCCGTGCTCACGAAGACCCCGTTCCTGCGGTTCATGCTCAACAGCCTCATCATCTCGGGCGGCACCGTCGCGCTCGTCTTCGTGTGCACGATGCTCGCGGCCTTCGCCTTCAGCAAGCTGCGGTTCCGAGGACGCGACACGCTCTTCGTCGTCGTGCTCGGCGGCCTCGTGCTGCCGGCGATCGCGCTCATCGTGCCGATCTTCACGATCGTGCTGCGTCTCGGCCTGCTCAACACCTACGTCGCGGTCATCCTCCCGCTCGCCGCCATCACGATCCCCTTCACGGTGCTCGTGACGCGGAACTTCCTCGACGGGGTGCCCGACGAGATCCTCGAGGCCGCGAAGATCGACGGTGCGAGCTCGTTCACGACGCTCCTGCGCGTCGTGCTGCCGCTCGCGAAGCCCATCATCGCGGTCGTCCTCGTGTGGACGTTCCTGCAGTCGTGGAACGAGTTCTTCCTGCCCCTGCTGCTCCTGCAGTCCACCGAGATGCAGGCGATCACGCAGGTGCCGCTCTACTTCACGAGCGAGTACGGCAGCGACACGCCGAAGATCTTCGCGTCGCTCGTGCTGCTCTCGCTGCCCGTCGTCGTGGCGTACCTCTCGATGCAGCGCTTCTTCGAACGCGGCCTCACGGCGGGAGCCGTCAAGTGACCGCGGGGCGCACGGATGCCGTGCACGTCGCCGCCGCGGACCCCCTGCTCGCGGAGGCGCTCGCCGGCGCCGTCGTGCGCGGCGGCGGCCGCGTGACGCCGCTCGCCGAGGCGACGGGCCTCGTGTGCGCACTCGGTCCCGACGGCCTGCGCGCGCTCCTCGACGCGAGCTCGGTCGACTGGGTGCAGCTCGGCGGTGCGGGCATCGAGGCGTTCCGCGGCACGCTCGATCCGCGGCTCACGTGGACCTCGGCGAAGGGCGCCTACGCCGAGCCCGTCGCCGAGCACGCGCTCGCCCTCGCGCTCGCGGTGCTGCGGCGCTTCACCGAGCGCGCCCGCGCCCGCGAGTGGGGCGCGCAAGCGGGGGAGTCGCTCTTCGGCCGCCGGGTGCTCGTCGTGGGCGGCGGGGGCATCGCGAGCGAGCTCGTGCGCCTGCTTCAGCCCTTCCGCACCGACGTCACGGTCGTTCGGCGCTCGCGGGATCCGCTCCCGGGCGCTTCCCGCACGGTCGCTCTCGCCGAGCTCGACGAGCACCTGCCCCGCACCGACGTGCTGGTCCTCGCCGCGGCCCTCACGCCCGAGACCGCCGGGCTCATGGACGCCCGCCGGCTCGCGCTGCTGCCCGCATCCGCTGTCGTCGTCAACATCGCGCGCGGCGGCCTCATCGACACGGACGCGCTCGTCGCCGCCCTGCGCGACGGCGCCATCGCGGGCGCCGGCCTCGACGTGACCGACCCGGAGCCGCTGCCCGCGGGTCACCCGCTGTGGGATGAGCCGCGCGCACTCGTGACCCCGCACACCGCCGACACCCCCGAGATGATCCGCGTCATGCTCGCGGCGCGCGTCGAGGAGAACGTGCGGCGGCGCATCGCGGGCGAGCCCCTCGTGGGCGTCGTCGACACGACACTCGGGTACTGAGGCGCACCGAGCGGCCCGCACGACTGGTTGACTGGCCGGGGGAGAAGGAGCCGGATGTCGCAGGAGTCTCACGGACGCGTGCCGCCCGTCGTCGTCATGGGGGTCTCGGGGTCGGGCAAGTCGACGGTCGGTGCTCTGCTCGCCGAGCGGCTCGGCGTCCCCTTCGTCGACGGCGACGCCCTGCACCCCGCGACGAACGTCGCCAAGATGGCGGCCGGCATCCCGCTGACCGACGACGACCGCTGGCCGTGGCTCGACGCCGTGGGGGAGCGGCTCGCGCACTCGCCCGTCGTCGTGGCGTGCTCGGCGCTGCGCCGCGCCTACCGCGACCGGCTGCGCGCCGCCGCGCCGGGGGCCCGCTTCGTGCTGCTCGACGGCACCCGCGAGCTGCTCGCCGAGCGCATGCACGAGCGCACGGCGAGCCAGCCCGACCACTTCATGCCGCTCGCCCTGCTCGACTCGCAGCTCGCGACGCTCGAGCTGCCGGAGCCCGACGAGCACGTGCTCGTATACGACATCGCCGCGCCCGCGCTCGCCATCGCGGATGCCGCGGCACAGGAACTGGAGACCGCATGACCCGCCTGCGCGTCGTGATCGCCACGCCGCTCGCCCCCGACCTCGTCGAGCTCATCGCGCGTGACGAGCGCCTCGAGGTGGTGTGGGAGCCGGAGCTGCTCAACGACCCCGAGATCGACTGGATGGTCGGGCCCAAGCAGCGCACGCCCGAGGAGCAGGCGCGCTACGAGGCGCTGCTCGACTCGGCCGACGTGCTGTTCGGCGTGCCCGACCAGTCGGGGCGCGCGCTCGGCCGCACGGTCGCCGCCAATCCGGGCCTCCAGTGGGTGCACACGATCCCCGCGGGTGGCGGGCAGCAGGTGCGCGCCGCGCGGCTCGCGGAGGCCGACCTCGAGCGCATCGTCTTCACGACGTCCGCGGGCGTGCACGCGACGCCGCTCGCCGAGTTCGCCGTCTTCGGCGTGCTCGCGGGCGCCAAGCGCCTCCCGTGGCTGCTCGGCATGCAGCGCGACAAGAAGTGGGGCCCGCGCGAGCCGCTCCACTCGCTCGCCGAGACGACCGTGCTCGTCGTCGGGCTCGGCGCGATCGGCCGCCTCACGGCGTCGAAGCTCACGGCGCTCGGCTGCCGGGTGATCGGCGTGCACCGCCGCGAGGTCGAGGCGGACGTCGAGCGCATCGTGCCCGTCGAGCGCTTCGCGGAGGCGGCATCCGAGGCCGACGCGATCGTGCTCGCCCTGCCCGGCACGGAGGCGACGCGCGGGATGCTGTCGGCCGAGGTGCTCGCGAGCGTCAAACCCGGCGCGACCGTCGTCAACGTCGGCCGCGGCACGACCGTCGACGAGCCTGCGCTCATCGAGGCGCTGCAGGACGGTCGCGTGGGCCTCGCGGTGCTCGACGTCACCGCCGTCGAGCCGCTCCCCGCGGAGAGCCCCCTGTGGGAGCTGCCGAACGTCGTGCTCGCGCCGCACACCGCGGCGATCAGCCCGCACGAGCCGCGGCTCATCGCCGAGCTCTTCGCCGAGAACGCTCGCCGCTTCCTCGAGGGCGAGCCCCTGCTCAACGTCGTGAACACTCGAGAGTTCTACTGAGAGGTTGCCATGCGCATCGTCATCAGCCTTCTCCTCGCCGTCGTCGGCTCGATCGCCGGCGTCGTGCTCCTGTCGTACGGCGGCGGCTACACGATGTTCCAGCTCTCGCGCTTCGGCGCCGAAGGCGGGGCGGGCGCGTATCCACTGCTCATCGGCCTCGGAGTGCTCCTGCTCGCGGCCGCGGCCTTCAGCGTGCGCTGGTCGCCGGTCGGCATCATCGTCGTGGGCGCGGCGCACGTGCTCTTCTCGCTCCTCGCGATCCTCGTGCCGTTCTCGCCGCTCGACGGGGTGCAGTCGCCCGCGGTGCAACTGCTCAACGCGCTCTTCGACGTCGACCAGGCGCTCGCGGCGGGGGCGTTCTACTTCGTGTCGTTCGGCGGGGGAGCGCTCATCGGCTTCGCCCTCCTCGGCGCAGGGCTGCTCGCCCGTCGTGCGCGCCCCGGGGTGCTGTGGCGCGTGCTCTCGGCCATCGGCGGCCTCATCGCGCTCGGGCCCGCGGTCTGGGCGTTCGCGGCGGGGGGCGACTTCTACCGCCGCACCTTCCAGCTTCTCGCGTGGGATGCCGTGACTGCCGTCGTGCTCGTCGTCGCGGCCCTTGTGTTCGGGCTCGTGCTCGCGCCCTCGGGTCGCAGCGCGATCGGCGCATGGATCGCGGGCGGCATCCTCTCCCTCATCGGCGTGGTGCTGCTCGTCGTCGACCCCGTCGCCTACGCGGATCTGCCCGCGGTCGTGCAGCAGACCCTCCCGACCCTCGGCTGGACGGGCACGATCCTCGCGGTCGGGATGAGCGTGCTGGGTCTCGCGCTCGGCGTGACGCTGCGTCCGGCATCCGCGCCCCTCGCCCCCGCGGTCGAGCCGACGCCGCCGGCCCAGGATGCCGCGCCCGAGGCCGTGTAGACTGCCCCTGAACTTCGGCGAGGGTCGCCGCTCGCGCACGCGGGCGACGACCGTGATCGACGCGGTGGGCAGGCCCAGAGTCTTTCCTCACGCTGTTGCGCGTTCGAGTTGATACGAGTCCGGTGGTCGAACGGTCCGCATCGCGGATCGGCGCCACACATACCCGGGGCCCGGCCCCACAAGGAGTCACCATGTCCGACGACAACAAGCTCGTCGCGGAGATCCGCGACCAGTTCGGCAAGGGCGCGGCCCGCAAGATCCGCGCCGCCGGCAAGATCCCGGCCGTCATCTACGGCCACGGCACCGAGCCGCAGCACATCACCCTTCCGGGTCACGAGGTGAGCCTCATCATCCGCAAGGCGAACGCGGTGCTCGACCTCGACATCGCGGGCAAGAGCCAGCTCGCGCTCGTCAAGGACGTTCAGAAGGACCCGGTGCGTCAGATCATCGAGCACCTCGACCTCATCGTCGTGAAGAAGGGCGAGAAGGTCCAGGTCGAGGTGCCCGTGCACGTCGTGGGCGAGCCCGCCCCCGGCACGGTGCTCGAGCAGGAGGCGCACACGCTGCTCGTCGAGGTGCCCGCGCTCTCGATCCCCGACTCTCTGGAGATCAGCGTCGAGGGCGTCGAGGCGGTCACGCACGTGCTCGCCGACAAGGTCGTGCTGCCGGAGGGCGTGACTCTCGTGGCGGACTCCGAGACGCTCGTCGTGAGCGTCGTGCTGCCGACGGTCGCCCCGGCGGACGAGACCGAGGGCACCGAGGAGGCCGCCGAGGCGCCCGCCGCCGAGGCCCCGGCCGAGGCCGCCGGGGAGTAGGCCCGACCCTTCGTGGCCGACGACACGTGGCTCGTAGCCGGGCTCGGGAACCCCGGGCCCGGCTACGCCGCGCATCGCCACAATGTCGGCCAGATGGCGCTCGACGTACTCGCCGAGCGCATCGGCGCGCGGTTCTCGCGCCACAAGACGAACACTCAGCTCGCCGAGGGGCGGCTGGGGCCGGGGCTTCCCAAGCTCGTGCTCGTGAAGCCCAACTCCTATATGAACCTCTCGGGCGGCCCCGTGTCGTCGGCCGCCAAGTTCTTCGGCCTCGCCGCCGATCGCGTCATCGTGCTGCACGACGAGCTCGACATCCCGTTCGACACGGTCAAGCTCAAGGTCGGCGGCGGCCACGGCGGGCACAACGGCTTGCGCGACATTCAATCCGCGCTCGGCACGGCCGACTTCGCGCGCGTGCGCATCGGCATCGGCCGGCCACCCGGGCGGCAGGATCCCGCCGACTTCGTGCTCTCGCCCTTCTCCAAGACCGAGCGAGAGACGCTCCCGTCGCTGCTCGCGGATGCCGCCGACGCCACGGAGGACCTCGTGCGCGAGGGGCTGCTCGCGGCACAGCAGCGCTGGCATTCGCCCCGGGAGTAGCGCGGCGCCCTCAGTCGGGTGAGCGGCCGCCCTTCATCGCTACGCGGCGGGCGTGTCTCCCCTTCTGCGGGTCACGAGCTCTGTCGCCTCGCGCAGCACGTCGCGGAGAGCGGATGGATCGTGGGCGAAGCGACCGAGGAAGAGCCCGTCGACATCGTCCCCGAGCTCGGCGAGGAGGCCGGGGCCCGCGGAGCCGCCGTAGATGACAGCCGAGCCGGCGCGATCGGGGAGCCCGGCGAGAAGGGCACGAAGCCCTGCGGTCACGACGCGGATGTGCGTCGTGGGCGCCGGTTGGGGTGCCCCGATGGCCCAGACGGGCTCGTAGGCGACGACGATGCGGCCCGCCGGCGCGCCGGTGAACGCCGAGAGCACCTGAGCGGCGGCATAGGCGAGTGCCGTGTCGGGGCCGACGTGCTCGGGCTCGCCCACGCACAGCACCGGCACGAGACCATTGCGCAGGGCGGCCGAGGTCTTCGCAGCGACCACGGCATCCGTGTCGCCGTAGAGGCGGCGGCGCTCGGCATGACCGAGCTCGACCATGCCGACGCCGATCTCGGCGAGCTCGGACGGGCTCACCTCGCCCGTGTATGCGCCCGTGTCGTGCTCCGACGCATCCTGGGCTGCGACCACGGCACGCGTTCCGCCGACCGCCTCGAGGGCGGGCAACAGCTGCAAGTAGCCGGGCGCGACGAAGAACTCGAGCGAGCCGTCGGCGATCGCGGGGGTCGTAGCCGCGATGTCCGCGACATCCGCGAGCCACGATCGCGCCGCGCGATGCCCGAAGTACATCTTCAGGCTCACGCCGATCACGGCGTGCGGCATCAACAGCTTCCTGTGGTCTCGTACTGGTCGATGACGGCGACCTTCTCGGCAGACGCGCTCGTCGGGTCGAACCGGTAGCCGAGCCACTCGCGCACGAGGCGACGGGCGAGCTCGAGCCCGATGACGCGCTGTCCCATCGTGAGCACCTGGGCGTCGTTGGACAGGATCGCCCGCTCCACCGAGAACGAGTCGTGCGCCG
>Ga0182748_1003963_pt1 | contig 12103 bp, 8 predicted proteins | sample eDN3rd37CKraftOP_FD_128877 | JGI IMG/M metagenome (GOLD analysis project Ga0182748, IMG submission 128877) | Enriched Organic Plus compost microbial communities from Emeryville, California, USA - eDNA 3rd pass 37_C Kraft OP (version 2) (version 2) ...
CGCGCCGTGGCCGTCGTCGTCCGGGGCCGTGGACGCGCCGTGCCGGGCCACGTCGCGCGCCGTCGTCGCGAGGTCGACGTGCGACGCCGCCGAGCGCACGGGGCACGCCCACGGGCCGGCCGCGTCGACGATCCGCACGCCCGGCTGCTCCAGCCACGACAGGAGGATCTCGGCCTCGTGCGGGTGGCTCGCGGGAGCGGGCGGCACCGGGGGCGCGACGGTCTCGGCCGTCGCGACGAGCGCGTGCACGAGCGGCCACGGGTCGACGCCGGGCTCGCTGACGCCGGTCGCGGCGAGCCGCGCGTGGCGGACCACGACGACCTCCCACCCGCCCGCGTCCGTCGGCCGTGCGGCGACGAGCTCGGGGCACGCCGCGAGCGGCGCGAGGCGCTGGGCGCGGGCGGCGCCGGTGAGGAACGCGCGCAGCCGGTGCGTGAGCTCGCCCGCCTGCTCGTAGCGCTCGTCGCGCGACAGGGCGACGATGCGGCGGCCGAGCTCGGCGATGACGCGCGACGGGTCGCCCTCGAACGCGGTGCGCACGTCGTCGGCGACGACCGCGTAGCCGTCGTCGCGCGCGGTCGTGGTGCACGGCGCCGAGCAGCGGCCCATCTCGGCGAGCACGCACGCCGTCGCGCCGGGCGACGCGACGACCGGCAGGCGTCGCGTGCACTGGCGCAGCGGGAACGCGTCGTGCAGCGCGTCGACCGCGGCCTGGGCCTGGCGCCGCGACGCGAACGGGCCGATGTGCGCGGCGGGTGCGCGCACGTCGCGCACGAGGGACAGGCGCGGGTACGCCTCGTCCGTGAGGCGGACCCACGTCATGCGCTCGGGGTGGCGCGAGCGCCGGTTGTACCGCGGCTCGTGCTCGGCGATGAGCCGCAGCTCGCGGACCTGGGCCTCGAGCGGCGTCGCGCACACGACCGGGGTCACGGCGTGCGCGATGCGGACCATCTCCGTGATCCGGCCGCGCTTCTCCGAGCGCGTGAAGTACGACCGGACGCGCCGCCTGATCGACGTCGACGTGCCGACGTACAGGACCTCCTCACCGGGGCCGCGGAACAGGTAGACGCCGGGTGCGTCGGGCAGGCTGTCGGCGAGGTGACGCTTGCGGCGCACGTCCTGCGGGACGGGGTCGGTCGCGCCCGCGAGGTCCTCGAGGTGGGTGACGCCGAGCGGTCCGAGGCGGGCGAGGAGCGCGTGCAGCACGTCGACGGTGGCGCGCGCGTCCGCGAGGGCCCGGTGCTCGGGGGTCACGGTGGCCCGGAAGAGCGCGGCGAGCGTCGCGAGCTTGTGGTTGGGAGCCTCGTCGCGCGTGACGACGCGGCGCGCGAGCGGCACGGTGTCGAGGACCTGGTTGCCGGGCCACTCGTAGCCCGCGGCGCGGCACGCGGCCTTGAGGAACGAGACGTCGAACGGCGCGTTGTGCGCGACGAGCACGGCGCCGCGCGCGAACTCCAGGAAGCTCGGGAGCACGGCCTCGATGCGCGGCGCGCTCGCGACCATCGACGACGTGATGCCCGTCAGCCGGGCCACGAACGCGGGGACGGGGACGCCGGGGTCCACGAGGGTCTGGAACTCGCCGAGCACCTCGCCGCCGCGGACCTTGACCGCCCCGATCTCCGTGATGCCGGCCCCTGCCGGGGACCCACCCGTCGTCTCGAGGTCGACGACCACGAAGGTGACCTCGCGCAGCGGTGTGCCGAGGTCGTCGAGCGTCGGCTGGACCGGGACACCTCGCGGCGCGGCCTCCGTGCGGGACGAGGCGAGGAGGGGGCCGGACGACATGGCGGTGAGGCTAGCCAGGGGCACCGACACCGTCCGTCGGCGGGTCACCGCCCGAGCCGTGACGGCATAGGGTGGAGCCGGGGATTCGGGACGATCAGGGACGAATGCACCCGCGGCGCGCCGCGGGCCGCGCGCGGACGGGGGACGAGATGGCTGCGGGGAGGACGCCGGGCACCGGGCCTGACGGCGGCGACGTCCCGACGTCGGTGCGCCACCTGCTCGTCGACGCTGCGGCCCGGACGCTGGGCGACCTCGACGCCGCGCTCGTCCCCGCGGGGCTCCAGCGCGTCCGCGCGTTCGCGCCGCGGCGGCGCGCGACGGCCGGCGCGGCGCCCCTGTGGCGCGCGCTCCTCGACGACGCCGGGTTCCGGCACGCGGTCGCCGTCGCCTGGTCCCGAGAGCACGACCCGGCTCCCGGCGCGCCGCAGCCGTCCGGAGCGGGCGACGCCGTGGAGCCGCCGGACGCCGCACCCTGCCGGACCGACGACGAGACCACGCCCGCCCCGGACGTGACGGGGTCCGCGGGCGAGACAGCGGGCGCGCCCGGGACGCCCGCGGCGGTCCGCGAGGCGGCGGCCGGGGCGTTCCTGCTGCGCCCCGACGGCTGGGAAACCGCCGTCGAGCGCGCGCGGGCCCTCGACGAGGAGCTGTCCTCCGAGCGCTCCGCGCGCGCCGAGACCACGCGGCTGCGCCGCGAGCGGGACCAGCTCGCGGCCCGGGTCGACGAGCTGCGCACCGCGCTGCGCGAGGCCGCAGCACGCGCCGACGCCGCGACCGCGGAGGTGGCCGCCGCGCGCCGCACCGAGCGGCGCCTGCGGGCCGACGCCGACCGCGCCCGGGCCGAGGCCCGCACCGCGCGCGAGGAGGCGGCCGCCGAGCGGGCCGCGGCCGAGGCGGCGCTGCGGGACGCGCGCGAGGAGCGCCGGACCGCGGGGGCGGAGCTCGCGCGGGCGCGCGCCGAGCGCGACGAGGCGCGCCGCGCCCGGACGTCGACGGCCGACCTCGCGACGGCGCGCGCCCGGCTCCTGCTCGACACCGTCGTCGACGCCGCGGCGGGCCTGCGCCGCGAGCTCGCGCTCGGGCCGTCGACGACGACCCCGGCCGACGAGGTCGCGGCGGCCCTCCCGGACGCGGCGGGCAGGGCACGCCCCGGCTCGCGCGGCCGCGCGGGCGACGACCCGGCGCTGCTCGACGACCTGCTGTCGGTCCCGCGGACGCACCTCGTCGTCGACGGGTACAACGTCACGAAGACGGGGTTCGGCGACCTCACGCTCGCGGAGCAGCGCGACCGGCTCCTCGCCGGGCTCCTGCGCGTCGCGGCCGGAGGCACGGAGGTCACGGTGTGCTTCGACGGCGCGGACGCGGCGGCGCGCGCCGTGCGCGCGCCGCGCGGCGTGCGCGTGCTGTTCTCCTCGGGCGAGATCGCCGACGACCTCATCCGGCGCCTCGTCGCGGCGGAGCCTCCGGGGCGGCCCGTCGTCGTCGTGACGAGCGACCGGGCGGTGTCCGACGACGTGCAGCGCATGGGTGCGGCGTGCGTCCCGGCGCAGGCCCTCCTCGCGCGCCTCGCGCGCCGCTGACCGACCGACCGCCGCGGCGCGCCCCGGCCCGGCGCCCGGACGCGCACGGCCCTCCCCGGCGGGTGCCGGGGAGGGCCGTCGTCGCGCGGACCGCGGGGTCAGCGGACGGGCGCGGGCCCGTCCTCGTAGAGGGTCTCCACGTCGGTGGCGAAGTCCTTGAGCACCTCGCTGCGCTTCACCTTGAGCGACGGCGTGAGGTACCCGTTCTCGACGGTGAAGTCCGTGGTGAGCACGGTGAACTTGCGGATCGACTCGGCACGCGACACGGCCTCGTTGGCGCGCGTCACGGCCGCGTCGAGGGCCGCGAGCACGTCCGGGTCCTTGGCGGCCTCCTCGACCGTCATCGGCTCCTTGCCGTGCATGGCCGCCCAACCGGGGATGCCCTCCGGGTCGAGCGTGATCAGGGCCCCGATGAACGGCTTCTGGTCGCCCACCACGACGCACTGCGAGACGAGCGCGTGGGCGCGGATGCGGTCCTCGAGGACGGCGGGGGCGACGTTCTTGCCGCCCGCGGTGACGATGATCTCCTTCTTGCGCCCGGTGATGCGCAGGAAGCCGTCGTCGTCGAGCGAGCCGAGGTCGCCCGTGCGGAACCAGCCGTCGACGAACGCCTCCGCCGTGGCCTGCTCGTTGTTGTGGTACCCGCGGAACACGTGGTGGCCCTGGAGCAGGATCTCGCCGTCCTCGGCGATGCGGACCGCGCAGCCGGGCAGCTGCGTGCCGACGGTCCCGATCTTGGTGGTCGCGGGCCGGTTGACGCACGTCGGCGCCGTGGTCTCGGTGAGGCCGTAGCCCTCGAGGATGCGGATGCCGATGCCGCGGTAGAAGTGCCCGAGGCGCTCGCCGAGCGGGGCGCCGCCGGACACGGCGAACTTGGCGCGGCCGCCGAGCGCGTGGCGCAGCTTCTTGAACACGAGCGCGTCGGCGACCTTGTGCTGCAGGCGCAGGCCGAAGCCGGGGCCCGACGGCTCGTCGAGCGCGCGCGAGTAGGCGATCGCCGTCGCGGCCGCCCAGTGGAAGATCTTCAGCTTGCCGCCCGCCGCGGCCTTCTGCTCGGAGGAGTTGTAGACCTTCTCGAACACGCGGGGGACCGAGAGGATGTACGTGGGCTTGAACGTCCCGAGGTCCTCGAGCAGCGTCTTGGTGTCGGGCGTGTGCCCGAGCACCGTGCCGCCCGCCACGACGAGCACGCCGATGAAGCGCGCGAACACGTGCGCGAGCGGCATGAACAGCAGCGTGCGCCCGCCGGGCTCGCCGAAGACCTCGGGCACGGCCTCGACCGCGTTGACGGTGAGCGAGTAGAAGTTCTCGTGCGTGAGCTCGGCGCCCTTGGGGCGCCCGGTCGTGCCCGACGTGTAGATGATCGTCGCGACGTCGGCCAGGTCCGCGAGCCCGCGGCGGCGCTCGATCTCCGCGTCCTCGACGTCCGCGCCCTCGGCGGTGAGGGTCGCGATCGCGCCCGAGTCGACGACGAGCACGTCGCCGAGGGCCGGCACCTGGTCGCGCACCTCGCCGACGGTCGCCGCGTGCGCCTCGGTCTCGACCACGAGCAGCCGGACGTCCGCGTCCGACAGGATCCACTGCACCTGCTCCGGGCTCGACGTCTCGTAGAGCGGCACGGGCACGGCTCCCGCGGCCCACGTCGCCCAGTCGAGGAGCGTCCACTCGTACCGCGTGCGCGACATGATGCCGACGTGGTCGCCCGGCTGGATCCCGCGCGCCACGAGGCCCTTGGCGACGGCGACGACCTCGGCGTCGAACTCGCGTGCGCTGAGGGCCTGCCATGCCCCGTCGGCGCCGGTGCGGCGCTCGACGAGAGGCGCCGACGGGTCGGCCGCGACCCGGCTCGCGAGGAGGTCGTTGAGGTTCTTCGAGGGATCGACTTCGACGATCCGTGGGGCGCTGATCTCGTCCATTCTGGCTCCAGTGGCAGTAGTCGACGGTGGGAGAACCCTACCCAGTGGCGGCGTGTGCCGGGGACCTGTCGATGTCGGTAGGCTTCAGGGGCTGTGCGCTGCTTGCGCAACGATTTGCGGGGGCGCGGAGTTCCGGCGGGCCGACCCGGGGCGCGGGGTCACCGGCCCGTCGTCGTGCGTCGCCCCGGGGCGGGCAGCACCCGCAGCCAGGCTTCCAGTCAGCGGTACCGAGCGAGTGAGGACGGGACATGCACGCCATCGGTGTGGACATCGGCGGGACGAAGATCGCGGCCGGGGTCGTGGACGAGAAGGGCGAGATCCTGGCCCAGACGCGCCGTGACACCGAGCCCGACGACGTCGCGAGCATCGACCGCGCCATCGCCGACGTGTACGCCGAGCTCACCGCCGAGCACGAGGTCGGCGCCATGGGCCTCGCCGCGGCGGGCTTCGTCAGCCCGGACCGCACCTCCGTCCTCTTCGCCCCGAACATCGCGTGGCGCGAGTACCCCCTCGCGCGCAACGTGCGTGCCCTCATCGGCGACACGTCGGTGCCGATCGTCGTGGAGAACGACGCGAACGCGGCCGGCTGGGCCGAGTTCCAGTTCGGCGTCGGGCGCGACGCGACCGACATGCTCATGCTCACGGTCGGGACCGGCCTGGGCGGCGCGATCGTCGTCGACCGCGAGCTCGTGCGCGGCAAGTGGGGCGTCGCCGCCGAGGTGGGGCACATGCGCGTGGTCCCCGGCGGGCACTACTGCGGCTGCGGCCACGAGGGCTGCTGGGAGCAGTACGCCTCCGGTCGCGCGCTCGTCCGCGACGGTCAGAACGCGCTCATCGCGCAGCCCGACCGCGCGGCGCGCCTGCTCGAGATCTGCGGCGGCGACCCCGAGAAGCTCACCGGGCCCCAGATCACGCAGGCCGCGCAGGAGGGCGACGCCCTCGCGGTCGAGCTGTTCGCGACGCTCGGCCGCTGGATCGGCGAGGGCGCGGCGTCGGTGACCGCGCTGCTCGACCCCGAGCTCATCGTCATCGGCGGCGGCGTGGGCGCGGCGGGCGACCTGCTGCTGCAGCCCGTGCGCCGCGCGTTCGCCGACCAGCTCTCCGCGCGCGGGCACCGGCCCGAGGCGCGCATCGAGCTCGCCGAGCACGGCAACGAGGCGGGCATCGTCGGCGCGGCGGACCTCGCCCGCCGCTGACGGGGCGCGCCATCCACGTGCACGCGCGGGCGGGCCGTCAGACGACGGCGCCCGGGCCGTCGTCGTCGTCCTCGCGCCGGTGCGGCATGCGCCAGAGCAGGATCGCGAGCCCGACGAGGAACGCCCCGCCGCCCACCTGCGCGACGACCACGGGGTACGGGCGCGCGACGACGAGCACGACGAGCAGCAGGACCGGCACGGCCACGACGAGCGCCCAGGCCATCGTCAGGAGCGGGTCCCGCCCCAGCACGAGCGGCGGGTCCGGCGGCACGAAGTGGCTCTCGGCCTCCTCGAGGTCCTCGACCTCCGGCGTCGTCGGCCAGTCGCGGGGACCGCTCGCGCGCACCCACGGCGCGACGGGCACGGAGCCGAGCACGTCCGCCGGCCCCCGGCCGGGCGCGCCCGGGCTCGCGGTGTCCCCGGCCACCGGCCCGCGTCGCGCGTCGTCACCGGTCCCGCCGGGACGCGGGGCGTCGTCGAGGTCGGACAGGTCGGCGAGCTCGGCCACGATCCCGGCCCACTGCGCGTCGACGTCCAGCGCCGGCTCGCGCGGGGCCTCGCCCGGCGTCGCGTCCTCGGGCGTCGCGGGGCCCTCGGGAGCCTCCTGCCCGTCGTCGGGCGTGGGGTCGGGTGCGTCGTCGGGCTGCGGGGAGTCCGGCTGGGCGTTCGGTGCGGCCATGGGAATCACTCTAGAGTCGTGTGCACGTCCCGTGCCGGGACCCCGCGAGGAGGAACGTTGTTCTACTGGTTCATGAAGCAGGTGATGGTCGGCCCGATCCTGCGGCTGCTGTACCGTCCCTGGACGCGGGGCGTCGAGCACGTGCCGGACGAGGGCGGCGCGATCCTCGCGAGCAACCACCTCGCGGTCATCGACTCCTTCATCCTGCCGCTCGTGCTGGACCGCAAGGTCCAGTTCCTCGGCAAGTCCGACTACTTCACGGGCACCGGGGTCAAGGGACGCCTGACGGCCGGGTTCATGCGCGGCGTCGGCACCATCCCCGTCGACCGCTCGGGCGGCAAGGCCAGCGAGGCGGCGCTCGAGACCGGCCTGCGCGTGCTGCGCGACGGCGACCTCTTCGGCATCTACCCCGAGGGCACGCGCAGCCCCGACGGCCGCCTGTACCGGGCCAAGACGGGCGTCGCGCGCCTCGCGCTCGAGTCGGGGGCGCCGGTGATCCCCGTCGCCATGGTCGGGACCAACATCGCGCAGCCCATCGGCAAGGTGATCCCCACCCCGATGCCGATCGGCGTCGTCATCGGCGAGCCGCTCGACTTCTCGCGCTACCGCGGCATGGAGAACGACCGCTTCATCCTGCGCGCCGTGGCGGACGAGATCCAGTACGCGATCATGCGGCTGTCGGGCCAGGAGTACGTCGACATCTACGCCGCGACGGCCAAGGCCCGCCTCGCCGCCGGCCACACCGAGTCCGAGCAGGCCGGCGGCGCCCCCGGCGGGCGTCCGGCTCCCGACGTCCAGGTCCCGGAACCGCCGTCGGGACCCGGTGCGGCGTCAGTAGACTGAGCGACGGCCGCTCGCGCGGTGCGCACGGTGCCCCTCGCGGGCACGCGCCCGTCGCCGTCGCCGCCACCCCCCGCCGGACCGCGTCCGTCCGGCCAGGATCCGTCCTACGAGAGGTTCTGAGTTCACATGTCGGTTCGTCGCGTCGCCCTCCTCACCGCGGGCGGTTTCGCCCCGTGCCTGTCCTCCGCCGTCGGGGGTCTCATCGAGCGGTACACGGAGCTCGACCCTCAGATCGAGATCATCGCCTACCAGTACGGCTACCACGGCCTGCTGACGGGCACGAAGATCGTCGTGGACGACGAGGGCCGCAAGCAGGCGGGCGTCCTGCACCGGTTCGGCGGCTCGCCGATCGGCAACTCGCGCGTCAAGCTCACCAACGCGGCCGACTGCGTCAAGCGCGGCCTGGTCCAGGAGGGCCAGGACCCGCTGCACGTCGCGGCGGAGCAGCTCAAGGCCGACGGCGTCGACGTGCTGCACACGATCGGCGGCGACGACACGAACACGACGGCGGCCGACCTCGCCGCGTACCTGCACGACAACGGCTACGAGCTCACGGTCGTGGGCCTGCCCAAGACGATCGACAACGACGTGATCCCGATCCGCCAGTCGCTCGGCGCGTGGACCGCCGCCGAGGAGGCCGCCGGGTTCGCGGCGAACATCATCGGCGAGCACCGCTCGGGCCCGCGCATGCTCATCGTGCACGAGGTCATGGGCCGCCACTGCGGCTGGCTCACCGCGGCGGCCGCGGCCGAGTACCGCAAGTGGCTCGACGCGCAGGAGTGGGCCCCGGCCCTCGGCCTGACGCGCGAGCGCTGGGACGTGCACGCCGTGTTCCTGCCGGAGCTCGCGATCGACATCGACGCCGAGGCCGAGCGCCTCAAGGCGGTCATGGACACCCAGGGCAACGTCAACATCTTCCTGTCCGAGGGCGCGGGCATGCACGAGATCGTCGCGCAGCTCGAGGCGGCGGGCGAGGAGGTCCAGCGCGACCCCTTCGGCCACGTCAAGCTCGACACGGTCAACCCCGGCCAGTGGTTCGCGAAGCAGTTCGCCGAGAAGCTCGGTGCCGAGAAGGTCATGGTCCAGAAGTCCGGCTACTTCTCGCGCGCCGCGGCCGCGAACGCCGAGGACCTGCGCCTCATCAAGTCGATGACCGACCTCGCGGTCGAGTGCGCGCTGCGCGGCGAGTCCGGCGTCATCGGCCACGACGAGGAGAACGGCGACCGCCTGCGCGCGATCGAGTTCCCGCGCATCGCCGGCGGCAAGGCGTTCGACGTGACGCAGCAGTGGTTCGGCGAGCTGCTCGAGGGCATCGGCCAGCCGCTGGTGCCCGCGGCGCCCGCCGCGCACTGATCCGAGGCGCGGGATGACCACCACGAGCGAGCCGGGGACCGACGCCGGGCTCGACCACTTCCGCACGCTCGTCGCGCTCCAGCAGCCGACGTGGCCGGACGAGGCGGCGCTCGGCGCCGTCCGGGACCGGCTCGCGGCCTCCGCGCCGCTCGTGGTGCCCGCCGCGGCCGACACGCTGCGCTCCCGCCTGGCCGCGGCCGGGCGGGGCGAGGCGTTCCTCCTGCAGGGAGGGGACTGCGCCGAGACGTTCGCCGAGGCGAACGCCGACCGCATCCGCAACAAGATCCGCACCATCCTGCAGATGGCGGTCATCCTCACGCACGGCGCGAGCATGCCCGTCGTGAAGATGGGCCGCATGGCCGGGCAGTACGCCAAGCCGCGCAGCTCCGACTCGGAGACGCGCGACGGCGTGACCCTGCCCGCGTACCGGGGCGACATGATCAACGGGCACGCCTTCACGCCCGAGGCGCGCGTCCCGGACCCGGAGCGCCTCGTCCAGGCGTACCAGATCTCGGCGGCCACCTGGAACGTCGTGCGCGCGTTCACGACGGGCGGGTTCGCCGACCTGCGCCAGGTCCACGAGTGGAACCGCGGCTTCATGCGCAACCCCGCGTACGCGCGCTACGAGCGCACCGCGTCCGAGATCGACCGGGCGATCCGCTTCATGGACGCGTGTGGCGCCGACTTCGACGCGCTGCGCACGGTCGAGTTCTTCGTCAGCCACGAGGCGCTCGTGCTCGACTACGAGCGTGCGCTCACGCGCCGCGACACGCGCACGGGCGACGCGTACGACACGTCGGCCCACTTCCTGTGGATCGGCGAGCGCACGCGCCAGCTCGACGGCGCGCACGTCGACTTCCTCTCGCGTGTCGCCAACCCGATCGGCGTCAAGCTCGGCCCCACGACGACGCCCGACGTCGCGCTGGAGCTCGCCCGCCGGCTCAACCCGGACGGCGTCGAGGGCCGCCTGACGTTCATCACGCGCATGGGTGCGGGCAACGTCCGCGACGCGCTCCCGCCGCTCGTCGAGGCCGTGGCGCGCGCCGGGGTGCCCGTCACGTGGGTCACGGACCCGATGCACGGGAACACGATCACGTCCGCGAGCGGCTACAAGACGCGCCGCTTCGACGACGTGCTCGACGAGGTGCGCGGCTTCTTCGAGGTGCACCGCGCCGCGGGCACGGTCCCCGGCGGCCTCCACGTGGAGCTCACCGGCGACGACGTCACCGAGGTGCTCGGGGGCAGCGAGGAGATCGACGACGCGGGCCTCGCCCTGCGCTACGAGACCCTCGTGGACCCGCGGCTCAACCACCAGCAGTCGCTCGAGATGGCGTTCCAGGTCGCGGAGATGCTGCGGCGCTGACCGTCGCAGCGGCGGCGCGGCGCGTCAGGCGGGGGACGGCGCGCCGTCGCCGGTGAGCGACCAGCTCGCGAGCAGGCTCAGCGACCGCGCCGACGGCGACCCGGGCTCGGCCGAGTACACGTAGAGCGTCGTGCTCGGGTCCCCCGGGAGCGTGAGCGTCTCGTACTCCACGGTGAGCTCGCCGACCACGGGGTGGCGCAGCCGCTTCGACCCGTACGTGCGCTGGTTCACGCGGTGCTCGTCCCACCAGCGCGCGAAGTCGTCGCTGGTCTCGCGCAGCTCGGCGACGAGATCGGCCGTCGCCCGGTCGGCGGGGTCGTTGCCCGCCTCGAGGCGAAGGTTCTCCACGGCGACGCGCGCCTGCTCCTCCCAGTCGACGAACAGCGACCGCGCCTCGTCGTCGAGCAGCATCCAGCGCGCGTAGTTGCGCCGGGGCGCGGGGAACCGCTCGAAGTCGGTGAAGAGGGCCCTGCCCAGGCGGTTCTGCGCGAGCACGTCGGCGCGGCGGCCGAGCACGAGGACCGGGACGTCGGCGAGGGCGTCGAGCAGCTGGTACAGCCCGGGCCGCAGCCGCTGCACGGGCCGTGCCCGTCGCTGCGGCGTCGCCGTGCCCAGCCCGACGAGGTCGGCGAGGTGGGCCCGGCCCGCGGCGTCGAGCGCGAGCGCCCGGCCGATCGCGTCGACGACCGCCGGCGACGGCGTGATGCGACGACCCTGCTCGAGCCGAGCGTAGTAGTCGGTCGACACCCCGGCGAGGAACGCGACCTCCTCGCGGCGCAGCCCCGGCACGCGGCGCGCCCGGCCGTCGGCGGGCAGGCCCGCACGGGTCGGGTCGCACTCGCTCCGTGCGCGGCGCAGGAAGTCCGCCAGCTCCGTGTTCCTCTGCGGCATCCCCCCATTCTGGATGCCCGCCCCGCCGAGCGCGCCGTCGAGGGGAGGACGCGCAGTCCTCGGTCGCGCCGACCCAGGACCGGCAGGGCATGGTGCGGCCCCCCACGAGGGTCCCTCGGACAGGAGTCTGGACACGTCGGCACGCCGTGCCGGCCCCGACCCACCGAAGGAGTCCTCATGACCTACCCCACCGACCGTCCCGCCACCTGGTTCGTCACCGGCACCTCGCGCGGCCTCGGCCTCGAGCTCGTCCGCCAGCTCCTCGACCGCGGCGAGAACGTCGCGGCGACCACCCGCTCGACCGAGCGTCTCCTCGGCGCCCTCGCGGGCACCGACACGTCGCGCCTGCTCGCCCTGCCCGTCGACCTCGCCGACGAGGCGCAGGTGACGCAGGCCGTCGCCGCCGCCACCGACCGCTTCGGCGGGATCGACGTCGTCGTGAACAACGCCGGGTACGGCTTCCTCGCCGCCGTCGAGGAGGTGTCCGACGCGGAGGC
>Ga0182748_1003964_pt1 | contig 12100 bp, 10 predicted proteins | sample eDN3rd37CKraftOP_FD_128877 | JGI IMG/M metagenome (GOLD analysis project Ga0182748, IMG submission 128877) | Enriched Organic Plus compost microbial communities from Emeryville, California, USA - eDNA 3rd pass 37_C Kraft OP (version 2) (version 2) ...
CCCACGATACCCGAATGATGCACCCGGACCCACAATGACCCGGTGATCCAACAGACAGAATGTCGAGCTCCCCTGGCCAGCATCTTTGGCCAAAGCCGCGCGCGGTCCCTGCCCGACTCGCCCGCGGCTTTTCTTTTTCCGGCATTTTCCGTGGCGAAACCCGGCGCGATCGCGCATATGAATGCTATGCTGGATCGTGCAACATCCCCCGCTTCGCCCATGACTATCGACGAGATCGTCGACAATTTCACGCTGCTCGACGAGTGGGACGACCGTTACCGCTACCTGATCGAGCTCGGGCGCGCGCTGCCGCCGCTGCCCGAGGCGGACCACGTCGAGGCCAACAAGGTGCAGGGCTGCGCCAGCCAGGTCTGGATGACGACGCAGGTCGAGCGCGACGGCGCCGCGGGTCCGACGCTCACCTTCCTCGGCGACAGCGATGCGCATATCGTGCGCGGCCTCGTCGCCATCCTGCTCGCGCTCTATTCGGGCAAGCCCGCGCGCGAGATCCTCGCGCTCGATGCCGTCGCGCTGTTCGAGAAGCTCGGGCTGCGCGAGCACCTGACGCCGCAGCGCTCCAACGGCTTCCGCTCCATGGTCGACCGCATCAAGGCCGATGCGCGCGCCGCGCTGGCGGCGGCCTGACCGGGCACGGACGCCGGCCCGCCTATTTGCCGCGGCGGCGGCGCTGCTGCCCGAGCCCCATCTGCTTGGCGAGGCGCGAGCGCGCGGCGGCGTAGTTCGGCGCCACCATCGGATAGTCGGGCGGCAGGCCCCACTTCTCGCGATACTGCTCCGGCGACAGGTTGTACTGGGAGCGCAGGTGCCGCTTGAGCGATTTGAACTTCTTGCCGTCCTCGAGACAGACGATGTGCTCGGACGTGATCGACTTCTTCACCGGGATCGCCGGCTTCATCGCGTCCGGCCGCGGCAGTCCGCGTGCGCCCGCCACCTGCGCGAGCGCGGCGTGGACCTGGTTGATCAGGTCGGACAGCTCGCTCGCCGGCACCGTGTTGTTGCTCACATAGGCCGACACGATCTCGGCCGTCAGCTCAATGAAATCGTCCGGGCTCTCGCCCGGCTCAACGCTCTTCATCTCGTCCCCCGTCCGTCCCCGCGATGAAACCCGGCGCCAGTATTTGCGCGGATATATTTGCGCGGATTTTGTTGTCGCCCGTCGAAGAATTACTCAGAAAAGGCAGGTTCTTGTAGGTAATAATACTGTCGTCGCCGGCATTTTCGCAAGAATAGCGGCCGTCCCACCCGCGAGCGCCGGGCAGGCGCCCCGCCGCCCACGCCTGCGTCCGAAATCGTGAATTGAACGGGGCGGCGCCGCTGCCACATAGTCCGGCGCACAGGACAGACGAGGGACCGGACCGGAATGACAGAGACCGCCGACAAGCCCGCCGCCAAGATCGCCAAGTCCGACGCCGACTGGCGCCGCGAACTCACGCCCGAGCAGTATCACGTCACGCGCGAGCATGGCACCGAACGCGCCTTCACCGGCCCCTATGTGAACGAGAAGCGCGCGGGCACCTATGCCTGCGTGTGCTGCGGGGCGCCGCTGTTCGAGTCGGGGACGAAGTACGATTCCGGGTCCGGGTGGCCGAGCTTCTACAAGCCGATGGCGGCGCAGGCGATCGAGGAGCACGACGACCGGTCGTGGTTCATGCGGCGCACCGAGGTCCGCTGCGCCGCCTGCGACGCTCATCTCGGCCACGTCTTCCCGGACGGGCCCGATCCGACCGGCCTGCGCTACTGCATCAACGGCTGCGCCCTGAATTTCAAGCCGTCCGGCGGTCCGGACGAGCGCAAATAGCTCCCCTTTAGCCGGCAAGGCCGCGCCAGCCTGTCCGCTGCGGCCGCCCATTCGGGCAGCCCGGGCGGCAACCCCGGCGCGGCCCAAACGTTGAGTGCGTGCCATGAAGCCCCAGCAGCAGCGCCCCCTGCCCATCCCGCGCGAGCCGCGCGCGCCCGCCCGCCCAACCCATGCGAGCTGGCACGGCGTCACGCTCACGGACGAGTACGCCTGGCTCAAGGACGACAACTGGCAGGTGGTCATCCGCGACCCGGCCGCGCTCAAGGACGACATCCGCGCCTATCTCGAGGCCGAGAACGACTACACCGCCGCGCTGCTCGGCGACACCGACGACCTGCAGGCGGCGCTGTTCGCGGAGATGCGCGGGCGCATCAAGGAGGACGATTCCTCCGTGCCGACGCCCGACGGGCCGTTCGCCTATTTCACGCGCTTCCGCGAAGGCGCGCAGCACCCGATGATCTGCCGCACCCCGCGCGACGGCGGCCCCGAGCAGGTCCTGCTCGACGGCGACGCGCTCGCACACGGCAAGGCCTTCTTCCACCTGGGCGAGGCGCGGCAGTCGCCCGACCACAGGTTCATCGCCTGGCTCTGCGACGAGGCCGGCTCGGAGTTCTACACCGCGCGCATCCGCAACACCGAGACCGGGCTCGACCTGGCCGACATCGTGCCGGAAGCCACCGGCAGCGCGATCTGGAGCGCGGACGGCTCGGCCATCTACTACGTGCGGCTCGACGAGAACCACCGCCCGCATTCCGTCCACCGGCACCGCCTCGGCACGCAGGTGAGCGAGGACGAGCTGATTTTCGAGAACGACGACCCGCAGTACTTCGTCTCGATCTCGCAGACCCAGTCGGGCCGTTTCGGGCGCATCACGCTGCACGATCACGAGACGTCGGAATGCTGGCTGCTCGACCTTGACGATCCGCGCGCCAGTCCGCGCCTCGTCGCGCGCCGCGAGACGGGCGTGCAGTACGACGTCGAGGACCATCCCGCGCTCGGCGGCGAGCCCATGCTGGTCATCCGCACGAATGCCGACGGCGCCGAGGACTTCAAGATCGCGCTCGCGCCGCTGGCGAACAGCGAGCGCGGCAACTGGCGCGACCTCGTCTCGCATCGGCCCGGCGTCTATCTTCTCACCTTCATGCTGCTCGCCGACTGGCTGATCCGGCTCGAGCGCGAGGACGGCGTGCCGCGCATCGTCGTGCGCCGCCTCGGAACGGGCGAAGAGCACACGATCGCCTTCGCCGAGGAGGCCTATTCGCTCGGCGTCGACCCCGGCTTCGAGTTCGCGACCAACACGCTGCGCTTCACCTATGCCTCGATGACGACACCGAGCGAGGTTTGGGACTACGACCTCGTCACGCGCGAACGCGCGCTGCGCAAGCGCCAGGAGATCCCGTCGGGCCATGATCCGTCGTCCTACGTCACGCGGCGGCTGATGGCGCCCGGGCACGACGGCGCGATGATCCCGATCTCGCTCCTGCACCACAAGGACACCCCGATCGACGGCAGCGCACCGGGCCTGCTCTACGGCTACGGCGCCTACGGCATCTCGATCCCCGCCGGCTTCAGCGGCAGCCGCCTGTCGCTCGTCGACCGCGGTTTCGTCTACGCCATCGCGCACGTGCGCGGCGGCACCGAGAAGGGCTGGCACTGGTATCGCAACGGCAAGCTCGCGCACAAGCCGAACACGTTCCGCGACTTCATCTCGGCCGCCGAGTTCCTCACCGCGAACGGCTGGATGGCGCGCGACAAGGTGGTGGCGGACGGCGGCTCCGCCGGCGGCATGCTGATGGGCGTGATCGCCAACGAGCGGCCCGACTTGTGGGCCGGCGTCATCGCCGAGGTGCCGTTCGTCGACGTGCTCAACACCATGCTCGACGGCTCACTGCCGCTCACCCCGCCGGAGTGGCCCGAGTGGGGCGATCCGCGCACCGACGAGGCGGCGTTCAAGCTGATCCGCAGCTATTCGCCCTACGACAACGTGCGCGCCCAGGCCTATCCGGCGATGCTCGTGCTCGCCGGCCTCACCGATCCGCGCGTGACCTACTGGGAGCCCGCGAAGTGGGTGGCGCGCCTGCGCGCGCGGCGCACCAACGACGCCCTGCTCGCGCTGCGCACCAACCTCGACGCCGGTCACGGCGGCGCCTCCGGCCGCTTCGAGCGGCTCAAGGAGGTGGCGCTGTCCTATGCTTTCGCGATCAAGGTGACGGGGGCGAGGAGAGAAACGCGCGCTTAGAGGCGCTTCATGCCTCGGCAATGCGATAGCCGATACCCGGCTCGGTGAGGATGAGGCGCGGGTCGTCCGGCTGCGCCTCGATCTTTTGTCGCAGCTGGCCAATGTAGACGCGCAGGTATTGCGTATCCTCCGTGTGCGCCGGGCCCCACACGGCAGCGAGGATCTGCTTGTGGGTGATGACCCGGCCGGCGTGACGGGCAAGGAACGAGAGCAGCTCGAATTCCCTGGGCGTGAGCTTGAGCTCCGCCCCTCCGCGCGTCACCCGGTGACGCACGGCGTCGACCTCCAGATCGCCGACCCGCAGCACCGGGATTTCCGCCTTGCGCTGCAAGCGATGGCGCAGCGCGGTGCGCATGCGCGCCATCAGCTCGCCCACGCTGAACGGCTTGTTGACGTAGTCGTCGGCACCGAGGTCGAGCGCCTCGATCTTCTCGGCCTCCCGCTCGCGCGCCGACAGCACGATGATCGGCACGTCCGACCATTCGCGGGCGCGGCGAATGACGTCCTTGCCGTCCCCGTCCGGCAGGCCGAGGTCGAGCAGCACGATGTCCGGCGTGTCGGCCGCGATCCGTTTGACGGCCTCGGTCACGGTGCCGACGCTCGCCATGTCGTAGTCGTTCGCTTCCAGTGCCGGCTTGAGGAAGCGCAGGATGGCGGCTTCGTCGTCGACGACGAGGACGCGGGTCTTGGCGGTCATGCGGTGTCCTGCGCGCGCGGAAAGGCCATGACGAAGCGGGCGCCACGGCCGTCCGCGACCGGCGTCTCGACGTCGATCGAACCGCCATGCGCCCTCATGATGCCCTTGGCAATAGCGAGCCCAAGGCCCGTGCTCTGATGGCCGTCCGACCCCCCCTGCTCCGCCCCGCTGGCGAACTTCTCGAAGATGTGCGGCAGGATAGCCGGCGCCACGCCCGGGCCGTCGTCGGTCACGCGCAGGATGACGGCGGCGGGATCGGCCACGGCGTCGATCACGATGCGCGTCTCCTTGGGCGTGTGCACGAGCGCGTTGGCCACCACGTTCCCGATCGCCTGCTCGGCCAAGGCGGCGTCGCCGCGCACGAGCGGCAGGTCCGCCGGCAGCGCGACCGCAATCGACTGCGCTGCGCCGCGCCGGCGCACGCCGCCGACGATCCGGTCCACGATCTCGCGCAGGTCGAGCCAGTCGCGGCGCAGCTCCAGCGCGCCGGCGTCAATGCGGGTGATGGCGAGCAGGTTGCGCACCATCTCGTCGAGGCCTTCCGCCTCCTGCTTGATCTGGCCGAGCAGGTCCCTCTGCGTGTCCGGACTTAGCCTGTCACGGTAGTCGATGAGACTCGTTGCCGCGCCGAGGATCGACGACAGCGGCGTGCGGAAGTCGTGCGAGATCGAGGCGAGCAACGTGTTGCGCACCCGTTCGGTCTCGGTCGCGGTCCTGGCGCTCACCATCTCACGCGTGAGCGCGGCGCGATCGAGCGCCGCCGCCGTTTGTTCCGACAAGGTCTCCAGCAGCGCTCGCGCCTCGGAGTCGAGCGGGCCCGCGCCGTCGCCCTTGCCGACGCCGATCACGCCCAGCGCCTTGTCGCCGATGCGCAGCGGCACGAAATACCAGCGCACGATCGGCAGCGTCCCGGTGCCGGCGCCGGCCGGTTCGCGGTGACTGTAGGCCCAGCGCGCCGCCGTCATTTCGGCGGCGTCGAGCACGTCCTCCGGCGGCCAGGCCGCCGTCAGCGCCAGATCGTCGCCGTGCGCGATCAGCACGATCACGGGCCGGCCGAGGCTCGCATGGATCTCGCTGGCGGCGCCCTCGGCGAGCGCGTCCTGCATCGCCAGCCCCGACATGCGGCGGGTGAACTCATAGAGCCGGCGCATCGCGCGCATGCGCCTCGCGGCGATGCGCGCCTGCTCACGCACACGGCCCGCCATCGCCGCGCTGACCACCGCGACCACGAGGAAGATCACCAGCGCCAGAAGCTCGTACGGCTCGGCGATGGTGAAGGTGTAGAGCGGCGGTATGAAGAAGAAGTTGTAGACGGCGAAGGACAGGAGCGAAGCGTAGATCGCCGGCCAGATGCCGAAGCTCACCGCGGTGAACAGCACCGCCAGCATGAACACCATCGAAAGGTTCGGAATGGGCGTGAACTGGATGAGACCCCTGCCGATCGCGAGCGCGGCGACGACCGCCAGCGTGGCATAGAGGAAATGCAGCGTGTCGTGCGAAAGCCAGGTGCGAGACGGCTTGCGAGACGGCTTGCGCGGCGACGCCGCCTCCGCCTCGCGCGTCACGAGATGGATGGCGATGTCGCGCGTGCGGTGCACGAGCTCGTGCGACAGCGAGCGGCGCAGCAGCTCGCGCAGGAATCCGCCGCGCGAGCGTCCGATGACGATCTGCGTGACGTTCTCGAACCTCGCGAAGCGCAACAGTTCGGCCGGCAGATCGTTGCTGGTGAGCGTGCTGGTCTCGGCGCCCAGGCTCTGCGCCAGCGCCATGGCATCGTCCAGGCGCTTGCGCGCCGCGTTGTCCAGCACGGTGTCCGGACGTTCGACCGTGACCGCCATCCATGGCGCATCCATCAGGTCGGCCAAACGCTTGGCTGCGCGGACCACGGCCGGCGACACCGGGTCGGGGCCGATACAGGCGAGGATGCGCTCGCCCGCCGCCCAGGGACCTTCGATCGCCTGCGCCTGCATGCGCTCGATCAGCGCGGCATCGACGCGCTCGGCTGCGCGGCGCAGCGCCAACTCGCGCAGGGCCGTGAGGTTCTGCGGCTTGAAGAAGTGCTCGACCGCGCGCGCCGCGGTGTCCTGCACGTAAACCTTGCCCTCGGCGAGCCGGCGCAGCAGCTCGTCCGGCGGGAAATCGACCAGCACGACCTCGTCGGCCTTGTCGAAGACCGTGTCGGGCACCGTCTCGCGCACGCGCACCTTGCTGATCTTCTGGATGACGTCGTTGAGGCTTTCGAGGTGCTGGATGTTGAGCGTCGTCCAGACGTCGATGCCGCTGTCGAGCAGTTCGTCCACATCCTGCCAACGCTTGGGATGGCGGCTGCCCGGCACGTTGGTGTGGGCGTATTCGTCCACCAGCAGCAGGCTCGGCTTGCGCGCGAGCGCGGCGTCGAGGTCGAACTCGCGCATCACCTGATTGCGATAGACGATCGGCTTGCGCGGCAGAACCTCCAGGCCCTCGAGGAGTTGCGCGGTCTCGCGCCGCTCGTGTGTCTCGACGAGGCCGGCGACCACGTCGCGGCCGCCGGCGCGTTCGCTGTGCGCCGAGGTGAGCATGGCGTAGGTTTTGCCGACCCCGGGGGCGGCGCCCAGAAAAATCTTCAGCCGGCCGCGGCCCTCTTTCCTGGCCAGCGCCAGCAGGGCGTCGGGGGACGCTCTTTGCGTTTCGTCGCCGGGCATTCGGCTCCTCACAGGAGCGAAGCTTAGGATTCGAAGCTCAGGATCCAGCTTAGGATTTCATGGCATCGAGCGCGAGATTGAGCTTGAGCACATTCACGCGTGGCTCGCCCAAAAGTCCCAGCCAGCGGCCTTCGGTCCGCGCTGCGACCAGGGCACGCAGGCGCTCCTGCGGCAGGTTGCGCGCCCTGGCCACGCGCGGCACCTGGAAGAGCGCGGCCTCGGGCGAGATGTCCGGGTCGAGGCCGCTGGCGGAGGCCGTGACCAAGTCGACCGGCACGGCCGCGCGCGGGTTCTCGGCCTTGAGCCTGTCCGCCTCGGCCGTCACACGGTCGGCGAGTGCCTTGCTGGTGGGCCCGAGGTTGGAGCCCATGGAGTTCGCCGCGTTGTAGGGCGCTCCGACCGTCTTGGACGGGTCCTGAGGATCGGGCGCAGTGGTCGCCGACGGCCGGCCGTGGAAATATCGATCCTGCGTGAAGTTTTGCCCGATCAGCTCCGAGCCGATCACCCTGCCGTCCGTCTCGATCAGGCTGCCCTGCGCCTGCGCGGGGAAGATGACGCCGGCAATGCCGGTGATCACCAAGGGATAGACGAGACCGGTGATGATCGTGAGCCCGACGATGAATACGACGGCTGGACGGAGCTCTTTCAACATGGCTGCTCTCCTCATCAGGCCAGGCCCAAAGCGGTGACGGCGATGTCGATCGCCTTGATGCCGATGAACGGCAGGACAATTCCGCCGAGGCCATAGATCAGCAGATTGCGGCGCAGCAGGGCGGCGGCACCGATCGGCCGGTACGTCACGCCCTTCAGCGCGAGCGGGATGAGCGCGATGATGATGAGCGCGTTGAAGATGATGGCCGACAGGATGGCGCTCTGCGGGCTCGCCAGGCCCATGATGTTGAGCACGCCGAGCTGGGGATAGAACGCCGCGAACATCGCGGGGATGATGGCGAAGTACTTCGCCACGTCGTTGGCGATGGAGAACGTGGTCAGCGAACCGCGCGTCATCAGGAGCTGCTTGCCGATCTCGACCACCTCGATGAGCTTGGTCGGGTCGGAATCGAGGTCGACCATGTTGCCGGCCTCGCGCGCGGCCTGCGTGCCCGACTGCATGGCGACGCCGACGTCGGCCTGTGCGAGCGCGGGAGCGTCGTTGGTGCCGTCGCCGCACATGGCGATGAGCCGGCCATTGCTCTGCTCGTTGCGGATGTAGCGCAGCTTGTCCTCGGGCGTAGCCTCGGCGATGAAGTCGTCGACGCCGGCTTCCGACGCGATCGAGGCGGCGGTGACCGGGTTGTCGCCGGTGATCATCACGGTCTTGATGCCCATGCGCCGCAGCGCGGCGAAGCGGTCCTTGACGTCCGGCTTCACCACGTCCTTGAGGTGGATGACGCCGAGGATGCGCCCGCCGTCGACCAGGCCGAGCGGCGTGCCACCCGAGCGGGCGATCCGGTCCACGGCGGCGCGGAAGGCCGGCGGCTCCGGGACATCCTGTCCGGCCTCGTCGCGGGCAAACCTGAGCACCGAGTCGATGGCTCCCTTGCGCAGCCGTCGCGCCCCGACATCGACACCCGACAGGCGAGTGGTCGCCGAGAACTCGATGAACCGCGCGCCCGCCGGCGTGGCCTCGCGCCGCACGCCGTACTTGTCCTGGGTCATCGCGACGATGGAGCGGCCTTCCGCGGTTTCGTCGGCGTCGCTGGCCAGCAGCGCGGCCTCCGCCGCCTCGCGCTCGGTCACGCCCGGCACCGGGATGATCTCGGTCGCCAGCCGGTTTCCGAAGGTGATGGTGCCGGTCTTGTCGAGCAGCAGCGTATCGACGTCGCCGGCCGCCTCCACCGCGCGGCCGGACATCGCCAGCACGTTGAAGCGCACCAGGCGGTCCATGCCGGCGATGCCGATGGCCGAGAGCAGCGCACCGATGGTGGTCGGAATGAGCGTCACGAACAGGGCCACCAGCACCACCACCGAGATCGCGCCGCCCGCGTACATCGCGTAGCTCGGGATGGTCGCGGTGGCGAACACGAAGATCAGCGTGAGGCCGACCAGCAGGATGGTCAGCGCGATCTCGTTCGGCGTCTTCTGCCGTTCGGCGCCCTCGACCAGCCTGATCATGCGATCGAGGAAGGACGAGCCGGGCGACGAGGTGATGCGGACGACGATGCGGTCGGAGATCACGGTGGTGCCGCCGGTGACCGCCGAGCGGTCGCCGCCGGACTCGCGGATCACCGGCGCGGATTCGCCGGTGACGGCGGCTTCGTTGATCGAGGCGATGCCTTCGATCACCTCCCCGTCGCCGGGGATGATGTCGCCGGCCTCGCAGACGACGAGGTCGCCGGCCTCCAGCTCTTCGGCCGGGACCCCCTCGTAGAGGTCGTGGTTGTCGGGTGAGAGCAGACGCTTGGCGGCCGTCTCGGTGCGCGTCCTGCGCAACGTGTCGGCCTGCGCCTTCCCGCGCCCCTCCGCCACGGCCTCGGCGAAGTTGGCGAACAGCACGGTGAACCACAGCCACACCACGATCTGCAGCTCGAAGCCGATGCCGTGCGCGCCCTGCACGACGTCGCGCACGAGGAGCACGGTGGTCAGCACCGTGACCACCTCCAGCACGAACATGACCGGATTCTTGACCAGCGTGCGCGGGTCCAGCTTGACGAAAGACTGGCCGATCGCGGGCAGCACGATCCTGGGATCGAGCAGGGTCGAGACCGGCATCCGCTTACGCACCTTGGAGGCTTCCATCATCGTCACTCCGGATTGCGCCGCTCAGAACGTCTGGCCGGCGAGCATCGCGAGATGCTCGACGATGGGCCCGAGCGCGAGCGCGGGGAAAAAGGTGAGGCCGCCGACGATGAGGATGATGCCGACGAGCAGCCCGACGAACAGCGGACCCGTGGTCGGAAAGGTGCCAAGCGATGCGGCCACCGTCTTCTTCTGCGCGAGCGCGCCGGCGATCGCCATGGCCGGGACGATCATCCAGAAGCGGCCGATGAACATCGCGACCGCGCCGGAGAGATTGTAGAAGAAGGTGTTGCCGGTGAGCCCCGCGAAGGCCGATCCGTTGTTGCCGGTCTGCGACGAATAGGCGTAGAGCACTTCCGAGAAGCCGTGCGGACCGGCGTTGTTCATCGACGCGACCGCCGGCGGATAGACCACCGCGATCGCGGTCCAGCCCAGGATCATCAGCGGCAGGACCAGGATGGCGAGCATGGCCAGCTTCACCTCGCGCGCCTCGATCTTCTTGCCGACGTATTCAGGCGTGCGGCCGACCATGAGGCCCGCAACGAACACGGTGAGAATGACGAACAGCAGCATCCCGTAGAGGCCGGCGCCCACGCCGCCGACGACGATCTCGCCGAGCTGGATATTGATGAGCGGGATCATGCCGCCGAGCGCGGTGAAGCTGTCGTGCATGGCGTTGACCGCGCCGCAGGAAGCGGCCGTGGTGATCACCGCGAACAGCGCCGAGGCGACGATGCCGAAGCGCACCTCCTTGCCTTCCATGTTGCCGCCGGCGAGGCCCAGCGAACTCAGGATGTTGGTGCCGTTGGCCTCCGCCCAGTAGGCGACGAACACGCCGGCAAGGAACAATACGCCCATGGCGGCGAGGATCGCCCAGCCCTGGCGCTGGTTGCCGACCATGCGGCCGAACACGTTGGTGAGCGCGGCGCCGATCACGAAGATCGACACCATCTGCACGGCATTCGACAGCGCGGTCGGGTTCTCGAACGGATGCGCGGCATTGGCGTTGAAGAAGCCGCCGCCGTTGGTGCCGAGCATCTTGATGGCGACCTGCGAGGCGACGGGGCCGACCGCGATGGTCTGCCCGGCGCCTTCGAGCGTGGCGGCGTCCACGTAAGGCCCGAGCGTCTGCGGCATGCCCTGCCAGACCAGGAACAGCGCAAAGACGACGCAGACCGGCAGCAGGACGTAGAGCGTGCAGCGCGTGATATCGACCCAGAAGCTGCCGATGGTGCGCGCCGACGCGCGCGCGAATCCGCGAATGAGCGCCACCGCCAGCACGATGCCGGTCGCGGCCGAGACGAAGTTCTGCACCGTCAGGCCCATCATCTGGACCAGATAGGAGAGCGTGCTTTCTCCGCCGTAGTTCTGCCAGTTGGTGTTGGTGAGGAACGAGACCGTCGTGTTGAGGGCGAGATCGGACGCCACGGCAGGCATCCGGGCGGGATTGAACGGCAGCACTGCCTGCAGACGCATCAGCGCATAGAGGAGGACGAAGCCGCCGACGTGGAACAGCAGCATGGCGACGGTGTAGGTGAGCCAGTGCTGCTCGTCGTTCTCTTTCACGCCGCCGGCGCGATAGAGCAGCGTCTCGACCGGACGCAGCACGGGCGCAAGGACGGTGCGTTCGCCGGCGAAGACGCGCGTCATGTAGCCGCCCATGAGCGGCGTGAGCGCGACGATGACGGCGCAATAGAGGATGATCTGAACCCAGCCCACGACGGTCATGACGGGCTCCTCAGAAGCGTTCGGGGCGCAACAGCGCGTAGGTGAGATAGATCAGCACGCCAACGGCGACGAGGGCGGCGAGCGTATAGTCGATGGGCATGGCGCACCCTCAGAGACGGTCGCAGGCGAAGGCGTAGCCGACAGTGAGGACGAAAAGGCCGGCGCCGATCGCCAGCATGAGGATGTCGGGCATC
>Ga0182748_1003965_pt1 | contig 12099 bp, 12 predicted proteins | sample eDN3rd37CKraftOP_FD_128877 | JGI IMG/M metagenome (GOLD analysis project Ga0182748, IMG submission 128877) | Enriched Organic Plus compost microbial communities from Emeryville, California, USA - eDNA 3rd pass 37_C Kraft OP (version 2) (version 2) ...
CGCGTTACTCCGCTTTGTCTGCCTTGGATTGGAATTGGAGAACCGCATCCGCACTTCTGGCAATGAAGGTGTGCCTCTTCAGTAATTTCGGCTTTTGGACAGCCGAAAGACACTAGAAAGGCCCGCACCGTCGTTGCTTCAAGATGTCCTCGATCTGGCGGTTGGCCATCAGATCGACTGGAGCGGTTAGGTCCAGGTACCGTACCGAATTCCTCACCATTCGAGGATCGGCGGACACCCACAGGCACGTGCGACTTTGGGCAAGCGCGATATAAGCGCAAAGTCGTGTCCATTCAATGACAAAAATTTCTCCGGACGAATTTATTTTTGGCCGCATCGCATCAAGCTGCGCGCTTGCCATTGTTCAATATTAGTGAAACATTCTCAGCTCAGATCCGCCTCGAAAGAGCGTAAACATCCCGTTAATTGTTGCATGTTGTGAACAATGGCCAGTTTCGACCCCTTCAACGCCATCATTGCAAAAGCCGAAAAGCCCCCCGCTCATGCATCGGAAGGGCCGCTCAAGGGCGAACGACTGGCAGTAAAAGATATTTATGACGTCGCCGGGATGGTAACCGGATGCGGCAATCCGCAGATCAAGGCCGAATCACTCGCCGCCGAAAGATCAGCTCCGGTGGTAGAACAGCTTCTCAAAGCCGGTGCGGAATTTGTTGGCAAGGCCCAGACCGACGAGCTTGCATTCTCCCTGATGGGGCAGAATTCGCATTTCCCCTATCCGATCAATCCGGCTGCGCCGGATCGCGTTACCGGCGGTTCGTCTTCCGGCTCGGCTGCGGCCGTTGCGGGCAAGCTTGCCGACATTGCGCTCGGCTCGGATACCGGAGGCTCCATTCGCGCGCCAGCCAGCTTCTGCGGTCTCGTCGGCCTGCGCACCACCCATGGCCGCATTCCGCTCGAAGGCATCATGCCGCTTGCGCCCTCACTCGATACGATCGGCTGGTTTGCACGCGACATTGAGCTTTACGACCGGGTCGGGTCTATCCTGCTTGGCGACGACGCCCGAGAATTCAGGCTGACCCAGCTTCTCTACATGCCGGTTCTGGAACAGCTTCTGCTCGGTCAGCAGGAAACGGATGCCTATCGCACCATGTTCGCAGAAGTGCGTCCGCACTTCGCGGGTCTCAAGGCGGCAAGCCAGCCGACACTTTCGATAGACGAACTCTATCTGGTCTTCCGTCATATACAGGGTGCGGAAGCCTGGGCGACGCATGGTGGCTGGATTTCATCGGGCGATCGCAAGCTCGGCCCCGGCGTTGCGGACCGTTTTGCCTTTGGCGCGGAAATCGCCACTGATCTCGTTGCCAGCCAGCGTATGCGCCGGGCGCAGTTCACACAGGAACTTGAGAAGATCATCGGCAGTAACGCCGTGCTGGCGTTGCCGACTGTACCGGGTGCGGCTCCACTGGCAAAAGAGCCTTTCGAGACCTTGCAGGCCTATCGCGAGCAGGCATTGCGCCTGCTCTGCCTTTCGGTGCTTTCCGGCCTGCCGCAGATCACATTGCCGTTGGGAGAGGTGCAGGGCGCACCTTTCGGCATTTCGTTCATCGGACCACGCGGCAGCGACCGGGCGCTGATCGCGCTGGCCAGAAACATCATCGGGAAGCGGGGCTAGACCATGGACACCCTCACACGTATGCGCGCCTTCATCGACGTGGTCGAAGCGGAAGGATTTTCCGCCGCAGCGCGAAAAATCGGGCGTTCCAAGGCACTTCTTTCCAAATATGTGCGCGAATTGGAGGACGAGCTTGGAGCGCGCCTTCTCAACCGCACCACGCGGCAGTTTTCGCTGACCGAAGCGGGCCACACCTATTATCACCGGGCGGTCGAAATCATCCGCGAGATCGACGCGCTGCAGGATGCCGTCAGCGAAACCAGTTCCGATGCGCGGGGCCGCATCAAACTGTCAGCCCCGCGTACCTTCGCCGATGCTGTCATCGGCCAGTCGCTGATCGATTTCTGCCTTGCCCATCCGGAAATCGTGCTCGATGTGCGGCTCGATGACCGTTTTGTCGATCTGGTGGAAGAAGGCTTCGATCTCGCCATCCGCATCACGCGCTTGCAGGACTCTTCCCTCATTGCAAAGCGTCTGTCGCCGTTCCATTCCGTGCTGTGCGGCGCGCCGGAACTGATCAGCCGCGTCGGCAAGCCGGAGCGTCCCGAGGATCTGGCCGACCGGCCCTGCATCATCGACACCAATGCGCGTTCACGCAACAACTGGCATTTCCGCAATACCGATGGCTCCATGATGACCGTGCCCGTCAACGGTCCCATCGAGGTCAACAGCCCTGTCGCCACCAAGAATGCGGCTCTTGCCGGTCTCGGCTTCTGTATGTTGCCCGCCTTTATCGCGGAAGAGGAAATCGAACGCGGCAGGCTCGTCACTTGTCTGGACGAATTCATCGTCAAGGACGGGGGTATTTATGCCGTCTACCCGCACCGGCGCTATCTGCCGGCCAAAATCCGCGCACTCGTGGATTTTCTGACCCAATGGTTCAAGGACAGGGAAACCGGCTCGAAAGAAGGACGCTGAATTTGCGGGCGACGTCCCACTTTCGCCGCCTTGCCGATTAAACTTCAGGCAATATTCACGGAAACCCACATGCTGAATCCATCGTCATGGCTTAAAGGCGGTTTGAGTCGGTCCGCCGCAGCTGCAATGCTGATTGCAAGCCTTTTGCCTGCGCCCGCGCACGCGCATCCGCATGTGTTCGCCGAAGCGCGCTTGGAACTCACCATCGCACCGGACGGCACTGTCCAGAAACTGGCGCATGTCTGGCGCTTCGATGACGTATTTTCCTCAACCGTTCTGATGGAGTTTGACAAGAATGGCGATCTCCAGCTCGACAAAAACGAGTTGATCGACCTCGGCCACGTCATCAATGGATCGATTGCCGAATTCAAATATTTCCAGACCGTACTGGATGACGGCAAGGATGTGAAAATGGCAAGGCCAACCGATCTTGCGGCCGATTTCGCCGACAATCGTCTGCTCATCATCTTCACAAGCAAGCCCGAAAAGCCGTTGAAGCTGGCGCCCGGTCACAAGATCAGCTTCGGTGTCTATGACCCCACCTTCTACACCGCCATCGATTACATGAATGACAGCGATCTGATTGTGAAGGGCCTGCCCGCAGGCTGCACATCGAAGGTTGTCCGCCCCGATCCGGATGAAGCGCTCGCCCAGAACCAGGCGACCCTGACCGATGCCTTCTTCAACGACCCGACGGGCACCGACATGTCGAAAATATTCGCAACCCGGCTCGAAATTGATTGCGCAGCAAAAGGAAACACTGGCTGATGAGAAAACCGGCTACCCTCATTCTGACCCTCTGTCTCACGGTGATCGTTGCGCAAGCCTATGCGCAGTCATCGCTCGGCATTGGCGCGAATGAGGTGGCGATGAAGCCGTCCGGGCCTTTCGCGCATATCATCCTCTGGATGAACGAGCAGCAGCGCTCGTTTTATCTCGCCATGACCAACGCGCTGAAAGCGATGCGTGAGGACCCATGGCAGGCTTCGGTGTTGGTCGGGCTTTCCTTCATCTACGGGATTTTTCATGCAGCAGGGCCGGGCCACGGCAAGGCCGTCATCTCGTCCTATATGATCGCCAATGAAACGGCGCTGCGGCGCGGTATCTTCCTGTCGTTCATTTCATCGCTTTTGCAGGCGATCATGGCGATTGCCGTCGTCGGCATCGCATGGTTCCTGCTGCGCGGCACCGGCATCTCCATGAACCAGACCGCACGCTACATGGAAATTGCGAGCTTTGCGCTTGTGCTGTTTTTCGGTCTCTGGCTTCTGGTCAGCAAGCTGCCGCTGCTTTTCAGGAAGCAGGACAGTTCAAACCGCGGACCCGCCGCGCCGCTCTTTGCCGCAGCACCCGAACCGGCAATGGCTTCCGGTCCAGCCTGGCAGGGGAGTATTTCGCAATCCACGCGCGCGGCAGCAGCCGGCAGCACGGTCAAGCTCAACTACAAACCCGCTACCGCCGCGGCATCGGATCATGTCTTCATCGGCGAAGGCGATGTGTGCGCCGCATGCGGCAACGCCCATATTGCCGATCCGTCGACGCTGGGCGAAGATTTCAACTGGAAAACGGCCTGGTCGGCGATTTTCTCCGTGGGCCTGCGTCCCTGCTCCGGCGCGCTGATCGTGCTGACTTTCGCTTTGTTGAATGGCCTGATGGTGGGCGGACTGCTCTCGGTCTTCGCGATGGCCTTCGGGACGTTCATCACGGTAGCGATCCTCGCTACGCTGGCCGTGACCGCCAAAAACACGGCGCTGCGCTTTGCGGGCAGCAAGGCCATGTCGGGTCGCCTGAAGGCGGCAATCGAAGTCGCTGCCGCCCTTTTCATCGCATTGACGGGCGCATTGCTTCTCAGCGCCTCACTGGTCGGGTGATCAATCCTTGTTCTGCCGCTTCGAGCGTAGCCAGAAAATGGCGAAGAAACCCAGAACAAAGACAATCGGAAAGATGATCGCCGCGATTTGCGAACGCTCGCCCAGTGCCAGCATGATGCTCGGCACGAAATAGGCAAGCACCCCGAAGCCGATCAGGATAATGGCGGCGGCGATTGCCGGGTTGCTCTTCTTACGCTCAGCCAAGATCACGAAACTCCTCCAGCTTCTTCTTCTGCTGGCCGTCACTATCAAAGTTTTCCGGCGCAAGCCATGCCTGATAGGCTTGTCTCAAGGCAGGCCATTCGCTGTCGAGAATGGAGAACCACGCCGTATCGCGGTTCTTGCCTTTCGCTACCATATGCTGGCGGAAAACTCCCTCGAACTGAAACCCGAAACGCTCGGCAGCCCGCTTGGAAGGCCCGTTTTCATTGTGGCACTTCCATTCATAGCGGCGATAGCCAAGCTCGTCGAAAATATACTGCATGAACAGGAACTGCGCTTCGGTTGCTGCCGGTTGGCGCGAAATCAGCGGACCCCAGTAAATGCTGCCTATCTCGATCACGCCATGGACGGAGTCGATGCGCATCAACGCCTGCCGTCCGGCAACCTTGCCGCTCGCCTTGTCGATGACGGCGAAAAACAGCGGGTCGTCGCTCTTTGCCGCTTTCTCCAGCCATGGCTCGAATTCTTCACGGGTCGCAGGCGGAAACTCGAACAGCCAGGTAAAGCGCCGGTCTGCATCTGGCACGGAAGAGGCGTCGAAAAGCTCGTCACCATGCTTCTTCGGGTCCAGCGGCTCCAACCGCACATAGCGGCCTTCGAGTACCTTGCGTTCCGGCTTTGGGCGCGGCGTCCAGTTCTGCAAATCAGTCATGCATATTCTCCCATTCGACAGAGACAGGAGCATAAAAGAGGCGGGGCGAAAACCGGATTATTGTTCCCGCGTCATTTTTCCCGAATTGCCGCCCGGTCCACCGAAACCGCCTTCACCAGCGCCACCACACGGTCACCCGATTGCAGCGCAAGTTCGTCGACTGAGCGTCGCGTCAGCCGTGCGCCAAGACGACGCCCTTGAAAGTCCAGCGAAACATAGGCGTTGGGGCCGTCATCGGTCGTGATGGCCGTCACTGTAACCGGCAGAACATTGCGGATGCTGATCGCTTCCGGCGCCTTGCGCGCAATGGAGACGTCACGCGCGCGCACGCGCAGCCGCACATGCATATCCTGTTTCAGCCCTGCATCGCTGAGCTGGAACGATGCGCCGCCAAGATCGATTTCCGCCAGCTTGTAGCGCTCGTCGTAGGACGAAACCAGCCCTTCCAGCAGCACACCGCCGCCCTCGCCCTCGGCGTCGATCAGCGGAAACACATCCGTCGCCGCCCCGCTCGCCGTCACCCGGCCAGCGGATAGAAGCACGATCTGGTCGGCAAGCCGGGCGACTTCATCGATTTCATGGCTCACATAGACGATCGGCACATGACTTTCATCGCGAAGACGTTCGATAAAGGGCAATATTTCCTGCCTGCGTGCATGGTCGAGTGAGGAAAGCGGTTCGTCCAGCAAAAGCAGCGCGGGATCGGACAGAAGCGCGCGCCCGATGGCGACACGCTGGCGCTCGCCACCCGAAAGCGTCGATGGCCGCCTGTCAAGAAGATGATCGATGCCGAGCAGCGCCACCACCTCATCAAAGCTGCGGGTAGCCTGTCTATGTCCTGCCCAGCGCGCATAAGTCAGGTTGCGCTTGACGTTCATATGCGGGAAAAGCCGTGCTTCCTGAAAAACATAGCCGATACGGCGCTTTTCCGGCGGCAGGTTTATGCCTTTTTCCGCATCGAACAGCGTGAAATTGCCCACAGCAATGCGTCCGCTCTCCGGGCGGAGCGTTCCGGCAATCATTTTCAACAAAGTCGTCTTGCCTGCGCCTGAATGGCCGAACAAAGCGGTCACGCCCCAGCCGGCGGCAAAATCGGCCTCGACAGCGAATTTGCCATTGCGCCCTTCAATCGAAACGGAAAGTCCGCTCATTTTGCCGCTCCTGCAAGCCTGCGCTGCAGCCATTCGGAGAGCACCACGGCAATAATTGAGATGGCTGCGGATATGGCAATGAGCCGGAAGGCTTCCGCATCACCGGATGGGGTCTGCATCAGAGCATAGATGGCAAGCGAAAGCGTCTGCGTTTCGCCCGGAATATTGGACACGAAGGTGATCGTGGCGCCAAATTCGCCCAGCGCCTTGGCAAAGCCCAGCACCCCGCCCGCAAGCACGCCCGGCAGCAGCGGCGGCAGGATGACAGTGAAAAAGGCCGTGAGCCGGTTGGCTCCAAGCGTTCGCGCCGCTTCCTCCAACCCGCGATCCAGTCCCTCTATTGAAAGCCGGATCGGGCGAACGAGCAGCGGAAAAGCCATAACGCCGGCAGCAAGGGCAGCGCCCGTCCAGCGAAAGGAAAAGGAAAGGCCAAACCATTCCTGCAACGGAGCACCAAACGCTCCACGCGCACCAAACAGGATCAAAAGCAAATAGCCCGTCACCACCGGGGGCAGAACCAGCGGCATGGTGACGATGGCCTGCGCCAGCGACTTGCCCGGAAAGTTGAACCGGGCAAGAAGCCATGCAACGACAAATGCAATCGGCAGAGCGACCATGATGGCTATTCCGGCAACCCGGAGCGACAGCAGGACGATATACCAGAGATTGCCTTCGATCATTTTACTGAGCCGCCTCCGCAGCGCCCACAAAGCCCTTGTCCTTGATGATCGCCTGACCGGCATCGCTTTCAAGGAAAGCGAGGAAGGCCTTGGCGGCATCGGTTTCATTCTTTGCAACAAGCGCTGCCGGATAGAGGATCGGGGCGTGGCTCGATGCCGGGAAGCGATAGGCTTCGATCAGTTCCGGTGCCGCGGCACGGTCCGATGCATAGACGATGGCCGCCTTCACCTCGGCGCGACTGACATATTGCAGCGCAACGCGCACATTCTCGGCAAAGACCGCGTTCTTTTCGACATCTTTCCAGATACCGAGCTTTTCAAGCGCTGCCTTGCCATACTTGCCTGCCGGAACATTGGACGGATCGCCCATGGCGAAACGGCCGGCGCTCAAAAGCTCCTTGGCCTCGCCTTTCGGCGTCTCCTTCTGGGTTGCGATCACCAGCGCATTGCCGGCGATCACCTTGCGCGAAGCCTTGTCGATGGCCTCGGCCTTCTCCACATAATCCATCCAGTCGAGATCGGCGGAGATGAAAATCTGCGCCGGTGCACCCTGCTCGATCTGCTTGGCCAGAACCGACGAGGACGCGAAGGAAGCCACGATCTCCGTGCCATCCTTGGCCTTCATCTGCCTGGCGGCTTCTTCGATAACATCCTTCATGCTGGCGGCGGCGAAAACCGTTACCTTCTCGGCAGCATGAGCGACCGAGGCGGCGCCCGCAGCAACGGTGATGAGAAATGCGGCGATAAGTTTCTTCATGAATATCCTCCATATCGCCTGCAACAGCAGGCAAACCATCATCCGCCGGAAAACCGGCGCTGTTTCTGCGCGGGCATCGGAGATTTCCCATGCCCTGACTTGCGATGATGGGTGTGATGGAGGCAAACGCGACCCGGATGCCGTCAGACCCTTGATGCACGGGCGTCCATGCAAAAGCCGCCCAAAATTCCACAACGAATTCAGCTCGTTCCAGAATCGAGCTTACCATAGTGCGAGTAGATTTGTTTGGCTAGCCATAGGGCCTGCGGCAAAGGAACGGTTCCGCTCAACTGCCGATATGCTTGTGCGCCCCGCGCTTCTCGGCAAGTTTTACCTGCTTCTGGCGCTCCGCATAACGGGCGCGATCTTCCGGCGAACGCTCGTCATAGCAACCGGCACAGGAAACGCCTTCCTCGAAAAACTGCGAAAGCTTGTCTTCCGGCGAAATCGGGCGGCGGCAGGCGCGGCAAAGTTCCACGTCGCTTTCAGCAAGGCCATGGCCAACCGCCACGCGCTCATCGAACACGAAGCATTCGCCATTCCACATGCTTTCCTCGCGCGGCACTTCCTCCAGATATTTCAGGATGCCGCCCTTGAGATGGAAGACATCCTCGAAGCCCAGTCCCTTGACGAAGGCCGTTGCCTTTTCGCAGCGAATGCCGCCGGTGCAGAACATGGCGATCTTCTTGCCTTCGAGCTGGTCGCGGTTCTGCTCGACCCATTCGGGAAACTCCCGAAAAGTCTTGGTCTGCGGATCGATCGCCCCCTCGAAAGTGCCGATGGCATATTCATAATCGTTGCGCGTGTCGACCACGACGGTGTTCTCATCGGCAATGAGTGCGTTCCAATCCTGCGGCGCGACATAGGTGCCGACGCTTTTCAGCGGGTCGATGCCCTCGACACCCATGGTGACGATCTCGCGCTTCAGACGCACCTTCATGCGGTGGAACGGCATTTCGCTCGCATGGGAATATTTGAGTTCGGGCTGCGCCAGACCGGGGATGGCCGTGATGTGCTGCACGAGCTTTTCAATCACCTCGGCAGTGCCTGCGACCGTCCCGTTGATGCCTTCCGCCGCCAGAAGCAACGTTCCCTTGATGCCATTCGAGCAGCAAAGCTGAGCCAGCGGCTCGCGCAGGCTCTCATATTGCGGTAGCGGCGCAAAGCAATAAAGGGCGGCAACGGTGAAAGGCAAATTGCTCATCGGTCCAGTCTTCTTTGAAAATTCATCCCGCAACTAATCCCCGCAAACGGCGAATTCAAGTCAACTTTATCCTCATGCGGCGAAGTCACCTCAAAATCAGGCTTGAAGTCCAATTTTTGAGGAGCAGTACATGTTCGACAGCCAGACGATTGCAGCCCTGACAGTGATGGCGAATGAAGCAAACATTGATCCGGCGGCTTTGCTGGCGATTGCGGAAGTGGAGAGCGGCGGTCGCGCGCTCTATGACGTTAACGGCGGCAAGGAACCGGCCATCCGGTTCGAGGGGCATTATTTCGACCGCAGGCTTTCCGGTCGCTTGCGCGATTATGCGAGGAGCAACGGCCTGTCGGCGCCGGTTGCTGGCCGCATACGCAATCCGAAATCGCAAGGCGAACGCTGGCTCCTACTTGAGCGAGCGATGGGGTTGAACAAGAAGGCGGCGCTTGAATCCACCTCCTGGGGGCTGGGGCAGGTCATGGGTGCGCATTGGGAATGGCTTGGCTACCCAACAGTCGAGGACTTTGTCGCGGAAGCACGCCAATCGGTAGCCGGACAAGCGCGGCTGATGCTGCGCTTTATCGAAAAAGCAGAGCTTCTTGAGGTCCTGAAAACCCGCAACTGGCGGGAATTCGCCCGACGCTATAATGGCCCTGCATTTGCCCGCAACGAATATGACAAGCGGATGGCCGATGCCTATCAGCGCTGGCAAAAACAGCTCGACACTCTTAAAAGAGCCGCATGAACAAGTACCTTTCGGCAGTGGACAAACCGCCGACAGGGATTTAAATCGATTTACCCACTCAAACAACCGAGCAAGCCGATGACCCAGAAAACCGATCTTCTCGTTCCCATCATGACAGGCCAGCCGGTCATCCCGGTTCTGTTGATTGATAAGGTGGAACATGCTGTTCCGCTGGCGCGTGCGCTTGCCAAGGGTGGATTGCCCGCCATCGAGATCACCTTGCGCACCGCAGCTGCGCTCGACGCTATCCGTGCCGTCGCGTCGGAAGTGCCGGAAGCAATCGTCGGCGCCGGCACGATCCTCAACGCCAAGCAGTATGAGGATGCGGCGAAGGCGGGTTCGCGCTTCATCGTCAGCCCCGGCGCGACCAAATATATCGTTGCCGCCGCCAACGACAGCGACGTGCCGCTTTTGCCCGCCGCGATTACGCCGAGCGAGATGCTGGCGCTGCGTGAGGAAGGCTACACCCACCTGAAATTCTTCCCGGCTGAACAGGCAGGCGGCGCATCGTTCCTGAAGGCGCTCTCCTCGCCGCTTGCCGGAACGTTCTTCTGCCCGACGGGCGGCATCAGCCTTGCCAATGCCAAAAATTACCTCTCGCTGTCGAATGTTGTTTGCGTCGGCGGCTCATGGGTTGCGCCGAAGGAACCGGTTGAGGCAGGTGATTGGGACGCTATCACGAAGCTTGCGAGCGAAGCAGCCGGACTGAAAGGCTGAGCGAGCCCAAACGGGAATATAAAAAGGGGCCTTCGAGGCCCCTTTTCTTTTGGTTTATTTTGATCTGACCGGCGATCAGTTGGTTTCCGTGAACTTGGCCACGGTCAGGAAGGTCACGGCATTGCCGCTGAACTGGTTGGCGCGTTCGGTCGGCAGATTGCCGCGCTGGAAACCTGCCGTGTAGACCATGGCTGGCGCGGAACGCAGGGCGTCGTTGCGGAGAACCGGGTTTGTGACTGGCACAGTGCTGGAAACGGATTCCGTCGACAGCGCGACTTCCGAAGTCGGCATTACAGCGGGCTGGACGACCACGCGCGGCTTGGATTGGGTCTTGGCAATGTAGCGTCCGCCCTTCGCAGTGGCGCGAACGCCTGTTTCGGCAGCCATGCCGATCGCCGCAACCTGCTTATGGGCAGCGGCTGAAGCCCTGGCCGTCGGCTTGGCTGGCGCCGTGCGGGCCACCGAAGCCGTCTGCACGGCTGCCGGAGCCTGTTTCGGCGCAGCGTCTGCCACAGGCTTGTTGTCATAATAATCGTCGGAAGGCGGTGCAATCAGCTCGCCGATCTCGTCCTTCTTGGAAAGCAGGGCAAGCTGTGTATTGGCGCGCGGTGCTTCCTTCGGCAGGGGGAAAGCTGCCGTTTCACCCGGCTGCGGCACGTCAACATTGCCAGCCTCGGCGACTTGTGTCGGCTCGGCCTGCTCGCTGTTGACCAGCGCGGCAATCGCATCCTGGCCGCTTGCGGCAGGTTTTTCGCCTGGACGCGTCGGACGTGCTGACGGGATCACTGCGGCGGCAAGCTGCATATTATCCGTTTCAAGCTGCGGGCGAGCCGATGGCACCGGCACAAAACCGTTCATCAGCGGCGAAGGCGTGCCGGCATCGGCAACCTGAACCGTATTTGCATCCACCGCAGCGCGGGCGGCGGCGGCAGCATCGGCGGCGGCAGGTTCGGCTGCGGCGAGCGCCACGGCATCCTGCGGCGCCATTGCCGGTTTGCGGGCCGGAATCGGAACATTGAGCGCGGCCACCGGAACTTCCGTGGCGGCCTGCGCCTGGGCATCAAGCCCGGCTTCCGGACGCGGCGCCTGCATCGGCACCGGAGCCTCGCGGGCAGGCAAGGCGGCAACCATCGTTTCACGCGGCTGTTGGACCGGCTCTTCCGGAACCGCCGGAGCCTGACGCGCAGGCACTGCGCGGGCAGGACGTGCGGACGCCGGTGGAGCGCTCACCTCACCGCCACTTTCTTCTTCTTCGTCGGCGCCACCACCGCCAAACAACGCGCCGAACAGGGTCTTGCTGCGACGAGGCGAGGAATTGCTGGCCACCATGATCTCGCCGCCACCAGCCTTGCGCTTTTCGATCATGGCCAGTGCCTGCTCATAACCGGGCAATGGCTTGCCGTCAGCGGGAAGGTGAGCGGTTTTGCCGTCCGGGAACAGCGCGAGCAGTTCGCGGCGGCTCATGCGCGGCCAGGAGCGGACATTGCCGACATCCATATGGACGAAAGGCGAGCCGGAACGCGGATAATAGCCGACGCCGCCGATCTGGTAG
>Ga0182748_1003968_pt1 | contig 12096 bp, 12 predicted proteins | sample eDN3rd37CKraftOP_FD_128877 | JGI IMG/M metagenome (GOLD analysis project Ga0182748, IMG submission 128877) | Enriched Organic Plus compost microbial communities from Emeryville, California, USA - eDNA 3rd pass 37_C Kraft OP (version 2) (version 2) ...
GCCGGAGCTTCTACGAAAAGACTCCGCTTGGACGGTTGCCGCGTGCGCAGGACCTCGTCGGCGCGCTGGCCTTTCTTCTCTCCGACGAGGCGGCGATGGTGAGCGGCCATCACCTGGCCGTCAAGGGTGCGTTCCGGATCTAGAGCCCCTGAGCGGCGCAGCGAGTCCTTGGAGCAGAATGGAACTTGAGCTCTTCATTGCTTCGTTCCGCGCGGCCCGGCCCGGCAACCAAGTTGCCTCGCCGGGCCGTTGGCAATTGGAGCTGTTCCTGGCTCACACACATTGAATGCTCAAACCTGGGCATGTGCAAAAGGCCGAATTCGTCGCCCAGGCCCGGGTCTTCATTGGATCGATGCCAGCGGTGAGACAACCGCAGCATCTGCCGTGGGCTGCATTCTGGACTTGGCAGCCTTCACGTCGCGCGCGGGCGGCAGGCCGAACATGCGGCCATATTCGCGGGTGAACTGCGACACGCTCTCGTAACCCACGGCATAAGCTGCGTTGCTGATCATCTCGCCCTCAGCCAGCATCATGCGGCGCGCCTCGATCAGCCTGAGCTGCTTCTGGAACTGGAGCGGAGTCAGGGAGGTGATCGCCCGAAAATGCTCGTGGAAGGAGGACACGCTCATGCCGGCAGCATCCGCCAATTGTTCGACCCCGAGCGGCTTGGCGAAATTCTCACGAATGAGCGCCACCGCGCGCGCAATGCGATGCGCGCGGCTGTCGGTTACGCCGAGATTGCGGATGTCTCCGCCATGCCGGCCGGAAAGCAGCCAGAAATGCAGTTCCCGGATGAACTGCGCCTGGAGAATCGGCACCGACCCCGGCCGGTCGAGAAGCCGCATCAGCCGCAAGGCGGCATCGGCAACTTCGGCTTCGGTCGGATCGACTCGGACGGCCTCGCCAGTGGCGGGCGGCGCCGATCCCATTTCGACAAGCAGGCTTTCGATCACCGCCGGATCGAGATCGATGACGATCGAGAAATAGGGAACGCTGATGTTGGCGCGGGTGATCTGGCTGACCGTCGGCACATCCGCGGTGATCAGAAGTGATTCGCCGGCCCCGAAGTCGAAGGTTTTGCTGCCGATCATCACCCGCTTGGTACCCTGCAGCACCATCGCGACGAGCGGCCTGTTGATCGCATACTGCAGCTCGGTCGGAGCGATCTGGCGAATGAAGGTCAGCCCGGGAATGGGTGTGACGGCCACGCCGTTCTCGTCGGCATGGGCTTCCGCGTAACGGCGGACGATATCGAGCAGCGTGTGAGCCATGGGCGAAGTGTATTACGCCTCGCGCGACGTCTCAATGACAAGCCGAGGAATGGGCAAGAACTTGCGACTTTCCGGCAAATTCCAGGAGCCGTCTGGAGGCATAGGGAATGAGCTAACCGCAGGAGGCCCGTCCCATGAGCAGCGATTTCAATCTTCTCGTCAACGGCAGCAGCCGCCCCGGCTCGACCGGCGAAAGCGAGCCGGTCCTCAATCCGGCGACGGGCGAGAGCATCGGCCGGGTCGCCTATGCCTCGGCCGAAGACCTGGCCGAGGTCGTTGCCACGGCAGCCCGCGGCTTTCGCGAATGGCGGGCGGTGACTCCATGGGAGCGCGGCCGGATCCTGAAAAAAGCCGCCGACATCCTGCGCGCCGACTTGGAGGCCGTCGCGCGCACGCTGACGCTCGAGCAGGGCAAGCCGCTCGGCGAGGCCAGGATCGAGGTCGAGCGATCCGCCGATTTCCTCGAATGGGGCGGCGAGCAAGCCCGGCGCATTGCCGACCGGGTCGTGGCGGGCCGCACGCCGGGCAGCCGGATTGAGATCCAGAACCATCCCATCGGTGTGGTGGCGGCCTTCACGCCATGGAACTTCCCGATGGCGCTCGCGTCCAAGAAGTTCGCCGGAGCGCTCGGCGCGGGCTGCGCGATCATCTGCAAGCCGTCGCAGGAAACGCCCGGCTGTGTGCTGGCGATGGCCAGGGCGCTGCTTGAGGCAGGCGTCACGCCCGCGGCGATCGGGGTCGTGTTCGGTCACGCGGGCCCGATCTCGGACCACCTCATTGCCGCACCCGAAATCGCCAAGGTCACCTTCACGGGCTCGATCCCGATCGGCAAGCGCTTGGCCGCAGCCGCGGGCGCCGTGGTGAAGCCGGTTACGATGGAGCTGGGCGGGCACGCCCCGGTGATCGTGTGCGGCGACGTCGATCCCGAGGAGGCGGCCGACGTGCTGGCGGGCGCCAAGTTCACCAACGCCGGCCAGATCTGCCTGTGTCCCTCGCGCTTCTTCGTCGAGGAGAGCATCCGCGAGCGCTTCACCGCGCGATTCGTCGCCCATGCCAAGGCCTTGCGCGTCGGCGACGGGATGGACCCAGCGACCGAGATGGGACCGCTCGCCAACGCCCGCCGGCTCGAAGCGATCGCGCAACTCGTCGAGGACGCGCGCGAACGCGGCGCAGCCATCCTCACCGGCGGAGAGCGCCTGGGCAATCGCGGCTTCTTCTACGCACCGACCGTGCTCGCCGACGTCCCCAATGAGGCTGCGATCCTGCACGAGGAGCCGTTCGGTCCGGTCGCACCGATTCTGCCGTTCACGGACGAGACGGAGATGCTCGAGAGGGCGAACGGGCTTGAGTTCGGGCTTGCCTCCTACGTCTTCACCAACGACGCCCGGCGGCAGCGCCGGCTCACCGATGCGCTGGAATACGGTGTCGTCGGCGTGAACGGGCCGCTGACGCATTATCCGGAAGCCGCACTCGGCGGCTGGAAGGAAAGCGGCATCGACACCGAGGGCGGGGTCGAGATCCTCGATCCCTACCACCGGACCAAGCACGTCAACATCCAGTAGGCGCCCAGGCGGCTCGCAACACGAGGTGCATCGCCATGGAAGACAATCCGTTCCTGCCGCTGTCCTTTATCGCGGGGCCTGCGATCCTGACCAACGCCTGCGCGATCATGCAAAACGGCGCAACCATGCGCTACAACCTCGCCATTGCGCAATGGCGCGAGTTCAGGGCCTCGCTGGCGGCGCGCGACGATCGCCTGTCGCTCGAATATGCCGACCCCACGAGGGCCGTCAGGCTCGCCGAGCGGCGGATCCGGCTGCAGCTCCTCAGTCTCAACCTCCTCAATGCCGCGGTCGCGCTGTTCGCCGCGACCACGGTCCTGGGACTCGTCGGCGCGTTCCTTGCCGAAGTGCGACAATTCCCGGCCGCTTCGGTCAGCCAGGCGATGATGGCCGCGGGCGGCACCGGCCTGCTGTTCCTGCTCGCCGCCACGTGCTCGATCTTCCTCGAAGGGGCCTGCGGCAGAGCCATGCTCGGCCTGCATATGCAGTTGGCGATGCCCTCCCTCGCGAACCTGGGAAACGGAGATAAACATGACGCCTGAATCCGTCACCCCGCTCACCCTCATCGACTCGCCGTTGTTCGGCGCGAGCCTCGTCGATGCGCGGATGCGCGAGGTTTTCGATGCGCGGTCCTTCGTGCAGCGCTGCGTGGAGACCGAAGTCGCGCTGGCCCGGGCCGAGGCGCGCCTCGGCGTCATCCCGGACACGGCCGCCGATGGCATCGCCGCGGCGGCGCAGACCTTCCGCTTCGACTGGGGCCGCCTGCGCAGTGAAACCGAGATCGTCGGCTATCCCATCCTTCCGATCGTGGAGCAGCTAGCCGACGCCGCCGGCGAGGCGGGGCGCTACCTGCACTGGGGCGCGACCACGCAGGACATCATGGATACCGCGACCGTCCTGCAGATACGCGCGGCGATCGGGATCGTCGAAGCGCGCCTCGAAGAGACAGTCGGCGCGCTCCGTCGTCTGGCGAAGCTCCATCGCGATACGCCGATGGCGGGGCGTACCCATCTCCAGCACGCGCTGCCGATCACTTTCGGCTACAAGGCGGCGGTCTGGCTTTCGGCGCTCGAGCGCCATCGCGAGCGCATCGCTCAGATCAAGCCGCGCGTCCTCGTGGTCGAGTTCTCCGGCGCGTCCGGGACTCTGGCGTCGCTCGGCGACAAGGGGCTTGCGGTGCAGGCGGAGCTGGCCCGCGAGCTCGGCCTCGGCGTGCCGTCGATCACCTGGCACTCGTGCCGCGACGGCTTTGCCGAAGCCGTCCAGCTCCTCGGCCTCGTCACGGCAAGCCTGTCCAAGATCGCCACCGATGTCTCGATCATGATGACGACCGAGATCAGTGAAGTTGCGGAGCCCTTCGTCCGACACCGCGGCGCCTCGAGCACGATGCCGCAGAAGCGCAATCCGGTCTCGTGCGAACTGATCATCGCCGCGGCAAAGATGGTGCGCCAGCATGCCGGGCTCATGCTCGACGCGATGGTGCACGACTTCGAGCGCGCGACGGGACCGTGGCACCTCGAATGGGCGGCGGTGCCGGAGAGCTTCGCGCTCGCCTCGGGCGCGCTGGCGCAGGCTTCGTTCATGCTGTCGGGGCTCGAGGTCCATCCCGATCGCATGCGCGACAACCTTGCCGTGTCGCGCGGTCTCATCGTCGCCGAAGCGGTGATGATGGCGCTTGCCCCGATCACAGGCCGCCAGGCGGCACACGATCTGGTCTATGCCGCATGCCGGGAAGCCGTGGAGACCGGAAGGACGCTCTTCGACGTGCTTGCGAGGGTCCAGGACGTCGCGACGCCGCTGGGGCTGGAAAGGTTGCGCGAGCTGACCGAGCCCGCCAACTATCTCGGCTCGGCCCGGGAAATGGTCGACCGGGTGGTCGGCGCCACCTCACACCGGCGTAGAAACAGGCAAGAATAGCCGACTTTCCGGCAACAAGGGCCGGGGGCGATCGCCGAAAGTGCCGGTGAGCACGATGCTCACCAGCAAGGAGGCAAGAATGACCACTGTTTCGATCGTCACCGGCGGCAACCGCGGCCTGGGCCGCAACACCGCCATCAGCATCGCCCGTCACGGCGGCGATGTCATCCTTACCTATCGCAGCGGTGCCGAGGGCGCGCAAGCCGTCGTGGCCGAGATCGAAGGCATGGGCCGCAAGGCGGTCGCGCTGCAACTCGATGTCGGCGACATCGCCGCTTTCCCGGCGTTCGTCGAAAGCGTTCGCTCTACGCTCCGATCCTGGGGCCGCGACAGTTTCGACCACCTCGTCAACAATGCCGGTCACGGTGAGATGACACCGTTCGCCGAAACCACCGAGGCGCAGTTCGACAGTCTGTTCAACGTTCACGTCAAGGGCGTGTTCTTCCTCACGCAGGCGCTCCTGCCGCTGCTCGCCGACGGCGGTCGCATCGTAAACTTCTCCTCGGGCCTGACCCGCATCTCCTATCCGGGCTTCTCGGCCTATTCCGCCGCCAAGGGCGCCGTCGAGATCCTGACGCTCTACATGGCCAAGGAACTGGGCAGCCGCGGCATCACCGCGAACACGATCGCGCCGGGCGCGATCGAGACCGACTTCCTCGGCGGCGCGGTGCGCGACACACCGGAGTACAACGAGGCCTTCGCCAACATGATCGCGCTCGGCCGCGTCGGCGTGCCCGACGATATCGGCCCGGCGGTCGCCAGCCTGCTCGGCCCCGACAACCGCTGGGTCACCGCGCAGCGGATCGAAGTGTCTGGCGGCCAGAACATCTGATTGCGACCAGCCCCCACGGGCCGAACGGCCCGGCCGCGCGGAGGCCGCTGCACCCCACGCAGCGGCCTCCATCCTTTCCGAAGGAAATAGTGACGCCCAGGAGCCGCATCCTTGCACCGGGACGCTGTCTTTCGACACGCGGCGGCAACGCTGCACCCTCGTCACGACATCGGGCACGAAATTGCCTGAACCTCGCGCATCTTTGCCTGTTTCTCCAACGCGGCTTTATACTTCGATCCGGATGTGATTTGCTCTCGTCATGACAGACATGCTGCTCAGAGCTGTTCGCGGCTATGCGGAAGCCCATTGCGATGCGACTGGCTTGGCGCGAACGCCGATTCCCGGTCTGTTCGCTATTCGCCAGATCATGACAAGCGAGCTTCAGCACGCGATCTATCGTCCTCTCGTGTGCCTCGTGGTGCAGGGCACGAAACAGATTTCGCTTGGCAACCGGAGCTTGACCCATGATGCCGGCGCTACCTTGCTCATTACTGCGGATGTGCCGACCGTGAGCCGTATCACCCGTGCGAGTCTTGCCGAGCCCTATCTTTCGCTCGCGCTGTACCTCGATCCGACGGTGATTGCGGACCTTTTGGTGGAGATGCAGGTCGCGCAGGAAGGCGCGAACGCCCCGCTCCGCATCGATCCCACCGAGCAGGAAGTTGCGGACACCGCGCTCCGCTTGGTGCGTCTCCTAGACCGCCCCGAATCCGTGCCGGTGCTGCAAGCGCAATTCGTGCGCGAAATGCACTATTGGCTCCTGGCCGGGCGACACGGATCGGCGATCCGGCAGCTCGGCTCCCCGGATAGTCACGCACAGCGCATCGCGCGCGCGGTTGCGCTCATTCGCGAGGAATATGCAAAGCCGCTGCCCATCGAGCGCCTGGCCGAAGCAGCCCGGATGAGTGTTTCCTCGTTCCACCAGCATTTTCGCGCGATTACGACATTGTCGCCGCTGCAATTTCAGAAGCAACTCCGGCTGATGGAGGCGCGACGTCTCATGCTCGCGAAGGGCACCTCCGCGAGCCATGCCGCCTATTCAGTCGGCTATGAGAGCGTACCCCAGTTCACGCGCGAATATGGCAGGATGTTCGGACTCTCCCCAGCGCGCCATCTCCGGGCCACCAAAGGCGGCATGGAAGCAGCGGCGGTATACTGATCACAGTCTGCCAGTCTGGGTGGTGACGGGCCTCACTGGCTCGCAACGAGTCCACTGGGCCGACGTGCCGCTCTTGGCCCATGCACTTCTGGAGCATCACGCAACAATCGCAGACAATCGGACAACAAGGGCTCCGGCGTGGGGAGCAATGTGAGCGGGTCGAAACCCTCGCGGGTTGCGTGGGTCCGGCCGACTATTGCCACAAGGAGCCCCGTCATGACCGAGAGCTATCGTCTCCACTATTTTCCGGAATCGGGCAACAGCTACAAGCTCGCGCAGATGCTGACGCTGTGCGGACAACCGTTCGAACTCGTCTGGACCGACTTTGGGGGCCGTGTCACCTGGACGGCAGAATGGCGCCGCGAGGTAAACCCCATGGGGGAGATCCCGGTGCTCGAGGAAAATGGGATGCGGCTGACGCAGACCGCCCCGATTCTGCTTTACCTTGCTGAGAAGTTTGGACGCCTAGGCGGGGGAGAAGAACACTTCGAAGTGCTTCGGTGGCTCTTTTGGGACAACCAGAAAATGTCTGGCTATATGGCCACTTATCGCTTCATGCGCACCTTTAGCGAAGGCGCGGATTCCGCGGTGATGGCGTACCTTCGCCGTCGCCTCGATGACTTTCTGGGGATTCTCGATACTCTTCTTCGGGAGCGCCCGTTCATCGCAGGATCCGATGTCACTGTGGCCGACATCTCGATGTGTGCCTACCTGTCTTATCCCGAGGACGAGATTGGGTATGATCTCGCGCACAGCTATCCGCATGTCCGATCCTGGCTGGACCGGCTCGCCGCGGTCCCGGGCTGGCGCGCCCCTTACGATCTCCTGCCGGGTCAGCGCTTGCCACGGTTCGACCGAAGCCGCCAGCCTTCAGCGCGGCCCCTCCTTCACGCTTAGGCAAGAAACTCGCGCAATCGAGCAACAACCCGGCTCATCGACCGCTACGCTGCGCTCGTGGAAAGCAGCCATTGGGTGGACGTCATGAAAGATTTCAATGGAAAAGTCGTCGTTCTGACGGGAGCAGCGACAGGCATTGGCCTGGCGTTTGCCAAGCAGTTTGCGCAGCGGGGCGCCAAGCTCGTCATCGCTGCCCGGCGGCGCAACCGCCTTGACGAGGCGGCGGCGATGCTAGCCCAATATGGCGCCCAGGTGGAAGTTTTCGAGTGCGATGTAACAGACCGGAGCCAGGTTGAGGCTTTGGCTGACTTCGCCTGGAGTGCGTTCGGAAAAGTGGACGTCATCGTCAACAATGCCGGCGTCGGCGGCGTGTCGGCCTCCGTCATCGATGCCAAGCTCGAGGACGTGCAGCGCACACTCGACGTCAACCTGTTCGGCGTATGGAACGGCGTTTCCGTGTTTGGAAAGCGTTTCATCGCGCAGGGCACGCCGGCCGCGATCTACAACGTCGGATCGGAGAACTGCTTCTTCAACGCCCTGCCGAACGCCGCGGGATATATCGCCAGCAAACATGCTCTTCTTGCGATGAATTACGCGCTTCGCGAGGAGCTGCCCGATCACATCACGGTCAGTCTCATTTGCCCGGGCTTGGTGAAGTCGGAACTGGTCGACGTCACAGAGAAGGGCATGGACACCGACAAATTCGCGGCCTTGGCCATGGAGCAGATCGTCGCCGAAGAATTTCTGGTCGTCTCGCATGCCTACAACATTGAGCGGATTAGGCCGCGCCATGAGGAAATCGAAGCCGCCTACGCCAAATACGCGCCCCGCTATGAAGGAGACGACGAGTTCGACGTCAGGACACTCGGCGCGAAGTTCAACTGGTTCGAGTGACTGCCTGATCGACAGACCGGCCCCGCCAGCCAGATGTCGCATTGAAGATTGCCTCCGTGACGGGCGCGACTCAGCCCGCTAGCGCGACCGCGTCGGCGCCCGCGGGTAGGCGCATGGGACAATCGGGCTCCGTAACGGCACGCCAGATGGCCGCAACGACATCCCGGGGCTCGGTAACCTTTCGATTGGCCGCCTCCGCAGGGGCGGCGAAGACACGCTCGGCCAATGGGCGATAGGGTCCGGGAATATTTCCCGCCTCCGCCATCTTGGCTTGCGCATTCGTTGCGAAACGGGTCCCAGGCGCCTGGCCGGGCAGCACCAGCCGGGTGCGGATGCCGAACGGCTCAAGTTCCAGCGCCAGGCATTCGGTGAACGCGTTCACTGCCGCCTTACTGGCCGTGTAGACGGGCAGCAGGGGAAGAGATTTCAGCGTCGTGCTGGAGGAGACGTTGACGATGGTGCCGGCGCCACGCTCCCGCATCTGCGGTACTACGGCGCGAACCATCTCCATCGTGCCGAACGTGTTGGTTTCAAAGATGTCGCGGATCGTCTCTTCGGGGGTTCCTTCGAGCGGTCCCATCCAGCCGATGCCAGCATTGTTGACGAGGGCATCGATTTCCCCCGCGGCCTCGACGGCGGTGGCGATCGAGCCCCGATCGGTCACGTCGAGCGAAAGCAGACGCAGCCGGTCGGAGGCTGGCAATACGTCGTCACGCGGAATGCGCATGGTGGCCACGACGCTCCAGCCTTGGCTAAGGAAGTGCTCCGCCGTCTCGCGGCCGAAGCCCGAGGAGCATCCGGTAATCATCACGGTATTCATGTCTGGTCATCCTCTTGAATCTGGGATGGCCTGAATATCGACACGGGGCCCGAAACTTTCTATAATCACTGATCCTGATTCCATTAGAGATAGTCCGAAATGCCCGATCCGTTATCGGAAATGATCGCACTGCTGCGCCCCCAGGCGGCCCTTTCGAAGCTGGTGGAGGGGACTGGTCCGTGGCGTGTGCGGCGTACCGAAATCGATCAGGTCTATTACTGCATGCTGCTGGCCGGGCGGACTCGCCTGGAGGTTGGCGCTAAAGCGCCGATCGAGTTGCGCGCCGAGGATTTTGTTCTGGTCCCGGCGGCTTCTGTGGTCACGATGTCGAGCCTGGATCCGCCGCCACCCGGCGGGCTGCAGACCCAGCCGCTGCCCGGAGAAGATGGCAGCTTTCGCCTCGGATATTCGGAGGGACCAGCCGCCGTTCAAATGCTGGTAGGCTATTGTCGCTTCGGATCGCCCGATGCCGATCTCCTCGTCTCGCTTCTCCCCGACCTCGTGGTCGTTCGGGGCGAAAGCCGTCTGGCGGATCTGACCCGCCTCGTCCGCAGTGAGGCTCGCGCGGACAGACCCGCACGCGATGTCGTGCTGGAGCATCTCCTTCAGGTGCTGCTGATCGAAGCATTGCGATCCACCTCGGAAGCGGCCGATTCGGCCAGTCTGCTCCGCGGTCTTGCCGATCCCAGGTTGGCCGAAGCGCTACGCTGCATGCACGCCGCGCCGGATCGCAGCTGGAGCGTTGCGGAACTGGCGCGCCAAGCGGGTCTCTCACGCTCCGCATTCTTCACGCGGTTCAGCAGGATCGTCGGCTTGCCGCCGATGGAATACCTGAAAACCTGGCGCATGGCGCTTGCCAAGAAGTACCTGCGCGAGGGCCAAGGCACTGTGGAGGAAATAGCGGCGAAGGTCGGCTATGGTTCGGGCAGCGCTTTCAGTGTCGCCTTCTCGCGGCGGGTCGGACGTCCCCCGGCGCACTTTGCCCGAGTCCTCAAGCAGCCTGCGGCGGCATGATGGATCTCCGCGACCGTGGGGCGGCGGACGTGCTTTGGTCACTGCCCAGCTCCGCCAAGGACGTGCCGCTTCGTGCGACCCCGCTGGGGCGGTTCAACCCATGAAACGGGCGAACCAGGCGAGCATCTGCTCCGGCTGGCGCTGGAAGTAGGTGTAGCCGTCCCATCGCCGCGTGGTGCCCTCGATCCAGTGCAGCTTCTTCTCCGCGACCGGAATGCTGTCGTAGATCGATTGGACGTCGGCCGGCGTGGTGTAGAGGTCGTCGCGCACCTGGTAGAGGAACGTCGGAACCGACACGTTCTTCGCCCAAACAACGGGTGAGAATTGGTCGATCGTGAAGCTCGTCACCAGCCGGATGCGTTCGTTCAGGTCGTCCATGTAGCTGCCGGGAATTCCGAAACGCTCTAGCGCGCGCGGAAGCGCGGCGCCGGGGGAAAGCGGCTGCGGAGCCACCATGCAGCGGACGCCCGCAAAGACCTCGGGCCGCCGCGTCATCGCGAACATCGTCGCGTTGCAGCCGACGCAGCGGCTGAAGAGGCCAATCTTCATGCCGCGCGTGTCAGGTCGGCCGCGGACATAGTTCAGGGAGCCGATCACGTCGCGGGATTCGTAGCGGCCCACCGAAAAGACACCGCCGTTCGCAGCACCACTCTGCCCGAAATTGCGCAAGTCATAGGCCAGCACGTTGTAGCCGGCGTCGTGAAGGATTCTGTAGTCCGGGACGAAATTGACCTCGAAGTCGTTGCCTGCGGAGGCACCGAACGACTTCCACGGTTCCAGGTGCGAAGGAAGGCCAGCCCGGTTGAACCAGCGCGGGTGGTTGGCAATCACGATTCTATCCGAGCCCGGCCGCGGGATGAGCCAGCCTTCGAGCGGGACGCCGTCCTCGGACGGAAAGAAGACTTCCTCGTACTCCAGGCCCTCCTCGTCTGGCCAATGTAGGATCGGCGCGCGCGGCCATGTGCGAAAGCCTTCGGCGAGCTTCTGCAGCGTCAGTTCGATTTCTTCGGGTGTCATGGCATTGCTCTTTGCAGGTCGGGACTGGGCCGCCAGACGGTTCAGTCCCCTGCTCTGTGATCCAGCAGTCATCATTGCTCCCCCGCCTCTTCCGGGATGGCGAAAGCAGTGTCGCCGCAAACCAGGTTCCGGTGTTGCCCGAAGGTCGCCGATATTTGCCCGATTCTATGAGGCGGTTGCTGAACGCCGACAGCTCCGGTCGAACCGCAGCAACGCTGGCCAGGCCTCGCCTATGACGTGTCGGGCAGCATCTTCAGTGTTGCCTTTTCACGGGCGGGCGTCACCACGCTCATCGTCGGATGGCAACCTCTCTTGACCGCTGCGCTTGCGAGCGTTTTTGTGGGCGAGCGTATCACCCGGCGCTCATTGTCCGGCCGCTCTTTGGCGGAACGCCCAGATTCGCGGCGCGCACCAGCATGGCATTAACCGCGTTCGGCTTGGCCCTAGTCCGGCAAGGCGCGACCAACTCAGCCGGGGCCGGATACTCACCGGCCCCACAACGGATTCACATCGCGAGTGGCGGCGCAGCGTTGGTCGTGCGACGATGTTCGCTGCGCCGCTCTGGCGCCCCTAGATCCGGAACGCACCCGTGACGGCCAGGTGATGGCCGCTCACCATCGCCGCCTCGTCGGAGAGAAGAAAGGCCAGCGCGCCGACGAGGTCCTGCGCACGCGGCAACCGTCCAAGCGGAGTCTTTTCGTAGAAGCTCCGGC
>Ga0182748_1003972_pt1 | contig 12087 bp, 8 predicted proteins | sample eDN3rd37CKraftOP_FD_128877 | JGI IMG/M metagenome (GOLD analysis project Ga0182748, IMG submission 128877) | Enriched Organic Plus compost microbial communities from Emeryville, California, USA - eDNA 3rd pass 37_C Kraft OP (version 2) (version 2) ...
ACAAACTGCTGTACCAAGCAAAGATGGCCGGTCGAAATCGGGGGATGTCCGACGATTGCCCGGCGCCTTTCTCCTCGTTCAGCGACACTGCAGGCACTCCAACAAGATCGCAGATGCGAGAAGTCGTCGCCTGACCCCCGTTCGCAGGCGCAACCTTCGGCGTCTTTACGCTGCCTCAGATGAAGCGCTGCGATAGTGCCGCAGTGCGTATGACAAGGCAGTGCGGGAAGATGGTCTTGCACGTCTCCTGACTGGAAAGGGGTAGGGACGATTCTCGATTGCTCCACAGTCACCAAGCGTGAGCCGCTGCCAACCAGATTATCACTCGCATCCCACGCCGTCTCCGTCTCGGTCGAGGTGTTTTCCATATCCGGGGCTGCCACGCCGAACCGGCGCTGCGCCTGCAGCCCGAGCGGCCGCGCAATTGGGGAAATAAAGGTCGCCGCCGATCAGGCGCTGAGGCCGCTCTGCTGGCGGCGCAGACCGCCCAGGCGAGCGATGGCAATGACGTGTGCCAGTCTTGCGATCATTATGGCAGCCGTCCGCCGCCAGCCCCCCTGGGTGACCGTTCGCGGCTGTTGCGACGCTTAGCGACAGCGCTAGGATAGCTATTGCCCTCATGCCCCCCTCCCCCGCATGTGAATGCACGAAAATACGCTCGGCGTCGAATCGGCGCAGCTGAGAATCGGATAGCGGGTCACGTGAAGCCTTCGCTCCTTGTGCTGCGAGCAACCAGGATGGCGATACGGACCGTAGCTGCCAGACTTGCTGGCGATGCGTTGGCAATTGACAAGCCGCGGAGAGGCAGCAGTCGCGCCGATATCAAAGGAGCGGTCACCGACCTTATTCGAACCAGGTGAACCGACCGCACCGTTGATCACGGCCATGATGGCCCGCGGCGCGCTCAGGCCCATCGATCCGTCCATTTCTCCCTTTACGCGGCGCCCGGGCAGAGCAACATTGTGCGCAGCATGAGCGACATGGCGGTTTCATCGTTGGGCATATTGCCGGGCCTTCGCACCGGAAGCGGCTCCCGCGTCCTTGCTACGCCGACAAGCATTCGCCCGCTCCCCGCGCGCGCTAGGCGTCCATGTGGCGATTGCGGCAGGGCAGTCCATCAACGCATTCCTTCCCTTCACCTTTCGGCGCCCGTCCGCCCGGCCCGCTTCATGACCGTGCTTTGAGGCCGGTGGCGCAGGGCTCGATCGCTGAGGAGACAATCTCTTTGCGAGAGGAGGATGCTGCGCAGCGCAAGAGCGGTTCCTCGCGCCGCGAGGAGGTGCTCGCGACGGCGACCCGGCTCTTCAACAGGCACAGCTTTGCTGCAACGACGCTCGACAAGATCGCTGCCGAAATCGGTCTGACGCCTGGCGCACTCTACCATCATTTCCAAAGCAAGGAGATGCTCGTCTTCGAGTGTTTCAGCCGCGGTCTGCGAATGTATCGCGACGAAATCGCCCGGGCGCGCGAGCCCGGGCTCGACGGGCTGGAGATGGTCAGGCGTTTTGTGCGCGGGCGCCTGCGTCCCGGCGAACCGCGCATGATAACCTTCTCCGACATTGACGCGCTGCCCCGCAACCATCGCGACATCGTTCACAACGCGCGGATGGGCAATATCAGGATGCTGGGCGGGCTGATCGAGCGGGGTATCGATGACGGAAGCATCGCCAGGTGCGATCCTTTTCTCACCAGCCTCGCAATCTTCTCCGTGCTCGATTGGATGCCCTTCTGGTATTCTGAGCGAAGCTATTACACGCGGCAGGAAGCGGCCGAGATCCTCGACGACATTGTCGCTCACGGCATCGTCCGCCGCGACCTCGCCGAAATCGCACCGCCGCCGCCGCGCGACCCGCTCGCGCTGCTTGGCCATTTGGCCCGGATGGACAAGCGCCGGGCCAAGCGCGATCGCCTGCTCCGGATCGCCACGGAAAGTTTCAACCAGCGCGGAGTTGTGGGCTCGTCAATCGAGCATATCGCTGCCGATGCCGGGGTGTCGCGCGGGGCCTATTATTATCACGCTCCCGACAAGAACAGCCTCCTCCATCTCTGCCTGAAGCGCGCTTATCGTATCGAGACCGAGGTGCTTGAGCTATTGATCGAACATGCGCCGACCTCGCCCGACGCGGCCGTGCGGGCGGTCCATTTCGAATTCGAGTTGTTGCGTGCGGTGACCGCCCTTCATCATTCGCCCTATGGACCCAAGATCAGCTTTCACAATGTCCCTTTTCTGACCCCGGCGAACCGGGCGGAGCTCCAACTCATCGATCGCGTACTCGTCGGGCGAAACATGGGCCGGTATGAGCGGGCGAAGGCGGAAGGAACGTTCCGGCAGATCGACACGCTCTTCATTCAGGAGGTCGGAGCGGGCCTGCGCAACAACATTCCGGCATGGTCACGTTTCACCGAAGGTACCGATCCCGAAAAGGTCGCAGATTGCTCGACGCGCCTGTTCATGTTCGGGCTCAAGCCACGGCCAGACAGCCACGTCAGCATTCCAACCGAAACTGTACAAAAGACATAGTTTGAGCCGGATAGTGAGCGTAAATATTCAGTATTTTCGGTTACCATAACTAGACGCAAACCTCCGTATCCGACATGCAGGTCGGGTCATATCCTTCCCCCACGTTGCAACGACCAGGGCTCCCGACCCTTTCGGCGGGCCCTTCGAAGGACGACCGAGCGAGCAGCCCGCAACCGGACGACCGGTCAGCCGGCGCCGCCTTTTTGGGAGGGACGACATGGCAATCGAACGATATCGGGCATGGCTTGCAGCTACGACTATACTTCCCGTCGGGGTGATGTTCGGCAGCACGGCCTCGGCGCAAGACGCGTCCTCCATGAGCGAGAGTGTGGCAAACGCAGCCGCTGCCGCTACGCAGGACGATCGGGCCGGCGTCAATGACATCATCGTTACCGCCCAAAAGCGCGAACAGTCGATCAACCGCGTCGGCCTGACGATCCAGGCGATGGGCGCCGACGAATTGCAGAACCGCGGCATTCGCGGCGCCGAAGACCTCGTGCGCGCCGTTCCAGGCTTCACCTTCACCCTTTCGCCTTACTCGACGCCGGTCTATACGCTGCGCGGCGTTGGTCTTTATGATTCCGGGCTGGCTTCCTCGCCATCGGTCAGCGTGTATGTCGATGAAGTTCCGCTTGCTTTTCCCGTCATGACCAAGGGCGCGACGCTCGACGTCGAGCGTGTTGAAGTGCTCAAGGGCCCCCAGGGCACGCTGTTCGGGCAAAGCTCCACCGGCGGCGCGGTGAATTACATCGCCGCGAAGCCCACAGACACGCCCGCGGCTGGAGCCTACGCCAGTGTCAATCAGTTTGGCGAAGTCGATATTGAAGCTTTTGCCAGTGGCCCGCTTAGCGAGACATTGCGCGCGCGCATTGCCGTGCGCACGACCAACGGCGGTGCGTGGCAGAAGAGCACGTCGCGCGGGGACAAGCTTGGCGACGCGTCCTTCCTTCAGGGGCGCTTGTTGCTTGACTGGCAACCGGCCGATCGAGTCAAACTGTCACTGAACCTCAACGCCTATCAGGATCGCGGCGATCCCCTCGCGCCGTCGCTGGTCCGCATCGCACCGATGGACCCGGCACTGATCGCGCCGGGGTTCGCAACCTCGCAACCGGCGCGCGGACCGCGCGATGCCGATTGGGCGAAGGGTTTCCCGAACCGTGACAACAGCTTCTATCAGGCGACGCTGCGCGGTGACATCGATGTTACCGACGGTATCAAGCTCACGTCGATTTCCTCCTATCAGCACGTCGATGTCGATGAACGCCTCCCGCAAGGTGGCACGCCGCTCCCCTATCAAAATATCCTTCACCGCGGCTTTATCTCCTCCTTCAACCAGGAGGTTCGCCTTGCCGGCGATACCGGGGCGCTGAACTGGCTCGTCGGTGCAAGCTACGAGCATGTGAAGGCCGACGACAACCTGATCTATGATCAGACGATCGTGTCCAACCGCCAGCCGATCCCCGGCCTGCCTCCCTATCTCGACGTCGGTAACACGCTGACACAGCGCAGCAACACCTTTGCCGCCTTCGGCAATGCCGAATATCGGGCCGGGGACAATCTGACGCTGCGCGCAGGCATGCGCTATACGCACTTTAGAAACCGCGGCACCGGGTGCAGCTATGAAACATTGCCTTCCAACGAATTGGGGCAATTGTTCGAGGTGCTGCAGTTCCTCGTGAAGGGCAGCTTCATTCCGATCGCGCCTGGACAATGCGCCAGTCTGAACGAGAATTTCGATCCCGCCGCAGCCGATCTTCGCCTGCGTGAGGAGAATCTCTCGTGGCGCGTTGGCGCTGATTACCGGACGGACAGCGGCACACTGCTCTACGCGTCGGTGAGCCGCGGCTATAAATCCGGCATCTTGCCAATCATCGCTGCGTCCCGAACGTCGCAATATGACCCCGCCGGCCAGGAGCGGCTCGACGCCTTCGAAGTCGGGGTGAAAGCGCCGCTGTTCGCCCGCAAGGTCCAGCTGAACGCTGCAGCCTTTTATTACGACTATACCGACAAGCAGATCCGCGGGACGGTGCTTGACCCGGTATTCGGCAAGCTCGAACGCGAGATAAACATTCCAAAGTCGCGCGTCATGGGGGTCGAGGCGCATATCATCGCACAGCCCGTGCGCGGCCTGTCGGCCAGCCTCGGGGCCACTTACCTCGACAGCTCGGTGCGCAACAGCTTTTCCGCCTATAATTCGGACGGCATCCTCATCGATGCGCGCGGATCGCAGCTCCCCTTCACGCCAAAGGTGCAGATTGTCGGCAACATCGAATATGCGGTCGACGTGGGGCCCCGGATCCAGGCCTTCATCGGGGGCGACGGTACCTACCACAGTGCGGACAATGCGAGCCTGCGCAACGACGCAGTGCCGGCCGACGAGTTCGGCATCAAGGCATATACGGTGTTCGACCTGCGCGCCGGCGTCCAGTCGGCGGACGACAAGTGGCGTGCGACAATCTTCGTGAACAATGTTTTCAACGTGGTGCGCTGGAACACGGTGTTTCGCCTGATTGATGCCTATCACCGCTTCCAGGACCGCCCGCGCACGATCGGCCTGTCGGTGCGGTATCGCTACTGATGGGTCACACCGCCGAACTCGATGTCGTTGTCTATGGCGCCAGCGGCTTCACGGGTCGCCTGATCGCCGAGCGGCTAGCCGAACGGGCGCGTGAGACCGGACTGCGCTGGGCGATGGCGGGCCGAAGCCTTGCAAAGCTCGCGGCGGTCCGTCAGGAACTCGGCCTGCCCCGCGACCTTGCCTTGATCGAGGCCGCATCAGAAGACATCGGCGCGCTCGATCGCATGACAGCTCGGACCCGGTCCGTCATCGCCGCGGTGGGCCCCTTCCAGCTCTACGGATCGGCACTGGTCGCCGCCTGCGCCCACTCCGGCACCGACTATCTCGATCTTTCGGGCGAGACCGTCTGGATGCGGCGGATGATCGACGCCCACGCCGCCGACGCCGAGCGGAGCGGCGCGCGCATCCTGTTTTCATGCGGCTTCGACTCGGTGCCGTTCGAGCTTGGGGTGGTCTACCTTCAGGACGCCGCCCGCCGACGGCTCGGCGCCGCGCTGCCGCGCGTGAAGGGCCGGGTCCGCCAGATGGTGGGAGGATTCTCAGGCGGCACGGTCGCGAGCGGCAAGGCTACCCGCGCATTGATGAAAGCCGATCCCGACGCGGCGCGCCTTCTTGCTGACCCATTTTGCCTCACACCGGGTTTTGCAGGACCGCCCCAACCGGTCGAGGCGGGCGCTGCCTATGATGCCCACCTTGGCGAATGGATCGCCCCGTTCGTCATGGCGCCGATCAACACGCGCAACATCCATCGCTCCAACGCGCTTCGGGGCCACATATGGGGAACGGATTTTGTTTACGATGAGGCGTGGGCAACCGGCGGCGGTCCCGATGGCGAAAGCCGCGCGCGGTCAATCGAGGGGGGGAGCCCGCTGGGCGACAACGCGACGCTTCAGCCCGGCGAGGGCCCGAGCCGCGCCGAACGCGACGCGGGGTGGTACGACCTGCTGTTTATCGGCATCGCAGCAGATGGGCGCGAGTTGCGCCTCAGCGTGACGGGCGACCGCGACCCCGGCTATGGATCGACCGCGCGGATCATCGTGGAGACCGCGCTCTGCCTGCACGATCATCGCCTGGACATTCCCGCCGGCATATGGACGCCGGGCGCGGCGCTCGGACTGCAACTCGTCGAGCGCCTCGAACGCCATGCCGGACTGACCTTCCGCGTTGCGGACACCCAGCCGGCACCTGCTGTCGTTGCGCCGTCCGAGATCTGACTATGACAAAACCCATGAAGCGGAGAGCCCGATGACCAAATTCGACACTAGCATTCGCGCACCTTCCCAACCCTCCATCAGCGACGACACCGCCGCCATCGCGGCACTGCACACGGCTTTCGCGCGGCAGAAGGCTGCTTTCCTCGAGGATCCGCAGCCTGATATTGCGGTGCGTAGGTCCAATCTGGCCGCCATCATCGATATGATGATCCGCTACCGCCAGCGCATCGTGGACGCGATGCACGCCGACTTCGGTCATCACCCCGCGCCCGAGACCGACCTGATCGAAGTTCTGGGGATGGTCGGGCGCGCCCAGCATGCGCTCGACAATCTGGAGTCATGGATGGCGCCGCAGCGCCGGCAAGGCGATCCAGCCCTGTTCGGCGACGCCGCGATTGAGATTCGCTACCAGCCAAAAGGGGTGATCGGCAATATTTCGCCCTGGAACTTCCCCTTTGATCTCTCTGTGGGGCCACTGATCGATATTCTCGCCGCCGGCAATCGCGCGATCCTGAAGCCCTCGGACTATACGCCGGCTTGCGCCGACCTCCTGGCCGAGATGATCGCGGAGACTTTCGAGCCCGATCTGGTCACCGTCACAGTCGGCGGCGTCGATCTGGCAAAGGCCTTTTCCACGCTGCGCTGGGATCATCTTTTGTACACCGGCAGCCCCGCCATCGGCCGCGAGATCATGATCGCTGCCGCGCACAATCTCGTACCCGTCACGCTCGAGCTCGGCGGCAAATGTCCGGCCATCCTCACCGAAGGCGCACTCGACGAAAGCGCGGTGGAATCGATACTCGCGACCAAACTTCTCAAGAATGGCCAGATGTGCATCTCGGTCGACCATGTCTTCGTCCCGCGCGGGGAAGTCGGCCGTTTCGTTGAACTCTCGCGCCAGTGGTTTGCGCGGCACGTTCCCGATTATTCGCGCGGCCCCGACTGCACGGGGATCATTTCGGATCGCCACATGGACCGAATCGAAGCGATGCTGAGCGAAGCGCGAAGCGCCGGTTGTGACATCATCGAGGTCGAGGAGGGCGGGGTCAGCGACCGGACGACGCGCCGGATGCCGCTCGTGCTCGTGCTGGATCCCGGCCCCGACCTGCGTTTGATGCGGGAAGAGATCTTCGGACCGATCCTGCCGGTGATCGGCTATGACGACCTTGATGACGCCATCGCGGATATCAACGCTGGCGAACGGCCGCTCGGCATCTACGTATTCGGCGAAGCGGAAATCGCCGAAACGGTCTTGAAATGCACCGTGTCGGGCGGGGCCGTCGTCAATTCCTGCGCCGTCCATGGCGCGATCCCCGACCTTCCTTTCGGCGGAATCGGTAGCAGCGGCATGGGACGCCATCACGGCCTTGAGGGCTTTCGGGAATTTTCAAACCCGCGCGGCGTAGTGGTACGCAGAACGCAGGATGAGTTTCTCACCTTCTGCCCGCCGTTCGCGAAGGCCGCGGCGCTTGTCGAAAATGCGCTGAGATGATGACGGAACCTCGCCAACTTTTCTCGCTGGAAGGCCGAGTCGCGCTTGTCACCGGCGGATCGCGCGGCATCGGACAAATGATCGCCGCCGGGTTTGCCGCGCAGGGCGCGCGGGTCTATATCGCGGCCCGCAACGCGCAGGCCTGCTTCGAGGCAGCCGCGGCGCTTGGTCCGAACGCTTTTGCAATGCCCGCCGACCTTGGCACCATCGAAGGATGCGAACAGCTGGCGGGCGACCTTCGCGAGCGCGAGGCGCGGCTCGACATCCTGGTCAACAACGCCGGTGCCGCGTGGGGGGCGCCCTTCGCCGATTTTCCCGAAAAGGGCTGGGACAAGGTGATGAACCTCAACCTCAAATCGCCATTTTTTCTGATCCAGAAACTGGCGCCGCTGTTGAAGGCGGCGGCCCGGCCCGAGCGTCCCGCCAAGGTCATCAACATTGGCTCCGTCGACGGCCTGCGCCTCAGCGATTGGGAAACGTACAGCTATCAGGCATCGAAGGCCGCGCTTCATTATCTCACGCGCGTTGTCGGGGCGCGGCTTATCCTCGACCATGTCCACGTTAATGCAATCGCTCCGGGTGCCTTCCCGTCAAAGCTCAATCAGGCGGCGCGAGACCATGCCGAGACAGTGTCGGCGTCGATCCCCGCCAGGCGCCTCGGGGAGGCTGAAGATATGGCGGCTGCCGCCATCTATCTCGCAGCGCGATCCGGCGACTATCTGGTTGGACACACGCTGGTCGTCGATGGCGGGGTGACCTCTGCCAGGCTCCCGGGGGATCACCGGGCTATCGATGCGGCCGCTCTCAACCATACGTAACGCTGGGCGCCGTCCGCCGTCGCACGGGGTTGGGTCTATCGCTCAGCCGTTTCCTGTCCGAGGCGCTCGATGAACCCAGCGAAAATCGCCTTAAAATAGGCTTCGCCCGCTTTGTGAATAATAGCGGCATCCACCCGCGAGCGTCTGCCGGGAATCCGACCCCGCCCTTTGTCAAGTCGGCTAGGTGTGCATCGCGGAAGTTCGGCGCCGCCGCAGGTCCGTCGACCTTGAAGAGAGTTACGAGAGGTCCTTCAAGAATGAAGGCCCTGCCCTCGGCACAGATCACGCCGCGATCAGGCTCGGCACCGACAGGTCAGCCTCATGCTCGCGAGCCTTTCCGAGTTCATAGCGGGTCTGCATCCGCATAAGGGTTTCGGCCCTCACTCCGAAGGCATGTTCGAAGCGGATCGCCATATCCGCCGACAGGGAAGCCCGTCCGTTGAGGACGGCGCTGATCGACTGGCGGCTGACCCCGAAGGCCTTCGCCAGCTCATTGATCGATACCCCGTGGGCCTCGACAATTTCGGTCTTGAGCCACTCCCCGGGGTGGATCGCGAACGAGGGGTGAATCTTGATAGCCATCAGTGATAATCCTCTAGGTCCAGATCGACGATGGCCGCCTGCTCGTTGAGCGAGAAGGTCATGCGTCAGTTGCGGGCCGCCGGCCCGAAGGCCCGAGGGTATTCGAAGCAGACGATCGACGACTGGGTCTGTCCCCTGGGGTGATGAAGCTTTCTCCACGCGATAATATTATAACACTGTTCAGCAGCTAACCACCCCGCAGGAGACGTTTCGCCTAGCCTGCTTCGAGGGCGACTGTTTACCGCTGGGTGTGGCCGGAAGCGGTCAGCCGCTTTGCGGGCGAGATTCGGATGGCGGACATTCCCCAGTTGCGTCGGTCGATGTCTCGTTGACCATGCTTGCGGCGGCGTACCATGTCTCTACTTGCTGGTTATGCTGGCCCAGTCGAGCTCGAAGCGTCTCAGATATTTGCGCAGTCGGTCCGCGTCGTTCGTCGATTTGCGTTGTTCCCGCGAGGCTGCGAATAATTGCCGTCCCGCAGCAGACAGGCTGCTACAGCTTTGGCAGATACCGACGACATAAGCGAGTTGGACGCGGTCGAACGGATCGATTTTCGCGAGTTTGTCCGCCGATAACAGGCTTTCGAGCGCATCGCCCGCATCATTCTCGCCCGACCAGAGCGAGCGAAGCCGCGATGTCTCAAAGGCTACGGTATCGACATCGATGCGACCCGTGGGGGCGAGCGTTGCCATACGCGTGATGCTGGCGGCGAGATCACGGAAATTGCCGCGCCAGCGGGAAGCGGGATCTTCAGCGAAGCGCAGATAGCGATCGCGTGCTTCCTTGTTAAACGTCACCCTCGTCCCTTCGCGCTCGGCAAAGCGCTCGAGCTCATAGTCGAGGTTGGGGGCGATATCTTCGCGGCGCTCGGCGAGCCCCGGAAGGCTGAATGTCCAGAGGTTAAGACGGGCAAACAGGTCCTCGCGGAATCGACCCGCAGCGACTTCGGCTACGAGATCGCGATTCGTGCCGGCGATCAGCTGGAAGTCGCTCGCCGTTTCCTTGTCGGCGCCGACCGGGAGAAAGCGGCCATCTTCGATAGCCCTCAGAATCATCGCTTGTTCGTCGAGGCCGAGCTCGCCGATCTCGTCGAGAAAGAGGACACCCTTGTCTGCCGTCCTGAGCAAGCCTGGCCGATCCTGGACCGCGCCGGTGAAGGCGCCCTTGCGGTGCCCGAACAGCGCAGACATCGCGCTGTCGCCCTTGAGGGTCGCGCAGTTGACCTCGACAAAGGCGCCGCCGATCTTGTGACGCAGCTTCTTGAGCTCGTAGATCTTGCGTGCCAGCTGACTCTTCCCCGCGCCGGTGGGCCCCATCAGAAGGATCGGAGCGCGGCTGCGCACCGCGACTTGCTCGATTTCGTCGATCATGCGGTTGAAGGCGGCGTTCCGCGTCTCGATGCCGTTTTTGAGGAAGCTAGCGCTTTCCGCGCTCGCTTCGGCAAAGCGCGTCGCGATGCTGTCGTATCGCGACAGATCGAGATCGATAGCACTCCAGGTGCCCACGGGCTGCGGCGCACCGCGCTGCGGCTGGGTCTGGAGCAGCTTCCCGGGCAGATAACGCGCTTCGGTCAGCAGGAAGAGGCAGATCTGCGCGACGTGCGTCCCCGTCGTGATGTGAATCAGATAATCCTGATTGTCGGGATCGAACGGAAAGCTTCGCGCGAAATCGAGCAGCTTTCCATAAACCTCCTCGAAATCCCACGGGTCGTCGAAGTCGAGTAGATGCGGAGCCACCTCGGTCTCAGGCGACACGTCGCGGATGTCGTCAGCGACATAGTCGGCGAGGCGGCGATGGTTGGTGCCGTGCAGCAGCACGAAGCGATCGACCCGCAGATCTTCCTGCATGCAGATACTGACCGTGGGCCGCCACTTGTTCCAGCGCGAAGGTCCGAACTTGGCGGCATCGAGGGTCGAGCCAAGAAAGCCGATAACGGTGACGGGTTTCATGAACTCAATTTATACAAAAATATAATGAGCGATAGCATTATCTCGCATTCTCCAACATGCGACGATCGAGTGTATTTCGCAGGAAGAGGAATTATCGTCTTATATCAGTAAGATGATGATCTGCCTGTTCGATGGCGCGCATTTGGCACGCCTCCTGCGTAGCTATCTGCGTCGGGATCACGTCACCCGGCAGCGCGGAACGGAGGGGCGGCCGGAAAGGGCCGGCCGCCCCAAAAGGTTCTGATGATTTTGGAGTTGGACGATGGCCAACAAGTCGCTTTTCTCAAGCGCCCTTGCGCGTTTCCTGCCGCAGACCGACGCGGTGAACGACGCCGGCGGTGCTGCCTATGCCCATGGCGCCGAAGCGAAGCTCGCGCAGCTTGCCGCAACCGGCACGTTGTCGGACGGCTTTTATTCGGGCGCCGACGCGCAGCTCGCGGACATTCTGACGGCTGCGCAGGCGGTGCCTTCCGATTTCGTAGCCAAGGCTGCGGTCTATGCTCGCAAGTCCGGCGCGATGAAGGATATGCCGGCGTTGCTCGCCGCCTATCTGACCGTCGCCGACCCCGACCTTGCGGTGCGGGTCTTCGACCGCGTGATCGACAATGGCCGCATGCTGCGCAACTTCGTGCAGATCATGCGCTCGGGCCGGGTCGGCCGTCGTTCGCTCGGTTCGCGTCCGAAGCGGCTGGTCCGCGAGTGGCTGGAGAAGGCCTCGATGCCGCAGCTGATGGCCGCGGCAACGGGCAACGACCCCAGCCTCGCCGACATCGTCCGTATGGTCCACCCAGCGCCGGCTTCGGCCGAACGCCGCGCCTTCTATGGCTGGCTGATTGGCAAGCCTTATGATGTCGCGGCGCTGCCGGTGGAAATCGCGGCGTTCGAGGCCTGGAAGCGCGATCCCAAGGGCGCGCTGCCCCCGGTGCCGTTCGA